>Ga0116230_10001028_pt1 | contig 25651 bp, 22 predicted proteins | sample S1TSphfallax_3_FD_88678 | JGI IMG/M metagenome (GOLD analysis project Ga0116230, IMG submission 88678) | Host-associated microbial communities from peat moss isolated from Minnesota, USA - S1T2_Fd - Sphagnum fallax MG | ecosystem: Host-associated > Plants > Peat moss > Unclassified | place... | reverse complement strand
CAACCGCCCGCTGAAGTCGCTCTCCGACATCCTCAAGGGCAAACAGGGCCGCTTCCGGCAGAACCTGCTCGGCAAGCGCGTCGACTACTCGGGCCGTTCGGTCATCGTGGTCGGCCCGAACCTGAAGCTGCACCAGTGCGGCCTGCCCAAAGAGATGGCGCTCGAGCTCTTCAAGCCGTTCGTGATGAAGAAGCTGGTCGACCGCGGCCAAGCGCACAACATCAAGAGCGCCAAGCGCATGGTCGAACGCGTGCGTCCGGAAGTCTGGGACGTGCTCGACGAAGTGATTCGCGAGCATCCGGTGCTGCTCAACCGCGCGCCGACGCTCCATCGTCTCGGCATCCAGGCCTTCGAGCCGGTGCTGGTCGAGGGCAAGGCGATCCATCTCCACCCGCTCGTCTGCACGCCGTACAACGCGGACTTCGACGGCGACCAGATGGCCGTCCATCTTCCGCTCAGCGCCGGCGCGCAAGCGGAAGCGCGCATCCTCATGCTCTCGGCGAACAACATCTTGCAGCCGAGCTTCGGGAACCCGGTGTCGATCCCGACGCAAGACATGGTCTTGGGTCTGTACTACCTCACGTTCAACCGCGATGAGTACAAGGGGCCGGCGAAGGGCGCCCTCGCCGACGACCAGCTCTACGCGTCGGCCGTCGGCCGCCGCTGGCAGTCGAGCTACGTCGGCAACGGCAGCGCGATCAAGGAGCCGGTCTTCGGCAACTTGCAAGACGCGGTGCTGGCGTACGAAAACCGCCTCATCGGCCTGCAAGAGTGGATCTATCTCCGGGTCAACGGCACGCGCATTCGCACGACCGTCGGCCGCGCGATCCTCAACGACGCGTTCCCGGCGAACTGGAACCACCCGTACGTCAACCACGTGCTCGACAAGGGCGCGCTCAAGAAGTTGATCACGGATTGCTATCGCACGTACGGCAACGCCGCGACCGCGGAGTTCCTCGACGCCATCAAGGCGCTGGGCTTCAAGTTCGCGACGCAGAGCGGCACCACGGTATCGATCTCCGACGTCGTCGTGCCGCAAGCGAAGTACGACCTGCTCGACAACGCGCAGAACGAAGTCGACGAACTCCACGGCCTCTTCGACCAAGGCTTCATCTCGGAAGAAGAGCGCTACCAGAAGACGATCGAAGTCTGGCAGAAGACCTCGGACGACGTGACCGGCGCCATGCAAGCCGCGCAGAACCCGCTCAACCCGGTGTTCATGATGGCGACGTCGGGCGCGCGCGGTTCGATCGCGCAGGTCAAGCAGCTCGGCGGGATGCGCGGACTCATGTCCGATCCGTCGGGTCGCATTCTGGAGATCCCGGTCAAGGCGTCGCTCAAAGAAGGCCTCACCGTTCTCGAGTACTTCATCTCGACGCACGGTGCGCGTAAGGGTCTCGCCGATACGGCGCTCCGTACGGCCGACTCGGGCTACCTCACGCGCCGGCTCGTCGACGTCGCGCAGGACGTGATCATCCGTGAGGAAGATTGCGCCACGAGCGACGGCATCACGGTGTACGACATCCGCGTCGGCAAGGAAACCATCGAGCCGATCTACGATCGGATCATCGGTCGCCGCGCCGCCGAGGACATCAAAGATCCGGAGAAGCCGCGTACGAAGCTGGTCGCGCGCGACGAAGAGATCGACGAGGAGAAGGCCAAGGCGATCATCGCCGCCGGCATCACCTCGGTGAAGATCCGCTCGACGCTCACGTGCAAAGCGAAGTACGGCGTCTGCGCGATGTGCTACGGTCGTAACCTCGCCACCGGCCTCAAGGTCGACATCGGCGAAGCGGTCGGCATCATCGCGGCGCAGTCCATCGGTGAACCGGGCACGCAGCTCACGCTGCGTACCTTCCACACCGGCGGCGTCGCGACCGAAGACATCATCACCGGTCTCCCGCGCGTCGAGGAAATCTTCGAAGCGCGCAAGCCGAAGGGTGAAGCGCCGGTCTCGGAATACACCGGTACGATCAAGATCGGTGAAGAGAAGGGCAAGCGCGTCGTCTACGTGACCGACGAGCAAGGCGAAGATCACGAGATCGAAACGCCGGTGGGAACGCATCTCACCGTGCAGGACGGTACGCCGATCAAGGCCGGTCAGCCGATCGCCGACGGTTCGCTCAACCCGCACGACATCTTGCGCATCAGCGGCGAGACCGCACTGCAGAACTACCTGGTCCAGGAAGTGCAGAAGGTCTACCGTTCGCAGGGCGTCGACATCAACGACAAGCACATCGAAGTGATCGTTCGTTCGATGCTGCGCAAGATCAAGATCGTCGACGGCGGCGATACGCGATTCTTGCCCGGTCAGCTCGTCGAAGCGTCGGCGTTCGCGGAAGCGAACGAAGCGCTCGACAAAGACCAGAAGAAAGCCGAAGGCGGCGCGGTGCTGCTCGGGGTCACGAAGGCGTCGCTCGCGACGGAGTCGTTCCTCTCGGCAGCGTCGTTCCAAGAGACCACGCGCGTCCTCACCGACGCTGCGATCAAGGGCAAGCACGATCCGCTGCTCGGGCTCAAGGAAAACGTCATCATCGGCAAACTGATCCCGGCCGGTACGGGGATGTCGCGGTATCGCAATCTCCACATCCAGCCGGAAGGTCAGGATCTCGACGACGAGGGCCGTCCGCGCAACGTGTTCCTCGACTTCAACCCGCACGAAGAAGAGGACGCCCTCACTTCATACGGCGAGGTCGTGGCACCGAACGGGCAGGAGATGTCGCCGAAGGTGCTCGGCCCGTACGAGCGCCAGCGGATGCAAGAGAACACGGTGACCTACGAGGGCGACTACGAACCCGAAGTCGCCGTCCAAGCCCCGTCGGCGCGCACGCAGTACAAGCCCAAGGGCATCAACCCCGAAGACCTCTAGTCACCCTGAGCGCAGCGCACGCAGTGCGCGAAGTCGAAGGGCAGCCCACAACCCGCCCATGGGAGAAGAGCGCCGGCCGCAACGCCGGCGCTCTTCTCATTCGGGAATGTCGAGCTCGGCGAACAACGCGCCGAGCGGAAACCGCAATTCCGGATAACGGCTCGCGATCGCATCGTCATCACCGGCAAACACCGCGTGCGCGCCGTCGACATCGGCGACGGTAACCGTTCGCTGGGCCGGGTCGATAACGATCACGACGTACGTCCCGGTCGCGAAATAGACGCTTCGCTTGTGGCGCAGATAGCCGGCGTGATTGTCCGGCGAGCGCACCTCGATCGCGATCTCCGGGCCGATCGGCGGCAGTTCGCGATCCTCGGGCGAGAGTTCGCGCAATCGCTCGTAGGAAACGTACGAGACGTCGGGGACGAGGGGCCGGCGAACTTCGCCCTGCGGCGCGAGACGAAAGCGCCACTCGGTTCCGACCTGCCCGTTTCCGCGCGCCCACTCGCTGAGGATTCGCGCGGCGGCAAGCTGCACGACCGCATGTGTCCGTCGCGGGCTCACTTTTTGGAGTGCCGCACCGAGGATCCACTCGGTCTCCGGTTCGGTCTCGGCGAGCACGATTTCGTCGGGCGCCACGTGTCCCATGATGTCCTCCGCTTCGCTTGGCTCACGCGCGTCGTTCACGCTGAGAGCACGGCCTCGCGAGACCTCTTCGACCAGCGCGCGGCCCGGCACCCCGCGCGCTTCACCGGGAGTTGCAACGTGGGGCCGTGAAAATCTCTTACGTCGTGAGTGCCCGACAGACCACTCCGGTGACCACCGCGTCGGCCGGTAACGATCGGTCCGCGCTCGTGCCGCGACGCGCCTCGAACTTCTTCGGGCGCGAGCGCGAGATCGCGTCCGTTCGCGAGGCCCTCGAGCGCACGCCGCTCGCGACGATCGTCGGGTTGGGTGGCGTGGGAAAAACCCGGCTCGCGCTTCGCTATGCCGAGCAGTGGGGTGGCGATTTCACCGACGCCGTTGCCTTCATCGAATGCGATCGGTACGACACGCAAGCGTCGCTCGCGCGAGCGATTCTGGGCCGGATCACGGCCGAGGCCCAGGTGGGCGAGCCGATACCGGCCCTCATCGCGCTCGCTCGAGCGAAGCGGGTGCTGGTGATCCTCGACGGCGCGGAGCGGCACGTGGCAAACGTGGCATCGGTCGCGGCAGCGATCGCCGCCGGAGATCCCTCGGCCCGGTTTCTCGTGACGAGTCGAGAGCCGCTCAAGATTGCGGGGGAACAACGCATCGCGCTCACGGGGTTGCCCGACGCCACCGCCGTCGAACTCTTCGCCGACCGCGCACGGCTTGGGAACATGCGGTTCGCACTCACCCCGTCAAACCACGAGCGCGTCGCTTCCATCTGCCGCCAGCTCGACGGAATCGCGCTCTCCATCGAACTCGCTGCATCGTGGACGAGCGTGATGAGTCTCGATGCGCTCGAAGCGCGTTTGTCGGATCGCTACCGCCTTCTCGCACGGGGTGGACACCGCGATGCTCCCGAGCGCCACCAGAGTCTCAAAGCGGTCGTCGACGGCAGCTACGATGCGCTCAGCGCGGGGCAGCAGGTGCTCTTCCGGCGGCTTGCCGTCTTCGCATCGACGTTCAGCCTGGATGCGATCCTCGGCGTCTGCGTCGACGATCGGCGCGACGAGTGGGCGGTCATCGACGATCTCGCCGTGCTCGTCGACAAGTCGCTCGTGGTGAGCGAACAGGTTGGCGACGCGACGCAGTACCGTCTGCTCCACACGCTGCGCGAGTATGGTGCCACGCTGCTGCGCGACGCCGGCGAGGAAGCCGCCCTGCACGATCGACTCGATCGGTGGTGCGTGGCGCGTGCACGTGATCCCGACGTCGCCGCGTTGCTGCCGAACATCGATGATTTCCGGCGTGCCATCACGCGCGCGCTCGCCGTTCCCGAACGCATCGACGATGCGGCGTCGATGCTCGCCATGCCGCGTGGGCTGTGGTACGCAGCGGCCGACTGGCATTTCGTGTACACGCATCTGATCGCGCTTGCGAATGGCGACAACCGGCTCTCCGATGAGGCCCGCGGCAATCTGTGGCTCGCCATCGCAGCCTACTGCGAAGTGTGTCAGCGCCCGACGGACGAAGAGTCGGCCGCGCTCGAGAAAGCACGGACGTTGCTCGCGAGCGCGCCGGATGCACGCGTGCACATCAAGATCGTGCACGCCCTCGCTCGCGTTCGTATGCGCAGCGGAGACTTCGCCGGCGCGCACGAGCTTGCGCTGCAATGCATCGAGATGTCGCGCGCGCATGCGGATCGCCATCAAGAGGGGGCCGGCCTTCGGCTGCTGGCCTACGAGCGCTTCTTCCGGGAAGATTATCCGGCGGCCGAATCCGCGATGCTCGGCGCCATCGAGGCCTTTCGGGACTGCAAGGCGGTGGCATTCGAATCATCGGCCGTGATCTCGCTGGCGGAAATTCAGTTCGCCGGCGGCAAACGCGACGAGGCGATTGCAACGATCGGGTTGGCACAGATGAGCCCGACCCCGCTGCAACATTACTACCTCGGCAATTTCGCGATCTATCTTCTCGCGGTTGGACGTGAAGACGACGCTCGCGCGACGGCCATCGAGGCGATCGACGTCTGCCGATCCATCAAGGAACGCTTCCTCATGGTCGGCGGCATCCTTGCCCTCGCGGCCGCGTGTGCGCGAGAAGAGCCCGCGATCTCCGCCCAACTCCTGGGGTTCGTCGACGCCCAACGGCGTGCCCGCGAACGCAGCGACGGTCCGACCGAGCGGTTCGCTTTCGAGCGGGGAAAGCACGACGCGCAGCGCTCTCTTCATCCGGACGAGTTCGATCGAAACGTCACCCTCGGCCGTGGACTCGGCGTCGATCAGGTCGACGCGCTGATCGGTCGCCTTCGCGTTACGACGCAGATGCCGTCGGCCCGCGCCGCCGTGGCCGGCGCACCGCTCGACGACGCCCAACGGCCGCTCGCGCTGGCAACGTTGAGCGCGCGAGAGTGGACGATCGCAACGCGCGTCACCCAGGGCATGAGCAACGCGGAAATCGCAACGGAGCTGGTACTCTCGAGGCGAACGGTCGAGACGCACGTCGCAACGATCTTACGCAAAGCCGGTCTGCACAGCCGCGTGAAGCTCGCCGCACTGATCGGTAAGGATCGCGCGAGCGCAGCGGTGACCGTTCCGCCTCATCGTCGTCGGATGGCCACCACGCGGCCGGAGGCGGCGAGTTCTGCCGCAAAGGCGACGAAGCGACCATAGCGACGATCGATCGTCGTCACGAGCGTACGTACCACATCGTTGGGTTCGCCGAAGCTGAAGAGCAGCTGGTGACGCAAGGTCGCGACGAATGCCTCGCAGCCGATCAGGTAGTTGGTGCCCAACACGTCCACGGCGAGCAGTGCGGCATTGCGCAAGGGAATGACGTCGCCGTCGGCCTGCTCATCCGTGAGGAACGCGCCCAACGCGACGAACGGCGCGACGCTGTTCGCCCGGCCGGGTTCGTCGACCGTCGCCGTCGCGATGCGGATCGCCCGTCGCACCATCTCGTCGATCGCTACGTCGGCGTTCGTCCACGGGTCGTGCATGCGCTCAGCCTACACGGACACGACCGCGCCAACCATCCGTAAGAATACGTAACGTGGACGGATTCTTGACTGGACCGGTCCACTATGGTACAACGGGCGTTGTGCCCGTCGGGCACGACGTTTGCTAGCGCGACGATGTCCCGAGCGGGTCGGGATGCGGTTCGCACCTCGCCTCGCCCATCCGGGTGAGGCGTTTCATTTTCGACGATGGAGTCTTCGATGGTCTTCCGTTCCCGGTTCGTCCGCTCGTTCGCGGCCCTGGCCGCGGCCGCGCTCGTGGCGACCGGCCTTTCCGCGCCGGCGCGTAGCGCCGAGCCGTTCGATATCGACGCGATCATGTCGCTCACCGGTCCCGGCGCGTTCCTCGGCCAATCGGCCGTCCAGGCGTTGACCGCGGCGGAATACGAGGTCAACCGCACCGGCGGCATCGGGGGGCGGCCGGTGCACTTCGTCATCGCCGACGATCAGACGTCGCCGGCGGTTGCCGTCCAGCTCGCGAGCGGTCTGATCGCCAAGGGCGTGCCCGTCATCCTCGGTTCGTCGGTCGGCGCGACGTGCTCGGCGATGATGCCGCTCTTCCGCAACGGCCCGGTCGACTATTGCTTCGCCCCGGTGATCCATCCGGTGGCGCCGAGCTTCGTGTTCTCATCGGGTGCCTCGACGCGTGACCTCTCGCTCGCGGGCCTGCGCTGGGCGCGCCTGCGCGGCATTCGCAAGATCGCGTTCATCGTTGCGACCGACACGACGGGGCAAGACGGTGAGGCCGTGGGCAAAGCGAATCTCGCCTTGCCGGAATTCGCCGGCATGCAGCTCGTCGCCGACGAGCACTTCAATCCGGGCGACATCAACGTCAACGCGCAACTCGCGCGCATCAAGGCATCGGGCGCGCAATTGGTCTACGCACAAACGCTCGGAACGTCGTTCGGCATCGTGTTGAAGAACGCGTCGGACTCGGGTCTCGGCCTGCCGATCCTCACCAACGCGAGCAACATCAACCAGACGCAGATGATGCAGTACGCGCCGTTCGCGCCGCGCGACCTCTACTTCACCGGCTATCGTTTTCTCGAGCACGACACGGCGCGCCCGGGTCCGGTGCGCGACGCGCAACAGCGGTTCATCAACGCGCTGCACGCGGTGGGCGTGAAGCGCGCTGATTTCTCGAACAACTTCCCGTGGGACGGCACGCTGATCGTCGTCGACGCCTTCCGCAAATTCGGCACGAACGCAACGCCCGAGCAGATCCGCTCGTACATCGCCTCGCTGCACGGCTACGCCGGCATCAACGGCATCATGGACTTCCGCGACGGCCAACAACGCGGGCTCGGTGTGAACGCCGCGTTGGTGGTCCGTTGGAGTAGCGAGAAGCACGATTTCGTCGCCGCCAGTCGGCCGGGCGGGTACGCGCTCACGCGCTAGCGATCGTGCTCGTGCTCGTGCGCCGGCGGGGCGTGTTCGTGTTCCGCCGGCGCGTGTGGCGCGTGGGGCGCGTGGTAGGCGTTCACCGGATGCGGCGCGCCCTCGGGCCGGTACGGATCGGCCGGACGGTCCGCATGAGCCGGAGCGTCCGCGCCGCGATCCTGATCGAAGCGGGAGAACGCGCCGCTGCCGTCGCGGATCGGCGCGGGTTGGCGATCCGTCGACGTGACGGGAGCGAAGTTCGCCGGCCGGTTCTCGCGGCTGAGCGGCTCCGCGAAGGCCGCATTCGCCGGGCGACCGTTGTTGACGCTCGCGAGGTCATTGCGATTCTGCGACGCGACGGTGACGTGTTGCCGCTGCTCCTCCGTCGGCGGCAGGTGCGCTTCGCTGCGGTACGCCGCCTCGTCCGCGGTCGGACGCGCTTGGATGCCGTCGGGTCCGCCGTTGAAGCTCACGCGCGTCTTCGCGTCGTACGTGTGGTCGTCGTTGACCACGGTGCGGTCGACGTAGACGTTGGTGATCACCGTGCGGTTGACGTTCGTCACCGCCGCGTTGTAGTTGAAGTGACCGCCGACCCAGCCGCCGCCGACGTAGCCGGCGCCGGTGTAGCCGAAGCCGTAGTTCACGCCGCCATAGAAGCCGACGTGCGGACCCCAATAGCCGGCGTGCCAGCCGTAGGTGCCGCCGGTATATGCCCAATAGCCGGGCGTCCAGAGATATCCGGGCTGCGGTGCCGCGACCCAGGTCCCGGGGACCCAGTAGTAGCCGTACGCGCCGTAGGCCCAATAGCCGGGCGTCCAGATCTCGTCGGCGACGAGCACCGGCGGTTGAACGTACACGGGCAGCGGCGGCGGTGCGACGTTGATCGAGACACCGATGCCGACGAAGAGGCCGGCCGATGCCGCCGTCGGCGCGATGATGAGGGCGAGCGCAATGGCGAGTGCGCCGATGAATGCGGTAATGCGTGCCACGGTGATGTTCTCCTTACGGAAGTGGCGTTACCACCACCCAACGCGGCGTGCTCGCGACCGGTCGCACTTCTCACCGTCGTTTCACCGCGCTCTCATCAGCCGTGCACGAAGAAATAGACGGACATGCCGGCGCCGATCGCGATGACGATGATGCGCACCGCGATCGGCGGAAGTTTGCGAATGATGCGCGCTCCGCCGTATGCGCCGGCGATCGCACCGAGAGCCATCAGCAACGCGGCAGGCCAGGCGATCGCGCGCGCGATCGCAAACGGAATCACCGCCGTTCCATTGACGAAGAAGACGAGCAGATTCTTCAGCGCGTTCACGCGGGTGATCGAGAGCGACGACGTCGCCGCGAAGAGCGCGAGCAGCATGATGCCGATGCCGGCACCGAAATAGCCGCCGTAGATCGCGACGAACACCATCGGCCCGAGCGTCGCGACCGGCGAGCGCGGGGCGTTCGACGTTGAGCCGCGCCGCAGCCACGGGCTCGCCGCGAAGACGATCGTCGCGAACGCGAGCAGATAGGGCACCGCGTGTTGGAATGCGCTCTCGGGCGTGCGCAGGAGCAGGATGCTCCCGATGATCGAGCCGATGACCGCGGTGACGATCGGCCCGACGTCCTTGCGGTCGAGCTGCAGATCTTCGCGGAAGCCGCCGATGCTGCCCATGTTGCCGATCCACATCGCCGTGTTGTTGGTCGCGTTCGCGACGATCGGCGGGAAGCCGGCGATCAGCAGCGCGGGAAACGAGATGAAGCTCCCGCCGCCGGCCGCCGAGTTGATCGCGCCCGCAACGATCGCCGCCAGGAACGGGACGATCAGGTGGGGATCGAAGTGCATGATCGAGGGGTTCTCCCGGCGCGGCGCGTAGGCCGTGAACGATGAGTTGGCTGACCGCGACGTATCTCGTCGAATCCGAACCCGAGCGCATCGAAGCGCGCGCCGCGGCGATCGCCTCGGAGCAGAGCGTCGAGTGTCCGCTCGAGGCGATCGGCGACGCACGCATTCTCGATGAGATCGTCGCGCGCGTCGCGGCGATCGAGCCGGACGGTGAGAACCGCTATCGCGTCGACGTGCAGATCGCCACCCAGACGATCGGCACGAACCCGGCGCAGTTCATCAACATGGTGTTCGGCAACGCCTCGCTCTGGGACAACGTCCAGCTGGCGGATCTCGCGTTGCCCCCGACGGTGCTCGAGCGCTTCGCCGGACCGCGTCACGGCATCGCGGGCATTCGTGCGTTGCTCGACGCGCCGCAGCGCGCGTTGACGAACGCCGCGATGAAGCCGCAGGGCATGCACGTGCCCGAACTCGCCGCGCTGTGCCGCACGTTCGCGCTCGCCGGCATCGACATCATCAAAGACGATCACGGCATCGACGATCAGTGGTATTCGCCGTTCGCGGAACGCGTGCGCGCGTGTCAGGCGGCGGTCGGCGAAGCCGTCCGCGCGACGGGCAAGCCGGCGTTGTACGCGCCGAACATGATCGGGACGCCGCGCATGCTGCGCGAGCGCGCGCGCATCGCGCGCGAGGAAGGCGTTCGCGTCGTGCTGATCGCGCCGATGCTCGTCGGGTTGCCGTCGTTCCTCGATCTCGTCGATGAGTTCCCGGAGTTCGTCTACCTCGCGCACCCCTCGCACGCCGGCGCGCGCCGCATCGCCGAGCCGTTGCTCTTCGGCCGGCTGATGCGCCTGTTCGGCACCGATGCCGTTATCTTCGTGAATTTCGGCGGCCGGTTCGGCTACCCGCAGCCGGTCTGCGGCGCGTTGGCCGAGGGTGCTCGCGCACCGTGGGGAGCGCTGCGGCCGACGCTGCCCGTGCCCGCCGGCGGGATGCTGCTCGAACGCGTCGAGGAACTGCTGACGTTCTACGGACCCGATACGATGTTGCTCATCGGCGGCAACTTGCTGATCGAGCGCGCGGCAATCCTCGAGCGCACGACCGCGTTCGTCGAGCGCGTCGCCGCCTTTCCGTTTCCCGCGCCGGCCGGTGCGCGGGCGCATGCTCACCCTCTCTCACGATAGAGCAGTCTCTCCTGCCCGGAGAGCCACGTCGCGGCGAGTCGCGCGCGGAGGGCGTTCACGCTTCCCTCGATGCCCGCACGAAGCAACGGCCGCTCGATCACGTACGTGAAGAAGATCGCGATGCCGATCGCACACGGCAGTGAGAGGGCGAGCGTCAACGCCGGCGAGCCGACCGCGTTGTGCACCCACACCATCACCTCGAGATGCCAGAGATACAAGTTGTAGGAGATGGTGGAGAAGAACACGAGCGCGCGCGTCGCAACGACCGAGCGAACGGCGGGTAGCGCGAAGAACGTCGAGAGCACGAGCACGAGGCAGAGCGGGCCGATCAGGATGCGGTGCGCGTTGAACCACGCGTGCGCGACGTCGGGATTGCCCGTGCTCGTGCCGCTCACGATCGCGAGCCCGGAGATCGCGCACAGCCACGCACCGAAGGCGAGCACGGTCGCGCGTTGCGGGTCGACGGCGTCGCCGCGCGCGCGCAACACGACGAACGCGTGCGCGCCGAGCATCCCCGCGCCGAAGAGATCGATCACCGCCGGCAACTGGTTGATCCACCAGAACGACGTGTCGAGGCCGAGCGCGCCGATCGTCCAACGGTACGCTTCAGCGACGAGCGCGAGCACCGCGTAACCGATCACGGGCGAGCGAGCGAAGCCCAGCACGATCAGCGGGAAGAGCAGGTAGAACTGCACCTCGATGCCGATCGTCCAGAGCGGACCGCTGATCGAGCCGAACGTCGACTGGTCGAGCGGGTGGATGAAGGTCATGTGCGCGGCGAGTTGCCACAACGCGTCGCGCGGTGAGGCGAACTGGGCGCGATAGACGATCGCGAATGCGACGAGCGCGATGAAGTACGACGGGATGATCTTCATCGCGCGCCGCTCGAAGAAGTGGCCGAGATCGGGCGTTTGGCCGCCGCCGAGCGCCGCGCGCGCGTACGGATAGTACAGGCAGAAGCCGCTGATGAAGAAGAACAGGTCGACGCCGAGATAGCCGGCTTGCGCGATGAACGTCAGCGGTCCCGCGCCCTCGCCGCTCACGAGCCACACGTGATAGAAGACGACGAGCAGCACGGCGCAGCCACGCAAGCCGTCGAGGACGTCGAGACGCTCGCGAACGGGGGACACGCTCCTCTACGTTCCCGTGCGGCGTCGGCCCTAACGGCCTTCGGTGCGCGAAGCCCCGTCGGCGGCGACGTTCGTCTCGGGTGCTTGGGTCAAGCCGGCGATGGCGCTGAACCATACGCTCGCGACCGCATCGTAGCCCGCCGCTCCGGTCGGGTGGATGCCATCGGGAAAATGATCGTGGTCGCGCGGCACGGCGTTGGCCATCGCCGGCGCGAAGACGACGCGCGCGCCCTGGGCGGCATACGTGTCGACGATCGCGTGCAGTCCGCCGGTCGCGGGCGTGCACGGGTCGTCACCGGTGAAATCGCGCAGCGTGCACGCGCCGATGCGCGGGCTCGCGACGACCGGCGCGACGACGACGATCGCGTTCGGCCGTTGCGCGACGATTTCGCCGATCAGCAAGTTCATCGAGGTCAGGATCGCCGGGAGCGTGTAGCCCGGTACGTGACGCTCGAGCCGCAGCAGATCGTTCGTTCCGGCCATCAGCAAGATCACGTCGGGATCGGCGCGCTCCAACGCGTTGCGAACGAGCGGGCCGTAGAGCTGCCCCGGGCCCGGATCCGAAGGAAACGACCGCACGACGTAGCCCGGCCAACCCTCGTGCGCGCGGTTGACGATGGCGCCCGAATAGTCGCTGCGCGAGCCGACGAACGTTACCTTGTACCCCTCGCGCTCGAGCAGCGCGCCGAGTTCGCCGCGGTAGCCGCCGTTCCGCGAGGGCGCGCCGTGCGGTCCGACGCCGGCCGTGATCGAGTCGCCGAGCGCCATCACGCGAATGGTGCCGGTCTTCGCCACGAGCAGCGGGTCGGCCGCGACATGCGGCGCGCGTGCCAAGGCTGCCGCTCCTACAAGAACCGCGGCGAGCATACGACGAAATCCTCGCGCTCGATGCACCGTTTTCCCGTTCGAATGAGCGACCGGACTTCCTCGTACGAGCGCATGGTCGAGGGGCAACGGCGCAAGAGCGATCGACGTTTTTCTCTCGTTACCTCGCGGTCGAGCGCGTAGCGTGCATGCATCTGGGTAGTCCTTGCTGGGGCCGTCTCTCTGACGGTGTCCACACGAGTGAGCGTCGCTCACTCGGTGTTGCAAGCAAACGACTCGGAGAAACCTCGTGAAACGACTTAGCCTGGCTGTGGTCGCTGCGCTGGCAGCGGCTGGCATCGGGAGCTCGTCGGTTTCGGCAAACGAACTGAACACGGTGCAAGGTAACGCGGCTCACTTGCCGTCCGTGCAAGTTGCGCAGGCCGATACCACGTCCTCGTTGCCGCCGGCCGACTTCGGCAATCCGCCTTCCGGCGAAGTGCCGTTGCTCTTCAATGACCGGCATGTCTATAGCAAACCCGACACCCTGCGCCAAGGGCGCGTCCTCGCGGCGCTCGTGCGCGGCGGTGAAATTCTCGTTCCGTTGCGCTCGATGTTCGAACAGATGGGCGCGACCGTCGCTTGGGATCCCGCCTCGAAGACGGCGGACGTCTCGAAACCCGGCTCCGACGTGAAGGTCACGGTCGGTCGTCCGGACGTCATCATCAATGGCGAAACGCGCCCGCTCGACGTGCCGCCGGAGTTCTACCACGGCAACGTGCTCGTTCCGGTGCGCGTGATCTCGGAAGGCATGGGCGCCTACGTCCAGTGGGTTCCGGATCGTCGCGTCGTCGTCGTGCGCTACGTCTCGGCTCCGGTGCCGACGCCTCCGCCGACGGCCCCGCCGACCGCGCCGCCAACCATGGCTCCGCCGCCGCCGCCGCCGCCGACCCCCACGCCGACGCCGACCCCGGCGCCGAAGAAGGCCTACTACGATCACTTCATCGTCGGTGACTACGTCTTCTCGCCGCAGGTCTACAACGAGTTCTCGCCCGGCAATCAGAACGAAGGTCCGTCGTACGCGGGCCGCGCCGGATTCGAGTTCCCGCTCGCCGGCATTCCGTTCATGGTCGAATTCGACGCGCGTCAATTCGCCTACCAGCACGTCGGCGACTACGACGGCACCGTTGCGCGGAACGCGCCGTGCGCCGGCCCGATCGCCGGTAACCGCGGCTGCGTGACGACGATCGGCGGCGGCAGCAGCCTCTACGTTCCGTCGTTCGATGCGCAAGACAAGGAGCTCTCGGGCCGCGTCGGCATCGGCATCCCGCTCTCGCACACGTACATCGCCGGTGCCTATCTCGAGCGCACCAACAACTACGGCGATCCGTTCCTCCGCGGTGCCGGTTTCGGTATCGAGAAGTTGGCGGATTACAGCAAGCCGGTCTCGTTCTTCGGAAGCTTCTACTACTTCCCGTCCGTGCAAGGGGACATCTACGACCCCAGCGCCGGCGTGACGTACGACGAGCAGTACCGCTTCGAGCAATACGAAGCCGGTATCGATCTGAACCTGCCTTTCGACATCTTCAAGCACACGGGCGTGTTCATCGAGGGTGGCTACATGGGTGACACCGGGATCAACAAACAGTTCGCTCCCACCAACATCCGTGAAGGCGGCGCCTTCGCCGGTTTCGGTATCCACTTCTAACGACGGAGGTCCACCGGGACACACGAGAGAGCGCATCGGCAACGATGCGCTCTCTTGCGTTTGAGGCTGCGGATTAGGCGTGCCGGATGGGGTATACGACGACGTAATTGGCACGGACGAACCGGCTGGTCGGCGTGCCGCGGAGGGTCCTCATTTGGCATACGAAGTTACCAAGCAGATCAAAGGTCACGGCTACCGGTATCGGGTCGAAGGCATCCGCGACCCGGCGACGGGCCGCACGCGCTCGCACTGGCAATACCTCGGCCGCATCGAGGGCGACGACGTGATCGCGCCTGCCCGCACCCAGACCACGCGCGTGACCCGCGATGAGATCGTCAAAGCGACCGCGCGCCTCCTCGAGACCCGCGATGCCTCGCGCATCACGGTGTCGGTGATCGCGCAACGCGCCGGCGTATCGGCGGGAACGTTCTATCGGATCTTCGGCGATCGCCGTAGCGCGCTCGGCGCCGCGGTCGCGCACCTGTGCGACGGTCTCGTGCGCGAACTCCCGACGCTCGCGGGACCGATCGGTACCCGCGACGCCGAACGGGAACGCCTGTTCAATTGGTTTGCCGCGCTGCATCGAGCCGTGCTCGACGGCCGTGCGTTCCGCTGGTTCCTCACCAGCGCGGCGCGCGACACGTATCGGGCAGCCGCCGACGCTGCCACGATGGCGAACGATCTGCAACGCACGCTCGCGGCGTATCTGCGTCGCCTGCACGCCAGTTCGTGCGCGCACATCGGCGATCCCGACGCGCTCTCGGCCGCGCTGCTGCGCATCCACTTTTCGTTCGTTCGCGATCTCGCGATCACCGAAGAGGACGATGCACCCTCACGGTGGAGCGAAGTGTTTCCCGTCATCGAGCGCGCGGTCTTCCCGCATCATCTCGCGGCCGCGTAGCGCGCGCGTCCGGATCAACTCGCGCACGGCGCGAACGGCGGCGTCGGCATACGGCCGGCGATACGCCGCCGTCGCGTCGTCATCGGGCAGGTAGATCGCAAACGAGGCATTGGCCTCGAAGACGACCACGTTGCCCGCATCGTCGAGCGTGAAGTCGATGCCGCCGTAATCGAGTGCGAGCGCATCGCGCACGCGTTCGAGCGCGGCGTACGCGGCGGTGCCCAGGTGCGCGCGCGGGTCGTCGAGATAGCTCGCCTCGAGGTTGCGGCTTGCCGCGCGCACCGCGTTGTCGCTGCGGAAGTAGTGGACCTTCCATTGCCGCGCGACGGCGAGGTGCAGCGGCACGAGCGCGCCGTCGATCGCGAGCATCCGGTATTTCCGGTAGCGGCCGTCGGCGCGGCGTGCGTCGAGGAACGCGATGACCAGCAGCTCGGTGCCGGGCAACGCATCGCATTGCGCGCGCAGATCGCCGGCGGAGGCGACGCGCACGAAATACCGGCCCGCGTGAAAGCCGGGCGCGCGCAAAAGCAGGGGAAAGGTGAAGCCGGCCGCGAGCAGCGCGTCGGCGGTACATTCCGCGCGCGCGAACGATGCGATGCGCGGCACGATCACGCCGGGAATCGCGCGCAGCCGTTCGCTCATCGCGACGCGTCCGGTGCCGCGAATCGCATCGGGCGGATTGATGCACGGTCGTCCGGATGCCGTGACGATGCGCGCGACCGCATCGAGCGCCGTGCTGCTGCGATCGGCGTCGGCGACCGCGTTCACGATGCAGTCGTGCGCCGGGAGCGGAACGTCGTCGCGGTGCGATTCGGCGACGATCGTCGTCACCTCCACGCTGCGATCGTCGAAGAACAGCGTCGTGACGAGGTTGCCGCCATCGGCGGCGATCGGCACGAGCACGCGCAGCGGCGCGTCGCCGCTCGCCGGCGTGACGTGCACGATCGGTGCCGCGAATGCACGCGCGCGATGCTCGGCCGCGGCGGGATCGTCGCGTTCGTCGAGCAATCGCGCGAGCACGTAGTGCGCGATCGCGTGATCGGGATCGGCGCGCAGCGCGCGTTCGTACTGCGCGCGGCTCTCTTCCCACGCGCCGAGGTCGGCCAGCACGTTGCCGAGATCGACCAGCGCCGCCGGATCGTCGGGATGCGCGGCAGCGGCGCGGCGATAGAGTCCGAGCGCTTCGGTCGTGTGCCCCTCGACGTACGCCATCGTCGCTGCGTTGATCAGCGCGCCGCGATGCTGCGGATCGGCCGCGAGCACCGCCGCGTAGTCGCGCGCCGCGGCGCCGAGGCGGCCGAGATCTTCGAGCAGGCAGCCGCGCGCGAAGCGCAGATCGGTCGCGCCCGGATGCGCTTCGACGAGCACGTCGAGCGCGTGCAACGTCTCGAGCCGAACGGGACCGCTACACGCGATCCGAATGGCCAGCGTCGCGCGATCGACGAAGCTCGGCGTGGACGTACTAGCGCCGGCGGCGTTCGTGCGCGACGCGCGGTTCGGCGTGCGTCGTGCACGCTTCGATCCGCACCGACGGCCCCGCACCGACCGGCTCGATCGCGCTGCACCCGCAGGCGAAGACGGCGACCAGGCGCAGTCCTTCGATGCCGTCGACGATCACCTCGAGCCGCGTCTCACCCGCCGCGCTATACGCCGCGAATTGCGCGATCGAACGGAGGTCGGCGCGCCGGCGCGGCGTGCGGCGGCGATCGCTCGACGCGCGCCGGTCCATCGTGAGCGCAGCGCCGAGCGCGACGGGCGCCGATGCCGCCGATCCGCGGCGGTGCGTCGAACGACGTTCGTGTCCGGGCATGGGCGTGGTCGATTCGGCGCCCTCGGGTGGAGCTCCCGGCGCGGGGCCGACGAGGAGACGGTCTGCACGGCGCGGGAATCGGTGGCCTCATGCGTCCGGCCCGTTGCGCAGCGTTCCTCGCTCTCGCCCTCGCGTTTCACGCGGGCGTCGCGGCGGCATCGTCGATCGACGTCGAGTCGTCGGCGTTCCTCAACGGCGGCCCGATGCCGGCGTTCGATAGCGCGTCGACGCAGGGCTGCACGGGCAGCAACGTCTCGCCGCCGCTGCGCATCACGGGCGTGCCCGCCGCGGCGCGCAGCCTCGCGATCGTGCTCTTCGACACGGATGCGAACGCCGGCGCGGGATTCGTGCACTGGGTCGCCTACGGCGTCGATCCGGCGATCGTCTCGGTGCCGAGCGGGTTCGGCACCTCGCCGGGCGCGTACGTCGGCGGGCGCAACGACGCCGGCACGATGCGCTACTTCGGTCCCTGTCCGCCGCTCGGCGATCCGAAGCATCACTACACGTTCACGGTGTACGCGCTCGCGCTCGGGCGCGCGCATCTGCCGCCCGGGCTGACCCGCACGACGCTGCTGCACGACATCGCGCGTTCGACCCTCGCGGTCGGCACGCTCACCGCGACGTTCGCCCGCTGATGGATCTCGGACTGCGCGGGAAGACGGCGCTGATCACCGGCGCGAGCTCGGGACTCGGTCGCGCGTGCGCGCTCGCGCTGGCCGCGGAAGGCGCGCGCGTGGCGGTCGCGGCGCGCCGCCTCGACCGGCTCGAGGGCGTCGCGGCCGACGCGCGCGCCCTCGGCGCGACCGACGCGGCGGCCTATCACGTCGACCTCGCCGATCCCGCATCGATCGATGCGTTGCTCGATGCGGTGCGCGCACGCCAGGGCGATCCCGACGTGCTGGTGGCGAACAGCGGACCGCCGCCGCCCGGAACCGCCGATGCGCTCACGCTCGCGCAGTGGGATGCGGCCTACGAGCCGACGATGCGCGCGATCTTACAACTCGCGTACGGCGTGTTGCCCGCGATGCGTGCGCGCCGCTGGGGGCGGATCGTCTACGTCGGATCGTCGGCGCTGAAGACGCCGATCCCGAACCTCGCGCTCTCCAACGCGTTTCGCGCCGGCGTACTCGGCGCGCTGAAGTCGCTCTCGCTCGGCGTCGCCGCCGACGGCGTCACGGTCAACACCGTCGCGCCCGGGCGCATCGAGACCGAGCGCGCCAAGCAGATCTACGCCGATCCGGCCGTGCGCGCCAAACAAGTCGCGCAGATTCCGGCCGGCCGATTCGGCGAACCCGACGAGTTCGGGCCGCTGGTGGCATTTCTCGCGGGCGAACCCGCGCGCTATATCACCGGTACGACGATCGCGGTCGACGGCGGTCTCTCACCGACGCTGACGTAATCGCCGCTCAGTCGTTCGCGGACGGCGGCAGCGGGCTGTTCGCGCCCTGATACGTCGGCGTCGCGGGCGTTTCGGGCGCGGTTTGGCGTTGCTCCAGAATCACGACCGCGCCGGCGATCGCGCCGGCCAGCGCCAGCGCCAACAGCACCGGGCTCTTGAACCGCTCGCGCAAGCCGAGGAGTCCGTCGGCCGAGATCGCCCCGTAGTCGGAGGCCGCAAACGCGAGCGCCGCCGCCCCGTACACCAGGCCCAGTTCGATGCCGCCCTTCTGGGCGAAGAAGCCGCTTTTCCAATGAACGCTCGACTGCGCGACGATCATCGTCGAGATCAGCATCGCGGGGCCGATCGGCCCGCCCGCGCCGAGTGCGATCAGCTCGCCCGACACGATCTCGGTGTACGCGGCGAGGCGCGCATAGGTCGTGCCCGGCCGGAAGCCGAGCCCGTGCAACATCGCCCCCGCGGCCTCGGGACCGGGGCCTTCGAACCAGCCCAGCGCCTTCTGCGCGCCGTGCGCGGCCATGCTCTGGCCGATTGCCTGCCGTGCGACAAATAGAGCGATATCGCGTAACATATCGACCATAAATCTACCTTCTGGGGGATTGACTTGCAACGTCGCAGCGACTTTTGTGTTATGATCACCGTACCGGTCAAGGCCCGAGCGTCGGCCTGATCCGGGGTCAAGTTGTCCGCGTGGTCTTGTTGCGTAGTCTTCAGTTCCAGGAACGGCGAGTTGAGTTGAATGGCGCTCATGTGATCCTGGAGTTCTGAGACAGAATGTATACCGACGAGACCCTCAATTGCGTTGACTGCAACGCCCCCTTCACGTTTAGCGCGGGCGAGCAAGAGTTCTTCGCAGCGAAGGGCTTCACCAACAAGCCGAACCGTTGCCCCGATTGCCGCGCGGCCCGCAAGGCGCAGCGCGCCGGTGCCGGCGGCGGTTCCAGCTACGGTGGTGGTGGCGGCTACGGCGGCGGCGGTGGTGCCCGTCCGCAGCGCGAGATGTTCGAAGTGACGTGCAGCAACTGCGGCGGAAAGGCCACCGTGCCGTTCCAACCGCGCGGCGACAAGCCGGTCTACTGCCGCGATTGCTTCCAGTCGCGCAGCGGATCGTACCGCTAAACGCGCGCAGAGCGATGAGAACGAACGGTCCGGCTCTACGCGAGCCGGGCCGTTTTCGTCTCGGCTGAGAGGTCGCGCACCGCCTGCTCGATCGCTTGCGCATCGGCATCGAAGCGCGGCGCACCGATGCGCGCGACGATCGACCACTTCGCGCCGCGCGCGTAGTGAAAGCCGACCGGCACGACGGCGACGCGCGTCCGGCCGTCGCGTTGCGCCGCCGCGACCATGCGGCGATAGCCGTCCTCGAACGGTAAGAAGGCATCGTCGTCGGGCTTTTCCGCAAACGCCGGATCGACGTTCGGATAGCCTTCGGGAAACACGAGCACCACGCGTTCCGCGCGCAAGAGCGCGACGACGTCGCGCATCGCGCCGCGCGTGTAGCGCAGCAGTTCCTCGCGCGCGAACCCATCGCGCGAGCCGAGCGTGCGTGGCCGCAACACGATCGGATAGCCCGCCGCGCGACACGCGCGTTCCATCCAGCGGCGTTCGCGTTCGTCCTTGGCCCAATCCAAACCGACGACGATGTGCACCGGTCGCGCGATCGATCGCACGAGCACGGAGCCGTCGAGCAGATGGTGAAAGTGGCGCGCGACGAGCATGACCGGCCCGCTCGCCGGCACGTTCTCGAGCCCCTCGACGCGGAGCGATGCGACCTGCGTGCGCAACGCCCACCACGCGATCGCGTTCGGCCCCGCCATGCCGAACGGCGGGTAGCGGGTCACCGCCTCACGCGCGAGCGAGGTTGCGAATGCGGACGCTCGGCAGTGCGAGCGCTGCCGGCAACAGGCTGAACACGACCGCCGCGATCGCCGTCGGCCACATGCCCGCGCTGATGCTCAGCACCATCGACCACACGACGTTCGCCACGTACACCGCGAGCGGAATCGCGACGCTCACGACGGGCGCGTCGCGTTCGCGCCACGCCAGCCGTCCGACCGCGATGAAGAGCAGCCCCGTCGCGAACCACCCGCCGAGATTGCGCAGCGGCATCCCGAAGTACGGGCCGGTCTCGTGCCACACCCAGAAGTGGATGTATTGCATCTGCGGCGCCGCCATCGAGGGGTCGAGCACGAGATCCCACGCGGTGAGCAGCCACGTGCCGAGCACGATCGACCACAGCGTGCGCCGGTTCCATCCGCGATACGCCGCGATCGCGTCGGCCAACGCGAACGACGCGAACCCCATGTAGAACCACGAGAGCGGAATCGCAAACGGCACGCGGCCGAGCAGCTTGTAGCCGAGGAACGTCGTGTACTCGTAGCCGCCGAACGGCCAGCCCGTCTTCGTGCCGGTGAGTTCGGCGCTCGCCGAGATCAGCGTGGCGGCGAGGAAGAAGACCAGCGTGCGCCGCGGCCCGTACGTCGCGAGTCCGAAGAGTATCATCGCGATCGCGCCGAGGATCATCCCCGTGCCGCCGGTGTTGTTGATCGCCCGCGCGTAGAACGCCATCGCCGCCGGATCGCCGGCGAAGATCTGCGGGTGCGGGATCGCGACGAGCAAGCCGAAGAGTCCGACGCCCAGCGCGAGTACGTGCAGCACGACGAACGTCCACGAACTCGCGGTCCAGAGACGCTTCATGGCATCTCCGCCGCGACGAGCACGCGCCCGCGCCACACGTGCGTGCGGCGCAGTGCCGCCGCGACGAGCGCGAACGTGATCGGTACGTCGGCCAGCGGTGCGAGCCAGTACGTCCACGGCGGCCGCACGTAGGCGCGTGCCGATCCGGCCAACACGCCGAAGCGCACGATCGTCAAGATCGCCGCCACGGTGAAGGCGGGCGACGCGGCGGCGTGGGCGAGCGCAAATGCGAGCACGAGCGGCAGCGGCATTGCCTGAACGACCGCGACTTCCGTCAAACCGAACCATCCTCCGTAGCGCGCGAACGCATCGCGCAGCGTGAGCGAGCGCGGCCAATTGGTCCACGTCTCGCGCCAGTTCTCGTGCATGCGCACGCGAACGAGATCGTCTGCTTCATAGAAGCCGACCGGAATGCCCGCCGCGACGAGCGCGCGTGCGACCGTCACGTCCTCGCACCGCGAGGTGCGGGCGCCGTCGAAGGCCGCGTGATCGATCAGGAGCGAGCGCCGGGCGAGAAAGCATTGTCCGTTCGCTTGGACGTCGGCAACACGCGTTGCCTCACGTCCGGGCAGGCCGAAGCGGTAGATCAGCGTCGCGAGCATGGCCGGGTGAACGATCGCTTGCAGCGGTCCGGCGAGTTCCTGTCGCGTCGCGACGCTGAGCGCCGCGACCGCACGCCGGTCGGCGTGCGCGAGGAGGGCCGAGAAGAGACCGCCACGCGGCCGCACGTCGGCGTCGATCGTCGCGACCCACGGGGACGTCGCCGATCGCAGGCCGACGGCCAACCCCCACGCTTTGCCGTTCCAGCCGGCCGGGACGGGCGATGCGTCGATGACGCGCACCCGCGCGTCGCCGGCGGTCAGCTCGCGGACGCGCGCGACCGTACCGTCACGGGATCCGCCGTCGACGATGAGGATCTCGCCGACCGTCGCGTCGGCCTCGAGCAATCCGCGCAGGCATGGCTCGATGCGCGCGGCCTCGTCGAGGACCGGCACGATCACGCTCACCTGCCCCGGCGACGGAGCGGCCGCGACGATGCGCGTCGCGCGCACGCCGCGCGCCATGCGCACGACGACGTTCGCACCGAGGGCCGCCTGCACGGCCGCAATCGCGACGTCGATCATGCGCACTCCAGTTACCGATGCCCCGGAGCCGTGCCTCTTGCCGCCGTCCCGGGCTTGCGGGATAGGGTGGCGAATGGACCGGGCGATGGCGGTGGAGGCGAGCGCGGTGAATGCCGCGCTGAAGCGATATTTCGGATTCGATGCGTTCCGCCCGTTGCAAGAGGCGATCGTGCACGACGTGCTCGACGGCCGCGACGTCTTCGCGCTGTTGCCGACGGGCGGCGGCAAGTCGCTCTGCTACCAGCTGCCGGCGCTGCTCACGCCGGGTCTCACCGTCGTGATCTCGCCGCTGATCGCGCTGATGAAGGATCAGGTCGACGCGCTGACCACGGCCGGGATCGCGGCCACGTTCCTCAACTCCTCGCTCGACTACGATGCGGTGCGCGAACGCATCGCCGGCTTGAAGCGCGGGGCGTACACGCTGCTCTACGTCGCGCCGGAACGCCTGACGATGCCGTCGTTCGCGAGCGATCTCGCGAGCTTCAACGTGCGCCGCTTCGCCGTCGACGAAGCGCACTGCATCAGCGAGTGGGGCCACGACTTCCGTCCCGACTACCGCCGCATCGCCGAACTGCGCGAACGCTTCCCGCAGGTGCCGTTCCTCGCGTTCACGGCGACCGCGACCGATCGCGTGCGTGCCGACATCGTCGAGCGCCTTGCGCTACGCGAGCCGGCCGTGCACGTCGGCAGCTTCAACCGGCCGAACCTCACCTATCGCGTGACGCACAAGCGCCGCAGCGCGGATGCGCTGATCGCGTGGTTGCGCACGCGACCCGACGATGCGGGCATCGTCTACGTCGGCAGCCGCGCCGCCGCCGAAGATCTCGCATCGCGCGTCTCGGCCGCGGGCATTCCGGCGTTGCCGTATCACGCGGGACTCGATCCGGCGGTGCGCGCGCGCAATCAGGAGCGGTTCATTCGCGATGAGACGCGCGTGATCTGCGCGACGATCGCCTTCGGCATGGGGATCGACAAGAGCAACGTGCGCTTCGTCGTCCATTACGATGTGCCCAAGAGCATCGAGGGCTACTATCAGGAGACGGGCCGCGCGGGTCGCGACGGCGAGCCGGCGGAGTGCTTGCTGTTCTTCAACTACGGCGACGTCGCGAAGTTCGAGCGGTTCATCGACGAGAAGCACGACGATCACGAACGCGCGGTCGGCCGCGCACAGCTCGATCGCATGATCCGCTACGCCTACTCGAACGACTGCCGCCGGCGCGATCTGCTGGCGTACTTCGGCGAGACCTGGAGCACGCTCAATTGCGGCGCGTGCGACAACTGCCTCGAGCCGCGGCCGGCCGTCGACGCGACGATCGACGCGCAGAAGTTTCTCTCGTGCATCGAGCGCATCCGGCGCGCCAACGGCCACGGCGTCGGCGTCGCGCACGTGATCGACGTGCTGCTCGGCGCGGAGAACGAGAAGATCTGGCGCTGGAATCACGAGCGCTTGACGACCTACGGGATCGGCAAGGATCGCAGCCGTCAATCGTGGCGGATGCTGGCGGATGAGTTCGTACGGCTCGGCTTGATCGCGATCGACCCCGCGACGTTCAACACCGTCTCGCTGACCGACGCCGGCCGCGCCGCGCTCGCCGAACGCACGCCCGTCGTCGTCCGCGAATCGCCCGCGCCGGCCGCGCGTGCCCGTAAGCGCGGCGGCGGCACCGACGACGCCGCCGGCGGACCCTACGATGCCGAGGTGTTTCGCGGTCTGCGCGACCTGCGCAAGGAACTCGCCGACGAGCGCGACGTGCCGGCCTACGTGGTCTTCAGCGATGCGGTGCTCCGCGCGATGGCGCGCGAGCTGCCCCGCACGCCGGCGCAATTGCGCGGCATCAGCGGCGTCGGCGAGAAGAAACTCGCCGATTTCGGCAGCCGCTTTCTGGCCGAGATCGCGCGCCTGCGCCGCTGACGTCCAAGCAGCGTCCCAGCTTCCCGTGCGAAGAATAGACGTTGCGGTCGACCGGACTCGGGAAACACGGCAGGAAGCACGAAATGACCATGATGACCACCCCCCCGCCCCGCGTCGTCGTGATCGACGACGAACGGCACCTGCGCGAAATGCTGGAGCTCGGCCTCTCCGAGGACGGCTTCGACGTTCGCAGTGCCGGCGACGGTCAGAGCGGTCTTGCGCTCGTGCGCGACTGGCGTCCCGACGCGATCATTCTCGACGTGATGCTGCCGTACGCGAACGGGCTCGAGTTGCTGCCGATGATGCGGCGCATCACCGAGGCGCCGATTCTGATGCTCAGCGCGAAAGCCGACACCGACGATCGCGTCACGGGCCTGCGGCGCGGCGCGGACGACTACATTCCGAAGCCCTTCGACATGTCCGAACTCGTCGCGCGGCTGCACTCGGCGTTGCGCCGGCCGCGGCTCGAAGCGCCGACGGTCGTCGCCTACGCCGATCTCACGATCGACCTCGACCGGCGCGACGTGAAGCGCGGCAACGTGCCGATCGAACTCTCGGCGCGCGAGTACGCGCTGCTGCTGACCTTCGTGCGCAATCCGGAGCGCGTGTTCACGCGCGACCAGTTGCTCGACCTCGTGTGGGGCAGCGATCGCGACGTCGGTCCGGGCGCGGTGGAAACGTACGTGTCGTACCTGCGTGCGAAGATCGACGCCAGCTTCGAACCCAAGCTGATCCGCACGATCCGGGGAGCCGGCTACGCCCTCCGCGCACACTGAAGGCTTTGCCGCTCTCGCACGGCGGCTGACCGGCTGGTACGTCTTCGTCGCCGTCACGATCGTCGCGCTGATCGTGGGTGGCGGTGGCATCGCCGCGCTCGCGCTCTTCGCGCACGAGACGAGCATCGCGATCCCGCAGCTCACCGCGAACGCGGCGAACTACAGCCAGAATGCGGCCGCCACCGGCGTGTCGTTCGAAACGGCGGCGCTGAATTTCGAGACGCAGCAGCGGCGCGAGGGCGTGACGGCCTTCGCCTTCGTGCTGGCGCGCGCGCGCCCGGGTCCGCCCGTGCGCTCGATCATGGCGCCGCACGAATCGTATCGCGCCGGTCGCGCGGCGTTCTTCGACCGCCAGGAGACCTCGAGCGTCGCCGTCGTCGACGGCGTCGTGCGGCACAACATCGCGTTGCGCAGCCGCTATGAGAACAATCGCTTCGGCTACGCGGTCGCGGCGCTCTTCGGCGTGCATCCCGCCCCGCCGGT
>Ga0116230_10001027_pt1 | contig 25651 bp, 15 predicted proteins | sample S1TSphfallax_3_FD_88678 | JGI IMG/M metagenome (GOLD analysis project Ga0116230, IMG submission 88678) | Host-associated microbial communities from peat moss isolated from Minnesota, USA - S1T2_Fd - Sphagnum fallax MG | ecosystem: Host-associated > Plants > Peat moss > Unclassified | place... | reverse complement strand
CTGCACGTTCAATGTCCCGTTGACGTAGAGGAAGTCGTAGTTGGCTGCGGCCAGTGTTCCTGTCGACACGGTGATGGGATAAGCGCCGGCAGTGCTCGTTGCAGTCGCCGTCGTCGAGAGCCCCGGAGCGCCGCTCACGACTGAAGCCGACTCGTGATTCACGAAGCCGCTGTAGCTGTAGGTCAACGCCGGGATCGGCTGGCCGTAGATGTTGGTCAAACTAGTTGCAGTCACCTTCAGAACCGCCGGGTAGATGGTGAACGACTGGGTCAGCGAGGCGGCGCTATACGTGGTGGTCGCTGCGGCGGAGGCCGTGATGCTGCACACGCCCACGCCGGTGATCGTGCCGCTGGCCGAGCAGGGCCCGGATGCCGTAAAGCTGACAGGCAGGCCAGAGGAAGACGTCGCGCTTGGGCTGAAGCTGCCGCCGTACGTCGCGCTCGGCAATGTCGCAAAGCTGATCGTCTGCGACTGCAGGCTCGAGCCCGTCCCTAACACTGTGAAGGTGCCCGAGACGGAGTTGGCCGCATTGAAGGCGGTGCCGCCCGGCTGCGAAGCAGTGACCGTGCAGCTTCCTGTCCCGCTCAGAGCAACCGTGGCCGACGAGACGTTGTTCGCGATCGTCTGGCTGCCGATCGTGCAGGAGCCTGTCGCGCTGAAGGCGACCTGGAGGCCGTCTGGCACGCCGCCGGACTGGGCCGTTGCTGTGACCGTGGGCGGGTTGGCGAGGGTGACGGAGCTGGGAAGCGGGCCAAGGACGATGGTCTGGTCGTTTTTCAGTACCGCCGGGACCGACGGCGGACTCTGGCGCGAGGTTCCGCCGGTCGTATCGGGAACCAGCGCGGTCGAGATCGTGTAGACCACTGTCTGCGAGGTCAGGTCCGGGTTGGTGTCCGTGAACTCCGTCGCGGGCGGGAGGCCGTTCACCCCGCTGACGCTGCCGATCGCGATGGGCGTGCCGCCGTCAGAGCTGCGACAAATGGTGTAGGTCTGGACGACTCCGAATGCTGGCGCGGTCCAGTCGATCCTGACGCCTAAAGGCGTTGGCGTCTCGGCGGGCGAGGACGGCGGCCGGACGATGGAGTTGGCGGTCTCGTAGGTCAGCTCGTTCGCGAGGGTGCCCCCGCTGCCCAGCGTCACGTTGCCTCCGCTCCCGAGGGCAATAGTGCCGCCGCTGCCCAGCGTGACGGTCCCGCCGCTGCCAAGGGTCACGACTCCGCCGCTTCCCAGCGTGACGGTTCCCCCACTGCCGAGCGTCACCGTCCCGCCACTTCCGAGCGTGATCGTGCCTCCGCTTCCCAGGGTGACGGTTCCGCCGCTTCCCAGTGTGACCGTCCCTCCGCTGCCCAGCGTGATCGTCCCACCGCTTCCAAGCGTCACGTTTCCTCCGCTGCCAAGCGTGACATTGCCGCCGCTTCCCAGCGTCACCGTCCCACCGCTGCCGAGGGTGACCGTCCCGCCCGCGCCGACCATGGTCGGTGCTCCACCGCTTCCGAGGGTGACCGTTCCTCCACTGCCCAGCGTTACGGTGCCACCGCTTCCCAGCGTGATTGTTCCTCCACTGCCAAGCGTTACGGTCCCGCCGCTGCCGAGTGTGACCGTTCCGCCGCTGCCCAGCGCCACGGTTCCTCCGCTGCCCAGTGTGATGGTGCCGCCGCTACCCATCGTTACCGTGCCGCCACTGCCGAGCGTTACGGTTCCTCCGCTGCCCAGCGTCACAGTGCCGCCGGCACCGAGAGTGGCCGCACCCCCGCTGCCCAGGGTCACATTGCCGCCGCTGCCCAATGCGACGGTGCCGCCGCTGCCAAGGGTGACGGTTCCTCCGCTGCCGAGGGTGACCGTTCCCCCGCTGCCCAGCGTGATCGTGCCGCCGCTGCCGAGTGTGATCGTTCCGCCACTACCCAGGGTCACGTTGCCGCCGCTTCCCAGCGCAACCGTACCGCCGCTGCCAAGGGTGACCGTTCCTCCGCTCCCCAGTGTCACCGTTCCGCCGCTGCCAAGGGTGACGGTCCCGCCACTGCCCAGGGCGATCGTCCCGCCGCTGCCGAGCGTCACCGTGCCTCCGCTGCCCAGGGCGACTGTTCCTCCACTGCCCAGCGTGACGGTCCCTCCGTTGCCGTCGATGGTGTAGCTTCCGCCCGTCGATGGAATCGTCACCGTGCCGCCGCTGCCGAGAGCGATGGTGCCGCCGCTGCCCAAGGTGACCGTTCCGCCGCTGCCTAGCGTCACAGTGCCGCCGCTGCCAAGTGTGATCGTCCCGCCGCTGCCCAGAGTGACTGTGCCGCCGCTACCCAGCGTGACCAGGCCGCTGCTTCCGGGCGTGACGGTTCCGCCGCTGCCCAGCGTCACATTGCCGCCGCTTCCCAGAGTTACCGTTCCGCCGCTGCCGAGGGTGATGGTCCCTCCGCTGCCCAAAGTGACGTTGCCGCCGCTGCCCAACGTCACCGTCCCGCCGCTGCCCAGGGCTACGGTTCCGCCGCTGCCCAGCGTCACGGTCCCGCCGGAGGCGATGTTCAGCGGCGATGATGACGAACCAAAGGAGAGCACGCTTGCCAGCGATGCGAACTCGCCCCCTGTCGCACCCACCTGCCGCAGATCCGTGCTGGCGAGGTCGTTGTACCCGCGTTCCGCCGTCTGCAGCGTGCCGATGAAGTTCAGGTCCTGCCCGTTCGACCACGGCGGCGTGATCGGCGCGATTGGTGCGTCGACGCGATAGCCCAGCTCGCCGTTAAGCGGCGTCCCGTCGCAGTGCAGCGTCGCCGGGCTGACCGTCGCGTTCGCCGTATACGGGACGTACCAGGCCGAGGTGGGGAAGGTCGCCGCATTGCCAGCGGTATCGACAAGCTGCGTCACCGAACCCGCCGTGTTCTCGTTCAGGGTGGCCAACGTCTGGTTGGAGTAAGCCACGGTGTGGGCTGGTCCCACGAGGTCGAGCTGGAAGAGATAGTTCATCACGCTCTGATAGTTCGGTTTGCAGTTGGCGTCGAAGGTCGGAACGTAGCTGCTGGGCGTGTCATAGTAGAGCCCGCCGTGGCTCAACCCGAGCGTGTGGCCGATCTCGTGGAAGATCGTTCCCGCAAGCACATTGGCGCGCTTGCTCATGTCCTGGTTCGGGGCCGTCAGCCAAAGTCCCAGTGTTACTGCGGAGTCCGCGCCGCCCAGGTCGGAGTAGCCGGAGATGCTCGTAATCGTTCCGGAGGTGAGGCCGATCACCGGCTCCGGCAGCGTGTTGTTGGGATAGCTCCAGTTCGGCACGCCGGGGGTCGGCACCGTGATCGTCTTCGTATCCGCGCAGCCGCTGGTGTTGTAGACGCCGTTCAGTGCCGGGTTGCCGAGCACGCCGTCGAGCGTGATGCGGCTAGGGCAGGCGTTGATGCCCGGGCCGCGGTCCGCCGTAACGATGGTTGTGACTCCGTTCACCACGTTGATCGAGGTCAGCGTTCCGTAGCGGGTGTTCCAGGCCGGGATCGCGAGCGAGTGGCCCATCAGCAGGTAGTGGTAGCTGTCCTTCTGCCCGTAGGGGAAGCGGGTGGTGCAATCGCCGCCGGTGATGCACGACGCGAAGTTGCGTGGCCACAGCTTTGAGAACTCCAGGCTGTTCTTCCAGCCGATCACTCCCGGCTGGTTCGGGAACTGGCATAGCCCTGCCGCGGCAGAGTCCGTGCATGTGGTCTCAGGCACCGCGTTGCCGACCTGCAGATGCAACTGCACGCCGGAGTTGGCGAACGCCTGCTGCACCATCGCCAGCGGATCGTTGCCGTCGGCGTCGGGCGACGGGAAGAGGTTCTCTTGCGTGGGATCGCACGCGCCGTTCGCCAGCACATTACCGCACATGTAGTCGAGTTGGACGAAGAGATCCTTCTGACCGTGTGCCGCGCCCGGCAGCCCGACCCAGGTGCCGGTCTTTGTGTCGTAGTAGCCCGGCTGGCCGGCGTGGAAGTCGCCAGCCGGCGGCCCGGTCTTCCAGGCGTCGAGAATGCCGTCGTTATCGCTGTTGTTGACCGGGGTGCTCAGAATGACCGCGGCGTAGGCTGCTCCAGGATTCAGCGTCGCGCTGAACTGGTCCGATCTCCCAAGCGTGGCCGCATTGTTGACGCTGTTGTTCCACGCTCCGCCGAAGGCGAAGAGATTTGTGTTCTTTCCGGTGCCGCTCGCTCCGCCGACCGCATCGTAGAAGCCTTGGACTACCTGCGTTCCAGCCACGGTTGGCGCCGCGGAGCCGTCGTAGATCACCACCGACTTCAGCGGGAAGTTCGGCGAGAGGACGCGATAGATCAGCACCAGGCTTGCGCCCTCGGTCAGCGGCAGCGCGCTCCCGCCGCTGTCCGGCAGTCCTACCGTGTACGTTCCCGTTGCGAAGCGGATCCCGTTCGCTCCGTCAGGGAGGTACAGATTCACGTCGGCCCGGTAGGCGCGGATCGTACCCGTGAACTGGCCGTCGACGTAGTTGGGGATGTCGTTGCCGATCTGCTGGCCGACGATGGAATATCCATTGAAGGTCCCGGTGTTCGACGATGCTGAGGGCGTGTTTTCGAGCGTCTCCCAATAGAGGAACGCGTCGATGATGTCCGCGCCGTCCGGCACGCCCTGGGTCGGGCTCGCGCTGTAGCTGGGAATGGTGATGCTTCCGGTGGCGGTGCCATTGATGCCGGTCCCGCGCAGCGTCACGCCCGCGGAGACGTAGTCGCCTGTGAGGAAGTAGTTGTTGTTCAGCGAGAGCGGGTCCGGCGAAGACGGCTGGTGCGCCGGACCGGTGGAGACCACGAGATTCACCGTCGTTCCGAGCGCGACCTCGGTCCCCGCGGCTGGACTCTCGCTGATGACGCTGCCCGAAGGCACCGTGCTGCTGGACGCGGTCGTCACCGTTCCCACCGTGAGACCCGTGGCGGTGATGGGGGCCGTCGCCGATGTCTGCGCCTGCCCGACCACATTTGGCACGGCGACGCTCGTCGGCACAACGGGCGCCAGGCCGACGCCAGAGAGAGCAATCGTTTGGGTCGCCGCGACGGCGTTCAGAGCGTTGTCGCCGAAGACCGCGGCGGAGGTGAGCGGATTGCCGGCGATCTGCGGCTCGAAGCTGATGCTGAGATTGCAGCTCTGGCCCGGTGTCAGCGTGGTGCCAGCCGAGCAGTCGGCGGGGGTGCCCGGGCCGGCAACCTGCACGAAGTTGGGACCGGTGACTCCGAGCGTCGCATTGAGCGTCTGGTTGCCGACGTTTTGGAACGTCAAGGGTATTGGTCCGCTGGTGGCGCCCACGTTCGCGGGCGCGAAGCCTACGGAGGGCGGTTGCGAGCGTTCGATGGCGACGATCTGGTTCGTGGAGAGGTTGGTCGCGTAGACATCTCCTGATGCGTCTACCGCGACGGCCGCGCTTAGAATCCCGCTGGCGAGCACGATCTGGCAGCTGGCGGCGGTGCAGCCGGCGGGGACCTCGACCACCTCCTGTAGCCCGGCATCGGATACGAAGATATCGCCGGCAGCATCCACGGATACGTCGTTCGGAGCATTCCATCCCGTGCCGACAACGGTCTGGCAACTGGCGGAGGCGCAGCCGGGCGGAACCTCGACGATGCTTTTCAGGCCATAATCGGCGATGAAGAGATCGCCCTCTGCATCGACGGACATGCCCAGGGGATGGGAACCGGCCGGCCCATACACCACGGTCTGGGCGCTCCCATTGGCAGGGATCTCCAGGACCTCGCCGTTGAAACTGGCGACGAAAACATTGCCAGGTCCGTCCACCGCCACTCCCAACTGGGCGCACAGACCGCTGACGCCGATTACGCACTGCGGCGTGGCCAGAACTTGCTGACAGGAACTGGTCGTGCAGCCGGCGGGAATCTTGATTGCCTCGTTCAGGTCGTTGTCCGCGACAAAGAGATCTCCGGCCCCGTCTACGGCGATGCCCTGGGGAAAGAGCAGTCCGGAGCCGAGGAGTGTCTGGGTGCCGTTTGGCGCGATCTTCACGACGTTGCGGCTGCCGTCGTTGTGTGCTCCGGTATCGGCGACGTAAAGGTTCCCCGCGGCGTCCGTTGCCAGACCCTTCGGCTGGTTGAAGGTGTAGCTTCCGGTGTTGACCGTGGCCTGCGGGCCGGGAGTAAAGGCCACGGCCGGTCCCTGCCCGGTCCCGTAGATAAGGGTGCTCGCAAGCAGATTGCCGCTATTGTCGAAGAGATTCACTGCGCCCGTCCGCAGGCCGGGGGCGAGCGGGGCGAATGTGACGCTGACTGTGCAACTGCCCGGAGAAACCGTGCCGGAGCAGGTGGTGGCGCTGCTGTTCAGCTTGAAGTCGAGCCCGGAGACTCCCTGCGTGACCACCTGGGGTGTGGGCGCAAGAGTAGCCCCGCTGGGGAACTTATAGGTGAACGTATAGGTCAGGCTGCATGGCGCGGGAGTCGTCTGTCCCGCCGGACATACATTGACTGCGCCGAAGTTCGGCTGGTTCGCGTGCGGGGTGAACGTCCATCCCATCAGCTCATGCTGCTCCCAGTCGCCGCCGGTCGCCGCTGTGAAGCCGACGTAGGCCGGGCTGTAAGGAGCGCCGTTGCTGCTCGAAAGCTTGATGTACTTCGTGATATCGAAGGGCCCGGAGAAGAGCGGCACTGATCCGGCGACCGGCGTGTGCGTTCCCGGGTTGTACGTCGCATCGAGGTAGACCCAAAGGTAGTTCGCCGGCGATTCGTTCGGCCCGTTGTAGATCATCACGACCTGGTGCGGATTGCCGTCAGCGAGGTAGACGCCATTCGATGCGGAGGGAGGCGCGGCGGAGGTCACCGGACTCGTGATCAGTGTGCTTGTCGCACCGAGCGAGATGACGCAGTTGGGCGACGAGGTGTGGGAAGGCGAGTTGGGGAGCGGGTTCCCGTTGCCGTCGAGGCCGCAGCTCTGCAGCGCGAGGTGGTTGTCGTTGTACGTATAGCCCTGGCTGCCCTGCTCGGGATCCCAGGCATCCCAGAAGGTGTCCATCTCGAGAGCGACGCTGTTGTCGATGCCGCCATAGCCGAGGCAGCCGCCGCCGCTGCCGAGAACGGTAGGGCCGGAGCCGGTCGCGGAACAGTTGGCGAGGGTATCCGTCTTGCCGCCGGCTGCATTCTGGATGACGAACGCGAGGCCATCGGCGGTGAAGTAGTTTTGCGCCGTCAGTTGGAAGTTCAGTTTGACGGCATACCAGGTGGTGAAGCCGTCCGCGACATCCTGCGGAACCGGAGACCAGATGCTGGAGTTCTGGCTGCCAGCGTTTTCGGTCAATTGCAGCGCGTAGTTCGTGCTTCCCGCGCCGCCGTCGCTGGCGGCGTTGGGATCGATGACGGGAGGGTAGAAGTCCTGGATGAAGCTGACGCCGGCGCCGATGTAGTTCGCGCAAAGCAGGATGTTCGTCCCGGCCGGGCAGCTCGTCGAGAACGGGCTGGTCGGCGCGGCCTGCGGAGTGTCGAAGCTGGTGTAACCGATCTGCTGCGCCCGACCGTGGTGGGGCGAGAAAGCGGCGAGTGCAACGCACGCCGCAAGGACGACGCGCAGCGAGGACCGGCATACAGAGCCAGCGGAGCTTGGGTCGCCTGAGGTCCCTGAAGTAAACGACGGTCTTGCAGAAGAAAGACGATCGGTCAAACCAACGCGCTGGCTGGACATCTTTGAATGCTCCTGTGAAGATGGGCCCGGAACGGAGACGAGAGGAGGAAGAGGCCTGCTGACATTGTGGCTGCTGGCGAGCCGCGCACAACGAGGGCTGAGATACAAGCCTGGCATGAGAGAATCGCAGCGGATCCCGAGCGTTTCAGTTCGGATAGCCGACAGGACGCTCAGGACCGATATCCTGCATGGAAATACGGCTAAAGCTAATGTCGAAGTGGTAGGTTGTCAAGGCAGCGAGTTGCGTTTACCGGAAATTGACCGTATTGGTAATGAGCTTTCGCAATCGATCGTAACCGAGACCGCAGCCAATGGTCGTACGCGCCTGACAGGCTGTCGCCATTGCCCGTTATCAAGCACAGCGTCAGCCCAAATCTGTCGTCGATGATGGTTCGCGCAGAGAGGCGATCACTACATGCCCCGAATACGCCACATCTGGACCACTGGGGCGGAGTGGTGGCATGTTGCAGGATGCAACAGAACCTTTTTCATTGAGGGGAGATATATTGGGGCGGCTAGTGGGTTTCGAACCCACGACATCCGCTGCCACAGAGCGGCGTTCTGCCACTGAACTATAGCCGCCATCCTTGATTATTGTAGCATCGCGCTCGGGCCGGGGAAATACGCATCTCAATGGCATGCACAGGTTTCTGGACCGCAGAATAGCCCTATTCGCGAGTGAGACGTCTCCGCGACCTCGGGAGAAGACAGGAGCGACAGTGACCGCCGAACCGGTGATCCTCTTACCCCGCAGCCGCCGCGGCGCGCGTCTCTTCGATGATGAGAATCTTGACCTGCTCTCGCATGTGCTCGATGACTGGTTCCGCATCCCCGGCACCTCGATCCGCTTCGGCATAGACGGCATCGTCGGCCTTATCCCGGGAATTGGTGACATCCTCGGCGGCGTTGCCTCCTGCATCATCGTTCTCGCGGCGTGGTTTCGCGGGGTACCCACCATCACTGTTGCGCGCATGGTGTGCAATGTGGCCATCGAGGTCGCTATCGGCACAATCCCATTCCTCGGCGATCTATTCGACATCGCATGGAAGGCAAACCGCCGCAACTACAAGCTCCTGGAAGGCAGCCTCCGCGCTGCCCCCCGCAACACCGGCTCCGACTGGCTCTTCTTCGCGGTACTTGGGCTGTTCATGCTGGCGCTGACCATGGTTCCGGTCATTCTTATGGCAAAGATGATCAGCATGATGGTGCTTGCAGGTATGCATCGCGGATGATGACTCGCCATCTCGGCCGTGCATCTCTGGGAGAATCGAGCGCAGTGCGAAATGAGATATCCTTGTACTTAGAGTCGGGGCGTAGCGCAGCCTGGTAGCGCATCTGCTTTGGGAGCAGAGGGTCGGGGGTTCGAATCCCTCCGCCCCGACCATCGAACCAATCCTTGCGCGACGATCGATAACTATCGAATATTTCCGGGAGCGGTTGTCTGCTCTCTCCTCCTCGGAGCGCCTTCTACACAGCGTTAGGATAGAGGTCCGTCTTCGCCCGGAACCGGCGGTACCGATTGAGCAGGGAAGCCGGTCCGCGCGCCCTGAGATACACCAGATTTCCTTCAAAGCGTTTTTCATCGATCAGCGCACCGCCTTCGAGCGAGGCCAGTACAGCGCCTTCCGACTGCGGCAGACGAAAACTCGATTCGACGAGCGGATCGGCCACGAGTGCGGCGTCGATGGCAATCAGGAGCCGGTCCAGGCCGGTGTTATTCAGCGCGGAGACGGGAATGGCAGCACGATCAGCGGAGGTGTGGCCGAGCTCCTTTGGAGGGACGAGGTCGATCTTGTTGAAGACGTCGATGACGGGTTTGGTCGAGACGACTCCCAACTCGGCCAGCACCTTTTCAACCTGTGACTTCTGCTCGTCGCGGATGGGGCTGGCGGCGTCCTGAACGTGAAGAAGCACCTCTGCCCGTTCGACCTCTTCGAGCGTGGCGCGGAAGCTGGTCACGAGTGTCGGCGGAAGTTTGCGGATGAAGCCGACGGTATCGGAGAGCAGGATCCTGCGGCGGGAGGGAAGCTGCAACTGCCGGAGCTTGGGGTCCAGCGTGGCGAACATCCGTGCGGATTCGAGTACGCCGGCCTCGGTGAGTGCGTTGAAGAGTGTGCTCTTTCCGGCGTTGGTATATCCGACGAGGGCGACGACCGGTACTGGAACTGCCTCGCGGCGCTTCCGCTGCTGGGTGCGAATGCGGCGGACGGCCTCAAGCTGGGTCTTGATGTGGTCGAGGCGCAGGTTAATCTTACGGCGATCGGTCTCAAGCTGCGTCTCGCCCGGGCCACGGGTGCCGATTCCCCCGCCAAGCTGCGACATGGCGCGGCCTCGTCCAGCGAGTCTGGGCAGCTGGTATTCGAGTTGTGCCAGTTCCACCTGGAGCTGGCCTTCGCGGGTCCTGGCGTGGCGGGCGAAGATGTCCAGGATAAGCTGCGAGCGGTCGATGACGTGGCATGGCAGACGAGATTCGATGTTGCGGAGCTGCGAGGGCGAGAGGTCGTGGTCGAAGAGGACCAGCGAGGCGTTGGTCGAGGCGACGACCGCAACGATCTCGTCGAGCTTGCCCTGGCCGACAAGGCTCGATGGATCCGGCTTCTGGCGGCGCTGGACCAGCGTCGCCGCGATGGTCGCGCCCGCCGATCTGGCAAGCTCTTCGAACTCCGCCCGGCTGGCATCGAAGTCCAGGCTCGCGGCTTCAGCGTCGGGAAGGTGGTCTTCCGCAAATTCGTTTCCGGCCGCGTTTGCGGCCCCATTTCCGGCAACGACAGCGGCTGCGGCGCGGGCAAGTCGTGCGGCCGATGTAAGCTGTTTGCGCTTGCGCAGTTCTCCGGTGAACTCGACCACGACAAGCACGGCAAGCTCCTGCTGCGTCTGCGAGGTGCGGAGTTCGCGGGCAAGGATTGCCGCGTCCTGGGCCTCGCTAGCCTCGACCAGGCTGCGGCGGACTGTCTTTCCGCTCTTCCGGCTCAACTTCTCTTGGTCTGGGGTGACATCAACGGAGTGGTTCTTGCTGGTCAAAAGTTATCTCAATTCGGGGCCAGGTTCTGGCCACTGCAATCATGATAACGAATGCCGCGTCGGGACCTAACGCGCGTCCGGAAGGAGACCCTGTTCGACAAGGACCGGAGGTCTTCGGTGGTGCGTCTGCTGCTCATAGGCGTAAGCGTAGCTGAGCAGGTCGCCGTCGCGCCACGATCTGGCGGAGATCTCCAGCCCGAAGGGCAGTCCGCTGGGATAGAAGCCGCCAGGAACGACGATGGCGGGAACGCCAAGCATGTTGACCCACGAGGTATCGGAGTGCGGGCCCCCGCTGATGTTGCCCGGTTCACCCTTCTGCGGCATGGTCTCGTCCGGAGGCGGCATCTGTGTTGCGGGGTAGACGAAGCCATCGAGGTGGAAGCGGGTCAAGGCCTCATCGTAGGCTGCCAGTGCATCGCGGCGGGGCTTGAAGTAGTTCGCTGCGGCGTTGGCATCGGTCTCGATGTCGGTCTCGACGATGGGATTGCGATCCTTGCGCGAAACGTCGTTCATGCCGTTCAGGACGGTGTTCGGCAGCGGAGATCCGACTGCCGCGGCATACTGCTCTGACGAATGGTACTGGGCTGGACCGTAGGCCGCGAGAAACCTCTCTGTTCCTTCCTTGATGTAGGGGAGCGTGCAGATGTGCGAGGCGGTCTCGGCGAATGACTCGGGCAGGATATCGTCGGAGAAGACGATGGTCGCGCCCGCGGCGCGCATGCCCTCGAGCGACTTCAGGAAGGCGGCGCGCGTCTCGGGCTCAAGAGGGATGATGGCGTTCGTGCGGTCTTCTGCGAACTTGTCTGGAGACTCCGGACAGATGCCCTGAAAGGGAATCCCAGCGCCGGCAAGGATGAAGGCGGGCACGCCGAATCTCTTGCCCTTGAGCGCATCGGGCTTGAGGTACTGCGTGTAGGGGCCGGGCATTGCCTTCGTTGCGGCCTCTGCCGTACGCGTGTCCGATGGGTCGGGGCCAGCCATCACGGTGAGGGCGATGGCCGCATCCGTCACAGTGCGGGCGATGGGGCCGGTATTGTCGAGCAGCCAATCCAGCGGAGCGATGCCGGCGATCGAGACGAGGCCGCGGGTAGGAAACAGGCCGACTACAGAACTCGTGGAGGCGGGCATCCGGATGGAGTTTCCCGTATCCGTACCATTGCCGAAGACGGCTTCGTTGGAGGTGATTGCCGTGACGGTGCCTCCGGACGACCCCCCGGGCGAAAAGCGAACATCGTAGGCGTTGCCGGTTCGGCCGAAGGACGAACTGCGGTTCGTGTCGGAGGCCGCAAAATCCGGCATATTGGTGTGACCGAGAATGACCGCGCCCGCGGCACGAAACCGGGCGACGATGGTCGCGTCTTTCGGCGCGATCAGTTCGTGTCCCGGAATCGTATATCCCTTCCACCCGTCTGTCGTCACCAGACCTTTGATGGAGGTATTGGCCTTGATCACGATAGGGACGCCCCAGAGCGGCCCCGGATCTTCGCCTGGACCCTCGCGGTCAAGGCGAGCCGCCGTGGCAAGGGCGCCTTGTTCGTCGAGAAATTCGATGTCGCGATAGATCCCGTTGTAGCGATGGATCCGTGCAAGGTACCAGCGAGTCACCTGGGTTACGGTATACCGGTGCGATCGGTAGAGAGCTTCGAGCTGGGGAATGGTGATCTCCAGGAGGTCGCTGTCGATCGCGTGCGGCGGTTTCGCTTGCCCGCCCAGGCAAGAAGGCACGGCGAACAGGAAAAGAAGCGGTACCAATCGCAGGGTTCTAAGCAAGCGCGGCAACTCCTTGAAGGATGGTTCTCTCTCAGAGTATCTGAGCCGCTCGTTTCAGTCCGGCCTCGCGGCCTCGGGATTGCGAAGTCGTCGATCGCCCTCCCGTGTGGCCCACTCGATCTCAAACAGCGGCACCCACTCGCACTGCTCTTCAGCCTCTCCTTGGTGCGCGGGGGGTTGCAAACCTCTGGCCGCGTCAGGCTGACGGTAGACGCGCGCGAAGCCGAGCAGGGACGGCCTGATCTGCCAGCGGAAGCTCTCCGCAATCTCGGCCAGCGTGCGGCCGACGAGACGCGAAGCATCGATGGAAGTGAGTTCTGAGAGTCTCTCGGACTGGGGCACCGACAACGGGATGGCGGCCGGTGACACACGTGTCGATACCGGATGAAAGACGCGGTCCCGCACGGAACTGGAAGTTGCACCCTCTGCGCTCAATGTGCTGCTCTCCTATGGCGATTCAGGCTAGCTGATAATACATCGGCACACGTGAGATGCAAGCTCCCGCCGCCTTTGCAAGCTTGACTGTTGAGATACCTGAGGAGTGGTGCGGAAGGGACCGAATCCGTTTCACCGGCCGGAGTAGAGCTGGAAGGGAGCCCAGTAGAACGGCCGTGCGAACGCGCCGCCTTCGCGCAGCAAGGACAGTTTTGCCTTGCGCAGCGCCGCGGCGGGCGGCTGATGCTCCGCGAGACCCGCGTACAGCCGGTCCATCACTTCTGGCGTCGACGCGTCGCTGACGTCCCACAGCGCGGCGATGGTGTTGTGCGCCCCGGCGCGGAGAAACGCCCACGACAGACCCACCACGCCCTCGCCGGCGTAGGTCGCCGTCCCGCTGCTGTTGCAGGCGGAGATGGTGACAAGTCGCGCGGCGATGGGATGCTGCAGGATCTCGCTGGCATAGAGCTTGTAGGAACTGTCGCCTGCGCCTTGGCCACTGGCAGCTTCGCCATCGCGCGCAAGGATCACCGCTGACTCGAGCGGGTCCGTGCCGCTCGCCGTGGCATGCGCGACAAAGTGGATATAGGCGAATCTCTCCGGGTGAGCGGCGATGTATGCCAGCGGTGTCGCCTTCGTCCCGGCAAATACCTCTTCGTCGCTCACGCGGAACCGCTCGCTTACCTTCCGTACCTCAAGACCCGCCATGGGCAGCGTGGGCAGGCTGGGGTCAGTGGAGGGCGCATCCCCCAGCAGCAGCAGCCGCTCGCGCGGCGGGCTCCCAGCGGTAGTCTTTGCGGCGAAGAGCCGGATCGATGGCGAGGACGAGATGGTCGCGTCCTCGATCCAGAAGTGCGGATACGAAGAACCGCCAGCAGCCGGCGGGACCACCAGTGTCTCGAAGTTCAACTGTGTCATCTCGCCGTCGGTGAAGAGCACCACCGGCCGGTTGGCCGCGAGCATCGGCGCAACGGGCGCCAGCAGCGTCTGGTAGAGCTCGCGCGCGTCGGTGTCCCCTTGGCCGTTGTTCTCGCGCAGCGGGTCTTTCAATGCGAGGATGGTCCGGCGGTAGCGCTGCATCTTCGCGACCAGTTCCGCCTTGGGCGGCAGCGGCAGCAGCGTCGTCATCTCCGGTGAGACCGCCCACAGGTACGATTGGCGCTCGCCCATCCAGTAAAAGAGCAGCGTCGAGCGCGTCCGCCGCGCGATCTCGACCGCCCGCAGCGGCGGCGGCTTCATCGCCGCATCGGCCGAGGCCGGGATGACGCCCAGCCCCTGCTGCAGTGTGCGTGCGCGGCTCCAGTCGGCGGCGTCGAGCGCCTCCACCACGCGACCCTGAGCCACGAGAAAGTGGATGTAGTCGTCATAGATGCGCGCAGCGTTGGTCAGAAATGTAAGCCGCGAGATCTCCTGGTGCAGGTCGCGCCGCGCCGCTTCGACCAGCCCGATCGCCGCTTTGTAGGCCTGCTCCGCCGCCGCCGGCTGCCCCTGCTCCTCGTACATCCGCGCCAGGGTGTGCTGGGAGTTCCACCGCATCCGGTTCTGGCTCTCCGGCGCAAGAATCACCTCGTGCAGCAGCGCGTCGGCGCGAGGGAAATCGTGCCGCAGCGCTGCGGCCTCGCCCTGGAGCATGTGGCAGTAGAGGATTTCCGGACGGTTGCCTGCCCGTTGCGCGAGCGTGAAGGCTTGCCACGTGTAGCGTTCGGCTGTGTCTAGCCTCCCTTCGTCGATGTAAACCTGCGCGAGATCTTGGGAGGCGTTTAGGATCTGCTGCTCGTCCCGTATTTGACGGGCCGCCTCGAGCACACGAAGGTCGGACATTTCAGCAAGAGCTAGCTGACCGGTATCCGCGTAGACGAGCGCCGACGTTGTGAGCCAACGAATTTCATATCCAACATCGCCCAGCAGCGCAGCCGCTTTTCCCGCGCGGTCGAAGTCTTCGAGGGCCTTGTCGAAGTTGCCAAGCGTGTACTGCTCCCAGCCTTCGTTTCCCAGGACTCGCTGCTCCATGTCGGTAGCGCCCAGTTCGATCGCTTTGCGGGCTGATGCCTCATAGTATGCGCGAGCTTCGTCATGTTTTTCGTTTCGCGTAGCTACGCGGCCTAGGTTCTGTAACTCGCTTGCCTCCAGCATTCCATCGCCGCGCGAGCGCGCAAAATCCAGGCTTGCTAGATGTGCCATCCTTGACTGCTCGGTCTGTCCCCTCTCAAAAAAAAGCAGTCCATGGCTGCGCAAAACGGCACCGCATTCGATCAAATCACTTGATGCACAGAGCTTGTCTGCCTCCACCAAGGCCTGCTCCGCCTCGGAGAGGCGATGGAGGTGCGTGAGTGCCACGGCTTCAAGGCTTAGGCGCTGGACTCTATCTGAAGGGGCAGTCCACGGAATTCGATCATCCCCGAGCGTCTCTATGACAGACTCATTTAGCCCGCGGAACGCCATTGCAGTCGCGGCCAAAACTTGGAATTGCCTTGCCAGGGAGGGATTGGAATACAGGAATCGCCGGTAGCCGTCCTCAGACTCGCGCTGGCAATCCTCAAGGAATCCTTTGACGAAGTTCTGCTGCGCACGGTTCAGAGCCGCAGACGGACTGTACGAAGGTACATCCGAGAACTGGAGAAGGACGCCCAGGAAAGCCAGGGAAACCAGCAGATCGCGCATGAGCGCGCTTCCCGACAATCGCGAGTCCGCGGCGCTCGGTGTTCGCGTCGTCGAGCCTGACCCTATGGAGTCCCGCCCCCGTTCGTGATGAGCGATCCCGCGTTCGCATCCCCCGTCACCGCGCAGCCCAGCTTCGCCTCGATCATCGTCAGGGCCACCGTCGTCTTCTTGGGAGTACCCTCTCTGTTGAAGTCCGCGCTGATGACCTTCACCGTCGCCAGGTAGATCTCGCCGAAGTCCGGGATGCGGATCACGTGACCGCAGTAGTCCGCTTGGTAGTCGCCCGCCGAGCTGGTCACGAGGGAACATTCGAGGATCTCGGTCTCCTTCGGCTTGCCTTCTTCGTCGGTCTCGACGATCTTCCGCGGAACCTCATTGTATCGTTCGCGCGCCGCCTCCGGGAGACCGTCGTAGCGCAGGATGCGGCCCGAATGGCCTCGCAGGCTCTCCAGCAGCTTCGGGTGGCGGCTGTATCCGGCGTCGCCCTCGGGCTTGGGGCCGAGGATGTCGCGGTTGATGCCCAGCTCCACCTTGTGGCCGGCGATGCAGAGATTCTCAAACCGCGTCGCCAGAAACGAGATGCGCGGCACGTATCCGATCAGCGGATGGTCGGTGTAGATCTGCGCGACGATCCTGTCCGCCGTCACCACGTCGAGGATGTTCAGGTTCTTGATCGCGCAGGTGGTCAGCGTGCACCAGCCCGCGCCGTCCTTCGTCTCCAGGCTGCCCGACACATGCGTGTACGCCGACTCATAGGTGATCGCCCGCTCCGCGCCGAAGGCCTCGCTGGTCTGGTCGAGATAACCGCCCAGCGGATGCAACTGCGCCAGAGCCTGCGGCGGGATCACCTGCTTGAAGGGGCGATGCAGCTCGCCATGTAAGGCCTTCGCTTCTGCGTGGTACTCGTGTGTCCGTCCGTCGACTACGATCAACTCCGGCATCAATCTCTTCTCCTCATTGGTGTTCCGACATGCCTGCTGGGTTCGGTATCCGATAGTAACGCTACTTTTTCAAACGCAGCTCAAAGATCTGCTGCTGGACGGGAATATTCTCGCCGGTTGCGGTGATGCCCGTGACCACCAGCTTGTAGGAGTCTTCGCGGACGCGCCCCGGAAGCCAGATCGACGCCGTATCGTCCATGTTGCCGGCAAGCTGGGTCGTCGACCATACGAGCTTTCCCTTCGCGTTGTACACATCGAAGCGATACGAGACGTAGCCGCCGCCGGAAGGCAGAACCACCGAGATAGAGCTTCCTGTGACCAGATCCGCATGGACGACCTGCAGACCGCCGCGCGTCTCGCCGTGCAGCACCGTCGTCTCTGGCAGCAGACGCGGTTCGCTGGCGGCCACTTCAAGTCCGGGGAGGACAACCAGATTCTGATAGCCGACGATCGCTACCAGGCACGCGAATGCCGGAACCATGATCGCCGGCCGCAGCCATGCAAACCAGTCGCGCTTCTCCCGCTTCCTGTGGGTCATCGTTTCGGGCGGCCGTGGCGATGCCGACGTTGCCGCCATCTCCGGCAGGATATCTTTCGCATGGCCGATAAATGCCGCACCCAGCTTCACATCCGCCGCGCACTCCGTACATCCAAAGAGATGGTCTTCATAGGCATCGCGCAGCTCGGGTGTCAGTTCACCGAGGAGATAGCGCTCCGCCGCCATCATCTCGATTGCTTCGTGGTGTTCCATGGCCTCACTTGCCTCTCCGCCCGCGCCATCAGGGCTGTTGATCAAAACGATGACAGGATTCATGCCTCACCTGCCGCCGCGGAGAACGGCCCGCGGTCTCCGCTCCGCTTCAGATATGCCGTCTTGAAGACGTTCTTGGAGCGGTGCAGCAGCACACGCAGGTAGTCGCGGTCCACGCCGAATTCGCGGCAGACCTCCTCGCGGTCGCGCTCGTCCAGGAAGACCGCCTTCAGCAGGGACCGGTCGTGCTCGGGCAGACCCTCCAGAACCTCGCGCACCTGCTGGCCCATCTGGCTGGACTGCGCGACATCGTGCGCACTTGCGGCTCGGGAATGCGGCTCGGGCGCACCCTCCTCGTCCAGTGAATCGCTGCGGCCAGCCTGCCGGTAGTGCTCCAGAAGCACGTTGTTGCAGACCGTGTTGACAAACGGTCCAAGCCGCTCCGGCTGGCGCAACCCGCCAGTCTTGCGAACGGCCGCCAGCACACGCGCGAAGGTCTCCTGACGCACATCCTCGATCGCCTGCGGGGAGCGCAGGCGGGAGCGCAATTTCAGCTGCAAAAGCTCCGTAAAGTAGCAGACGAAATGCTCTTGGACCCGAGGGTCTCCCGCGCGAAGAGCCTCAAGGTAGTCTGCATCGAACGCTTGAAGTTGCAAGACAGGCCCCATCCTCTTCAGAGGCCGCAAGTATAACATTGCAGGCTGCTGGGCAGGATGAGCGCCGCCAGCCGTTCCGCCAATCAACGACGCGGGCATGGACTGCGGAACACGGGGAGTGGCAATGTGGGCGGCGCTCATCGGGTTGCCTCGCGGGAACAGCATGGAAGCTCCAGACGCGATGCATCATGCGGATCGGCGGAGTGCTCGGACATTGCGCGTGAGTGAAGGGCCGCCGCATGCGAGACTCCCGCGATAATCAGCCAATGCAGCACGACCGCCGCGAAGCCGCACGCGACCCACAGCGCGGTCTGCGCGGAGAGCCACACGTGGAGCGAGTAGAGGCAGTCCATAACACGGCTGCCGAGGAAGCTCTCTGGCCTGGTGCGGACCAACCGGCTGGACCCATCACGCAACGGGCCGTCCGTAAACAGCGACGCCAGACGGCAGACCGCAAGTCCAGCTACCGAAATCCGCCAGATTGTCCCAACTTCTTCCATCGCAGTCCTTCCGATCGAACGTGCGGCAGGCGTTTGCTCTCCCGCACCGGGCCGGAGAAGAGTCCTGTGCGCGAGCGAAGTCTTGCCGAGGCGGCGGAGTCTGCCCCTGCCGCCAGCCCCGGCTGCCGATTGCAACTCTGGCCGGCCGATGCATGGTAGTGCGGGCGCGAAGGGAAACGTTTCAGAGAATGGCGGTCCCGAAGAAGATTTTCTTGGAGCCCCGGGAAGCCGTAGCGGGAATGCCTCAGAAGGGCTTTTGCGTGTCGAGCTGCGCCACCGGTCGACGGGCGTTGCCGAAGGAGACGTCCCGCAGCAGTGCGATGGTCGTGTACTCCGGCATGGTGTGCAAGGGGGCGAAGGCAAAGTCGCCCTCGACGCCGACGAAGCTGGCCTCGTGCCGGTCGCATGCGAGCTGAAGGTAGTGCAAGGCCTTCTCCGGCTCGCCTGCAAGGCTGAATATCTGCGCGGTCTCGTAATCGGAGACCGTGCTGCCGCCGACGAGCTTGGCATAGCCGTCGGCAAGCTCCCGCAGCATCGGTCCCGGGCCCCGGGAGGCGAGTGTCCTCTGTGCTCGGTCCAGCGTTGGCAGCAATGCGGGGTCGCTGCCAAGCGATGCCGCCGCCCGGCTCTCGGCAAGGAAACCTCTATAGTCGCCGAGCCGGAGGTAGGCTCCGGCAAGATACCGGTGCGTCGACCGAAAGTTGGGCTCGGCCTGAACTGCCTGCTCCAGCGCAGCCACGCCGGTGTGAGGATCGATCGCGGCGAGAATGAGGCCGCGGTCTGCAAGGACGGAGACCGACTGCGGCTCGAGCGCGCGGGCTGTGTCGATCTGCTCCAGCGCCTCCCGGGTCCGGCCGCTCGACAGCAGCGCCGTCGCATACCAATGGTGCGACTGTGAGTCTCCCGGGTTGAGCGCGATCGCGCGGCGGTACTCCACCTCTGCCGCCGCCATGTCCCAGCTCCAGAAACGAAGGATGAAGGCGAGCGAGCGGTGGGCGTCGGGCGATTTGTCATCCAGCGCAATCGCCTGCTTGGCGGCGGCAAGGGCGCGTGGAAACGCCTCCGAGTCAGGCATGCTGCCATACTGCCGCAGCAGTATGTACGAGTCGGCCAGCCCGGCATAGGCCGCGGCGTACTGGGGGTCGGTCACAATGGACTGGGTGAAGAGGTCCACGGCACGATTCAGACCCGCTTCCGTGCGCAGATTCCAGAAGTAGCGGCCGCGCAGATACAGCTCACGCGCCGCGGGTGTCGGAATGTGAATCCCTGGATGCTGAGCGCGACTCTCCTGGTAGCGAACGACCCCGGCGGCGATACCGATCGCGAGCGTGAGACACGCCAGCAGCGACGCAGCCTGCAAGCTGCCGATTCGCAGCAGACTCTCCACCGGCGGTCTGGAATCTGTACTCGGCTGTATGCTTCCGGCTCTTCCATCGCCCGGAGCGGGCACCGACACGGCAGACTCCAGTGCAACCGCCGCGGCGAGGCTATTCAGGGATTGGAACGCGGAGACCGGCTGGTCATCGGCAGTGCTCCGCGGCTCAGGCGTTAGGGCGACCGCCGGCTTGGGTGCAATCGCGGCCTTAGCTTCGTCGGCAGGCTCGGCGGCGTGCAGCCAGCGCTCAAGTTCGCCCACGTATGCGAACACGCCGCTCCGCTCGCCGCCTGGTACACGGTGAACTGGAAGGTGACGCTCCCTCTCCCAGCGCCGGACGGTCCGCGCATCGCGATGAAGGAAGCAGGCTATCTCCTTCCAGGAGTCGAGACGAACGGCGCTGGTCTCGCGAAGGTGTGAATCGTGGCCCATGACGCTCAATTGACCCTCAAGTGACCCTCGGTGGGTGAAGCGGTTGCGTGAAAACCCTATTGAAGAAGCGCGTGCCCGCGAACTTGATGCGACGAGTATAAGCCGTCTCGCGGCCGCTCACGTGACGTCTCTGTCGCCCGATGCCGATATCCGCGTGGCTGTTTCGCCACATGGTGTTTTCAGGTGATGGCGCGTTTCAATCCCGTGATGCTCTGCCAGCATTGATCCGCGCCGTGTTGGAGACGCTTTCGGCTAGCATGCGGATTGTCAAAAGATGAGTTCGGTGGGCAAACGCCGACACGACAGACGTGCGGAGCCTCAGTGCAGTCAGGCCAGCCGCAAACGGCCTATTGCCCGCTTCGCCGCGAGATGTCCGCACATGCCGTGGACTCCGCCGCCCGGCGGCGTGGATGCGGAGCATAGATAGAGCTCACGGTCGCTGGTGCTGTAGAGCTTTGTCGTCGGCCGGAAGAGGAGTTGCTTCGCCGTCATGGCACCGCCCGAGAGATCGCCGCCAATCAGATTGGCATTCCAACGCTCGAACTGGGCCGGTGCGGTGACACTGCGGGCGAGGATGCACTCGCCAAACCCGGGAGCGAAGCGCTCGACCTGCGCCTCAATGGCTGCGATGCCCTCGTCGGCGGAGATTCCGGACGCGTTTGGGACGTGGCAGTAGCCCCATGCGGTATGGGAGCCTGCAGGCGCGCGCGATAGATCGAAGAGACTCGGCTGCACCAGCAAGACAAATGGCCTGTCTACCAGACCGCTTGCCGGACTCCTCGCCCACGGTGCAGCCTCCGACGCGGCGATCTCTTCGAGCGTTCCGCCAACGTGGACCGTCGCCGCGCGCAGGCACTCTTTCGCCTTCCAGGGGATCGGTTCGCGCAGCGCCCAGTCGATCTTGAAGGTTCCCGGGCCGTACCGGAAGGCTGCAAGCTGCCTCCGGAACCCAGGCGTAAGGCGGTCGCCCGTGATCGTGAGCAGTTGGCGCGGCGAGATGTCGCAGAGGATCGCGTCGGCTGGCTTCAGTTGCGCAAGACTCGCTACCGGCCGATTGACCTCGATCGTCCCACCAATCTCTGCAAAGTGCCGCGCCAGGGCATCTGAGAGCTGCTGTGCACCGCCTTCGGAGATCGGCCAACCCGTCGTGTGCCCGGCGGCGGCGAGCACCAGGCCGATGGCCGCGGAGAACGCGCTCGTCAGCGGAAGAACTGAGTGCGCCGCCATTCCAGCGAAGAGCGCCCGCGCTCGTGCTCCTTTGAAGGCGCTGCGCGCGAGCGTTACCGCTGGAAGTACAGCATAGATGCCGAACCGCGCCAGAAGCAGCGGGCTGCGCGGAAGGTGAACGATGGGTGCAAGAATCTCCCGGCACAGCGATGGCCACTCGTCCACCAGCGGCCTCATCAGCGCCCGGTACGACGCTCCGTCGCTCACATCGCCAAGTCCAGCGCAGGTCTCAGCGAGATCGTGCTCCAGCATTACGGCCGTGCCGTCGTCCAGCGGATGCGCCAGCGGGGCGGCGGGTTCGATCCAGCGATGGCCGTAGCGCGCGAGCGGCAGGCTGTTAAAGAACGGCGACGCGGCGCCCATGGGATACACCGACGACCCGAGATCGTGATGAAAGCCCGGCAGCGTCGTCTCCGCTGTTCGAGCAGCCCCGCCGATGGTCGTATTGGCCTCCAGCACCGTCGTCTCTACGCCGGCCTGCTGCAGCGTGATTGCGGCGCTGAGTCCGTTCGGTCCCGCGCCGATGATGGTCGCCTTTGCCATGTCCCTTGAAGTCGAGCATAGCCTAAGGCCGCGACATCGCCGCGGCCTGTTCCAGGGTTGTGCCGCCCGGGACACGGGTGTACTCCGTCTGCAACTCGTCCTGCTGCTGGCCGATGCTCTTGAACAGCAGAGCCTTGCCGTCGATGTGGACATGCGTCTCTGTAATCTGCCACAGCCCGGGCAGGATCTGCCGCCGCTCCACACGGAAGGTGCCGCCCTGGCGCAGCCGCCCAAGGAAACCGAAGCCGAAGACGACATCCTGAGTCAGCCGGCCGCTGATCGTCATGATCCGGTGCTGTGCCAGGTCGATAACCAGAACGCCGTTCATCGCCGAAAGCACCTTCGACTGGAGGCTGGGCGGACGGAAGTCAGGACGCGGTTCAAAGTGCAGCTTGATCGCTGCCGCGTTCTCGCTCTCAACGGTCCAGGTAAAGGCGTCGGGAAGCATCGTAAGAAGCTCACGAGCGCTCTTGTCGTCCTGCTCGCCGTCCCTGCGCTGCTTGGCAAGCCGGGATGGATCGTGAATGAAGCGCTCGATGCGGGCATCCTCCGCGCTCGCATCCGCGGGACTGAGCGGTCGGCCACCGCGTTCGATCAGCCGCTTCACCGCGCCATCGTCGGTCTGCACCACAATCGAAACCGTCCCCAGATCCTGCTGGTCGTCGCGATAGCGCCACCGGGAGTGGTCGTTCGCATCCGCATCCAGTTCTGTCTGCACGGCGACCTTCAGCAACGCAAAAGCGTCCGTCGTCGGCTGTGCGGCGTACAGAGGCCGCGGCATGCAGAGGATCAGGGAGAGAATGACGGCAACACTCATGGCGAGGGACGAAGTCTTCAGGCAGGGCGCGAAAGGCAAGGCGGGCAATCCATTCCAGACGGATCGAGTCATATTGCTTCGACTATAAACTCAAGGGAAAGTGATGCATGAAGCCCGACCGAAATCGGCGAGCGGATGGAATGCGCTGCGCTTCCGGATGCTTGTAACGCTCGCCAAGCGCCTGATCCTGCTGCGCGACGCAATCATCATCAACAGAACCGTCGTCGGGCACCGCAGCGATGGAGTCGCGCCCATCACCGCTGTCGAGATCATCAGCGGAGGCCGGAGACTTGAAGCGCGGCTCACCTCGCCCGCGCCTGCGCCACCCATCGCCTCCGTCCTCATCCTGCACGGCATCGGCGAACGGCTCGACTACTGGGCCGAGGCGCAGCAGATGCTTGCGTGCCGCCAAATTGCCTCGCTGGCCGTGCACTAGTCGGGGTATGGCCGGAGCGAGGGCGCGACGACGCCCGCCAATCTGCGCCAGGATGTCCTCGCCGCCTACGCCGCCATGCGCCAGCGGCTGCCCGACGTGCACCGCCACTTCATCCTCGGCCTCTCGCTCGGAACCGGCATCGCGGTCGACGCGGCGCCCGCGCTGACTCCGGCACCCACGGGCATCATCCTCTGCGAAGCGTTTTCGAGCTTTCGCGAGGCTGGGGCCGCCGTCTGCGATAATCTTCCCCTCCTGCGGCATCTTTCGCGTCCGCTCTCGATCCTCGTGCCCGATATCTATCGCACCGCCTCCTCCGTCCCGAGGCTCGGGGTCCCTTTGCTGCTCGTGCACAGCGATGCCGATGAACTCTTTCCCGTGGCCATGGCGCAAGCGATCTTCGATTCCGCCACGGCCGATCCCGACGCATCGGTCGATCTGCATGTGCTGCACGGCTTCGCCCACAACGACGCCTACCTCCGGCCATATTCGGGATACTGGCAGCCCATTCTGGCATTCATCGAGCGACTGGCAAAGCCCTCTGGCGACTGCATGGAAGGTGTGCCCAAGCGATAGAATTTCCTTATGGAACCGACCGAGATCCAGGAGTTCGCAAAGGAGATGAAGGAGGCCGGCGAGGCCTCGCTGACCCGTATCTCGCTCGCTATCAGCATCCTCGCCGTGCTCGTCGCGATGGTCACTGTGCTCAGCCATCGCAGCCACACCGAGGCCGTACTGCTACAGTCCCGAGCCAACGACTCCTGGGAGGAGTACCAGTCGCGCAAGCTCCGCACCGAGAATCTTCAGGTCGCGGTGGACCTGCTCACCCTGCAGCCCGTCAGCGACGCGGCAGCCGCGAAGAAGAAGATCGACGACTTCAACAACAAGATCGCCAAGTGGAACGGCCAACTGACGGACGATCTGAACAAGGCGAAGGGCCTCGAATCGGAGGTCGAGACCGCCGAAGCCCGCGCCGCCAAGTTCGACCTCGGCGAGGCCCTGCTCCAGATCGCCGTGGTCCTTTCGTCCATCACCCTGTTCACGCGGAAGAATGCCTATTACTACTTCGGGTTGGCGATTGGCGCGGCCGGCATCGCAGTCACCGTGCTGGGATTGCTGATCCACTAGCATCTTGCGACGATCCGTCAGGCGGTGCGCCGCCCCACGTCGAGTACCGGACCCACGGCGCCTTCGCAAGCAACGCGGACAGCTGCTGGTTCGGAAAGCGCCGCACATACGGCACTGCCCAGCCGATGTCTCCGCCCGCGTAGGGGAGCTGCACAACCTGCTTCACGCCCACTTGCCTCTCGACTACAGTGGGATCTTCGAGCCCGGCGAGACAGAATCCGACCAGCCGATGGATCGCGCCCTTGTCTTCGGCATACAGATCGAGCCCGTTGGCCTCTCCCAGTTCGGCGAGCATCACCAAAGCTCCAAGCGCGTAGAGGTGGTAGTGCAGGGTCATCTGGCCGCGCCGTAGCTCCTGCGGCAGGCTGCCATCGGGCCGAATGGCATCGACGCCCATCTTGTATGCCCCTACGCCCCACTGGAACTCGGCAGGATCGTTTCTGGCGATGCCCGCGGCGGCGACCGCAAGCCCCGCCCAATAGATGTGGTTGTTCTCCCGGCTGATGCCGTTCTCTTCTCCCAGTCGCACCACCTCTTCATCGAAGTAGTCCGTCACGCGATGCGCCAGCAGACCAAACCATCGCTGAATCACGGCATCCTCTTCCGGCGTGCCAACGCCGCTTGGACGGACCTTCAGATACGAGATCGCCACGGCGCTCAGCAGCCAGTTCTGGATGTACACGCCGTTGAAGTCGTGCATCCGGCCGGACCACGCTTCGGCCTTCGCGGCCGCGTCCAAAAGCGAGTAGACGCAGCCGGCCGCGGCACGGCTGCCTTTGTCGAGATAGGCATCCGCAGCGAGCGCCGCGAACCGGCTTAGGTTCGTAGAGGCCTCGGACGCCTTCTGGAAGGCGGCCAGCTTCTGCGGATCGGCGACCGAGGCGTTCTTGTCGATGTAGTACGCGGAGATGTCCATCGTCCTCGAAAAAGGCGGAGGAGCGGGACACTCGTAAGCGGCATTGGTCTGCACGATCTTGCGGTTGTCCCAAGGCGAGACCAACTTGTCCGCTCGTGCGATCCCTGGCGACAACAATGCCAGCAACCCAAATATCAGACCACGACGGCTCATTGCAGAAGCGTAGCAAAGACATCAAAGACCCGTCAGTCCGCCGGCTTCGTGATCGCCCCCAGATCCACGAACCCGTTCACAAAGTACTGCATCGCCAGCGCCACCAGAAGCAGACCCATGATCCGCACCAGAATCCGCACGCCGGTGTCGCCCAGCATCGCCGAGACCTTGTCCGAATTCCCCAGCACCAGGTAGCAGATCGCCGCCGTCACGAAGATCGCGGCGAGGATCGCGAACATCCGCCACGGATTGCCCTCCACCTG
>Ga0116230_10001026_pt1 | contig 25653 bp, 18 predicted proteins | sample S1TSphfallax_3_FD_88678 | JGI IMG/M metagenome (GOLD analysis project Ga0116230, IMG submission 88678) | Host-associated microbial communities from peat moss isolated from Minnesota, USA - S1T2_Fd - Sphagnum fallax MG | ecosystem: Host-associated > Plants > Peat moss > Unclassified | place... | reverse complement strand
GCCGGAACGCGCACGCGCGCATCCGATTCCACCGCCGGACGATCTGATGTCGCCGAGACTTGCGCGCGCAGCTCTTTGAGCGTCTGCCACAACTCGAGCGAGACTTCATCGACCGCGGCGATCTGCGGGAACGCAACGTCGAAGATGCTCTCGTATGAGCCGCGCAGCCGTTCGGGCACGAACTGCCACGCTTCTTCGGCGGTGAACGAGAGGATCGGCGCGAGCAACACGCCGAGCGTGCGCAGGATCTCGAGCGCCGCACTCTGCCCGCTGCGGCGACGAGCCGCAGCCGGCGCGCTCGTGTAGAGCCGGTCTTTGTTCGCATCGAGATAGAACGCCGAGAGGTCTTCCGTATCGAACTTCGTGAGCGCGAGATACGCATCGTGCAGACGGAACGCGCGATAGTGCTCGACGACGTCCTTCGCGAGCGCATCGACCGCGGCGAGCGCGAGCCGGTCGAGCGGCTCCATGCGCTCGCGCGGCACGATTTCCTCGACCGGCAAATCGTCGATGAGGCTCAGGAGATAACGCAGCCGGAAGCGCAGGTTCTTGTAGACGTTCGCGACGTTCGCGAGCAACGTCGCACCGAGCCGCACGTCCGCCGTGAACTCCACCGACGCGACCCAGAGCCGCAACACGTCCGCGCCGTATTGATTCATCCCGTCGACCGCGCCGATGTAGTTGCCGGTCGATTTATGCATCGCGCGACCGTCTTGATCGACCACCCAGCCCGTCGAGAGCACGCCGCGATACGGCGGCGCGCCCATCGTCGCAACCGCGGTGATGAGGTTCGAGCGGAACCAGCCGCGATACTGATCGCTGCCTTCGAGATACAGATCGGCCGGCCACGGCAGGCCGCCGTTCTTGAGCACGGCGCGGTGCGTCACGCCCGACTCGAACCAGATGTCGACGATGTTCTTCTCTTTGTCGAACGCGGTGCCGTTGCAATTCGGACAGCGGAAGTTCGCGGGCAAGAACGTCGAGACGTCGTCCGTCCACCACATGTCGGAGGCGTTCTCGAGCGCCGGGCCTTCGGTGCGGAAGCGCTGCGCGACCAACCGCGCGACGTCGGGATCGACGATCGATTCATTGCACGAACGGCACACGAGCGCCGGGATCGGCGTGCCCCAGGTGCGTTGCCGCGAGACGCACCACTCCGGATGGTTCGCGATCATCTGCGCCATGCGGCCTTCACCCCACGCGGGCGTCCACGTCACGCTCGGGATCTTCTCTTCGATCCGCGCGCGTAACCGATTGACGTCCATCGCGATGAACCACTGCGCGGTCGCGCGGAACACGACCGGATGCTTGCAGCGCCAGCAATGCGGATACGAATGATCGTACGCTTCGCTTGCGATCAAATGCCCCGACGCGCGCAAATCGTCGATGATCCCTTGCTGCGCATCGAAGATGAACTGGCCCGCATACGGGCCGGCTTCGGCGGTGAAATGACCGGAGGAATCGACCGGGTTGAGGATCGGCAAATTGTACTGCACGCCCGTATCGAAGTCGTCCGTCCCATGACCCGGTGCCGTGTGCACGGCACCCGTTCCGGTTTCGAGCTCGACGTACGGCGCCGAGACGACCAGCGAATCGCGATCGAGGAACGGATGGCGCACGGCGGTGCCGGCGAGCGCTTCGCCTGCGGCGAGCGCGCCGATACGATACGCGCTTGCGTCCTCGGCGGGGTTTCCGGTCAACCGCCGCGCGAGCTGGTTCGCGAGCGCTTCCGCGACGACGTAGCGCTGCCCGTCGATCGCGTAGAGACCGTAGGCCGCATCGGGCTTGAGCGCGATCGCGACGTTGGCGGGCAGGGTCCAGGGCGTCGTCGTCCAGATCGCAATCGAGAGCGGCGTCCCGTCATCGGAAACGTCGAATCGTCGCACGAGCTCCGCCCGCTGCGCATCGCTTGCGGTGAACCGCACGTAGATCGACGGCGAGACATGATCCTTGTATTCGATCTCCGCTTCGGCGAGCGCCGTCTCGTCGTACACACACCACAGCGTCGAGCGCAGACCCTTGTAGAGCTGCTGCGATTCGGCGAGATCCGCCAGCGTCTCGACGATCGTCGCCTCGAAGTTCGGGGCGATCGTCATGTAGGGCCGGTCGTAGTGACCGAAGACGCCCATGCGCAAGATCGCGCTGCGCTGCCGGTCGAGCCAGTAGAGCGCGCGTTCCTTACATTTTGCGCGCAACTCGATCGGATCGATCTTGTGGAAATCGATCCCGAGATGGACGAGCGTTTCGCGTTCGATCGGCAGCCCGTGCATGTCCCAACCGGGGACGAAATCGGCCCACTTGCCGTCGAGCAGGGCGATCTTCGTGAGCGCGTCTTTGAGGACGCGGTTGAGGAAGTGCCCCATGTGCAGATCGCCGTTTGCGTACGGCGGTCCGTCGTGCAAGATCCAGGGCTCGCCGCCGGCCTCGAGATTGCGCTCCAGGCGCTTGCGATACGTCTGGTGCTCGGCCCACCACGTCACCCGCTCCGGCTCGCGCTTCGGCAACTCGGCGCGCATCGGGAAGGCGGTCGCAGGCAGGTTCAGCGTGCGGCGGTAGTCGCGCTTTACGGGAGCGGTGGTATCGGAGGACATGGAACGCGAACATTTCGGGCCGCGGACGCCGTCGGGCCTTCCGCCGCTCGAAGAAACCGGGTCCAAAGACGCGAAGCGGCCGAAAACGTGATAATCGAGGTCAGAGTAAGCGAAAGCAGAGGTCGGAAACGAACCGACGGTTCCGAAACCTTGGGCGACCTGAGACTGAACGCCGACCAAGCGTATCTCTGGTGATGAATTCTAATCGTGCATGCTCCGGCCATCGGTGGGCTCGTTCTCGTGACGCTTGCTGACTTCCGTCAACCGTTTCGCCGCCAGTTCGTGTTCAGTAGTTACCACTCGAGAAGTCTTGCTCGAGCCGAAGCCAGCCCTCGAGGATAAGTTCAGCGAGTTGATCGTGGTCGCCGGCGATTGACTTGTCGATGCCGTCCATGTAGCGCTCGCGCTCGTCAGCGCAGATCCGTGCACCCGGCCAAAATCCACAGTCTACAAGCAGCGCAGACAGGACCTGTCGCGCCCACCGCTTGTTACCGTCGATGAAAGGCTGCACCAAGACGCAGTCGGCATGGTGTCGGGCGATTCTCGGTAGGACCGCCTGGATGCGTTGTTCATCGTCGCCGACGCTGCGGGCTTGCTCGATGATGCTTTGGGCTTCTTTTACGATGTCGACGAGTCGGTATTGAATTTTCGCGGGAACGGGGATGGTGCGACCGCCAAGGGACACGTCCACTTGCCGCAGTTTTGCGGCGTGCTCCGGGAACAGGCTGGCGAAGAGATCGCGGTGGATTCCGACCAGTAGCGAGATACTCCATTCGTCAGGGAGTCGCTGCCGCTTCGCGAGTCGTGCACCGAGCCAATACATCGCCCCTTTGAGGACGCGTTCTTGTTCAGGCCTGAGCATGCCGAAGGCCCCCGGGTCATCAGGGGCCTTCGATAGAGATGACGAGGACATCGTCGTTTACGCTACTGCGTGGGCTCTCTCAACTTCGGTGCTATCGACAGCGGCCAAGACATCCTCGGTCGAGGTTTTTATGCCTTCGAGATTGAGTGATTCCGCGGCCATAGAGGCAAAAAGCATACGATCCCGCGCAGGCGTACGCCTGGTCGGATTCTTGAGCCGTGCGGCAGCTTCGGCCACGAGACGTTTGTTCAGCATGATTTCTCCCCTCAGGCATCTACCCATAAACGGTATAACCTGCACGTTTCCAGGCGGTGTCCAAAAGCCCGTCTGGTTACGTTCACCCTCGGTTCGTGGTGATCGGGTTCCGGCCCTCGCCCCAGCCAGTTCCGGTAGTGGTCCCTCTTGAAAAGCCCAAGAGCATCAAGGGCTTATAAAAGAGAGAGGGCTCAGCGGTCATAGCGGACGCGAGCCCTCGATCTCCCAGGAACAGTCCACTGCTTTAGACCCCTAAGCTACGCGGGCATGGCGCCCGCGACGGGATTCGAACCCGCGATCATGGATTTCTTAACCGCTGTCGCGGTACCGCCCCGTTCTGGTTATACCGCCGAAACCTTGGATTGGTTTCAGGCCGCTAGGCCGCCTTCCATGAGGTCGGGCAGGCGAGCGAGGTCATGAAGCGTCCAGAGGCGATCAGTCAGGCCAGCCTTGATCGCCGGGGTCGTCTTGATCGTCTGGTGCTTGCGGCAGAAATTGTAGTGCATGAAGTGGATGCGAGCGCCCGCTGTAGGTTCTCGGCCTTCTTGCTGAAGCCGTTCGTCAGCCGGGTGAACCGCCGCATCGACATACGCATCGTGAGGTTATTACGCTCGACGTACGCGGTCGAGATATGGTCCGGGTCCGGTACGCCATAGATCGGCGTCCGAATGACTTGCTTGACCACCATCGGCGAATACTTGCGCTCCGGCACGTCGTCGTCCAGGAGGCCGTAGTCTTTGACCTCGGTACCGTGGTCGGCGCGGTGATGGAAATACCGCTGGATCGGCTCGTTGTACGATCCCAGGCCATCCGTCGAGACTTGGACCCGCTGCGAGACGATCCGACCGGCGAGGTCTCGAACGAATAGATCGGCGTCACCGCGCAGACGCTTACCCAGGTGCCACGTCACGATCAGCTTCGTATCGGCGTCGATGGCTGTCCAGGTCCACATATCGCCGACGCCCTCGGCGCCGCGCTTCTCGACCGGCAATTGCGCTCTTTCGCGTGGCAGAACGACCAAATCTCGTCGCATTGGACGCGCTCCGAGCGCAGCCCACGGATGGTTTGGTCCTGGTACACGTCGCAGGCGTCGCCCACGTCGCCGAGGAGCCACAGGATAGTTTTCTTGTCCACGCCGCACATGCGGGCCGTTCCCCGGATCGAGTTGCCTTCGACCAAAGCAGAGAGAACGCGCACCCGGAGGTCAAAAGACAGGCGATTCATACACCTATTATGCTTGAGCGCTTATGCATGTGTCAAGCGAGATGCGAGGCTATTCCAGGGTGTCTTTTGTCTCTGCCTCAACGCTTGGTGTGGCCCTCTTCCGCGCCGCATACACAGTCTTTGTCCACGTTAGGAATTGAATCAATTGCTCGATTTCCTCAGCAGTTGGCTCGCCCCTCGCGAAAGCCACGCTGCCACTAAAGACGCCCGGTAGGTCCAAGTTCAAGACGTTGGACGCTCGCATCTCTGAGCGGCCAGCCTGCGGGATCGGAGCGGAAACTGTGGCGGTCACAGGCATTTCTTTCGGTGATGCCTCTATGGGGCCTGGAAGAGCATCTCCGTGGCCGAGGCCTGCAAGGGCCGCGGTTTCGCGGAACGACTTGATTGCACGACGAGCGCCGTCCTCAGAGAACCCTCGATCGCGCACCAAATAGAACTGCAATTGCTCGTCGTCCATGCTCGCGCGCTCATCGGCAAGTTCAGCAAATAAAGCCGGCGCCAGCATTGCGGCCCGCGCAGCCTCTGTGAACTCCTGATCGCCCGGTTTGCGAAGAATCAGCGTCATCGCACGGTCGGAAATCCGCAAACCGTCTTTTGCCGGTTCTACCAAGCCATACGTGCGGAGAGCGGCAATTTTGGACCGGGCCGGGCCACTCAAGCCCGAACTCCCGAGAGCCCGTGCGAGAGCCTCCATCGGCACGGCCACCCTCTTTACGTAGTTATAGGCCTGCCGAGCGAAAACTATGGCGTTTTCGAGTGAATATGCAGGGTAGTTGGGACTTCTCTCGCGCTCTGCCATTACAACCTCCACCCGTGAGTTTGTTGATCGGGCTAATTTTCCCTCCGCCTCACCTATGGACTGCAAGAAGTTATCGGCTAGTCGGAGGAGAAAGCGGGGCCACGTGGCGAAGCGTCGGGACGTGAGCCAGCCGCCCCCAACGATTCCACGGCGGGAGGCGGCCAGCGAGCGGAGAGCGGGGCCCGATTCGTCAGTTCCTGTGGGGAGCCGGGTTCCAAACTCTCGGAGAGATGGCCGAGCGGTTTAAGGCAGTCGACTTAGGTTCGACCGGGGTTCTTTAAGCGGGGCCCCCGGGGGTTCGAATCCCTCTCTCTCCTCCTATTCTACACCATCGCCCTTAGCAAGCCCCCAACGCTTGCGCGCGGCATCCTGGGCGATTCGTTTGCGCTCCTCAGGTGATAGCGCCGCCGCTCGCGCCGCGCCGCCTTTGAGCCCACCGAGGCGCCCTAGAGCCTGCGCGGCGGGGTTCTTCTCCAGGGACGGAGGATCGGCGATCGGATCGCCGGTGACGGCCGCTAGGATCGACGCTGCCGCCTTGTTGGGGTCGGCAGGCGGTTTGCTTGAGCGCTTTGGCATACCTCAAGCCTCTCGCCGACACCCCGAAAAGTCAAGGGTCAGCGAGATTCAAAGGGGCCACTACCGCCAGTTCCGGGCCTCGATCTGAGGCCTACACTAAATGCTTACCGTGGTGCCGAGGAAGCGGAAGCCGACGTTCGCGGTGTCGGTTCCCGGGGTGATCTTCTGGGTTTGCTTGTCGAGGGAGCCTTGGGTCGTCGCCGTACTCTCGATGGCGGAGAGGACGTCGGGGCCGGCCGCGGTGCTCGAAACGATGGGGCGGTAGCCGCTGCGGGTGCGGAGTTCACGCGTTTGGCCATCAGCCTCCGTTCCGGTCGCCAGTTCGTTGAGGACGACAGTACCGGTCACCGCGACGCTCGCTTCGAGCGTCGTCGTGAACATCGCTTCGAGCGTGGAGGCATTTTCTTTGGTCGCAACGCCGTAGTTGGACGACGCGCTGACGGTGACCGAGGCGGCGTTGCCGTCGACCGCCGAAACGTCGACGGTCGAATCGTCCTGCGTCGTTTGCGCGAGGGTCGCGCCGCTGGAGATGCGGGCCCGCTCGGCGTCCGAGGAACCGCCGATCTTCGCCGTGACGGCGAGCGAGCCGATGCCGCTATAGTTCTCGTCGACCGTTTGCGGGATGTGGGGATCCCACGTCGACGTAAACGTATTCGTCTGGTCGTAGGTGACTTTCGTGCCGTCGAGGCCCGTCACGAGGAGCTCGCCGCTCGCCGTGATCGTCACGACGTCGCCGAGCGCATCGGTGAAGTGTACCGGCGCGGCCGGCCCGTTCGTCGAGTCGGGTTGCGGCGTCGGGTTTACCCCGGCCGGTGAGATCTGACCGGGCGACTGCGCTTGCGGAGCCGACGGATCGTCGAGCAGTTCGCTCGGATTGACCGTCACCGTCTCGGTTCCATCGGCCGCGTACGCAATCGTCAGGATGCCGTAGGTGGTGTAGCCGCTGCCGTCGACGCGCCGGACGGAATCGACCGAGGTCGCGCCGTTGCGCGCCACTTTCTCGAGCGCGATCGCGCCGCCGGTCCGTTCGGCGATCACCGAATCGTTCTGCGCGACCTGATAGACCGAGACGTTCGCGCCCGTGGTGACGCTCACCACGATCGCGGCTTCACTCGCGGTCTGGCCGGGATCGAAGAGCTGGCCGACGCTCGCGGCGACGAGCGCCGTCGCCTTCGTCAACGTCGTGCCCGAGCTCGCGCTCGCGAGCCCGCCGAGTTGGGTCGCGATGTTCGCGAGCGTCTGCTGCGCGGCCAGCGTCGCGGCGGAGGCCGTCGGATCAGCGGGCGCGGTGCTATCGTACGTGGTCACCCCCGCGGTGCTCGTTTCGGTCGCGAGGATCTGCCCGTTCGGCCCAAGCCGGACGGTGATTTGCGCTCCGGTCAGCGCGACATCGATTTCCGACCAGCCGGACGGCAGCGCGTCACCTTTGAGGCTCGCGCCGCTGAGCCGCAGCTGCGGCGCTACCAGGTTCCCCTTCTTATCGTAGAGGTTTACCGTGAGATCCGTCGCGAGATCGCCGCCGACGCCGGCATTGCCGGCGAATCCCAGCCCGTGAGCCGCTGTTCCGCTCGAAGCGGAGGGTTCGACGTTGAGATGGGAGCCCAGCGGCGCTGCCGCTGAAGTCCCGCCGAGGGGTGAAGTCAGGCTCATCCGTTTGCACACTCCGACGCACGTCCATGTGCGTTCGTCGCAAAGGACCATCGCGGCGGCAGCACGGTTGCATCGGCCACCGACCACATGCTCAGGCGATCGGTGCGCTCGGCTCCAAGCGGGCGGGTCCGGCGAGCGTTGGTCCCGCAAGGCCGAGCTGCGACTCGAGCCGGACGCCTTCCGCCGCGACGGCTTCGCGCGCGGTGCGGTAGGCGACCACGCTCTGCAGCGTCAGGAATCCGCCGAGCAGGACGTACCAGCCGTCCTGCCAGCGGTGGCCGTGCGCGAGCTCGAACACGCCGTAGCCCACCAGCCCCGCCGCGAGCGGGATGCCGATGAACGTCGCCGCCGCGGTGGCCCGCGCATGCGAGTTCCATCGGCGCCACAGCACCGCCCGCAGCACGCGGCCACCATCCATCGGAAACGACGGCAAGAGGTTGAACGCAGCGAGCACGCCGTTGGCGACCGCGATGTAGCCGACGCTCTCCGCCACGTCGCGCGCGAGCCGGCCATGCGTCGTCGCGATCAGCAGCGCGAAGAGACCGCAGCCCACCAGGCCCAGCACGCCGCTCGCGGCCGGTCCGGCGAGCGCGATCGCGATCTCCGCGCGGGGTGAAGGCGGTTCGTTCTCGAGCGTCGCGACGCCGCCGAAGAGAAAGAGCGTGATCGACTGCGTGCGCACGCCGTAGCGGCGCGCCACGAGCGCGTGCGCGAACTCATGCGCCGTCAGGCTGAGGAAGACGGCCAGCGCGCAGAGCGCGCCCATCGCATACGCTTGCGTGCTCCCAAGCGAGCCGAAGGCGGCGGCGATCGCATACGTGAGAAACGCATACACGGCGAGCCACGAAACGTGGATGCCGACGCGTATGTCGAAAAGACGACCGACGGTGAACGTCTGTGACATAACTTGCGCGAAAGTGTAGCACGCGCGTTTCGCAATAGCAGCTAGCGAACGGGCAAAAGATGCATCAACTTTTGGTCGGATTGACGAGCTCGTCGAGCACGGTGAAGTTCCGTTCGGCCAAGCGTTCCACGTCCGGCGCGATCGCGCGCAGATGCGCGGCGAGCTCGGCGCGCCGATCCCACGCCGCATCGATGCGCGCCACGATCTCGCCCGCGGGCAGCGGCTTCTGGCCCGGCATGAACAGCGGACCGAGCGGATAGTGCAGATCTTCGCACAGCGCGCTCACCTTGGGATCGTACGGCAGCGCGATGAACGGCACGCCGAGCCGCGCGGCGATGATGAGCGCGTGGAGCCGCATGCCGATGACGAACGCGGCCCGGCCGATCACTTGCGCCGCCTGCGGGAGCGGATAATCCGGCAAGAGGACGGGCGTCGAGCGGCACTTGCGGATCACGACGGTCGATGCATCCGCGTCCGGCGGCCCGCCGAGCGGCAGGAGCGCGACCCGCGCGCCGCGTTCGGCAAGCCGGTCGATCGCGATCGCCAGCGCCGTCGCGGTTGCATCGGCACCTTGCCAGCGCCGCACCGAGACCACCACCAGCGGCGCGCCGTCGTCGGCGAGCCCTTCGGCCGCAAGATCGAGCGTCTGTTCGCCGCGGCTGAAGAGAAAGACCGGATCGGCGGTGCGTTCGACCGGTGTCTCGGCGAGCAGCTGACCGAGCAACGCGCGCGAACGCTCGTCGCGCACGGTCGCCCGGTCGACGCCGCGGCAGAACCCGCGCACCATCGCCCGGCCCCAGAAGTCGAGCGGGCCGATCGATTGGGCGAAGATCATCGTCTTCTTGCCGGCCCGCACGGCCGTCCGCACGATCCCGGCGTAATAGAGGAGGCTGCGCAGCGAGGTGACGTTTTGCAAGAGTCCGCCCCCGCCGGACAGGACGACATCGGCACGCTCGATCGCGCGCCGCACGGCGCCCGGCGCCGCTCGGGGCGTCGCCTCGACCCCATACGTGCGGGCGGTTGCCGCGGGATCGTGGCTGAGGACGTCGATGCCGGCGCCCGGATAGCGCCGGCGCAGCTGCTCGACGATCACCGCCAAGAGCGCCTCATCGCCGAGGTTTCCGAAGCCATAATAGCCCGAGATCAGGAAGCGCGCTGCCAACGCCCGCGCACTCGCCGGTAGACCCACACCACGATCGCGCCGACGATCGCCCCGAGCACGGCCCCGTTGACGATCCGCAAGAGCGAGATCAGCAGCGGCGTGTGCAAGTGCGAGAACGTGTCGATCACATCGCCCAGGCCCATCCCGATCGCGAGGATGACGAGCCAGCCGATCGCGCGCCGGTCGACCGCCCACAGCCCCGGGATCAGGAAGACGGCCGGGAAGCCGGCCAGAAATTCTTTGAACCGCGGTCGCACGCTCAGGATCGTGGTCAGGTGCGCTCGCAGCGCGAGCTCGACATTCGAGGGCGCGATGTCGCTCTGGTTCCCGCTACGCACGAGCACGAGATAGGCGCCGGCAAGCAAGATCAGCCCGCCGAGGAGCTGGTAGAGGCGCACCGGGGCGTTGGCCGCGGCGGCCGGGTGGTCGAGCCGGGCGCCGAACGCCGGCGTGAAGAGGTAGAGCGCGAGCGCCAGCAGCGGCGGCAGCAAGAGCACGAGTTTCACGCCGCTGAAGTGGTCGACTTCGGCCATCGTCAGCGGCGTGCTCAGCAGCCCGACGATCACGAGCGCCCCCGCAAGCGTCACCGCGAGCGCGACGATCAGCAGCCGCAGCCCCGCGAGGATCGCCGCCCCGGTCCGCTCGAAGCGGTCCGCAAACGCCGGCGCGAGCGCGAGCACGCCGGCGGTCGGGAACACGATCCCCGCGACGAGCGCGAGCACCTTGCGCGCCGCCATGTCGTGATGCGCGACGTAGCCCGCGGCGACGAGCGCGAGGTCGAGCACGACCGCCGCGATCAGCAGCCGGCGATCCGCGTAGCCGATCGCGGCGAGCACCCACAACACGATGCCGGGGACGGCGAGCGAGACGAGCGCAACGAGCCACGGCTGGATCGTGAAGTCGTAGATCGGCGCGGCGCCCCCGAGCGTGAAGCCTTCGGCGCGCAGCCGCGTCGCGATCCGGTGGACGAGCTCGACGTTGGTCGCCTCGATCGAGCGGCCGTCCCACTGATGCGCGAACGGCCGCAGGTAGACGACGCGCACGTTGCGCTCGCGCACGCCGAGCAAGTAGCGCTCGACGATCACGGTCGGCGTGAGCTTGTCTTGTTCGACCTTCGAGATCGCCTCGACGCGCACGATGTGCCCGGGTATCAGCCGCGCGAGGTCTTCGTTCCCCGCCTGCGCTTGTTTGGCATCGTAGAATTCGATCGTGCCGAAATTCACGCGCAGCCGTTTGAACGCATCGGCCGTCGCCCGAACGTTATCGGGAAAGCCCAGGACCTGATTGCGCAGGCCGAAGAAGACGATCGTCCGCGCGCGGTCGCCGGCGATCGCGTGATGCAGCAGGGCGTCGATTTGCGGGGCCTCGAAGCGCTCGTCGTTCTGCAGCCGCGGCACGAGCAGCAGGCCGAAGCGCTTCGCGAGTGCGACGCGATCGTAGGGCAGCCCGAGGCCGACCGTCGTGAAGTACGTCGCTTGCGTGCGGATTGCGAAGACGGTGGGCAGCGCCGCGCGCAGCACGCGCACGGAATGCGGCGCGAACTTGAGCGCGAGCTCTGCGCGGTAACGCGCCGCGGTCGGTGCGTCGTACGCGATCAGATACACCTCGTCGGCGCGCAGATCGTGCGTTGCCGCGAGCCGCGCGAAGAGGGGATCCCGCAGCGGCGACATGCGCGCTTGATCGAGCAGCGCGCTGCCCGGATAGACGGCAGCGCTCGCCGATTGGGAGACGTTTCCGCCGAGTTCTTCCGCGACCGCAAGCGACGTGAGCCCCGCCCGCCGCAGCGCGACGAGAAATTGCCCTTGGTCGTAATTGTACGACCGTGAGAGATCGGAGAAGTCGGCGTCGTCCATGACGATCTCGACCCGCCGGGCATCGTGTTCGTGTTTGACGCGCCGAGCGCCGACGTATGCGGAGGCGAGGAGGCCGATGGCCAGCAGGACGAGCAGGATCCGACGGTAGGTCACGTCCGCCTGCGTTCGCCGATCCCGGCCTTGACCCCGCGTGCCCGCTTCGCTACGCTCAGGACTCATGCCCATAGGTATTGGACTCCTGGGATGCGGCACGGTCGGCGGCGGCGTCGCCCATCTGCTGACCACCAACGCAAGCGCGATCGCCCGCACGAGCGGCGCCGACTTCGTGCTGCGCGCGATCGCCGTGCGCGACGCGCACAAGGCGCGCCCCGGCGTCTCCGATCCCGCACTCTTCACCACCGACGCGGCGGCGCTCGTGCGGCGCGACGATGTCGCGCTGATCGTCGAGTGCATCGGCGGGACGGGGATCGCGGGCAACCTCGTCGCGCAAGCGATCGACGCCGGCAAGCACGTCGTCACGGCGAACAAAGATCTGCTCGCGACGCAGGGCCCGCGTCTCGCCGCCCGCGCCGCGGAGCGCGGCGTCACGCTGCATTACGAAGCCGCGGTCGGCGGCGCGATCCCGATCGTGCGCGCGTTACGCGAATCGCTGGCCGGCGAAGAGGTGCTCGAAGTCGGCGGCGTCCTCAACGGTACGACCAACTTCATCCTCGATGAGATGACGCGCGGCGCCACGTATGCGGGCGCGCTCGCCGAGGCGCAGCGGCTGGGCTATGCGGAAGCCGATCCGGCCAGCGACGTCGAGGGAATCGACGCGGCACACAAACTCGCGATCCTCATGCAGCTCGCATTCAAGCGCGCCGTCACCTCGCCGCAGGTCGCGCGCCGCGGCATCACCCAGATCGCGCGCGAGGATGTCTCGTTCGGCGTTCGCATGGGTTGGCGGGTGAAGCTCGTCGCCTGCGCACGCAGCGAGGCCGCGCTGCCGGGCAACGTGCTGCGGGCCGGCGTGACGCCGGCGTACGTGCCCGAGCGGCATCCGTTCGCCGATCCGGTCGGCGCGCAGAATTGCATCCGCGTGATCGGCCGCGCATCGGGTTCGCTGACGTTCTCCGGCAGCGGCGCGGGCCGCGATCCGACGGCGTCCGCCGTCATCGGCGACATCGTCGCCGCGCTGCGCAGTACCGCGGGGATGCGCGGCGATTCTCCGCTGCTGGCTCCGGCCGGCGCCGTCGCATCGCTCGAGCTGCCGCACGTCGTGCGCGTGGCGTCGCTGCGCGACGCGCGCCCGGCGCAGCGCGCACTCGCGAGCGCCGGCCACGACGCACGCGCGGCGGCGGACGCCCCGGCGGTCGTCGTCGCGCCGCTCGCCCTCGACCGCGCGAGCGAACTTGCACGCGCGCTCGATGCCGGCGGGATCCGCGCGGCGGCCGTGCTGCCGCTCTGGGACGACGGCATCGGCACGATCGTCGCGGTCCGCGAAGGCGTCGCCTGATCGATACCGACGTCGAGATCGGCGCGCTCGAGTTGCAATCGGGCGAACGCCTCGAGGGGGTCGTGCAGCGCGTGACGCGCTACGGCGAGCCGAACGCCGATCGCTCGAACGTGGTGCTCGTTCCGCATGCGCTGACCGGATCGAGCCGCGTCGCCGACTGGTGGGGCGGACTCATCGGCCCCGGGATGCGTTACGATCCGGCGCACTGGTGCATCGTCGGCATCAACGCGCTCGGCAGCTGCTACGGCTCGACCGGCCCCGCGTCGCTCGCACCCGACGGCGAACCCTACGGCGCGCGCTTTCCGATCGTCACCGTCACGGACATGGTGGAGGCGCAGCGCCGCGCGCTCGACGCGCTCGGCGTGGGCGAGCTCGCCGTCGTCATCGGCGGATCGCTCGGCGGCATGCAAGCGCTCACGTGGGGCGTCGTCCATGGCGCGCGCGTGCGCGAAGCGATCGTCGTCGGTGCATACGACACGTTCTCCGCGATGGGCATCGGGCTCAACGCCGTGGCGCGTCAAGCGATCGAAGACGATCCGGCCTTCGCCGGTGGCACCTATGCGCCCGACGCGCAACCGGTCCGCGGCGTACGACTCGCGCGCATGATCGCGATGTTGACGTACAAGAGCGATACGCTCTTCGAGGATCGGTTCGCAAATCGCGTCGATCGCGCCGGCGGCGACCCGCTGCGCAACCGCACCGATCGCTTCGATGTCGAGGGCTATCTCGCGTATCAAGGCGACATCTTCGCGAAGCGCATGGACGCGAACGCGTATCTGACGCTGACGCGGTCGATGGATCTCTTCGATCTGCGCGCGCAGACGCCGCAGTCGCTCGCGACGCGGCTCACGTTCGTCGGGATCGAGCACGATTGGCTCTTCCCCGCAAAGTACATCGAACGCGCGGCGGCGCGCTACGCGGCGCTCGGGATGCCCGTGCGCTACCTTCACTTTCCGACGCGTCACGGTCACGACGCATTTCTCGCCGAGACCGAGACGCTCGCCGAACTCTTGCAGTGAAAACAGAAAGCCCGCCGTAGGCGGGCTTTCTGCCGTCGCGTAGTAGGGGAACCCTACTACCGGGTGTGGGCGACGTCTTGCGTACCGCTCGCGCGCCCATCGCGAATAATCATGCGGTGAGGACTTTTTGCAAATCGCCGGGTGTCATTCCTGCCCTGATCGGTAAAATGCGTGTTACGTCCTGTCGCGCCAGACGGGCGAACGCCGCGCAATGAACGCCGCCATGCCTTCTTGCGCGTCGGTGTCGAGGGCATTCATGCTCATGACCTCTTTCGCATAGGCATACGCCTTCTGCTGGTCGAGGTCGATCTGCGCATAAAACGCCGCTTTTCCAAGGCCGACAACGAACGAACTGGCATGACAAATTTTCTTCGCAAGCGCATCGACGGTTGCGGACAACTCGGCGAGGGGCACCGCTCGGTTGATGAGACCCCACGCAGCGGCGGTGGGTGCGTCGATGAATTCGCCGGTCAGCAGCATCTCCATCGCTCGCTTGCGGCCGATCGCGCGCGTCAGCGCGACCATCGGCGTCGTGCAGAATAGTCCGATCTTCACGCCGGGCGTCGCGAACGTCGCATCGAGCGACGCCACAGCAAGATCACAGGTTGCTACCAGTTGCGTCCCAGCCGCCGTCGCAATACCGGCGATCTCAGCGATCACGGGCTGCGGGATACTCTGGAGTTTCTCCATGAGCTTCACGCAGGTATCGAACGTCTCGCGATAGGCGGTCACGCTGCGATCCAGCATTTCACGCAAGTCGTGGCCGGCGCTGAAGGCGGGGCCGATGCCGCGCAGGACGACGACCCGGACCGCGCGGTTCGAACCGATGGCCTCGAGCGCCGCGAGCAGCTCGAGCATCACGTCGAGCGAGAGCGCGTTTCGCTTGTCGGGCCGGTTCAGGGTGAGGTTCGCGATGCCGTCCGCGCTCTCGAGCAGCAGATACCGGTACGTCGATGCGGCGATCATACGGCGGAGTCTACCGCCGCGCGAACGGCGAGGCCTCCACCAGGCGCCGTCCGAAGCGGCGATCATGGAACGCCTGATGCGTGTGATCGCCCCGCTCTCGCTGCTTGCGATCTGGGAACTGCTCGTGCAAACGCACGCGCTCGATCCGCGCTTTTTTCCCGCCCCGAGTTCGCTCGTCGGGCCGTTCGTCACGTTCGCAACGAGCGGCGCGCTCGCCGAGAACGGCTGGGCGACGCTGCAGCGCATCGTGATCGGCTTCGTGCTCGGCGCCGTGCCGGGCACGATCCTGGGCCTCGCGATGGGGACCAACCGCTTCGTGCGCGCCTACTTCGACCCGCTGATCTCGCTGCTCTACTCGGTGCCCAAGATTGCGATTCTGCCGCTCTTGATCTTCATCTTCGGCCTCGGCGAACAGTCGAAGGACGTGCTGGTCGCCTTTGGCGTCTTCTTTCTCATGGTGATCAATACCGAAGCGGGCGTCCGGCAGATCGAGAGCACGTATCTCGACGTCGCGAAAGCGTACCGCTTGCGAACGCTCACCTTTTATACGCGCGTGCTGCTGCCGGGCGCGCTGCCGAGCATCCTCGCCGGCGTGAAGCTCTCGATCGGCATCGCCGTCGTGCTCACCGTCGCCGCCGAATTCGTCGCAACGAAATCCGGGCTCGGCTACCAAATCTACAACGGTGAACAGCTGCTCGACATCAACACCCTCTGGGTCGCGCTCGTCGCCGTCTCCGTGCTGGGCTTCTTGCTCACCGCCGCCCTAGCCGGCCTCGAACGCATCCTCATCCCCTGGAAGCGCCGCAGTTAACACGCCAGCGCACACCACATCATCCGACCTCGCCACCGTGTCATCTGAGCCTGTCGTCACTGTCATCCTGAGCCTGTCGAAGGATGAAACGGTGGCGGTTCTCGGCTCTGGGCCGGCGGTTAGGCGCTCTTGCCGACTTGGGAGTAGTCGGGGGGTTCGGCGAGCAGCATCTGCAGGTCGTGCGCTTCGAGCGGGTAGCTGAAGCGGAAGCCTTGCGCTTCGTGACAGCCGAGCGCGCGCAGCGTCTGCACTTGGGCGGCCGACTCGACGCCTTCGGCGAGGATTCGCAGGCCAAGCGTCGAGCCGAGCGAGACGACGGCGCGCACGATCGCCTGATCGAAACGGCTGTCGCCGATCTCTCGCACGAAGGTTTCGTGAATCTTGAGCGCGGTGATCGGTAAACGCTTGAGGTAGATGAGCGAATTGTAGGCGACGCCGAAATCGTCGAGCGCCACGCCGACGCCCAAATCGCGGAAGGTCTGGAGCGCCTGCAACGACCGTTCGTCGACCACGACGTGCTCGGTCACTTCGATCTCCAGCGACTCGGGCTGGAGGCGCGCGCGCAGCAGTTCTTCCGCGACCGCGCTGATCATATCGCCGTCGCGCAGATCGCGCGGCGTAAAGTTGACGGTCATCCGGAAGTCAGGCAGCACGTCGCGGATGCCGGCGAGCACCGTGCAGGCGCGGCGGAGCACCATGCGCGTGATATCGACGATCAGGCCGCTTTGCTCGGCAAGTTGGAGAAACGCCTCGGGCTGCAGCTCGCCGTGGACCGGATGCTTCCAGCGCACGAGCGCCTCGCAGCCCGTGATGTTTCCGCTCGCGAGATCGACGATCGGCTGGTAGAGCACGCGCAGTCCGCCGTCGCGCAGCGCGACGCGCAGGTCGGCTTCGAGCGCCACGGGCTCGTAGCCGCCGCCCTGCATCGATGAGTCGAAGAACTTGAACGTCCCCGAGCCGCTGGTCTTCGCGCGGTACATCGCCGTGTCGGCGTTGGTGATCAGATCGTCGGCCGAGACGCCGTGCTGCGGCGAGAGTGCCGCGCCGACGCTCGCGCTGATGTAGAATTGCCGATCGCCGAGCGTGATCGGATCGGCGATTCGGGCCAAGATGCGCGCCGCGAGGTTCCCGATGTCGTCGGGTGAATTCGCCGACCGCACGACGACGACGAACTCATCGCCGCCGGCCCGCACGACGACGTCCTTATCGTTGACCGCTTCGCGCAGCCGGTCGGCGACGATCTTGAGCACCTGATCGCCCGTCTTGTGACCGAGGGTATCGTTGATCGCCTTGAAGCGATCGAGATCGACGAAGAGCACCCCGCGCACTCCGACGGCCTCGCGATCACGCCAGATGCGGTCGATCGTGAAGCGGTTGGGCAGACCGGTGAGCGCGTCACGATGCGCCGCTTCTTCGAGTTTCTCGCGGCCGGCCTTGAGTTCGGTGATGTCGAGCGTGACGCCGACCGCACCGACCACGGCGTCGCCGTTGCCGCGCAGCGGTTCGATGTGATGGCGCAGCCATTTCTTGCCGCGGGCCGATTCGCACTGGACCGGTTCGCCGCCGAACACGGAGACGAGCGTCGGCACCGCGTCGCTCGACCCAATGAACTCGCCGCACGACTTGCCGATCCAGCTCTCTTCGCTCAGGTTGAGTGCGGCGAGGCCGGCGCCGGAGAGTGACACGAAGCGGCCCAACCGGTCGACGCTCCAGAGCACGGCGGGGACCTGCGAATTGAGCATCCGCAGCCGGCTTTCGCTCTCGAGCAGCCGCGCCTCGGCGCTCTTGCGCATCGTGACGTCGCGCAGCGAGACGACCGTCTCGCGGCCGCCGGGCTTGATCCGGATCTCCACCCACCAACCCGTGGTGGGGAAAAACGCGACCCGGCTCACCGGCTGGCCGGATTCGCGCGCTTGGCGGATCTCGGGTAAGAGATCGGAACCGAGCGGGTCGATGACGTCGGTGATCGCGCGGCCGACCAGGTCGCCCGGGCCGACGTGCATGAGCCGTTCGGCTTCTTCGTTGACGTGCGAGAAGCGATCCGCGGCATCGAGGATGTAGATCCCGCCCGGCACCGCCTCGAGGACGTTATACCGGCCTTCGATCGCTTCGTCCGCGACCGCTGCCGAATGGCGCAGATGCGTGATGAGATCGCGCGTGCGCCACCACGAAATCGCAAGGGCCGCGGTCGCCGCGACCGCGAGCGTCGCCACGACCGCGCAAACGACGGTCGCGATCATACCAGCCCGCGCTTCCGGGCGACCTCACGCAGCCCGCTTTCGTTGCGGACGTTGAAGGCTTCGTAGATCGCCTGCAGCTGATGTTCGATCGTATAGGAACTGCGGCTGAACTGGCGCGAGAGTTGCGCCGCGTCGAGTCCCGCCCAGTGCGCGCGGGCCAGGCGCATCTGGAACGGCGTCAAGCCCTCGACGACGGTATCGCGCTTCTTGGTCATCGGGTCGCCATCGCGCATCAGCTGCGAGCCCGGGTAGTGCGCGACGTGACCGCGGGCGCGCTCGGTCCACATGTCGTCGCCGGTGACTTCGGCGAGTGCCTGGGCGCAGAGCATCGCTTGGAAATGATAGTTGATGATGGCGAAGACGTTATAGGCCTCAACCAGCGCCGAGGTCGCGGTGTCGGTGTTGCCGAGGGTCTGGTCGATCTTGCCGAACGCGTACTTCTCGTAGCCGATCGCGCGTACGTCGTTGACGATGCCGTAGATCGGCGCGAGATTCTGCAGCCCGACTCGGGAGAAGGTGGCCGCGAACCGCTGGGCGCGCGAGATGTCGATCGGGGCGAGCATGACCGCAAGACCGACGAGTGCGAAGCGCTCTTCGCCGAACATCTCGCCCCAGGGAACGCCGTGCGCCAATTTGGCAGCCGTCTCGATCTCGTCGAGTGCCCACGGGTCGTTGCCGGCGAACTGGGCGACCTGCGCGCGATCGAGGTGGGCGAGCGCTTGCCAGGCGGGCGACGGGGCAAAGTGCGTCGCGTCGCGCAGCAGCCACTGCGCGCGGACGATATCGCCGCGCACGTAGGCATCCATCCCCAAGATGCGGACAGTCTGGAAGCGGTCGACACGCACGCAATCGGTCCAGCGCAGATAGTCGTAGGCGCGGCGCGCGGCCTCGACGCCCTCTTGGTCGGCCGTCTCGAACGCGACGCGCGCCAGGGCGTGGACGATCGACGAGACGGTGCCGACATCGCAGGCGTGATCCGACGAGACGACGATATCGAGCGCGGCGCGGAAATCGGCGATTTGCAGCGCGAAGTTGCCGGCCGCCGCATGCAGCCAGCCGCGAATCGCGAGCGCAGCGGCGCGACCGGTCGGATCCGGCACGGTCAGCGCGAGCGCGATGTCCGGCGCTTCGGCCGTGCCGGTGCGGCGGAACCAGCGCATACGAGCGAGGTGATAGGCGAGGCGCGCCGGTCCGTCTGCGACGCGGTCCGCATAACGGCGGGCACGTTCGAGGCGCGCCGACGCCGAGTCGAAATTCCGCGAGTTCGCGTAGGCGCGACCGGTCAAGAGTTCGCGCACGAAGTGCGCTTCGTCCGACTCGACGACGTCATCGGTCGACGCGAGCCACGCGAGCGCGTTGCCGGCATCACGCCGCGTGAGCGTATCGGCCTTCACCAGAACGGCATGCTCCGCAATCTCGATCGGCCATGCTTCACAGCCTTCGAGCAGTTCGAGCGCGTCGTCCCAACGAGCCTCGGCTAGCGCAACTTTCGCGCTAGCGAGCGAGGCCCGAAGCTCACCTGATTCCGGCATCCGTCACGTCCTTGATCCCAATTCCATTTGGTATCATTTACTCCGAGATCGGTCCGAGATCGATTGCAACGCGCGAGCTCGTTTCGCCGCCGGTACATCCGGAGGCCACGAGCGACAGGCCGACTGCGACGAGAGCGATGGACTTCACAGGGGGTGCGTCTTTCTGGCGGCGTTGGGCGCTAGGGGAGTCGAGAGTGATCGCCGGGAGAATCGGCGGTTCGTCGCTTTCGTAAGAGACGGAAGCGCCGGGGTCGTTCTTCGGTTCATGCTATGCGGTGTTTCGGGGTTTCTCTCTCTTGGTTGGATGCGGGTGTCGCGACGAGCGATGTGCATGCGCGTCGCGACACGACCCGCGTGAATTCATCGGAAGCGGGCTAGTCCTGGACCGTTCCGATGTATGCCTCGAACAAGGCGGGGACGTTGACTTGCCAGGCACCGAGCGAACCCGTCCAGCCGTCGCTGGCGGTCACCGTCATCTGTGCGGCCGTCGCGTACTTCCCATAGATCTTGAGATTGTACGTGCCCGCACTCAGTGCATGGACGACGAAGTTGCCGTTTTGGTCGGTCGGAGCCAGACCCATCACGGTGCCGCTAGCATTCGTTACGACGGCGGTGGCGTTCTGGACCGGGGTTCCGTTGCGCTCGACGACCGTGCCGCCGATCGCGCCGGCCGTGTTCCCGTTGGCGACGAAGAACGACGGTGCGAACTCGGCTTCTTTGGAGCCGATATTGAGCGAGTTCTCAACGTTCAAGTCGATCAAGACGTTGTTCAATCCGAACGTCGCGTCGAAGTTATAGGGCAGAACGAGCGAACCGTGGCCCGTCGGGCTCGCCACGAACTCGCCGTCCGTGAACACGCCGAACGTCATCGGGATTTTCTGTCCGGACGTCGTGACGACACTGCTCTTCGCGGGGTCGCAGACGAATTCGAGGGCGTCATACTGACCTTCCGGGATCGACGAGATGCCGAGGTTGGCAGCGGTCTGTTGATAATTGAGAACGTTCACGACGGCTTCACCGGGGTACACCTGAAGAGCCGTTTCGGTCTGCTGCGATGTGTTGCCGTTCGAGATGGCGTTGATGCGTTCGATGGCGAGGTTCACTTGCGAGAGATTGAAGAGCGGAGCGTCGACGAGGCCCAGCGTGATCGGTACGGCGACGGTTGGAATGCTCCCGACGGAGTTTTGCGTACCGCGCCCCGAACTCAGCGACGCTTCAATCGAGCTGTCGGTCACGAGTGGGATGGAAAAGGGGACCAGACGCGCTCCCGTTCCTTGCGTCGTCGTCGGGGAAGACGGTGCCGTATGCACGGCGGAACCGCCGGAGGCGCAACCGCTAACGACAAGAGCTGAAACGAGGGCGAGCCAGACAATTGGCTTCATAAAGATGTGAACAATCCATTCAGGCGGCGACGTTCTGAGTGGAGAACGTCAAGAGAGTCGTTGAGACGAAACCCGCCGCAGTCACCCGCTCGCTGCGAACACCGATTCGCTACACGCTTACCGAAACAAGCGCTATGTTGACCGTTCCCCATCCCGAATGTTCTTCTTTCGAGCAAGTGTATGGCCACCGTAAAGTTGCTGTCACGGAACCGTAATCCGTTCGTGGTGTGCGCTCGCGCACACCACGAACAAACAACGGGTTTAGTCTTGGATCGATCCGACGTACGACTCGAAGCCGGCGGGAACGCTGACTTGCCACGCACCGAGTGTCCCGGTCTGGCCATCACTTGCGGTGACCGTCATGCCCGCCGCCGTCACGTAGTTCTCGTAGATCGTCAGATCGTACGTGCCCGCGCTCAGCGCATGGACGATGAAGTTGCCGTTCTGGTCGGTCGGAGCAAGACCCATCAGGTTGCCGTTCGCATCGGTTACGACGGCCGTCGCGTTCGCAACGGGATTTCCGTTGACGTCGACGAGCGTGCCGCCGATCGCGCCGGCGCTGCTTGCGTCGACGGCGAAGAGCGATCCCCCGAACTCGGCGCCGGTGCTACCGACGTTGACCGAATTCTCGACGTTCACGTCGACCAGCAGGTCGGCGACCGACGTGGAGGCGCCGAAATTGTATTTCACGATGAGCGATCCGTGACCGCTCTTGCTCGGCGTGAAATTGCCGCTCGCGAAGCGACCGAACGTAATCGGGAGCGTGAGTCCGGCGTTCGTGACGACCGTGCTATTCGCGGGGTCGCAGACGAACTCCAGCGCATCGTACGAGCCGGTGGGAATGGTCGTGATGCCGAGGTCGGCAGCGGTCTGCTGGTAATTGAGCAGATCCACGATCGCTTCGCCGGGGTAGGACTGCACGAGCGTCTTCGTTTCCTGCGCCGTGCCGATATTGCTGATGACGTTGATGCTCTCGAGGGCGAGATTCACTTGCGCCAGATTGAAGATCGGCGCATCGACGAGTCCGATCGTGATCGGCACATCGACCGTGGCCGTCGGAAGGGTTCCGATGACCGTCGGGATGCTGCCGACCGAATTTTGCGTACTGCGCGCGGAACGCAGCGACGATTCGATCGAACTGTTGTTCACCAGCGGCAGCGAGAACGGGATCAAGCGCGCCTTCTTCGCTTGTGCCGTCACCGGAGAAGAGGGCGTGGCATGGACGGTAGATCCACCGGCACAACCACTGACCGCGAACGCAGAAACAAGAACGAGCCAAGAAAGTGGCTTCAATTGGGATACCCATTAAGGCGGCGACGTTCTGCGTGAAGAACGCCGAGAGTGTCGTAAGACGAAACCCGCCGCAGATACCCGAGCCTGCGAACACCGATTCGTTAGACGCTTATCGAAACAAGCGGTGATGCGCCCATTCTTCGGGTCGTAAGCGCTTCTTTTTGCAAAGTGTATGCTTAACGTAAAGAAGGTGCCACGACAGTGAATCGTCCGTTTTCGTGTGATCGAGCGCACACGCGACGGTGGCAACATTGGTCGTCGATCGTTCCGATACGAGCGCATCGTCGAGCGCGAAGTCGCGCAATTCGTCGTTGGCCGCGAGCGCAAACACGACGTTCAACGATCGACTCGCGATCGGCGGAGTACGCGATGATGCCTATTTGCAAAGGCCGCCAGACGATCGACATCGTTCTTGCGAACCGGCCAAAACGCTGGTACGTGCGCAACATCTCGCGCGTCGTCACGGCGAAATCCGCTGCCGACACCCGCGGCCGGCAAATACCGACTCGTCGAATCACGATATCGGAAAAACCGCCGCTTGCGTCGTTCCCAAGACCATGCGCGCTGCTTTGCGCGAAGTTATCGGTGCTGCAAACGGACGGCGTCGCGAACGGGCGGAAGTGTGGCGAAAATGTAAAGAACGGCGCGACCGGGCCCGCGGCTCCGAGCCTTTCCTGGGCTTGGGCTGGGTGTCTCTTCCCAGCGTTTTAGCTTGCGCTCGGGCGGGCAAATCAGCGGCACCACGTGATGCGCAAGATCTACGCCTGCTTCTCTGCTCTCTTCCTCTCTGCGGCGTGTACCGGCTGTGCCGGCAAAGCGGTCGCGGCCAAAGCGACGCCGCCGCCGACACCCGTGCAAACCGTCACCGCGCGGCAAGGCAGCATCGCGCCGAGCATCCAGCTCGCCGGCGTCATCGCGCCGTACCGGCAAGTCGCGATCACGGCCAACCTCTCCGAGCCGCTCTCCGAGGTCGACGTCGTCGAGGGGCAACGCGTCCAGGCGGGACAGGTGCTGGCGCGCCAACTCACCGACGATCTCCAAGCGCAGCTCGTCTCCTCGGAGCGCGTCGTCGGCGAAGACGCGGCGCGCCTCTCGCAAACGCTGTACACGACCGTCGCGACGACCGCCCAGAACAGCACCACGGTGACCGCGGCGACCGAGTCGCTGCACGAGGCGCAGACGAACCTCGCGGGCGCGCAAACCGATCTCAAGCGCTATGAATCGCTTGCTTCCCAAGGCTACCTGCCCGCGCAGACGCTCGACCAGCAGCGCGTCGTCGTGGCAACGGATCGACAAGCGGTTGCCGCTGCCCTCGCGACGCTGAACGCCGCACGAGCCAACAACAGCGCGAACGGCAACGGCTCGAACGCCGGCGCGCAGCAGCAAGATATCGAGGCGGCGCGCGCCGCCGTCGACGCCGCGCAAGCCACCGTCGCGCAACTCGAGGCCGAGATCGCGCGCGCCGTCATCGTCGCCCCGGTCGCCGGCGTCGTCGATTCGGTCAACGCGAACCCCGGCGAGTATCCCTCCGGCCGGCAACTCTTCACGATCGAGCAAAATTCCGACGTCTACGCCGTCCTGCCCGCGTCGACCGCACAGGTCCTCAACGTCAAGAACGGCGCCGCCGCAGCAGTCGAAATCAACGCGTCGTACAGCGCGAACCCGCAGTGGCACAAGGAACACGGCGTCGTCGAAGCGGTGCTCGACCAGCTGCAACCCGGCACGACGAACTTCACCGTGAAAGTGCTCGTCCATAACCCGGACGGAAGTCTGCGGGCGGGGATGCCGGTGAGCGCGTTCGTCGATGAGCCCGCCGTGCACGGGATCGTCATCCCGCTCACGGCGTTCGTCGACGATACCCGCTCGACCGTCTACACGGTCGTGGACGGCATCGTGCATCTGCAGCCGGTGAGCGAAGTCTCCGATGACGGGGCGAACGCCGTCGTGACGGGACTCTCGGCGGGGACGCTCGTCGTGAAGTCCGTCACTTCGACGACCGTCGGCAACGGCGACCGCGTGAACCCCTCGCCGACCCCCGCACCTTCGCCCTCCCCAAGCGGGAAATGAATCTCACCCGCGCGTTTCTGCTGCGCCCGACGCTCACGTTCGTGCTCGTCGCGCTCACGTGTCTCGCGGGGTTCTACGCCCTGCGAACGCTGGTGGTACAGCAGCAGCCGAACACCGGCCAGCCGACGGTGAGCGTTCAGGTTTCCTATAGCGGTGCATCGACGACGGAACTCCAGACGGAGGTCGCCGAGCCGATCGAAGACCAGATCGCCGGCTTGCCGTATCTCGATCACGTCGATACGACGATCGAAAGCGGCAGCGTGTCGATCGCCGCCGCGTTTTCGCTCAGCTCGACCGACACCGAGAACATCGCGAACATCGAGAAGGCGCTGCAGGCCGCGCAGCGGCAACTTCCGAGCACGATTCAATCGCCGACGATCCGCGTCGCCAACCCGAGCGAACCCAACGTCATCACGCTCTCGCTCGTCTCGAAGAAATACACCCAAGTCGCGCTCGGTTCGCTTGCCAACAATTCGATCGTGCCGGTCCTCGAACAGTATCCGGGCATCTCGCAAGCCAGCGTTCAGGGCACGACGCAAGCCGCCTACGAGGTGCTGGTCAACCCGAACTTGCTGGCGGCCGACAACCTCACGATCACGGACGTCGTGAATGCGATCGCGCCCAACAACTTGCGCGCGCCGGGCGGCACCATCTATCAGCCGGGACGCGAGACCGAGATCGACGTGCGCGGCGACGTGTTCGATGCGCCGTCGATTGCAAATCTGCCGATCCACGTCGCGTTCTCCGGAACCTCGAGCACCGGCACGGGCGGGCCGGGCAGCACCGGCGCGGGCGGCGGAACCAGCGCCGCGAGCGGCAGCACCTCGGGCTCGGGCGCAAATGGGACGGGCGCGAGCAGTGGGAGCGGGACGGCGGCGACCAATCCCGTCGGGTCCATCTCGCCGCCGCCGTCGGAGCCGAACCTCACGCAGTCGGGCGCGCCGCAGTCGAGCTCGAGCCCCAAGGCCTTGGCCACGATCCCGCCGAGTTCGGGCACCGGCTCGCTGTCCT
>Ga0116230_10001020_pt1 | contig 25671 bp, 25 predicted proteins | sample S1TSphfallax_3_FD_88678 | JGI IMG/M metagenome (GOLD analysis project Ga0116230, IMG submission 88678) | Host-associated microbial communities from peat moss isolated from Minnesota, USA - S1T2_Fd - Sphagnum fallax MG | ecosystem: Host-associated > Plants > Peat moss > Unclassified | place... | reverse complement strand
TACGCCGACTTTCTGCCCCTTGCCGATCTGCCAGTGACGCAAGGGGGAATAGGTCGTGATGCCGGCGCACAACAAGGGCGCAACGGCCTTCAGGTCGAGATTGTCGGCGATTCTCACGACGAAGCGATCGGCGACGACGATTTCTTCCGAGTATCCACCGAAAGTCAGCTGCTTGCTGACGCGCTCCCGGTCGTTATACGTCAGAGTGGCGCCCTCGTCGCAATACTGTTCAAGGCCTTCGTTACAGGCCTCGCAATGCCGGCAGGAATCGACCATGCAGCCCACGCCCGCGTAGTCGCCGACGCGGAGCTTGCCAACCTTCTCCCCGACCTGGATCACGCGGCCGACGATCTCGTGACCGGGAACCATCGGATAGAGCGAGTTGCTCCAGTCGTTGCGTGCTTGATGAAGATCCGAATGACAGACGCCGCAGAACAGGATTTCGATCTGCACGTCATGGGGGCCCGGAGCGCGTCGTTCCAGGGAGAAGGGCACCAATGGAGTGCTTGCGCTGTGGGTCGCAAAGGCTTTGACGGCAGACATGGCATATCCTCGAATAGAATGGTGTGGCTCGATTTCCTGCGTGGTTCCCGCGGGAGCATGCGCTACCATCGCCAATATGAAGACACCGCGCAAGCCCATCGGACGCTGAATCATGACACCGATAGCTGTCGCCGACCGTGCGCTGAACGGGTCCGCGAGCGATGAACTATCCGCGCTGCTGCAGCGCATGCATGCCGCCTCCCGGCGTGACCAATCCCCGTCCAAGGCGAGGCGCGTGGATCGCCTGCGCCGGCTCGAGCAACTGATCGCGCGGCATGCCGATGATTTTGCCGTCGCGATCGCGGCGGATTTTGGGACGCGTTCCGCGGTCGAGATCCGCATCACCGAGACTCTCGTGTTACAAGCCGGGCTGCGCCATGCGATCGGTCACTTGGGGAAATGGATGCGGTCCCGCCGCGTCGGCACGGCGCCTGCTTATTGGCCGGGCCGCTCCATGATCATGCGCCAGCCGCTCGGGGTCGTCGGCATCATCAGTCCATGGAACTATCCCCTGCAGTTGGCGCTCGGCCCTTTGATCGGCGTGCTTGCGGCGGGCAATCGCGCGATGCTCAAGCCCTCCGAACTCACGCCACGATTTGCGGCGCAATTGCATACCGCCATCGCCGCAAGCTTTGCGCCCGACGAAGTCTGCGTGGTCACGGGCGACGCCGCGACCGCAAAGGCCTTTGCCGCGTTGCCATTCGATCATTTGCTGTTTACCGGATCGACCGCTGTGGGTCGCGAGGTCGCGAAGGCCGCCGCAATGAATCTGACGCCCGTGACGCTGGAGCTCGGCGGGAAGTCGCCTGCGATCATCGATCAGTCCTGCGATCTCAAGCGAACTGCGGAGCGCCTCAGTTGGGGCAAGCTCATCAATGCCGGTCAGACCTGCATCGCACCCGATTATGTGTTGGCCCCGCGTGGCGATATCCCGCGCGTGGTCGCGGCACTGCGTGACGGCATGCGCGCACTGTATCCGCGCTTTGTCGGCAACCCCGATTACACGAGCATCGTCAATGAACGACACGCCGAGCGGCTGCGCGAGCTCGTCGCGGACGCGCGCGCTCGTGGCGCCCGCGTCATCGACGTCGAAAGCGGCGACCAGAGAGCGTCAAGCGTGCGACAGATGGCGCCCGTATTGCTGCTCGACGTCGACGATTCGATGCGCGTGATGCGTGAAGAGATCTTCGGGCCGGTGCTGCCGATCGTCCCCTACGACTCCTTGGACGCGGCGATCGACTACGTAAACCAACGCGACCGTCCGCTCGCGCTCTACTGGTTCGGTTCGAACCGCGCTGCTCGCGCGCGTGTTCTGAATGGTACGATTGCCGGCGGCGTGTCGATCAACGAAACTCTGCTGCACATCGCACAGGAGAACCTGCCCTTCGGTGGAATCGGCCCCGCAGGACAGGGACACTATCATGGGGAGTTTGGCTTCCGGCAATTCTCGAAAGAGAAACCGGTATTCATCCAGTCGCGTTTTGCCGGTACCGGATTGATCCGGCCGCCCTATGGAGCTTCGATCAATCGCCTCCTGGATTGGCTATCGCGCTGGATGTGAGACCGGCGTTACGCTGCGGCAGGCTCAGGAACGACAAGATCAGCAGAGCCGTCATCGACAAAGCGCAGCTCGCGCACAGCGCCGTCGCGCCGATCCTTTCGATCGCGAATCCGGCCAGGAACGGCGCGAACGCCTGGCCGATCCGGACCGGTGCGTTGATGCGGCCGATGCGCGCACCGTAGCCCGCGGGACCGAACAACGCGAGTGGCAAAGTGCCGCGGCAAATGGTCCACATGCCGGCGCCCGCTCCGTGCAGGATAGCGAACAAAGGGATCGCGGCGGCGCCGCCGAGGGCCACCGTCACTGCGGCCAGCGGGTGCAGCGCATTGGCCACACGCGCACTGATCAAAGGATTGATACGCCGATGCGCGCCGTACTCCAGTAGACGTGCGAGCACCTGCGCCGGGCCGAGCAGACTCCCGGCGGCGATCGCCGCGGCCGATCCCGCTCCCAGCGCGAGGAACAGACTCGGTAAATTCGTGCCGATACCGATGGTCACCATGCCCGTGGCCGTGAACAAGAAACTGACCAACAGCATGCGCCTATCGCGTGGCGCAGCTGCCAGCGCCTCGTCGGCGTGACCCTGGGCGGCGTGACTCGGCGCCTTCGCGGCGTCACGCAACGCCCAGGCATGCAGCGGGAGACCAACGCAGAGGTGGAGCGCCGCCCAGCCGAAGCAGGCGCCACGCCAGCTGAACGCATGCTCGAGGTAGGCCGTTAGGGGCCAGCCGATCGTGCTCGCGAACCCTGCGATCAGAGTAATGCCGGTGATCGCGCCGCGCGCTTCGTGTCCGTACAGACGGGTCACAGCGGCGAACGCCGATTCGTATAATCCCGCCGCCATGGCGACGCCGATGACGAGCCACGCCGCAAACAACGTGACTGGGCCGCTCGCGAGCGCGAGCACACTCAAGCCGAGCGCAAAGGCGATACTCGAGGCGCAAAGCACTTGGCGACCGCCGTCACGGTCGATGCGCCGACCTAAAGCGGGACCCAAGATCGCGGAGACACCCATGCCGACGGACAAGGCCGCAAACACCCAGGGAGTTGTCAGGCCAATGCCGCGTGCGATCGGTGCGGCGAGTACAGCCGGGAGATAAAGTGAGGAGGCGAAGGCGAGTGCCTGGGTCGAACCGAGCGCCGCGATGATCCCGAGTCGCGTCCTCATCGTGGGCCGATCGTCAAGGATTTCCCGGCTCGCTCAAGGATGGCTGGGTTCGTCCTTCGCCGCTTCCTCGGTCGCGAGCACCGAGCGCGCCGGGTCCAGACCGACCGAGGCGACAAGACCGTCCGATTTCTGTAAGACCTCGCGCGCATAGTCCCAGTTGGTGGCAAGATCATTGTCACCGACAGCGGCGCGCAGCATGCCGGCAAACGACTCGAGATCAGGCTCGATCGCCTGACCCTGCGCATCGACGGGGGGATGCGCCTCCAGCAGCAGTTCGCCATCAACCCAGGCAACTTTGACCGGCTCGTTGACGAGGTGTACCGGCGCACCCACCGCGATCATCGGGAACAGCGCCGCCACATCGTCCGGGAACATGCGTATGCAGCCATGCGTGACCGGCATGCCGACCGCGAGCGGATTATTGGTGCCGTGGATCAGGTAAGTGCCATTGCCGGCCGCGAGACGGATGCGAAATTTCCCGAGCGGGTTTTTCGGTCCCGGCGGCACGCTGGCGGGCAGCGGGTCGCCATTGCGGATGTGCTCTTCGCGAACCGATTGCGTGGGAATCCAGGTCGGGTCCTTGTCCTTGGAAATGACATGCGTGAGACCGAGCGGCGTCCCCGCGTCCAAGCGACCGATGCTGACCGGATAGGTAATGACGGTACGCGGTTGTCCGCGCTTCGCCTTGGGGTAGTAATAGAGTCGGTGCTCGGGCAGATTCACGACGATGCCGTCGTGCGGAGCCGCCGGCAGAATGTGCCGGCCCGGAATGACGATTTTCTTGCCGGCGCCTGGCAACCAGGGATCTACGCCGGGATTGACGGCGATCAGTTCCTCCGAGCCCACGCCGAATTTCTGCGCGAGATCGTAGAGCGTATCCTCATAGACCGTCGTGACGACTTGTTCTTCACCGACGATGGCATTGCCGTCGACCAGTGGGAATTCGGCGGCCTGAGCCCGCGGCAGCGTCAGGAACGCCAGCCAGGCGAGGAGCCCGACGGCGCAGAGCGCCGGAGCGACGCTGCGCGGCAATCGACGATTTGGTGGCGAATCAAGCATGAAGTCAAGCTAGCATGGAGGCGCGTCGCTGTCTCGCCCGGTGGATCACAGTTGAAACAAAGGAACTTTGAACGCTGCGCCGGCCACTTCGCGCACCAGCCGCGGCACGAGATAGCCAGGTAGGCGGGTGTGCAATTCGTCGACGATGCGCAAGGCGCGCTCGTCCTCCACCTCGAAATGCGCGGTTCCATCGACGCGATCGAGCTGGTGCAGGTAATAAGGCATCACCCCGCAGTCGATCAGTGCCTCGGACAGCGCGGCGAGTGCCTCGACGGAGTCGTTTACGCCGCGCAGCAGAACGCTTTGATTCAGCAGGATCACTCCCGCATCGCGCAAAAGCGCGCAGGCCTTGATGACCGAGGCGTCGATCTCATTGGCGTGGTTGGCGTGCAGCACCAAGACGCAGGGCAGGTGCGATTTCTCGAACCAAGCGATGAGCTCCGAGTCGATGCGCTCCGGCAGTACAATCGGTAATCGCGTGTGGATGCGCAAGCGTCGAATGTGGGGCAGGTCGTGCAGCGAGGTCGTGAGTTCCACCAACTTGGGCGTCGCCAGGGAGAGGGGGTCGCCGCCCGACAGGAGCAGCTCCGTGATCGACGGATCGGCGCGCAGATAGCCCAAGGCTTCGCGCCAGCGATTCGCCGCGGCAATCTCATCGTGATAGGGGAAATGCTGGCGAAAGCAATAGCGGCAATGAATTGCGCAAGAGCCGGTTGCGATCAATAGGGCGCGGCCCCGGTACTTGTGGAGCACGCCGTGCGCACGGCGACTCGCGGAGTCGCCGACCGCGTCCACGGAAAATCCGGGTACCTGCAGTAGTTCGGCACGCTGCGGCAACACCTGGCGAAGCAAGGGATCACCGGCATCGCCGACGCGCATGCGCGCTGCGAAGCCGCGCGGAACCCGGAACGGGAACGGCGTTTGATCGACCGAAGGAAGATCCTCGGCCAGATGCGCGAGGTCGAGATGGTCGAGCAGCTCCTGAGGAGACCGGAAGCCTTCGCGCCAAAGCTCCTGCCAGGGGGTCGTCGGCGATACGGTGGGATGACGGTTGGTTTGCATCGATTGTGAGTCTCAGGTCGCGCCGTCCAGCGGGTGGGCGGCCGGCGCGGGACCGGGCGGGCCCGGCAGGGGCCGCAGCTTACCTGCAACGCGTCGCGCCGGCTAGCAGCGGCGCGAGGCTGCGGACCCGCGCCGGGGCGCACCCGGATGCAGACGCGCGCCGGACCGCGTATCCTCGCAGAATGTCACGTGAATTCAGCGCCTTGCCCGACTTGCAAACCGTCGAGCAGCTGCGCCGCCAGAGCGGCAAGAGCTATCTCGAATTCCTGCGTGTGGTCTCGATGAGCGCCGGCGTGTATGCGCTACCGGCGCATGGCGCGGATCCCCAGTCCCCACATCGCGAGGATGAGCTCTATTATGTCGCGCAGGGTCGCGCGAAGTTTTGTGCGGGCGCCGAGGAGCGAGATGTCGCCCCGGGCAGCTTGATGTTCGTCGCGGCAGGCGTCGCGCATCGCTTTTACGACATTACCGAAGACCTGCAGCTGCTGGTGTTTTTCGCACCCGCGGAGAGCTCGTAACCGCGCCAGTCCGCAGCGCCTGAGCGGGCCGGCGCGCGCCGCCTCAACTCTGTCCGCCGAGACGTATCTGCAACTCGTGGCGGCGATAGTCGATCACGAGCGCATCGAGCAAGCCGAGAACGTCCATGCCGATCAAGAGCGCGGGTTGGCTCGTCATATGCCAATGTTCGAAAATCGACATGTCGCCGAAGGTCACGCTCGAGTCGCGAATTTGTATCCCGCCGAGCGCGATTGCGGGAGCCGGCTTCAGCAGACCGTCCTGGATGTCGAGGGTCGCGCCCTCGATCTGGTCCTGGGTCCCGGGGGCCAGCTTTGCGTAACGGGCAAGAGCGGTTTGCAGCGCCAGATTGCCGATGGTCGCTTGACCGCCGGTGTCGATGATCGCCTGGGTGCGAATGTTGCCGATCATGGCATCGATCACGATCAGAGCTCCATGCACCGAGCGAAATGGCAGCGTTATGAATCCCTGCGCCGAGCGTTCGCCGCGTGAATAGGTGATCACGATACGATCATGCCGAAAGTCGATGAAGATCCGTTTGTTGGCAAGCCCCTCTGTCCCAAGGATTCCCTGCGCACCACCAAAGGCATCGGGCAGGATGGGCAAGATTTCGGCGTCTACATTGAGCTCGCCCACCGAGAGACTATCGACCCGGATGGTCGGCACGCTGCTCGATCCCGTCACGCCGTGCAAGAGCACCGGCGGTGAGCGATCGGTCGGCACGCCGAGAGTCGTCGCCACGGCTTCGGTCACGCCCGAATGGCTGGCGCCGGTGTCGAGTACCAGACGAAACGGGCCTCGGCCGTTGATGAGCACGGGGGCCCAAATGCGTCCGATTCGGTCACGTAAAGTGGGCGCGACGAAGCGCGGCTCGCGGGCCGTGACGGTTATTTCTTGGAGTTCATCGTTGCCGGTTGCGACCTGGGCGAAGGCGGCTGGGGATGCCGGTAGAAGGATGGCGCCCAGCGCGAGGCACGCCAAGGACTCGCTGCGCCAGTGGCGGCTGCGGACACCCGACCCCAACTGTGCGCAGTACTGCGTCATGATCCCCCGCTCACAGCATAGCACCGGTTGCGCTCATGGGCGCGAGGTCCCGTTCAGGTTAGGATGCGCATCCCCAAGACTGTTCAGAGTATCGCCATGCGTTTGCCTCTTTCCGTGCCAGTCGCCTTCCTGCCATTTGCTGTATTGCTGGGCAGCCTGAACGCCTGCAGTCCGAAAACTTCCGCGCCTGTGGTGGCAACCGGGGTAGCTGCGCCCGCGCCGGTCAAGGAGGACTTGCTGCGCGCCAATGTCGACGCATCGATCAATCCCGGCGACGACTTTTTTGCTTACGCGAACGGCGCATGGCTGAAAGCCAATCCGATCCCCGCATCCGAGGCGCGGTGGGGTATCGGCTCCTTGGTGGAAGAGGATCTCTATGCCAAGCTGCGCGCCATTAGCGAGAACGCGGCGGCGGACAAGCAAGCGGTCCCCGGCAGCGATGAACAGAAGATCGGCGATTTCTGGGCCACCGCCATGGATGAAGCCAAGGCCGATCAGCTCGGACTGACTCCGCTCAAGGAGCAGTTCGCCAGCATCGACGCAATCAAGGATGCGGCCGACGCGGTCCGCGTCGCTTTTGCGCTGCAGCCGCTGGGTGTCGATGCGCTCTTTGGTTTCCAGATCTCTCAAGACGAGAAGCAGAGCGACGTGATCGCGATCTATCTCTGGCAGGGTGGTCTAGGACTGCCTGACCGCGATTACTATTTCAATACCGAGCCCGGCATCGCCAAGGCGCGTCAGGAATATGTTGCGCATCTGGCCCGTCTCGACCAATTGCTGGGCGCAGACTCGACGGCGGCCGCTGCGAGCGCGACCCAGGTCATGGCGTTCGAAACGGCGCTCGCGAAAGTGTCGCGCAAGCTGCAGGATCTGCGCGATCCGCAGCGCAACTACCACAAGATGACGCCGACCGAGGTGACACAAAAATACACGCCGTCGATCGCCTGGGGCGAGCAGCTCAAGAATTGGGGACTCGAGCCTTCATATGTGATCGTGGGTCAGCCGGAATTCTTTAGCGGTCTCGAGAAGCTGCTGCGGACTACGCCCGTGCCGGTGTTGCGTGACTATCTGCGATATCAATTGATTCACGTCTATGCCTCGACCTTGAGCAAGGCGGTCGACGACGAGAACTTCAGTTTTTATGGCGCTGTCTTGCGCGGACAAAAGGAACAGCGGCCCCGGTGGAAGCGCTCCTTGGATGCCGAGAATCACGCGCTAGGCATGATCCTCGGGCGAATTTTCGTCAAGGAATACTTTCCAGAGGCCGCCAAGACTCGCTACAACAACCTGGTCGAGGCCATCCGTACGTCGTACGGCGAGCGCATCGACAAGCTCGATTGGATGACCCCGGCGACCAAGGCAAAGGCGAAGGAGAAGCTCGCCGCCGTGACCAAGAAGGTCGGCTATCCGGACAAGTGGAAGGACTATTCGGGACTCACAATCGGCAGGATTTCCTATGCCGACAATATGATGAACGCGGCACGTTGGCGTTTCCACGATGCGGCCGCCAAGTTCGGCAAGCCCGTCGATCGCACGGAATGGGAGATGACGCCGCAGACCTACAACGCTTATTACAACCCATCGAACAACGAGATCGTCTTGCCCGCCGCGCAGTTTTCGATCCCGGGGACCCGGGATGCGGATCTCGACGATGCGGTCGTCTATGGCTATGCGGCCGCGTCGACGATCGGCCACGAGATCACGCACGGTTTCGACGATGAGGGTCGCCAGTTCGATGCAGCGGGCAACCTCAAGGATTGGTGGACAAAAGAGGATGGCGTGAAATTCCAGCAGCGTGCGGACGTCATGGCGAAGCAATTCGATGCCTATGAGCCCATCCCGGGTCTTCATATCAACGGCAAGGCGAGTCTCGGCGAGAACATAGCCGACTACGGCGGCTTGCTGATCGGACTCGACGCCTTCAAGAAAACCGAGCAGTACAAGAAGGGCGATAAGATCGGCGGCTTCACGCCGCTGCAGCGCTACTTCCTCGCTTACGCCTACTCGTGGATCTTCGAGGAGCGCGAGGCGATGCTGCGACAGTCGCTGCTCAGCGATGTGCATGCACCCGCCAAATGGCGCGTCAATGGCCCCTTGTCGAACATTCCGGAATTCTACCAAGCCTTCGGGGTCAAACCGGGGCAGCCCATGTATCGCGACGAGAAGGATCGGGTGCGGATTTGGTAGCGGAATTGCCTGCGAGGAACGGCAATGACTAGAGAGACGGTGGCAGTTCGGTCTGCCGACCAGAGAGTGTCGGTGCGTTTACAAGTACGTAGTTTACGTCGCCGCGTCATGAGTCTTGCCCGCAGTCGGCTGGCCGCTGCGATCGCGGTTGCCGCCTTGATCGGGTTTGCCTCAGCGGCGAGTGCCAAGCCGCCGAAACAAGAGCCCTCGACCTCGTCCGATTCGAGCTCGGATCAGCCGGCGATGATCACAGGTCGCGATGCGCTTCGCCAGATCGTGCAGAACCAGTGTGTCGTCCATTGGCAGCAGACGCATGATCCCGCTCCCTGTGAGCGCATTTTTCTGCCCGACGCCGACAGTCTGGATTTCGGCTATGCCGTGCTCGCGGATCGCAAGGGCGCCGCGCATTATCTGTTGATCCCGACGCGAACCATGGCCGGCATCGACGGCAGCGAACTGCTCGATCCCGATTTGCCGAATTACTTCGCGGAAGCCTGGAATGCGCGCGGCGTGATCACGAAGTTCGTCGGCCATCCTGTGCCGCGATCGGCAATTGGCCTTGCGATCAATAACGCGCATTCGCGCAGCCAAAATCAGTTTCATATTCATATGGAGTGTTTGCGACCGGATGTCTACGCGACGCTGCAGCGTTCCGCCGCGACGGCCGGCGACGTCTGGTCGCCCCTGGTGATCGACGGTTCGACTTACCAGGCCATGCGCATCATGGGCGACGGATTGGATGGCGCGAACCTGTTCGAGCTGCTCGCCGGCCTCAATCCCGATGTACGGCACCATATGGGTGACTACACCTTGGTCGTCGCCGGCATGCAGTTCCCGTCGGGTCCCGGGTTCATCGTGCTCACGGGCACCGGACCCACGGGCGAACTGCTATTGGATGCGAGCTGCGTCGTTGCGGGCGCGGGCGGCTGAAAGTCCTTAGAGAGAGGTAGATAATCCGGGGATCATGGCCATCCGCGGGGGGGAGGCTTGCCATTGCCCGAGAAAGCATCAGCCAAAAGCATCGTCGAGCAGTTGCGACCGCTCGGCTCAGACGGCTACCGCAACATTTTGCTCCGGCACGGCGTCAGGGAGCCGGTTTTTGGCGTCAAGATCGCGGATCTGAAGAAAATTCACAAGCCCGTCAAGACCGATTACCAACTGGCGCTCGATCTTTATGACACAGGTATCTACGACGCGATGTATCTCGCCGGTCTGCTCGCCGACGACCAGCGCATGACGGCTGCCAATCTCCAGCACTGGGTAGAGCGCGCTAACTGCCCGACGCTCGCCGAGTACACCGTGGCTTGGGTCGCCGCCGGAAGCCCGCATGGCCCCGCGCAGAGCTTACGGTGGATCGAATCATCCGAAGAACGGGTTGCCTCTGCGGGATGGGCGACGCAGAGCGGCCTCGTGACCTTGACCGCGGATGCAGCGCTCGATTTGCAACAAGTCCAAGGTTTGCTGCGACGGGTACAGGAGTCCATTCATGCGCAGCCCAATCGCGTTCGCTATGTCATGAATGGGTTCGTGCTCGCCGTAGGTTGTTATGTCGCGCCATTGAGCGATGCCGCTTTGCAGACCGCGAGGCGCATGGGGACCGTCAGCGTGGACATGGACGGCACGGCCTGTAAGCTCCCGGATACCGCCGCCAAGATCGAGAAGGCACGCAAAGCCGGTACGGTCGGTAAGAAGCGCAAGATGATCAAGTGCTGAGATGCCCACACGCAAGCCCGATGCCGCTCAAGCAAACACTTACTCGCCGCGCGCCGTGTTGCTGGCGCTGGTCATCATTGCCGTCCTGGTGGGCCTCGGTCTGTTCCTCGTTTACCGGCTGCGAGCGAGCGCCGACATACAGGATTGCGTGATGCAAGGTCGCTCCAACTGCGCTGCGGTCGATCCGCGCTGACAAACGCGGTAAAGTGACCGGATCACCTCGGAATCAGCGGACCGCGCCATGCCCACGACCTTTGAACTCAACGGTAAGTCCACAACCCTGGACGCCGATCCTGCGATGCCCTTGCTTTGGGCCGTACGAGAAGTCGCGGGGCTGACCGGGACCAAATTTGGTTGCGGCGTGGCTCAGTGCGGCGCGTGTACCGTGCATCTGGAAGGTCAGCCCATTCGCTCCTGCGTCACGCCGCTCGCGGCCGTTGCCGGTAAGAAAATTACGACCATCGAAGGGCTGGCCGGCAAGCCGGCGGCGGCCGTTCAGGCGGCCTGGGTAAAACTCCAAGTACCGCAATGCGGCTACTGCCAATCCGGTCAGATCATGTCCGCGACCGCCTTGCTGACCAAGAACGCGGCGCCGACCGATGCCGATATCGACGATGCGATGCGCGGCAATATCTGTCGCTGCGCAACTTATTCACGCATTCGTGCGGCCATTCATGCGGCCGCCGCCACCATGGAGGCTTGAGCCATGGCCGTCAATCCACGCGATCTACCGCATTCCGGCCGCCGCGATTTCTTGAAGGGCGCAGGAGTCGCCGCGGCAGTGGCTCTGACTCTAGGCTTCGAGTGGAGCGCCGGCGGTCGGCGCGCCTTCGCGGCCGCCGCCTCCGCGGCGGATGCACCGTTCGCACCCAATGCTTTCTTGCGCATCGACGCCGATGACAGCGTCACCGTGATTGCGAAACACCTGGAGATGGGCCAAGGAGCCTATACGGGGATTGCCACCGTGGTTGCCGAGGAATTGAACGCCGATTGGTCGAAAGTTCGCGTCGAGAGCGCGCCGGCCGACGCGAAGCTGTACGCCAATCTCGCGTTTGGCACGATTCAGGGTACTGGCGGCAGTTCCGCGATGGCTAACTCCTGGGATCAGCTGCGTGAGGCCGGTGCCAAGGCGCGCGCCATGTTGATCGCAGCGGCCGCCCAGAAATGGCGCGTGCCGGTCGATCAAGTCACTGTCGAGCGGGGCGTCGTTTATGGTCCCGGCGGCAAACAGTCCTCGTTCGGCGCCTTGGTCGCGATTGCCGCGACCTTGCCCGTTCCGGAGAAGGTAGCGCTGAAGGATCCGAAGCAGTTCAGCTTGATCGGCACGATGCTGCCGCGTGTCGATGCGGCCGCGAAGTCCAACGGCACGGCACAGTTCACGCTCGATTTTTCGCAACCGGGTCTGTTGGTCGCGCTCATCAAGCGGCCGCCGCTATTTGGTGCGACCGTCAAATCGTTTGACGCAACCGCCGCCACGGCCATGCCCGGGGTCGTCAAAGTCGTCGCGGTGCCGGCCGGTGTCGCGGTGATTGCCAAGGGATTCTGGGCGGCCAAGACTGCGCGCGACGCGCTCAAGGTGCAGTGGGACGAGACGCACGCAGAAAAGCGCAGCTCGGCCACGATTCTCGCGGAATACCGTGCGCGCGCCGAGCAGCCCGCCACGTCCGCGCGCAACGACGGCGATGCGGCCAAGGCGCTGGCGGCTGCGACGAAAAACATTTCGGCCTTCTACGAATTTCCCTATCTCGCACACGCGCCCATGGAGCCTCTGGATGCAGTGGTCAAACTCACTGCGGACAAATGCGAGATTTGGGCCGGCGATCAATTCCAGACCCTCGATCAAGCGAATGCGGCCATGACGGCGGGGCTCGAGCCTGCACAAGTCAGCATCCACACCCTATATGCCGGCGGCAGTTTCGGTCGCCGCGCCAATGTGCGCTCCGATTACATCGTCGAGGCAGTCTCGATCGCGAAGGCGCACGGTGCGGACGGTACGCCGATCAAGCTGCAGTGGACACGCGAAGACGATATCCATGGCGGCCTCTATCGACCGCTCTATGTGCATAAAATCGAGGCCGGGCTCGACGCCAAGGCCGAGCTCAGCGCCTGGCGCCACGTGATCGTCGGTCAGTCCATCATGGCCGGCGGTGCGTTTGCGGGAATGATCAAGGACGGGGTAGACCCGACCTCGGTCGAGGGCGCCGCCAATCTTGCGTATGCGATTCCCAACGTGCAAGTCGAACTCGCTACGATGACGACGGGTGTCCCGGTACTCTGGTGGCGCGTCGTCGGCAGCTCGCACACGGCGTTCGCGGTCGAGACCTTTATCGACGAGGCGGCGCATGCGGCCGGGCAGGATCCCTATCAATTCCGCAGAAAGCTGCTTGCGAAGGAACCGCGCATGCGCGCCGTGCTGGATCTCGCGGCCGAAAAGGCCGGCTGGACATCGACGCCGTTGCCGAAGGGCAGCGGGCGCGGCATTGCCGTGGCCGAAGCGTTCAAGACCTATGTCGCCCAGGTGGCAGAAGTCAGCGTCGGCGCGGATGGCAAGATCAAGGTCGATCGCGTCGTGTGCGCAGTCGATTGCGGCACGGCGATCAATCCCGACATCATCGCCGCGCAAATGGAGGGCGGTGTCGGCTTCGGACTCGGCGCCGCTCTGTACGGCGAGATCAGCCTCAAGGACGGGGTCGTCGAACAGAACAACTTCGACGGCTATCGTGTGCTGCGCATGAATGAGATGCCCAAGGTCGAAGTCCACATCGTCGCCTCGAACGAGCGTCCGACCGGTGTCGGTGAGCCGGGGGTCGCCCCTGTGGGCCCGGCGGTCGCGAACGCCATATTTGCGGCCACGGGAAAGCGCCTGCGTACGCTGCCGTTTGCGAAGGCCGGAGTGGTTTGATCGCCCGCTTGAGCAGGCGTTTGCGATGTCCTTGAAGCCGTTCGTGCCGCCCGATTTCGTCGTGCCTTTGCGCCTGGAGCATCCGGGTTTCCTGCTGCGCCCTTTGCGGATCACGGATGTCGTCAAGGATTACGACGCCGTGATGACGAGCGTTGCCGAGCTGCGCGGTATTTTCGGCCCAGCATCGGATTGGCCCTCCCCGGACCTCAGCTTCGAGCAGGACCTGATCGATCTCGGCTGGCATCACAAGGAATTTCAGCGCCGCAGTTCGTTTGCCTATACCGTGGTTGATCCCGGCGAGACTCTTTGTCTCGGTTGCACGTACATCTATCCGAGTGCGCGCGCAAATTATGATGCGGAGGCTTATTGCTGGGTCCGTTCCAGCCACGCGGACGCTCTCGATCGGGTGCTCTATGAGGCGTTCAAGACTTGGCTCGAGTCGGCTTGGCCGTTCGCGCGCATCGCGTTCCCGGGGCGCGCGCCTGCAACAGGATATCGGTCATAGAAATTGATGCGTAACATCACCCGAAGGTGGGCCCTCGGGGTCATCGTTGTGCTCCTGGTCGGCTACCTCGGTGTCTGCGGCTATTTGTTTACCGAGCAGCGGCATTTGGTGTTTGCACCCAGTGGTACGGTACTGCGCGATCCGCCCGGCGAATCGGGTTTCCAATCACTGGACGTGCCGGATCCTGGTTTGGGTGTCATCAAGGCATGGTGGATCCCGCCGGCGAGTTCTGCGCAGCCGACGATCGTGTTCTTTCACGGCAACAGCTCGGATCGCACGGATTTTCTCGAGCAAGCGCTGCGTTTTCACGAGCACGGTTGGGGTGTCGTGCTCGCTTCTTATCGCGGCTACTCCGGCAATCCCGGCACGCCGACGGAAGAGGGGCTGATGGCGGATGCGCGTGCGACCTTGGCGGCGGTCGCACCTCGCGTCGGTCCGATCATCGTTTGGGGGCATAGTCTCGGCAGCGGAGTCGCGGCACGCATGGCGAGCGAGGAACGTGCCGCCGGGCTGGTCCTCGAAGCGCCTTACACGGTCCTTACCGATATCGCCGCGGCGCGCTATCCGTATATTCCCGTCCATTGGCTGATGCTCGATCGCTTCGACACCCAATCGCTGGTCGGGGATATCCATGTGCCCGTCTTGATCATTCACAGCGTCGATGACCCGGTGATTCCGTTCGCAATGGGGCAGGCCTTGGCCGAGCAGCTGGGCGCACGAGCGAGCTTGATCAAGATGCAGGGGCACGGTCACGTGCCGCATGCCGTGGATCTATCGGCACCCGTCCTGCGATGGGCACAAGCCCAGCACATCGGCAGCAGCGCAGGCACATGAGCTTGGCGCCATGCCGTAACATGGTGGTCGAGGTTTTGACACTCGAGGAATCGCCGGCATGAGCAGAATCCCCGCGGGCGTCGGCCCGCAGTTTCCACAAGTCGTCGTCTTGGTCGGTGCGACCGGCGATCTGGCGCGGCGCAAACTGTTGCCCGGCCTGTTTCATCTCGCCAGTGCGGGGTTCATCCCCGGCTGCCGCATCATCGGCGTGTCGCTCGATGAACTCGATGCAACGAGTTTCCGCAAGCTGGCTTGGGATGCCTTGACGGAGTTCTCGACGCGGCCCGTGGCCGACGCGGCTTGGCAGGCGTTCTCGAGTTCCCTGCAGTATGTGCCGATGGCCAAGGGCCCTGAAGCTCTCAGAGCGGCGGTGTTGGAGGCCGAGCAATCCCTGGGTGCGCAGAGTCAGCGGCTGCACTATTTGAGCGTGCCGCCGGCCGCGGCGCTCTCGGCCGTGCGTTTGCTGGGCGAGGCAAATTTGGTCGAGCGCTCGCGCGTCGTCATGGAGAAGCCGTTCGGCACGGATTTGGCGACGGCAATTGCCTTGAACACGCGACTCCATGAGGTCTTCCAGGAAGATCAAATCTTTCGCATCGACCATTTTCTGGGCAAGGAGGCGGCACAGAATATCCTGGCGTTTCGCTTCGCCAATGGTCTGTTCGAACCGATCTGGAACCGAAACTTCATCGATCACGTGCAGATCGACGTCCCGGAGAAACTAGCGCTCGGCAAACGCGTGGGGTTTTATGAACAGACGGGTGCCTATCGCGACATGGTCGTCACGCATCTGTTTCAGATACTCGGGTTCACGGCGATGGAGGCGCCGACCTCGCTCGAGCCCAAGCCCATCGGCGAAGAGAAGAATAAGGTGTTCCGCAGCATGTTGCCGGTCAATCCTGCGGACGTCGTGCGCGGGCAATACACGGGCTATCGGACCGAGGAGGGTGTGCATGCCGACTCCGACACCGAGACATTCATCGCCCTGAAATGCTTCATCGACAATTGGCGTTGGGCCGGCGTGCCGTTTTACCTGCGCACGGGCAAGCGACTCGCGGAGGGTCAGCGGATCATTTCCATCGCGTTTCGCGAACCGCCCAAGAGCATGTTCCCCGCCGGCTCCGGCATCGGCGCGCAGGGACCGGATCATTTGACCTTCGATTTGGCCGATGCCACGAAGATGTCACTCTCGTTTTACGGCAAGCGTCCGGGTCCCGGTATGCGCCTCGATAAATTGAGCATGCAGTTCGCGATGCACGACACCGGTCATATCGGCGATGTGCTCGAGGCCTACGAACGCTTGATACTCGACGCCATGCGCGGCGATCACACCTTGTTCACGACCGCCGAGGGCATCGAGCGTTTGTGGGAAGTATCGACGCCCTTGCTCGAGGCGCCGCCGCCCGTGCGCTTTTACGACCCGGGATCCTGGGGACCGAATGCAATTCATCAACTCATTGCGCCACGCGCCTGGCGTCTGCCGTTTGAACGCGTTTGGCGCGATCCAAATGCCGTGGGCAGCTGATCGCGTCTGCAAGCCATGCCGTCGGTTGCTAGCGGCGAATTGAGATTACGGCCAATAAGCCGATCAGCAAGAGGACGACCGCATGGAAACTCACATGCAAGGTGTCGGGTCGGATGCCATGGCGCACGGGCAGAAAGGCATGAGTCCCCGAGAATCTCGTCTGGTACCGGGCCGCTCGTTGGGGATCGCCGCCAAAAAAGTACGGTAGCCACCAGGTGCGTAGCATGCCGTAGAGTCCGAATCCGTAGCTGATCCAGAGTAACCAGAGGAGCCAGGACGGGAAGCGGCCAGGCGCATAGTAGAGGCTCGCGGCCAGGCCGATTGCAAAAGGGAGGGTGCTGAGCAGAGTGACGAGGAGGAGTTTCGCCGTGGAATCGACTGCGCGAATTCCCTGCAGGTTGTTGAGCTTGCCTAGCGGCAGCCAATCATGGAGCGCGATAAAGAGCACGACGAAAATCTCGCAGGCGATGAACGCGTTGACGAGCATGGAAGTCTCCTTCGCTGTGGCGTGAACACGCTACCCTTGTCTGATGGATCGGGTAAATTTCGCAAGCTTGAGTATACGGAGCCGCATTTTGACCGCTCGGACGTGTTCCAGGCAAAATTGGGCATGATTGCAAAAATTCGAAGCATCGTTCTCGTGGCTGGTTTCTTGGCTTGGCTCGCAGCGATCTGTGTCCCGGAAACGGTCGCCCAAGCGGCCGAGAAGAAGTGTAAAATCTTCGAGATCCTCGAGCTGCCGATCACGATGAATAGCCTGCGGCCGACGGTAACCGCGCAAATCAACGGTCGCGATGCGAAATTTCTCTTGGACAGTGGCGCCTTCTACAGCCTGATCAGCTCCGCGACCGCCGCCATCTATGGTCTGAAACTGAGGCCGAATCACTTGGGGTACAAGATCTCCGGAGTAGGCGGCGTGCAAAACGTTTCGCTTGCGACGGTCGACGAATTCTCGATTGCCGGCGCGAAGATCAAGAAACTGGAGTTCCTGGTCGGCGGTAGCGACGACACCAGCTATGCCGGCATGTTGGGCCAAAATTTGCTCCAGAAATTCGATGTGGAATATGACCTTGCGAACGGGGCGATTCGACTGTTTCAGACCGAGGACTGTCAAAAAGCCCTGCTGGCCTATTGGCTGACGCCCGATCAGGGCTACTCCAGCATGCCGATCGAATCTATCGACGCGGCAAATGCGCATACCGTCGGCCTTGCCTACGTCAATGGACAAAAGATTCGTGTCGCCTTCGATTCGGGCGCATTTACGTCCGTATTGTCGACCAAAGCGGCTGCACGCGCCGGCGTGACGCCGAATACGCCAGGGGTGGTCGAGGCTGGCTATAGCCGCGGGATTGGTAAGGGCATGGTCAAGAGTTACCTCGCGCCATTTGCGAGTTTCAAGATCGGCGACGACGAGGAAATTCGGAATACGAAGTTACGGATCGCCGATCTCGATTTGGGATTTGCGGACATGTTGTTGGGCGCGGATTTCTTCGTGTCTCACCGCATCTTTGTCGCGAACCGCGAACAAAAATTGTATCTGACTTACAACGGCGGCCCGGTGTTCAATCTCTCGCGCGGCGCGGCTCAGACTGCGGCGACCGGCGCGGCCGACCAGACGGACGCTCCTCCCGATCGGCCCGCAGCCACGGGCGACGCTACGGTTCCAAGCCAAGATGCCGCGGCAATCGCGCGTCGTGGGACTGCGCTGGCTGCCCGCCGCGAGTATGTGCCGGCCCTCGCTGCTCTCTCGCAGGCGATCGAACTGAGTCCGCAGGAGCCGGAGTATTACTTCGAGCGTGCCCAAGCTTATCGGGGTAATGGTCAACGTGATCTTGCGCTTGCCGATCTCGATCATCTGATTGAGATCAACCCGGATTACTTGGCGGCGTTCGTTCCGCGCGCGGAACTGCATTTGGCAAAGGGCGATTAGCCCGCGGCGCTCGCGGATCTAGAAGCCGCGGACCGGTTGGCGCCGAAGCCGTCGGACTTGCGCTACACGCTTGCCGAGGTCTATTTCCGGATGCATCGCCTGCCCGAGGTGATCGCTCAGTTGACCCTCTGGATTCAATACCACGGCGACGACTCGCGCTGGGTGGGCGCGCTGCGCGAACGCTGCCTGAGTCGCGTGCTGCTTGACCAGGACTTGCCCGATGCCTTGAGTGATTGCAATACGGTGCTTCGTCGCGGCGACAAGAAAGACGCCAACTATTCGCAGGTGCTCGTGGATAGGGGGCTCCTTCGCTTACGGCAGGGTAGCTACGACAAGGCGATTTCAGACTTCGACGACGCGCTCAAGATGAGCCCCAAGAATGCTCGTGCCTTGTATGCTCGCGGTCTTGCGAAGGCGCGAAAGAATCAAGTCGCGGACTCGCAAGCGGACCTGGCCGCGGCTACGGCGATCGAGCCCAAAGTTGCCGAGAACTTTGAACCCTTCGGTCTGTATCCTTGATGCTGTGGTTTACGGAAGTCAGCCCGGGTCGGCGACCGCGGCCCGGCGCGGCGTAGCGGGCTCCTGAAAAAAGCTGCGCGAGATCCACCAGACGATGAGTCCTCCAAACGCGAGTCCGCAGCCCACGTAGCCCGTCGAGGTCAAGCCGTAGCCTGCCGCAATGGCGATGCCGCCCAACCAGGGTCCGAGGGCATTCGCCATGTTGAATGCGGAATGATTGAGAGCGGCAGCGAGATTCTGTGCCTCGCCCGCAACGTCCATGAGCCGCGTCTGCAGTACCGTCGCCAGAGCGCCGCCTAGGCCGATCGCAAAGATATCTGCGCTGAGCGTCCAAATATTGCCTGCCGCGAGCGGATAGATCACCAAGACGAACATCAGCCACACGAGCAGAGCGCCTGCGGTGGGCATGAGTGCGCGATCGGCGAATCGTGGGACGATCAGGTTGCCCGCGGTCATGCCGAGGCCGAAGACTGCAAGCACCAGCGGTACCCAAGCGGGGGAGACCCGCGTCACGTCGAGCAGCGTCGCGGACAGATACGTGTACACCGCGAACAGTCCGCCGAAACCGATCGCGCCGATCGCTAGGGTCAGCCAGACCTGCGCGCGACGCAGAGCGCCCAGTTCTCGCAAGGGACTTGCGCCTTGTTGGCGCGATTCCTTCGGCGCGTATAGAGCGATCAAGATCGCGCAGCTGATCGCGAGGACCGCAACCACCGCGAAGCCCCAACGCCAGCCGAAGGCTTGTCCCATCGCGTTTGCGAGCGGGACACCGACGATGGTGGCGACCGTAAGTCCCAGGAGCACGCGGCCGACCGCCTGGGTGCGTTGGTCCTCGCGCACCAAGGAGGCTGCGACCAGACAGGCGATGCCGAAGTAGGCGCCATGCGGCAGACCGCTCAGGAATCGGCAGACGAGCATCCAGCGATAGGTGGGAGCTAGCGAGGAGAGCGTATTGCCGATCGCGAAGAAGCTCATGAGGCCGATCAAGATCGTCCGCCGCGACAGGCGCGCGGACAGTATCGCGATCACGGGTGCGCCGACCACGACACCGAGTGCATAGGCGCTGATGACATGCCCGGCCGTGGGTTCGTCGATGCCGAGATCCTTTGCCATGTAGGGCAGAAGACTCATCGTCGCAAACTCGGTCGTGCCGATCGCGAATCCGCCGACCGCCAAGGCGAACTGGATGACGCCGGGGCTGATGGCTCTAGTGGCCATCGCAGCCCGGGTTCTCGGCAGCTTGCGCGCTTACCATGCACCGCTGCCGGGCTCGCCCTTGAACGGGCCGACCAGTTCGGGCGTGATCCACCCGCCGTAAAATCGCCCCGGCTGCGGGAGAACCGTCATCCCGGCGACCGTGCATTCTAGCGCCGTCGGATAGAACGCGACGCAGTCCGCGAGCGCCTCCGCGCCCGCGAGCGGTTTCGGGTAGCTCCAGGCGACATTCGGCAATTGGCGCTGGCCGTCGACCAAGGACCAGTACTGGGCGGGACCTTTCCATTCGCAGATGGAGCTTCCCGCAGCGCGTTGCAACAGCGATCGGTCTACATCGTCCCAGGGCAAATAGAAACTCGGCGGATGGGCGGTCTCGAGCACCCGGATTGCGCGCCGCGTGCGCGCCACTTCGCGTGGCCCCCAACGAATGATCACCTCACGGGAATCGGTCGCGAGCAGGGGCGGCCGCGGATAGTCCCAGACCGACTCCTCGCCGGGACCCGGCGCTACGGCGAACGAGGGTCGGTCAGCGCCGCGCCAGCGCCACTGAGCGCGCGCGGCTTGGATCCATTTTGGAGTGTCGGACACGATAGGGCAGCTGGACTGGGCACGGTACTCGAACTATGACGACTCTGGATAATACGGGGCGTCCGGACTAGATCAACCCTCGTCGTGCGCGAATAACCAGTTCCGCTCATTAGGCGGATGAGCGAATATGGGGACCATGAAATCGTCCGAGCACGGCCCGGGGCTGCCATCTTGGGACAAACTGCCGGATGTCCGGGACGGCCTGACCCGTGAAGAACGCATCGTGCTCTGGGTTCTGCATGAGACCCAGAAGGAACGCGGCGATCGCAACGTGCCCACCGTGATGTTATGGGGCCGCGTCTGCGAACATTTTTACATCAGCCCGGAGTCGCTGTCCGAGATGCTCGCCAGGCTCGGAGCGCGCCGCTGAGGCGGGCGCGCCGGACCGGGGTTGGCGTTCAGCCCTCTTCATAGCGGAATACGGCCTCGAGGGGCTTGCCGAACACGGCTGAGATCCGGAACGCCGCCTCGAGTGACGGCGAATATTTTCCCTGTTCGATCGCGTTGACGGTCTGGCGCGTGAGCTCGATCTTGTCCGCCAATTGCTGCTGGGTCATCTCGCCGTGTTCGAAGCGCAGGCGGCGGATATCGTTGCGTATGACGCCCACCTCAGGCGCCTCGTCGGTATTGGACGATCTGACAACCGGAGCGCAGGAGTTCCGCCGTCACGAGAACAATGAGCAAGGCGTTGGTGTTGAAGACGATGGGCGGATCGAGGGCCCCGAAAAAACAGGCCATCGCGATGCCGGTTGCGAGGCCCGAGTAGGCCATGCGCGTCGCACGCAATTCGATCAGTTTCTCGCGCTCGTCGCGGGGCGCCCGCGCATCGCCCGGTGAAGCGATGGCGACCGCGATCGTCAGCACCACTTGAACGACGATCAGCGCAATGACGGTCCCAAGCAGTCCGGCAAAGTGAAAACTGCCGAGATGCGGGCCCGCTTGCACGACGGACCAGAAGTAATAGCCATAAATGGCCGTCATCGAGATTACGGAGATCCAAGCGCTCTTTTCGCGGAACGACATGTCGGGGTCCTTATGTCAGTGATATTGGACTTAGAGTATATTAAATAAGACACCATGTCAAAGATATTAGACTATATCCCTAGAGAGCGCTAGAACCCGGGGATTTCTCTCGCCTGTTGGCTTTGCGGGGCAGGGCGTGTAGAAAGACCGGCCTTCCAGCGCGGAAACCTTGAGGAGAAGAACCCGAGTGCCGAGCATCGTGACCATCGAGGACTTGCGACGACTTGCGCAGCGACGCGTGCCGCGGATGTTCTACGACTATGCCGATTCCGGCTCCTGGACCGAAACGACCTACCGCGCGAACGAAAGCGAATTTCAGCGCATCAAGCTTCGGCAACGCGTGGCCGTCAATATCGAGGGCCGTAGTACCGCGACACAGCTTCTGGGCCGCGAGGTCACGATGCCCGTCGCACTCGCGCCTGTCGGCATGACGGGCATGCAGCACGCCGACGGCGAGATACTCGCCGCACGAGCCGCCGAGAAATTCGGTGTGCCGTTCACGCTGTCAACGATGAGCATCTGCTCGATCGAGGATGTGGCCGCACATACCAAAGCGCCGTTCTGGTTTCAGCTCTATGTGATGCGTGACCGCGATTTCATCGGCCGCCTCATCGAGCGCGCGAAAGCCGCGAATTGCGGCGCCTTGGTGCTGACCCTCGATCTGCAAATTCTCGGGCAGCGCCACAAGGATATCCGCAACGGACTGAGCGCACCGCCCAAGATCAACATGGCCACGATGCTCCAGCTGCTCGCGCGGCCGCGCTGGTGTTTAGGCATGCTGCGCACCCGCCGACGCCAGTTCGGCAACATCGTCGGTCACGTCAAGGGTGTCGGGGACCTTGGGTCGCTGTCCGAGTGGACGGCACGACAATTCGATCCGACACTCAATTGGGCCGACGTCGAGTGGATCAAGAAGCGCTGGGGCGGCAAGCTCATTCTCAAAGGCATCATGGATGTCGAAGACGCCAAACTCGCCGTGGCCTCCGGTGCCGACGCCCTGATCGTCAGTAATCACGGCGGCCGACAACTCGATGGCGCGCCGTCCAGCATCGAGGCCTTGCCCGCGATCGCCGCCGCGGTCGGCAGCCAGATCGAGGTGCATATGGACGGAGGGATCCGCTCCGGACAGGATATTCTGAAGGCCGTCGCCTTGGGCGCGCGGGGTACCTACATTGGGCGCGCATTCCTCTATGGCCTCGCCGCGCTGGGGGAGGGCGGCGTCACGCGCGCACTCGAGATTCTCCACAAGGAACTCGATCTGACCATGGCGTTATGCGGCCGCACGAGCATTGCCGGGGTCGATCGTAGCCTCTTGTTGCCGGGCAGCTATCCGGGCGCCTGATCACTCGCCCGTGGTCCAGCGGCGACCGTAGTCGCTCAACAGGATCTGGACCCCGAAATAGCCCATGTAAAGCGGTTGCCCCTGCGAGAAGCCGTCGATACTGCGACCGACCATGAAAAGCGCAAGGAGTCCTTCGCGCAGTTTGAATCTTCCGCCGACATCCAGAGTCGTCGTATGCGGACCGCTGCCGTTGGGGTGGTCATCGTAGATTTCCGCGTCGAGTTCCAACCGCTTTGTGACGCGGCGTCCGGCCGCAATGCCCATGATCCGTTCCCCGGACGCGTGACCCGCGACGTAATAGCCAAGCTCCACATCGACATCGAGCGGCCCGATCTTCCTCGTGACTTCAAAGGGCAACAGATAGCGGGGTCCGGCGACCGCGATGCCATTCTCTCGCGCAACTTGCGAGCCGCCGGTTTGTACCTGCGGGAAGACCGACATCTGCCAGTTGCCCTCGCCCAAGTCCAGAAACCGCCACTTGATACCCGGGTTGCCGTTACCCCAGGCGCCGTGGTCGGGCTGCTCGTCGCTGGTCGCGATGACATAGGGGATTTCATAAGTCAGCTGGATTCGGTCGCCGACCCCAAAATTCAGATCGATCTGCGGTACCTGATAGGCCGCCGCGCCACGGGCGACGGTTTGCATTGAAGCGAGATTGATTTCCCAATTGGCCTCACCCGGTGTCCCGGGGTCATTGGTCAGGAAGGGCGGACCTGCCTGAGCGCAGGCCGGATGCGGCATGCCGGCCAGCAGGGCGAACATAAACACGAGAACAATTGCCCGAGGCGGGGTCCAGAACTCGATCGTCATCCGTGCTAGGTAATCATGAATGCGCGCGAAAAGCATTAAATGTCGGCGCGACGGTGGTGCAAATATTCGAGCCGAGAGCCGAGAGCCGACGCCGGCATATGCTCTAATGGGTGCGCCAGGAGGTACCGCTTGATCCCGGAAACGTCACCGCAGCTGCGCGCGAGAATCGCCGGCATCCTGTATCTGCTGTCGATCGCTTGCGGCTTCTTTGCAGAACTGTTCGTACGCGCCAAGCTGATCGTCTACTCGGATCCCGGTGCGACCGCTCAGAACATCATGGCGTCTGCGTCGCTGTACCGCATGGGATTCTTCGCCGACGTGACCGCGATGACGAGCGGACTAACGTCCGGCGTCATCTCCTATACCTTGTTCAAGCCCGTGAGCCGGAACCTGGCTCTCGCGGTCCTTGCTTTCGATCTGGTTAGCAACACGGTCTCGCTGTCGGCGGCGATTCTGCTGTTCGCACCCTTGAGCCTCCTGCACGGCGGGGTTGCGATGACCGCGTTTTCGCAGCAGGAGCTCGCGCAGCTTGCGCTCGAATCGGTCAAGCTCTACGAACTCGCCTACGGCCTCAGCCTTGCGCTGTTCAGCGGCTCCTGTCTGCTCGGTGGGTACCTCGTTTATCGATCCACCTTCTTGCCGAGATTTCTCGGTGTGTTGCTGATGGCGGCCGGTGCGTGTTATCTGAGCAATGGCTTCGTCAATTTCATGCCGCCCGGATTCGGCGACGGCTTGTTCCCATGGATTCTGATGCCCTGTCTGCTCGCGGAAGTCGCCATGGCCCTCTGGCTCACGATCGTCGGCCTCAATGCGCGCAAATGGCACGATCTGGTGGCGGCGCGCGCGCGGCAATGACTCGCTTCGTTCACTCGGCGGCGGATGGATTACACTAGCCGGCATGTTCGAGGCGACAAAAATCGATGGCTGTCCGTGGATCCTGGCAGGGGTTCTGCTCGTTGTCTCCGGGATGAGCCCAAGTCTTGCCTTGGACTCCGGTCCCGATCGCGCGCTCGCGCCGCAGAAGGCGCCGGCCGCGCAGAGCGTGGCGGCTCACACGCCCGCAGTGACGCCGCCTCTGCCTGAAGGTCAAGTCTGGCAGTGTCTAGCCGCCGGCCAACGAATCTTTTCGGATTCGCCTTGCGGTGCGGGTGCTTCCATTCGGCAACTCAATCCGGTCAATCGCATGGCATCCACGCGAGTTCCGCCAACCGGCTACTACCGCTATGTACCGCCCATGCCAGGCTACGGCGCAGGCCAGCCGGAATTCTTCGAGCCGGTGGATGACGGCTACGAGACGGACCTTGTCTATGTGCACGGGACCGTACATCGAACCGGCCATCGGTCCGATCATCGCCAGCCAAACCACGCTCACCGGGCGTCGCGCTAGTGCGCCGAGTAGCCGAGTGCTCGACATCCGCGCGGCGCTGATCGGCTTGATCCTCGGATCGACGAGTGCAGCTCTCGGGGCCGCAACCCCACGCGCCACTCCACCCTTGCAGCCGGCTGCGCTCAAGGCGGACGTCGCGATTCTCGAGCAAACCTATCGCGAGCTGCATCCCGGACTGCAGCGCTACCTCAGTGCGCGCCAAGTCGATCAAGCCTTTGCCGCGCTTCGCCAGGATTTCAGT
>Ga0116230_10001019_pt1 | contig 25687 bp, 15 predicted proteins | sample S1TSphfallax_3_FD_88678 | JGI IMG/M metagenome (GOLD analysis project Ga0116230, IMG submission 88678) | Host-associated microbial communities from peat moss isolated from Minnesota, USA - S1T2_Fd - Sphagnum fallax MG | ecosystem: Host-associated > Plants > Peat moss > Unclassified | place... | reverse complement strand
CCTACAATGTTGAAATAGTAAAGGAACCAAGGTGTTTTATAATCAATTAGGAGGTTTTTTACCACCACATGGAAGCTCACAAAACACCAATTGAAGTCAAAAAAATCAATGTTCATTTCTCTTCATAACGAAATTATTAGTTAAGATCCAAGTCCCAATTAGTAGATTTAAAGATATATCAATCACCATACTAAAGGGTACATAGGGGAAAAAAACATTATTCGTCACAAAAGTGAGTCATCGTAGCTTACATCTACCCTTTAGATACATATAGGATGATCTCACATATGCATCAAAGTATCTTATGACCACTTTAATAATTGGTTCAACTTTTGCAACTACTTTCTATTCACAATTAAATGTTGGGTCACGCATACATATTGTGAATTTTAGTGTTTCATTTAGAAATAAGTTTGAAAAAGGTGATTAGGGATTTGTGTTAAGAATTGGGGCAACAACAATAATAAAATCCATTAATCCATTCCTAATTACCTTGCATTTCGTTGCCATTCATTCCATCTAGACTTTCATGTAAAGGTTAGTTTTGAAAGAATTTGGAACCGTAAAAACGGTTATCTTAGGGATATATAGCAAGTCTAAGAAGGTTTTTATCTTGGTTATGGTAGATGGGTTAAAAGTCAATGATACACAAACATTATTTTTTTACTTCGAGTTTTACACACAATATGTGCAATTGGTAACCACATATAACATTAGTAGACCTATTACAATTTTGGGTAAAAACATCAAAACTACAGCTTTGGGGAACAACTTGTGATGAGTTTTTCAAATGTGTTTATAATTCGTACTCTTAATCAGCAACTATTGACAAGCTCAACAAAATATACAACAAGAAGACTAAAGGGCAAGACTTTGCCATAAATTTTGATGTATTGTGTGTGTGTATTTTATGGTTTCTTTTTTGATTTATTCATAAAATTTGTACTTAAGGCTCACATTTTTTAAGTGTAGGTTGTTAGGGAGTTGGTGATTGTTATTGGAATGTTTTGTTTCAAAAATGTATGCACAAAATGTCACTTCCTTTTTTTGACCAATTGAAATGGTGGTTTTTACTATTACAATTGCAAGTGCATGCTCCATTTTGAAATTCAATCTTAGATTTCATGTAAGATAAAAGAAAGCAATGGTGATGAATTTGATTATGTGTTGTGTGATCCTTTGATCATATTTTTTGGGGACATAAGCTTGTGAGTCCATAAGATTTTAGAACCAAGCATGGGTTTTTTCTTCATCTTTTTAGGGACAAAGAACTAAAGGGCCATTGCATATTAAATGCTACTTTAGAAGTTATGGTCTATTCAACCTTTAAAATAGACCTAAAGATGAAAAATTTAGAGGAATACACATTGTTGATTTGTCCATTATTGTTTTTGCTTTAAGTTTTGAAAACATCACTATACGTATTTACACACAATTGGTTTAACTTGTGTTTTTAAGACTAATTTTCAACATATAATTTTTTTCCGATTTTGGATTATGATATGTTCATATATTAAATTCTACATATTACTCTTGTACACTCCATGTAATTGAAAGCAATTTGCTGTCATAGGTTCTTAGTATAATGGATGTTTGTTATTGGTACTAAAAAAATTACATATTGATTTTCTAAATATTTAACTTTGGATTACATAATTACAACTCGAATAATGAAGATTTTTTCTTAACCAAGGGTAATGGATGGGTTTATTGGGTTCTAATTTCAAATGATCATAATTATGTAACTATTTAATTTTTATATTTCAACCAAAACAAATAATATATCAATAAACAAAATCAATTACATATTTTTAGATTGTTTAATAACCCAAATTTAAAATTTTAACCCAAAGAAACATGTGGACTTGAAAGAAAACAATCTTCCAATAATGATGTCAAAACCTAAATTGTAAAAAGAAAAAATAACAATCAATAATAAATTGGAAACACTACAACAAAAGGTGTCCATGTACACAAAGTGATTTCATTGGATTTTGAGTGAATTCACTAGTTGTAATGAATGGGGACCAATGAAAAAACAATGAATTCACTTGTCTATTGAATGAGGACTATTGAATTGCACCCACATTTGTAGTAATTAAAAATAAATGGTGACAAACAAATAAAATTGAAATTAAAATAGTTAAATTGTTGAAATACAAATGGGTAACTATCCTATTCATATCATCACAAGAATCCAGTTCCTTGTTCCATTAACTACAAGATGCATTATACATCATGCACAAGGTTTGACTTTTGATCATCTAGCATTTGATTTAGTCAATGTAATAAACATGGTCTCACATACACAACATTATTTCATATTCATTCATAAAAACATTTTAATATATTTTCCCCATTATCAAAAAAAAAAATTCATGTAGATTCCATCGTTCAACCAAAAATGTTACACTTTAAAAAATGACACAATTTAAATTAATAATCCCTAATTTGAAATATTGTCAAAAAGAATTTATATTCACACAATTGTTTAACACTCCTTGTAGATCAAAACTTACTTGCATCACATTTTTTTATCAAAATGAAATAAGAATACAAAATATTTATGCATACCAAGAAATTCATGACACCATATGAAATAACAAATTTAACATCCTTTTTGTTACAATAAACATGGAATAATGATATTTTACAATGAAATGACTTCTTTGTCAAACACAACTTCAAGAACAATTCCAATGCATAATTCATTGTTGCAACTTTCAATGAAAATATGCAAGAGATTATACAAGTAATTACAATTTATAAATCACTAAAACTATAAGTACTTTAAATAGGAAAACAAAACTTTAACAATTTTCATTTTATAAATCCAAAATAAACTTCAAGCCATATATTAAGGCATGCAATGGACAAACATGAAAAAATATATATAGTTATGAAAACATTTAAAGGAAAGTGCCTAGGAAAACAATTTGGCCACTTTTGGTTTTTTAACGATGAACCTTGAGGTGGTTCCTAATGGTACCACCCAAGGATGGGTTCACCCAAATGTGGTTTACAATTTTTTTTTTCTAAAACAACTATTATTTATAACACGTTAAAGAAAAGTTCCCAAAAAATGAGTAGAGGGCAGCAACATATTTTTTTAAACATCCTTTTGTTCACATGGTGGAAAAGACAATTAACCCAATGCAAGCAATGCAAGGAACAAAGACATAAAGTTTGATGAAGATCAAATTCATGACACAACTTTAACATGATAGATGCATGCCCTACAAACATGCACATGCAAAAGGCTCCTTGTTTTTTAAATTATGGTGTTAATAAACATATTATTGGGTCTAAAAATTTATTGGACAAGATGAAAGATATTGATAATAATTATGTAGTTAAAGACTATAGATGGAAAGCCACATCTAATAGTTGGAAAGGGACATGTTAACTTGTCATTGCCTATTAGAAAAACAACAACTATATTAGATTTTTTTTTCATACTAGGTCTACAAGAAAAACTTATTTTCAAGAAATGCATTTGTTCACATAGGCTATCACTTGCTCTTTAGCTCTCACAACATATGAATATTAATGCCAAGAAACCATACAAGGTAGTAGCCACAATTGTTCAAGATGTTTTGAACAATATAAACTAGATGCCACATGCACTAGTTCCAAAAATATCATTTTTTTTAGTGTTGAAATTGACATAACCCACCTTTGGCACAAATGTCATACAAACCTTAGGATTTAGTTTGATGTCAATATCCACATCACAATGGCAAAAAATAGGCAAGAAAATAAATTATAATGATCATTAGATTGTAGGAACAACATTTAGTGACAAAAGCGACCACATTGATCAAGGGTCTGGGGTGTGAAAAAACTTTTTCATAACATCTAACATACACAAAGAAGTGTATAAAAGCAACTTTGATATTTGAACATAAAAACAAAGCCATCCCCTAAAATCAAATGTTCTTTATTAACTTCCCCATAATCTACACAATGTAACTTGAAGATTGAAGTCCATTGAGCCATGAAGTTGCTTCCCATATGGGGTTTGAAAAAAGAAAGCATAAAGAAGAGAAAGGATATTATGCCAGCGCCAATATAGGATGTTGTTGACAATGATCACCACTTCCAATAGCTGACATTAAAAAAGGTTTATCGAAATAAACCAAGTGGATGGCGGAGTCAAAAGCTTTGAGTGTGAAAGGACCCATGGGTATGTTCATTACATCATAAGTCAACACACATGGTGCTCATCATTGGAACACACATTACCAACTTTCTTTCAAAATAAACACACCCTATAACAATTAGTGGGAATGAAAAAATCATCCCAAAAATAAAAGCCTTACAAGTTGTTGATGAAAAAATTAACATATGAATATAAATTGGTGAAAAATAAATTGACCTTGTGAAACTATATGATACATAATACATGAACTACATGGTAGGCAATGGATATGCATGTCGTGAACATTGTTGGGTTGACTTGGGGGAACGGCCAAACGTGGATGTGAGAAATTGACATGATGTTGCCTATGTGAATAATCATTTATCCTTAGAGAACAATTTGCACAAGGTTTGACTAAACTAAACACCTATACACCCTCAAGGCAAAAAATCCATGTTCATAGCTAAGCTCAAGGTTGGCCTTTTTATTTTCATGTGAATTTATAAGGTTTGGGTCTTTTTTTCATGGGGTTTTGGGTCTATTAGTTTGTTTGATTTCAATGAAACTTTCAAAATCTATCCTTGATTTAATAAAGCTTAAACATGAACTTGGGTCCATCTTTGGATCTTGGTTCAAGTTCAAGATTTTATTTATTATTATTATTTTTCCTTGTTTTTATGGAATATACTTGTTTTTAAATTTTGAATGCAATAATACTTTAGACATGGTATTTCGGATAACTAAAGAATGGAAACCCTTGAAGTAAACATGCAAATGTATCATGAAATCCTTCATTTCATTTTATATTTTGTTTATTAAAGTTTTATGTGCTCCTCGTTGCATGCATCTTAAGTTCTTTTAGAAGCTCCTATTGTTGATTTGATGTCCTTTGATAGGACCATTTAGGTTGTCCAAATCCATAACAAATTTAGTAGTGTTGAGGTGTTGGACAAGCACAAGATGGCTCCCAAATGAAAGACCTAAATGCATATTCCATTATGTAAAATGATCTCCATGCCAATGGTTTGTCCTATATTCAATATTGTCATTTTGAAAATGGAATAGGCCTTCAGATGGGCTATCATGAGATAAACAATGTATTATATATATATCTTTTGAATTGGAAGGGTCAAAACACACATACATTTTGGGTTTTGCGATTAGTCTTTACAACTACATACTAGTTGGGAAGGACATATGTGACTAGTGAATTGTTAAACCCATGTCATTTCACCCATTTAGTCACAAAGGATTACAAAGCCCAATTGTTTTAACAACAAGGATTCTAAAATTTTCTTATAATAATGAAATTCCATATCATTAACCTTGGTACATGATGGGTAAAATGCATGTCATTTCAATTTAATTGATATATTCAACTAAGTATTACAAAATATGCCTTGATGGATGGATGACATGTGTCAAAAATCTATAAACATGATATGAATCATTACACATGACCAAAAGTCAACCTAATTTAACCCATGTAGTCAGCATAACCAAAAGTCAATTTTGTTTAACTTAGCTAAACTAGGCAACCTAGCCTAATTCACCTAGCCCAAAGTCAACCTAGCTTAACTTAACTAGGTTAACTTCTTATGTTAGGCAACCTAGGCAACCTAACCTAGGCTAGGTGGCCTAGATTAAAAACAAAATTGAAGTTCTAATGGATGACAATTTTGAATCTCAAAGTCTCTAAAATATGGTGTAAAGAAATGAGTACAATTTTTAGTAAAAAATTTTTAAAATGCATTGCACAAGATTGTAATACATTCTCCTTTGCATATAATGCATTAGCACTTACAAGGGGGGGGGCGGGGGGGGTGGAGTAATATGGTTCATAATGGGCATATATTAACAAAGGGAATATAAGCCCAATGTTTTATGTCAAATTATTGATTGATTGTGCGGCATATGACATGTTAATGGATCTTATATAATATACATCACAAACCTTTGGGGTTTGTTTATTGTCAATGGGAGTTGTCAATAAAATCGATCTTTTATTTTTGCAATCCATTCTCTTGAATATGCTTCATCCCATCCTATTGTATTGTTACAAATAATTATATTAAATAAAATAAACTCTTCCAAAAACCCGTTTCATAAATCAATATTTCATTATTTAAATAGTTAGTGAATGACTATCATATTATTGAATGACTATCTAGCACACATAAATAAAATGTTAGTTAAAATGTATATAATAGACTTTGAAACCTCTAGGGTAGATTTTTTGTCAATGGGAATTTTTCTTTGAAAATCATATAATTATTTTGTTTGTACAATCCATTTTCTATGTGACATTTCCATTGATATTTTCAATCTAGTTGTTCCCATTTTTATTGTTACAAGAATATATATTATATGAAGTAGAGTCCCTTGAAAATATTCCTTTCCACCATGTTTGGCCATTTCCATATGCACAAAAAATTGTGTTTTTAAAAACATTTGCGTTGCAATTTAATTTGCTTTCAAGCTTATTTTTTGGTTGTACATTTTGTTTACACTAGTACATAATAAGTCCAAATCCACAAATGAATTCACTAGGTTTTGTAGTGAATTAGGTGAATTTTGATCGTAGTGAATTCCTAGCGAATTTGTCAATTGCTTAGTGATCAATGACTGGTTGATATGGACAAGTAAATTCACTAACATATAAACAACTAAGAAAATTTGAAAATTTGAAATATTTAATTCAGATGATTTAATATTAATTATTTGATTTAGATTATTTAATCCAATTTTTAAAATATTAATGATTAATCTAGATTATTTAATATATTATTTAATATTAACTATTTATTTCATTTTTATTGGATTATTTAATTATTTGGATTTCTCTTTTAATTTAAAGTTTCAAATATATTCAAACCTACCTACCTACCAAAGTAAAAAAACTAGCAAGTACTTGCATGTGTAGGTAGGCAAATAGGTAGGAAAGGAAAAATATAGATGGAATAAAAAGACAAAAAAACATTTCACTTACTTTGCAATTTCCATTTAAGGTCAAACAATTTTTCATTCATCCCAAGTTGGAATATGCATTTCAATGTGACAAGTCAAGGCAAGACATGTTGTTTATATAATTTTTGAAATGAAATTCAAAGACAAAAAATATGGGTTAAACATTTTATTTGCACTTTAGTTTTGAATTGAGATGCAATTAAACCTTTTCCAAAAGTCAGTTTTTATTGGTAATATATTTCTCGTATTATGTCCAAATGACAGAAAGTTTTAAAATATGAATTTTTTGTATTACATAATACATTTTAATTATGAAATTTAATACAAATAGTTTGTAAAATATGATGTATCAACTTATAATAACATTATTTTCAAAACCATTTAATGTTAATGTATTTTTAAAATACAATACATTTAAATATGGTATATTAAATACATAAACGTTAAATTTTATATTATAATATGAACTTGATTACATGATTATAAAATATAAATGAATTTGTAAATTATAAATAATTTTAATATTATATTCATTTTTATTAATATATAATATATAAATTAAATATTTTCATATATTATATATAAGTGATCTTATATGATATAAATATTGGATCAAACAAGTTATATTTCCATGGACGAATATTATGTTTTCTATTTTTATCAAGTGAAGCCCACAATAAAACATTATTTAATTATATATATATATATATATAATTTTTACATAATTTTATATGTTATGTAATATATATCTTATAAACATATGATATATTGTATATTTATATGTCAAAAAATATTGGATTTTGATTTTGTTTTGTTGTAAACATCTTTTAGCATTTAAATAAAAGCATAAAATAAAATCTGACTTGTTTTTCAGAATTAAAATAATTTTTAATTTCAATAATGTATATTTTGGATTTAAAACTGATAATATTTGTACATAAACTAACTAGAACCCCATGATTGAGGGAAAAAAAATTGGATTAATAAAAGGTTATTTAATGTCAACAAAGATTATGTTCAACAAAGTTTTGGTTTTGGTTGACATTGCCCACATTGGAATGTACCCAAATTAGAACAAATCTTCAAATTTTATATAGAAATAAAAACATAGCAACACAAACCATATCATGGAAATTCCATTTTCATATCATCTTGAAACATCGGGGTTCAATAATCAAAATTTGGTTTGAGATGTGAAACTGTTGAGTACAAACAATGTAACAACTTCAAACACTATGTGCAACACCAACTAGATTGGCCATGCATGAATGTCACAACCATAAGAATGCAATGGGTTCGAAGAATGTAATGTGAACCTGGTGTACACTTCGTGTTGGTGTAGAAACAAAGTCCCGAATTCCAGAATTTAAAGTGCGAAGGAAATTGATTGGATTACTAAATAGATTGGCAAACCCTAACACTTGTAATTTCGCCTTATATATTGTTAGAATACATTGTTCCCAATTAATGCAAATGAAGAATATTATGCATCAAGAAGAAGGAGAGGTTATGAAAAGGCTTTCAACATCATGTTAATTTGTCACTTGCACTTTGTCAATCATGCAAGTCGTATTGTTGAAATTTCACAAGTACTTTGCCTACATGAAAATCAAAATGTTTCCAGGCAATAGGTAATTCTCTTGTGAATTTTGTTTAAAGGAAATTAAGTTGAAGGATGTGTAAAAGGACCTAAACAACTTATAGATTTCTTGCAAAAGTTGTTAGTGTAGTGGCGCATTGTCATTCCTTGTATTACATCCCAACTTGCCAAGGGATGCAACAATGAAAATTGGCCTAAGTTCACAAGAGCAGCCTCCACATTCGCCAATGCTATCACATGTTGCTACCATGCCATTATGACATACATTCGCACAAGAAAAATGCACAAGGTGATGAAACAACTATTCCTATGTTGTTGCTAAAAACATGAGAAAATGATGAATATATACCCAAATAAGTGTATGTATAAATCTATTAATTGTGGGTAGGAGGATGTGCCTCCTCCAAAACAAGCAACAACTTCTTGATTCTTTTAAAGGTGGTGACACGTATACTTGAACCTTTAATTGAACTACATTTGGAGGGATTAATTACATGTATACTTGAACCTTTGTTTGAATTAATACATGCATTACGCATAATTCATCTTTAAGACTATTGTAGGATGGTGGAAATAAATTCTGAAACTAGACCTTGAATGACATCCTAGTCATCTTAAATAATGACTTTGTTGTGGCTTTAGACTTGTTTGACAACCATGGTGTGCTTGAAAAGTTATACACACAAAATAAACAATAGTTCAAATCTCTAAAACCCTTCAAATACCTAAAAATAATGTAGAATGTAGCTAGTTTGAGGATTGTAAAAGTGGAATTTAATGCACAAAGTCTTCTTGGACTCTAGACAACATCATGCCTTTTCAATTTGTGATGTTCAATTCTAGTCACATGTTTGATGATGGAACATCATGTGAATTGGTGGAAACAGTGGGTATAATTTGATGGATGTTGTTTTAGTTAAGAACTTTTATACATTGTTTGAAGTTGGTATGACTTCCAAGAATTTGGACTACATATAAATAAGGTGAGCATGTCAGCTTATTCTACTCCTTTAGAATAACAAACCTAACGAGTAATGGGCTTATTTATTTAGTAGTGAGTTTAATGGGACTCACATGCAAATTCTTGATGTACACCTTAGGTCTTAGCCTTGCAATCATAAGTTTCTAACAAAGTCTACTTGCTAGTTCTATGGTTGTTAGAGCTACCCAACAATCAAATTCTTCCAACTACTTGATTATTTTATTAAACCTAACATTGTCGGAAGCTTTTGAAACTTGAACAACCTCATAGGTCCCTAGGGTTATTGCACACTATTATGCACCACCAAAGTAAGTCCCTTGTAGATATGACTACAACCAAACTTTGCCTAGCTTGCTTCACTTTGATGCATAAAAGCTTCATATTGCATTTGTACGGAAGCAAAGCAAACATGAGACTAATAATTCCTCCATCTCCAATCACAATGGTGCTAGCATGTGTCATATGAACCACATTAAGCATAATTGCAAAGGAGTTCATTTATACTGAATTGTTTTAATCTAGAAGTTCATCAAGTCAAATAACACCATAATAAACATTTTAGTGGAATTTTTTTGTACAATATCTAGACCAATAAAACATTTCACTACCAATAAATATGATTGCAATACATGAATATTGATAACATTAATAACAAGCTTTTTATTACCAACAAAGATTCCATCATTATCACTTACTAAAAGTTGATGCACTAGAAATAATTGACAGATCTTGTGGGGTGATGTGACTTGGCCACTAATGTTGTGAGAATTGTCCCATTTGAAAATCTAACATTCTAGTTACTTATGGAGTGAACAATGTATGTAACTACTCTACATTTCAAGGCCTAAAGCCCAAGATGGCATTAGTGGCATAAAGAAGGATAGGATAGACAACATGGTTCAACTTGCACTGATGCAACCTCTAACTTCATTTGCTACTAGTGTTGCCCCCACAATAACTGGATATTCATCCTTTTTGCACACACAAACATAGTCCTAAATAAGAATGAGAATCCTCATAAGATGAAAGGAGGAGAATTTTAGCCCTTTCACTACAAGGTTGATGAGGCCAACAAAAGTCAACACAAAAATTGATTATTCAATTAAGTGTGGAAAAAATATATTATAAACAAGATCATATTTTTGTTAAGTGCATGTTGTTAACAAATGAATCTCATAAATTTCATGGTTATTGTTGTTATATTTCCAAGCTTTCTATGGATGAGCTAAAAGGTTGATCAAATAGTGGTCTCTTCTTGTATCTAGACTTATATGTAATGAATACTTTTGCTCCTTTAAATTCCTAGATGTATTTGTCTTCCATTTCCAAAATATATTGTGTACTTGTTCATTACAAAAATATGGGATGGAACATATCTTTTGGCTTCCTTATAAAGAAAAAAATGGTTGCATGTAGGTTAAGAAAACTGGATTTAAAATTTGATGTTAAGGTGCAAAATGATATCGGTGAAGGTGCACATGAAAATCATGGGATGTAAACTAGAAAATTGACAAGCATTGAAAAAGTACTTGAAGATAAGAGTCAATAATTGATAGTCCAACAAAAGAAAATTCAATTAAGAGCCCTTCTTGTAATTCAAGATCCTAATCCAACATGTAAATATTTACCACAATGTTGTGGCCTAGTACTTGATAGCTACTGCCATCACAACTCTTCACCATGTGAGTGATGTGTCCACAACATTTCAAACTTACTAATGCACATTATTTTAGTATTTACTTTAAACACCATTACTATTTTACCTTAATGATTATCACATTTTGTACAACCAACATGTATATAACTTATATAGTTGAAACACATTTTCCATCAAGGTGCACCAACTTGAACAAAACGGATTGTTCAATTCACAATAAGCCTTTAGAGTTTTTTGCCTCTTAGAGTTGGCCCGAGTGGTTTTGACATAAATTCATCTTTCACATGACCCTAAACAAGATTAAATGATGGTTTGAATTATAACATAAAGAAAAATCAAAAGATTCCAACAATTGCAAGCCATGAACAATTTGCTCACTCAAATTATATGGATGAAGAACCATACAAATTTTTTAATTCTTTGCACATGTTGGTTTCTTAGGGTGTCTTTCCTTATCGAATGGTGACTAGGCTATTATCATGTAAAGGTCTTAGAACATTATAGTGTGTGCACTTGTGCAACTTGCATGATTGGTTCTAGTTAGTTGTGTTTATGCATTTTTGGAAAGGTTATACCAAACACTTAACTATTTGCAAGCAGTTATGATATTATTGTTATGGTCATACCCTTGTAACCATTAAATAAATTGACACAAAATTCATGTCAAAATTTTCAACATATGAACTTTACCCTAAAATTTTATAGTTGGCCTAAGGTTTTCAAAAGTTCATTGGAAAAATGCATAAACTGATCTTGTAGCTCAAGAATGTGCAAAAAGACATGAACTTTGTGGATATTCATCCATGGATAGTTTTCACTTCTTGCAACATTCATATTTTTGCAAATAGTATGTTTAAAATGAAGAAGAATAATCATTTAGCCTTGCAGGGTCCTTTAGTTTGGACTATGACCATAAATGTTTGTTATGGCTTCTACATGATGCAACTCCACCCTAGCACCATTCAACTTCGGGAAATTTATTCTTCCCATGAACACACAACAAATCAACATTTTTGAGAGGAAACCACATGTTAGTATGTAACAGTAAACTATTGAACATCTGATAAGTTTGTAAACAACAAATGATTATAATCCATCTGTTTGCAAAATGAAGATCACATGTCCAATAATAGCCAAAATAATTACAGGGTAGGGCTTCACCTCATCAAGACCATACATACCCAATGAACCTCACTTGCAACTCAAGATTCCAATGTCATTCCTCAGCAAGGACACACAATACAACTTGGTGATTTTGCTATGTAGCCTTCACTGTTTTGCCCAACTCCTCCACATGATCTCTCAAGTTTGCGCACCTAGTGGTAAGTGTCCAAATTAATGCACAAGCTTGTGCTCAACATCCTCATTCAACAAAGATAAATGGAACAACCTTAATCTCTCTCAAAAACTACAATGCCAGATGATGTTTTGAAGACGCATGTCAAGAATGCCAATCATGACTCTACTTACTTCCTCTTTGGTTTGCTAGTCACCTCCATTTGCAATCCGAGACTTCCTTATTGGTTGAGACATTGATGAGTCCAACTTGCCCTATGTCAACCTTTCCATTTTGGACCCTTGCCCTACTTATGATTGTAAGGCAACTTTTGAGGATGGCCATCCATTAACAAGCTTGTCGAGCAAAAGAGGTTATTTGAGGCCTTGGGTGGTGAATAAAACAAAAATTATGTTACAAATGGTAATAAACAATGTTTTATGAGACTCAATATGTGGCACAATGCTTTTGCCGCCCTTTTGTGGCAAACTAACACCACCTTCACTTTTGATCTTTGAGTTAAATGGTTCCTCTCTTTGATTCCCATTAGTTTTGGTATTCACCTACTTTGTCAAAACTTGTTCTGCTACATTGGCAACATGGAGAGATGGATTTCTTACTTTGGATGAAGCTTGTGAACTAGAGTTGGTGGAACCATGAAGCCTTGTAGGATTGTTCTACAAGGCCAAATAACCTTGAGGTGAAGCACCCAAAATCATATGGTTGTCATAGATGATAAGGCGATATGTCTAACCATTAGCATCAACTAGACGCAATTTTGACTTGGCACAAAGCCAATAATTGGGATACTTGGGTTCTTCCTCCTCCTCTTTGTGTACTAGACAATCCAAACTCGGAAACATGTGCAATTGCTTATTAGTCCTAACATGCTTACCTCCTCTCACGTCGTCATGGCAATGTGCTCTCGTCACCTTCCATTGAACATATTGTCCAAATTGTCCTTTGAACAACCCAAGGATTGAATAGCCAAGGCCCAACAGGGTTAGCATCATAGTGAAAAATAGTCCAACCAACCTAGCATTTCTTGGGAGGCGTTTCCATTCTAGTGTAGAGGAAGTAATTGAGAGAATATATAGGAAAAAAACCATTTAAACATAAATTTGTGTAATGAAAGTCAATTTATAACCACTAAATCCTAACATTAAAGGATTTGATTACCTTTGTAATTAAGGTTTCAAAAGGAAAGGACTTGTGCAAATAGCTTCCTATAAGCATTGTGTATAGACATCACACAATGTAAGTAAAAAATTGCTTACATTGTTAAACAAGTTTGAATAGGAAGATGGCCAAACCAAATGCAAAGAAAATCAACATGAGAGTGGGGTGGACAATAAGATCAAATGAAAGAACATATAACTTTGTGCAAAGGATAAATTCTAGGGCAAATAATGCATGTTTGTTGTAATGGGAAAAACAATATTACAAGCTAGGGTTTCATCAACTTTAAAAACACCTCCCAATGATAAGTTATCATACTTGCAAATAATAGCTTTTGTATAAGATCTCCTGTAGTGAAATGCATGCAATTCTTAGAAGGTGTGGCATTTCCTTGAAAATTTGAATGGGGATCATCACCAAGCAAGCAAGCAGCCTATGCCACTACATCTTCATCCATTTCAACATCTTCTTTCTTTCCCAATTTGAAGGTTTTTATGAGGAAACATGTGAAATTTAACCCAAAAAATAGAAAACACACACACCTACAAATCTAATAGTTGATGTCCAAAATCACCTTCCCACATGTCTTTAGAGAATTAATCTCTTGAATCTTGGTAAGTTTTGACATAAGGATCTCATCCACCCTTGTTTTTTTTCTTTTATATTATTGGTTTTGTGCTACCTTAGTTCCTGATTTGCATAATCCAAGCTTCTTGCACCACCACTATCTCTCATCATTAGATTCTTGCAGTAACTCATTATCACGTATCTTGAGTCCCTACAACTCAACCCCCTGCAAATTCCCCCTTGTGGCAGCCTACCGGCAAGGTGTCAAAAGAAATGTTGTGACACAATTGTTCCTTGATTCCTAATTGAACTCGTTCATAAACATGATTGTGAAGTTTTTCTTTCATTGTCAAAAGTCTATTTGGTTGATCATTGTTGGATGGATTTGGGAAGAAGATACGTTTTCTTTTTGAATTTCTTGCCTACACATTATGATTTCAATATTGATTACATAAAAATCAACCAGACAACTACATCCTTGTCAAAGTTTGCCAAAATGCCTTTGCAAATGGTGCGATTTTGGTTACACAAGTCTGGTTTTTTGTTATGGATTCACAAAGTGCATCTTTTAGCTTGTATCTACCATTGTATATTCTGTGGATGTGATGAATGAAGGATAATAACAAAGATTGTCTTTTTAAGTTTATTGTGTTGTTTTTTGGAGCACGTTTGGTGTCAAGGTGGCAAATTGATACAAGCTTTTGCTTCATTTATTGCATTTACTTTGTTAGTGAATTCTCAAATTCTTGATGTTTGGAATCTAATATCAATTATCATTTCTATAAATTTCCAATGTGTGATGTTTGGATCACCTTTCAATTATGTGTTCTCATATGTGTCATGCTTAGAATGCACAACATTCATGTCTACTTGATATACCATTATTCATTGAAACTTGATAATTCTTCGGCATCATTGTTTGGAATTTAGTGCAAGAGATGCAATTGACATAATAGTGCATCTTTTGATATGTAATTAAATCCAAATGTATTTTTTCAAAAATTAAGGCACACAAATATATGAAACTTGAAATCATAGACTTTGGATAAATTTATAAAACAATAAATTATATCATTAATTGATATAATAAATACATCAAAATACATTTATGTAAATATATTTAACATTAATTTTCAATATTAAAAATTAGGTTAATTATATTATTATAAATATTATTTTAATAATAAATAAATAATAAAATAATATACTATTTGTTATTTACCATGTATTTATTATAATAAATGATGTAATATTTTTTAAATACATTAATTTTTAATCATATGTATTGAATATATAAATGTAATATTAATTATTTTTAAAATTTTCTTATTTATTAATTTGTTTGGAATTTTATTGTAGTTCATTTGGTTTCAAAATAATGGAATATGTTGAATAACTATAAATTAATCTATATACTTTATTACATTATGTTAATGAAATATATTATTTATTTATATTAAATATATATTAACACATATGATCACTACTACAAAATGTGTCATAATGCACTTTGGGTTTCATTAGATTTTGAGTGAATTTGGACATTTTTACTTAGTGAAATTGTTTAACCCCCTAGTTAACAAAACCAGTTGCTATGGACAATGAATTGTTTCACTAGTACTTAATGAAACAAGGTTATTTTCAAATGAAATACAAATTTACCAAACCATTCACTTGCTAGTTAATTAATTAACGAACACGAAAAATCATTTAAATTTTAATTATATATATATAATATTATTGATAATTTCATGATTTATTAGCACATGTCATTACCTAGGCTAAGTTTTAAACCTAATTTAGGTAGGTAGGCCATGCAATCAACCTAAACACTTATTCTAATAATTCAATAGGAGAATATTCTGTCAACATACCATTGTTGACCACACATAACACCACTTGTGAGGTTTGATCCCTTGACCTTTGGAATGGAAGCAAACACCCTTATCATCAAGCCGCCCCACTTATTATGATAATATGTTACATTACGTTCTATTTATCAAATACTTCATTTTAAATATTATAAAAACATAAATTTTGAAAATTCATATATTACAAAAATTTTGTTCAAATGAAATGATTTTTGTTTTATTTATTTTTTAAATCAATAATGTACATAAATATATTTATTTCCTTTTGAAAGTTAAAAATCATTTAAACAAAAAAAAATTTAATATCATTATTCAATAACATTTCAATGACCATTCATTTGAATTTTTAAAAAATAATAAATGAATTTTTTGTTAATATAATAATATTACTTATGATAAGCTACTTTTAATTATTATATGAATATTTTTAATAATTAAAATTATTTCACCCTACATTATTTACAATTATTTATGGTTATTCTTTTAAATTTTGGTTATTTTTTGTTATTTCACGTTTAGCTACTTTTGGTTATTCTGAGTTACTTTTGACTATTTTAGCTTATTTCACATTCGGCTATTTCAACTATTACAATTTTTTTTGGCTATTCTATGTTGTTTTTGCTATCATAAATTATTTCAATTTAGATTCCTTGCAACTATTATAAGTTACTTTTGGCTATTGAAGGCTACTTCACCTTATGTTATTATTGGCATTGGTTTTAAAAACCTTGAAGGTTAAACTCTATTGGTTAACAAGGCCAAATTGTTGGAGAAAAAGAAAATTAACATAACCCTAAAAAATATTTGTTTCGTTTGTTCTCCAATTTCCCATCCCTTTGTGTAAAATGATAGGAATGGAGGTGGTTAGGTCTACTTTGGATGATGATGTGGCCATTCTATCACATTCTTTTTATATTGGGGGTTATTTATATGGTTTGTGTCCTTTTATGTTTGGTTTGAACATGAAGATGGGCACACACAATATGTGGATGACAACATCAAAATGACATGGGATGACATTTGGAAGGAGAAAAAAAATTAGTTTGAGACCTACCACTAAAAGAAAAACACATTTTAAACTAGTCTTTACAACAAAATTTTAGTCACAAATGAAATTTGTGACTAAAATCCCTCTAGTCGCCTTGAACAAATCATCACGTGATATTAATTGCAAACAACAAAGGATATTGGATGAATGAAAAAGTCATAAAATACAAGTTCATCTTTTGATTCCATTGTATACGTATTATCACATGTGACTAAAATGTGACTATTTTGATCATTATTGAAAGCAAATTATGTGTTGCCACTTATCGAGATGTTTAATTATTTAAAATAAATAATAATAATAATTTGAAATAATCAAGGACATTCAATTCACATGTTTGGATTATTTATATTATGACACATGGCCCAATGTAAATATGCCATGTGGCATATCAAAATGAATTTAATACAATATATTAATATTAGGTTGGTAGGTACTTACATAGGTACATAAATAGGTGCTTACAAATTTAGGCTAAATACCTATTTACTTCCTTAGGTTAAAAGGTAGATAGGTAGGTAGGTACTTAGGTGAGTAGGTATATAGGTCAACCTAGGTGGGTAGGTCAAACTAGGCACCTACTTAACTAGGTAGATAAATAGGTTGGGAAGTAGTTGGTTTAAAATTATGCATAAATTTTCTTTTTGTTTTGGGTTAAACCTTTTGAATGGCTCATCCCATTTGCAAACATTTTTTAATGTGAAATTGGATCATCACACCCTTTGTTTATATAGTGTTCAAATTAAGAATGGAGAACAAATAATATGGGATAAATTTTGAAGTTATAACTTCCTCACAAATTAAGTTGCAACTTCAAAAATTTCATCTTACCTTTTTTTAAAAGTTTTTAGTTACCTAAAAAATTCAAGTAAATGGCTCACTAGATAATTAGATAATAATTTATTTAAAAAGGATTAAATTTAACATATATTTATGATATACACTATACACTACAAATATTAAGTATTCATTATCAATTATTTAAATAACTAATAACTTCTTAATATTTAACTAATTCGTTATATAGTTATTCACAACTTCTTAATACATAATTCTTAAATTAATAATAACTTAAATATTAAAAATGATTTCCTTACTTTTAAAAATCTGGTTGAATTATATTTAATATATTTAATGTAAATATAATCATAATATACTTTAAAATAAATATTATAAATATTTATTTTGAAATTAAAAATAATGAACCAATAATTGCTATTAAAAAATAAATTCTACACTAATCATTTAATTTTTAAACTAACATTAATCTAATTACTATGATTACTATATAATTACATTTATTATTGTAAAAACAATTATTGTTCAATTAAATGTTTTTTCCCATTTGTAAATAATAATTATAAATACCATAATATGCTAAACATATATTAATATTTTTCATTACTGTAATATTAGTATAAACTATTTATCATATATAAGTAATTACATAATTTTTTTATTTAAAAAATATTGTTTAATAATTCTTGCAATTATAATCATTACAATAATTAATTTAACTACATTATAAAATTTCCAAAATTTTAATTCAGATTTAAAGTTATAAATTACAGATTCCGAATAATTATGTTCAATTAGAAAATTATTATGATATTAATATTATTAATTCTTATCTGAAATAATTATAATTATTTTTGAATAATGTAACATTAATTACAGTAATTGATTTATTTTATGGTAATAATATAAAAACTTATGTTGTAACAATAATTATTTAGTGTTACTTATAGTTAGTAAATATGGTAACTAATAAATATGTATAAATTTGATATATTATGAACAAGTAGTTACAAGAAATGAATATTTTAGTTTATTATATCAAAATCCATGTAGTTATGGTCATAACATTAATTATTTTAATTAAATTAAGATTATTCTAGAAACTTAAATAGGAAATAATTTTTAAAATTTTAAGTTATAGATTATAATAATAAAGGTTAATTATTGAAGTATTGTAAATTTAATTTAACAAATAAATTAGTAATTACAATGATTTTATGTCATTATGTCATTATATACTATTATAATATAATAAATTATTTGTTTATATTAAAATCTGACTGTAAATAGGTAAATAATGAGTAATACATATAATTATTTTAGTGTAGTTTCGTTCTAAATATAGTAATTATAATAACTTTGTTCATTATTTTAAGATTATTAAAAAAAATTGAAATAAAAATCTGAATTATAGGACATAACTTCTCAATTCAAATATGAATAAAATTATATTATTAAAAGATAAGTGTTGTGAATAAAATATTTATTTTTTATGATTGGGATCTTTCATTTTAATTAACCTGAAAATTTATGTTGTAATATTATTTATTCATTTTACATAAGCAGTAATAAGTAATAAGTAAAATAGTTTATTATAATTATTTCAAATTTGCAGTAAAATTATTTATAAATTTTATGACATAGTAACAATTATATATTGTAAGTACATAATTAAATATTCTAGTATACTGGAATGTTATTTTTATAACCATAAAAATTAAATTAATTCATTTAATTATAGTGGCAATATTTTAATCTAAAAAATAATAAAATTTTAAATTATGAATAATGAATCCAAATTATAAATTATGTGTCTATTATAATTAATGTATAAACAAAGTAATTATTATGATTTTATAATAATTATATATTAACTACAATAATTTTATTGTTATTAAATTTTTTATAAATATTGAGTATAATAGTTTATGTTGGAATATATTTAATTTATTTAAGACTATAAGTAATTTAATGTAATGAAACTAGTATAATTACAATAATCATATCAATGACTTTAATTACAATAAAAATATTATGAATATTAAGTTGAATCATAAATCAAATAATTATTATAAGTGATGTGTATGGACATATGTTGATTGTGTCTGGGCACCATTTCGCTTATAATTAATAGGATTTTAAACGGTTACTCTTGGATGATAAATCCAACCCATATATTGATGTAAACCAATTTAGTCACAATAAAATCATAGTGACTCAATTGATGTTAACATGCTATCACAATAGTCGTAGAGGGCAAAAATTTAATTGCAAAAACTAAATAATTGCAAGTAGTTATAAATGTGTTGGTCACATATTGGCCTTTTTCTTCGAGTGACCTCACAAATCACAATCTTCTTCATTTTTCAAACAAAATGTTTTTAATTTGAAATGGGAACCATTGTTTCAAAGCTCGGTACAAGACGAAAAGTGAATAATTTCCTCATGCAAAGTTTCATGTTGAACCAACATCCATTGTTCTTAACAACAATCTAAGGATGACCATGCCTTTATCACATCATTATGTGATGACATGAACACAATATAAACATAATCTTGTCCAAGACATTTTCATTATTCTTTTGTCTAGTTGACCTTTTTTAAAGCCTTTTTAATGGCATTTTAGATCCACCAAAAAGAATGTTGTGCATCCTTGCTTCATTCATCTCCTATACAAGGTTCATAAGTATGCTTCTCAACCCCTTGATTGGTGGGAAGGACAAATTTCAAATTATCAAATGGAAGATTGTAAACGAAATGAGGTCCTAAAAAAAACGTGGTACCAAGCTATGCAAGAGGTTTTGGTTGAGTGACTTTGGAAGGTGAGAACATTTTTTTTATTTGTGATTCATTTTTTAAAGTAATATTATGTGGTTTCGGTTGTCATACAATGCTGAAAACATTTGTTTTTTTTTTGTACACAATAAGAAATTGTAAATGATGCTATTAAGACAATGAAAAGCTTTGGTAATCATAATGAAGGAGAGCGTGCTAGCCTCCAAGAGACTATTATATATGCACTCGAAGCCAATTTTTTTTTTTAAAACACATGATTTTGGCCAAAATCTTGCCAATAGTTGACCCTAACAATGGACAAGATTTCTTTGATGAAATCAAGAGTCATTATGCTTGCATGGGAGACAACTTTAAGATGACTTTGGAAAGAGTTGCTAGACTTTGCATTTCATGAGTTGGTGCATTTGAAAAGGTTTCTTGGCTTAGGATTTGGAATTCAAACAAAGAGGTAAAAAATCTAGCCTAGTTCCCAATTGACATGCTTGGGACAAACACATTGGATTCCTAGATGACACAAAGACCTTTTGGTGGGAGGTAATTGCATTTCCAACATTGTTCATGATTTTATTTTTAATATCTTGGAATCAAATTTGTTTTGAATTAACAAAAATGTTGGCTTGATTTTAGCTCAAACAAAAATGTTCAAGAAAGTTGCATGAGCTCATCCATTCTAAAAACCACAAGAGTTCAAAAGATAAATTCATTTTGGATGTTTCTATTGATGTCCAAAACATCGATGCATACCTCATTACTTGGGTAAAAAAAGTATTTGAAACAACCTTCCCTAAAGAGTTGCCAAATAAATTAAATGCAAAATCCATGACATGGCGTAGTCATTTATGGGAAGCTTAACTTAGGTCTTCACAAATTATGTTTCGCACCATGTTCAAGTACATAATTTTTTTGTTACACCCTACCAAAGTGGTCATTGTGTTCCCTGATTGGTGGCAATCTTGGTTGATGGTGGACAAGTTGTTATGGAATGTTCATCAACAAGCTCTCCCATGTCTTCGCCTTAAAAGTGTGGTTGGTATTTATATTTGCAAACCGAGATGGTTCTGGTTGAGGAACATGGCTTCTTTGAAGAATGCAAGGATAAGGTTGACCAATAACAAAAAGTTGGATTTCAAGTTGACCACATGCCTTTCATTGTGACACAATCTAAGTCTTCACAGTTAGCCCTTAAATCCAATAAAGGGAAAACCCCGTCACTATAGACCACCTTTGTGCATGTGATACATCTATGAGAAGACATTTAATGTTGTCACCATTGAACCAAACTCAACACACACAAACTATGATTTCACATGTACAAGTTGCCACGATTGCCAAACTTGGAAGGACCCAATTGTTTATTCCCATGGTTGCACTTGTGAGTGGATAACATGACTACGAATTATATGTTCAATCACACAAGGTCTTGCCGAAGTTCAAGACCTTCAACAAGTGGATGAAAGATGTTTCCTTGAAGAATGTCAACTTGGTCAATGGTTTTGATGTTGGGAGATGTGTAGACATGGTGCTCATAGACATTCTAGATGGGTTGTGTGTTCATGGCATCGACAATGGTGTCCCTTTTCAAAACACACTTTCGATAGAAGGCTGGTTTCATTCCTTGTTTGGATTTCTTGAATACATAATGTCTAACAATGGATGTGTACTTATTTGGTGTAATGCCCATATGGCATGACTACAAGAAAAGTTGGTGGCATTGGCATGTGTAGGCAACATCAATAGTGATTCAAAATTTCGTGTTAATGACCTAATGAAAACATATACAATCATCAACTACTTGCCCCATTATGGTCATGTTCCAAGTTCTTTCACTATCATCATATCTCCAATGTCTTGGATTTCAAAAAACCACAAAACATTTGATTTTTCAGATGGTGCGTTGTACATGATCTTTTAGTGGATGTGAAAGTGTCCAATGTTTTGTTCAACATTACATATGACATCATGTCTCTAAAGGCATCTAGGGAACCATGGAGAAGGGAGAAAGAAAAGAACCCAATTGTGATTCAACAATTCATTGAAGCACGTTCATCTGCACAAGGACATGTCCTTGATCTTTCTGCTACAATTGATGAGTTCCAATTAATTAATTAAAATTTTTATCTATACTTTCCATATTTAATGTTGTTGATAAAAATAATTTATTAGTGATTATAGGTGCTAGCATTTTCATAGCCAAAGCTTGTGGAAGGCATGTTTTTGGGTTTGAGCTTGATAGGGATATTCATGATGGCTTATTATTGAACATTATGGAGAGACTTCATGAAGTTATAGTCCAGTTGGATGAAGTTTTATTTCCACCTATTGGTGGTTCTCTGGGTGTTGAACCTTCTTCGAATAATATGGCCAACTTTGACAACTTTCAGCCCATTACTAGACGTAAATTCATGGCTGGTGTTGAAGATTTTAAATAGTGAGTAAATTTCCCCCTTTACGGAGATCTTGGACATTGTTTTTTCAAGTTCATTATTTAGAAACTCAAGGTTTTTTGTGTTCTGCATGTGCATTCTACAATAGCATTGGGTTGAGTGCATTGTTTGTAAAGATCCCATCTACTATAAGGCCTAATGTAGATTTCCCATTGTATGCAAAGCAAGCGGTTAAAGAACATGCAAATAGGCTACACACATAAATATGAATGAAGAATCAACATTTGGAATACGTGCACAAGTAAAAACTCTTCATGGATGTGGAGGCTTGTGAAGATTAATTCAATAGTGTAATAGTGGCCCTTATGTTTTTCGTTCGCCATGGTTTAGATGGATGTGTTCAATTTGAATGCCATCACCATCCGACATTTTGCAATTAGGATTTCCATTATGTTACACAATGAAAAATATTTAAGTCATCAAACATTATTCATCTTGCTTGGAATTTATGTTATAGCTTAATTATGGATCAACACATCGGTGTACATTTGTGTGGCTTTAAATTCAATGTGTGAAAACTCTATGTTATTTTGTGTTTTCCCACATTCCTAATCTTGTCAATGGGTTGTTAATTTTAGGTTACCATTATTTGATAATTATAGATTTTGTTGCTTTTAATGTTGTCCATAAAGCCCCCTACATTTGAACACATATTCCCATAATAGAAAGAATGTTCCCATGTGGGAACATATGGGAACGAATGTTCCCCAGTATGGGAACTTGGGAACACATGGGAACATGCATGCTTTAATGTGTGAACATAAAGAAGATGCATTCCCCAACATGGGAAGACATGTTCCCATGTTGGGTCAACGTTTCCCATTTGGGAACACATTGGGAACACAAGTTTTCAATGTGTTCCCAAATGCCACATAGGTGCCACACAAGTGCCACATCATTGTCATGTCAAAGTGGGCATCATAAATGTCAATAAATGGTGGCCATGTTAATAAAATTTGGGGTGCACAACATGCTTTGCACCCCAAATTTCCACACCCACACCCCTACACCCTAATTCTATGCACCCCAAATAGCCACCCCAATTGAATGACTATTACATTTACAAAATAAAATTTTTGGTAGATTTTTTTTACATTTGATATTCACATAATTCTTGATCAAAATGATGGTGATTTTTTGTGATTTGGATGATTAAAACATGTCTTTAGATATCTTGAAAAATGGTCAAAATTTGTTTAACTATGTAGTTATATCGAAAGGGAATCAATAGGATTAACAATATTTATTCAAAATTTTCCATATTTTAATCAAACATAGAATAAAGTATGTTTTATATGTTGACATAAATTTTTAGTATGATAAATCATGAAATTGTGTGAAATTGATGTTAGAATCTTGGATTTTTTCATAAGAAAACCTACATTAATAAAAATAAAATAAAATAATTATTTGTAATTAAAAAAAAACTTTCCAAAGGTTTGGAAAGAAGTATAGGAGACATGAATGCAAAAAAATGACATTATTTGATGTTTTTAACAAGGTTTTGCCACTCCAAATGAAAGTATGTCATTTTGGAAATGTCGTGTAGTTTACATTCCTTTTTGGTTTATACTTGGACATGACATTAAAAATTTGTTCAATTGATTTGAATCATTCATTATAATACTTATTGGTTGAAAGATTAAATATACATATCCCCCTTTCATTGTGTAACATCTTAGAACATTCATTTTTCTTCAAGACTCAAAACATAGGACAAAAAGGTGTCATTGTTCTTGTTGTAACACCCGAACAATGACTACACATTTTTATTATGCAATTAAAACAACAAGAAAATCATGTCAAAAATTTTAATAGTTATATATATCATGTCTAATATTTAATTTAATGTATGGAACGAAAGATCACACACATTGGAGCCATTTTAATTGTTGTAATTTGGAATCATGGAATGAATGCCACATGGTTAGGCCATGTGGATAGGTTGATGACATAGAAGAATATTATGTTGTGTCAAAAAAATAAAAAATGTCAACAAAATATGTAAGAGGATATACCTTCTGACATGGACAAAATCTATGAAAATATTCTTTTAGGCTAATGCCCATTTATGGCTCACGTTCACCTCCTCATGAAATAACATCCTTGGTTGGCAAACGTTCACATTTTTTTCACATGTGTTTAAAATAAAAAAACTTTAAGCATGATAAACACCAATTCTTTTTGAAATAAATTTTGAACCTCATTTTGTTTACTATAAGGATTTTTTGTTTTGAAAAAAATAAAAATAACATTTGGTGCTACTTTTGGACATTTCTTAACTAATTGCAAAAAATTATTGCCTTCATCATTCCCCTTTGAAATGCCATTAACACTAATAGCAAGTTCAAAAAAGTATGT
>Ga0116230_10001018_pt1 | contig 25701 bp, 18 predicted proteins | sample S1TSphfallax_3_FD_88678 | JGI IMG/M metagenome (GOLD analysis project Ga0116230, IMG submission 88678) | Host-associated microbial communities from peat moss isolated from Minnesota, USA - S1T2_Fd - Sphagnum fallax MG | ecosystem: Host-associated > Plants > Peat moss > Unclassified | place... | reverse complement strand
TTTAGGTGGATAAATTAAATGGATTCATATGTGTAAATTAGAAGTTAGAAATAAAATTATGATATGTTAGAAAGAAAATTTTAATATAAATTCCTAGACCAAATGACAATTTAAAATATGAAAGTTTTATTTTATTTATTCATGTGTCAGCCATAAAGGTTTTTTCATTTAAAAATTATGTGGGTGTAGTCACAATACAACGAGCCAAAAAGGGTGTTGGACCACCAAAAAAAAATTTGAAATTGGATAAATATTTGTGTTTTTCCATTTAAAACCATGCCAATCATGGCAAGTTATTATTTTTTCGTTCATATGAATGTTCAAAAATTCAAACCAAGAATCCATTTGATGAAATTTTAAGTTTAAGTTTTGATTTAGGACCTCAAAAAATGCATAGCAACGTGTTGGACATGATTTAATTTTGCAAAGGACTATCAAAAGGATTCATATAATAAAACATATTTGATGGGAAAAAAATTAGGAGGATAAAAACCTATTAACCACATTAAAAAAACATTCATACCTTAAAATATGTGGAATTCTAAAACTTTAAAAATTCAAAGAACTTTCCAAAATTGATCTAGAATTTTGAAAATCCAAAAATTATGAAAAAAAACATGTCATGTATTGGAACAACTATAAACATTTATTATAACAAGTTGTAAAAAAAATTGCTCCAAAATTCCTTCATATGAATAAGTTTTTTGGGGAAAAAGGACATGTAGCCCTTGTTTTAAGTAATCATGTTCGTTCATTGTATCCTATTTGCACCCATGTGTTTGACTTTAATTTTTTCAAAGTATGATTATTGAAATGTTATTCAACAAAAGAATTCAAAAAAAAAATTTGAACTGAATTTACATTTAAAATATATATATATATATAGTTGTATACATTATCAAAGGAAATTTATGAATAAGTTTTCAATTTTTTCATTTGGACAAATTATCAATAAGATACAACTTATTAGATTTGAATTTTGTGTAATGTTTAAATGAAGTATGGTCTAAATAGAATAAACATTAAATTAATTATGGAACAACTAAGGTGCCTTGGTAATAAAGGAGTTGAACTCCATCCTTGGGGTCCAAGGATCAAACTTCACAAATGACATGTGTTGTGGTCAACATTGGAATATTGAGTAAATATTTCATACCTACCTAGATTACCTAGATTAAATGGTTACCTTGACGAGCCTAAATAGGTAGATTAGATGGTTTATTTACCCACTTAAATTAGGTTTTAAACTTAATTTAGGTGGTGAAACGTGTCAACAATTGATAGGATGAAAATAATGAGATTAAAAATAATTGAAATAAAAATGCATGTTATTATTTATATTATATATAATAAATCCATAATAATAAATATTATAAATTAATAAAATAAAATTTCCCAAGTTTTTGGGTTCAATTTGTATTAATAAAAAGTTATTAAACTATCATTAATGATTTCACATATGTCCTAAATGACTAAGGATGATATTTGCCACATCATGTTCTAAATTACTATAATTCTAAATGATTCATTTTTAATGACTTTAGGGCTATTAGTCATTATTGTTTTTTATGATTAAAATACTAGTCATAAACTTAGTCATATATTTGAAGATTTTTATTAATCCTACAACACATTTTTTATGTGGCAATCTAGGTATTTGGTGAAGATTTTGTCGTAACATGTGTAATTAAAATTGAATCACATCATAAATTTTCATTATGTTAATATGACATTGGTGCACATTTGAACAATTCAATGGTTGAATAAAATACATTTTTAACTTGTAAGAACTTGTCACAAAAACTATAATTTAACAAAAGGATTGAAAAATACTAGTTTTAAAAAGACTTTGTTAATGAAATTTTGCACATACAAAAACACTACAAGAAATCATGGTTTTTTTTATTGGGAATTTTGGTAAAAAACCCCCATACGGTTTTTTTGCCCCCCTATCCAACTTGACCAAAATGCCATTTTGGATGAGTCATTTTAGACTCGACTATTTTGACTTGATTGTTTTTTATTAATTTTTTTTATTGGGTTTTTTCTACTATTTTTTTTATTGAACCATCATGACAATAATATAATTTGGGCATTGACTAGAATTATACATTATTTAAAATTTAAAATTAACATGAAAATATTAATTTATCAATTACTTAGCCTACCTAATCAACCTAATTAATAAACCTAATAATTAACGTAAGAAAATAATTTAGTTATTTACCTACTAACCCTATGTCTTAACCCTAAACTATGCCACCTAGCTTAGCCACTTAGGCTAAGCCAAACCCCATAAGCTAGGTGGTCTAATAGGCTCTACAAACTATACTACTTAATTAGGTCACCTAAGTAGCTAAAATAGTCTAAGTTATAAGTGTGGGACCTTGAACTCCTCACCTTCATATTGAAAAGTCAAGATTTTAACCATTGCACCACCACCCTAGAAGGTGATTTTCTTGGATAACATATTGTAATTAACATAATTTTGGACCAACATATTATACTACATGAACTTGATTTTTTTACACTACTTACATAAATAGGTAGGTTATAGATAGGTTAGTTTAAGTAGATAGGAGGTACTTATTAATAAATGCATGGACCTACATAACATGTAGGTTATAATTTACTAGGCCTTAAAGGTACATACCTAGGGTCTATGTTTGTATCTACTTAATAAGCTACCTATGTTTATATGTTATTTAATAGGTTACATAGGTACCTATTAGCCTATTAATAGACCTAGCCTAGTTATTAAGAAGGTTTAGGCCTAAGCTACCTACTTAATAAACTACGATACCTACTTAGTAAGCCTACATGGCCTAAGCTAATTTTAATACCTACTTAATAAGCCTACATGGCCTAAGTTAATTTAGTTACATACTTAGTAAATTTAAATAACCTACGTTAAGTTATGTACCTACCTAGTAGGCCTAGGTGGCTTAACTTAAGTTAGCTACATATTTAGTAGGTTTAAGTGGCCTAGGTTAGGCTACGTATCTATTTTGTAAGTCTAGGTGGTTTAAGCTACCTAACTAAGCAGTCTAATTAAGTTATTACTTAATAGGTGACCTGTTAACCTATTAGTTAAGTTAGGTTAGATAAGCAATATAAGCCTAGCCTAACCTACTAGCTATGTTAGGTTAGGTAAGTAGCCTAGATTTAATAAGTAAGTTAAATCATCATATGGCTCATTTGATTAAGTATTAAATCATAATGGTCAATTTCACTATAGGTCAAATCAATATGGCCAATTTGATTAAGCGATGGCCTTTTTTATGGACAATCATTTTGACCAAATCTTGGACTTAACACTTGGTAAAAAATTGTCATTTTAGTCAAATGTACTGGTCAAATGTAACATGTCCTTTCATGCTCCAAACCATTAGTTAAAATGGACATACCCTTTGGTCAATGTGGACACTTCAATCAAGATAGCTTTTTGAAAAGCCTAATTTTTTTAATACTTAAATACATTGACCATTTTTCATAAAACTTTTAAGTTTTTTTTAGAGTAATGATGTTAAATATATGATAAATAATGTTCGATAGTACATTATGTTATGATAATGTTAATGATTATGATTTTTTTTAATTGTAAAATGTTCTATAATTAAATATGTAATTGGGTAAAGTGATTTTAATCATTCTAAAAAGATAAAATGAAAATCTTAAATGAAAAATGAAAAATTGTTATTAAACAAAGTTTTTTAAATAACTTTTATTAAACTATTGGTGTACAATTACATAAAGGAAAAATTATGAATTAATCACATATTTGGTTTATATAATTTGTCTTACTTTTAAACCCCCAAATACACTAAAAGAAATTTGAAAATAAACAACTACAATTTTAGTTGTGAAAGACAAGATTTTATCATAATGGACACATGTGAGTACAAACCCTATAGTTGCTTTGGATAAGTTACAAAAGACAACTAATTGCAAAAAAATCTATGTGACATGTATAATCACACCGATAGTTGCATATCACTTGCGACTATAGGGATTTTTCATCCATTGATTAGTCATAGGATTATGCAACTATAGATACTACATAAAATATTGGGCAACATTTTTTTAGTGATTAAATTTAAATGATTTAATATGTTTTAAATCACATTTATTAAATACATTATTTACATTTGTAAAAATTATGAAATATTCATATTATTGGTAATTTCATAAATTTTCAACCTATAATCTATCAACACATGTCACTACTTAGGCTAAGTTAAAAACCTAATTTGGGTAGCTAGCTATGCCATTTAGTATAGGTACACCTAGGTAAGCCTAGGTAAGCACCTAGGTTAAGTGACCTAACTATGTACGGTACATTTGGTCAACATACCATCATTAACCATTACTATGTCACTATGAGGTTTGATCCTTAAACCCCAAGGATGGATACCAACTCCTTTATAATCAAATCACCCTGTTTGATGTGAAAATATAGTGGAGTGCATTCTATTTACCCCATACTTGACTTTAAAAATTACACAAACATCAATATCAATATTTCATATTTTATTGATATTTGTTCAAATGGATAAATTTAATGTTGATTTTTAAAGTACTTTCAATGACATACACAATTAAATATACTTTTCTTCCAAAAATTTACATTAATTTGAATAATTTTTTTCTAAATTTTGTTAAAAAGAATTACATTTCAATGATGATTCATCGGAAAAACATTTCACACATGATTTATAAATATAAAATATTCTACAATGAATATTAATTAATAATTAATCAAATATTTATCTCCCACATATTAATCTTTCATTTAATTAAAAAAATATTATTACAATGTGATTATAATATGTATCATAATTTTAATTGATTCACATATAATTTTTATAAATGGATAATATACTTATCACATTTCAAAAAAAATAAAATCTTAAAACATCAATTATGGTGATGTATGATATTTTTTTATGTTTTAAATTATAATCTAAATCAAACTTAGTAATGTTAAATAATTAATGAATTTGATGAAATTTTAAGTTTTTTTTTTTTTAGAAATGTAATGTTTAAATTTTATTTAAAATTATGGTAAAAGTCTTATGATCAAATAAATGATATATTTCTTCGACATCTTAAACCTCTATTTGATTAAAATTTATATCATATTTGATGAAGACTATACAAAGTTGTAGTTTTACCAATAAAATTTAATTTACGGACATAATATATAAATAAATAATCATCATATAAAATATCTATAAATAAATCATAAGTCAAATATTATTTTCAAAATATAATAATTTGTATTGTTAATGTCAATAAATAGTTCAAAATACCAATAAATAGTTATACACAAGTTGATTATCAAACAAACATTATAATTCCAAAGATGCCAAATATGTTTTAATCATCAAAATATTGTAAATGGAAAAATTATTGGCCACAGTTGCTAAAATAGCTATGAGCAATTGTGAAAACAATTAAATTTTCATCCATTCAAGGATCCAATTACAATATTGGATGAAAAATGTGCACTTTCATTTTACCTTTCCATCCAAACATGTAATAGTCACAAATTAAAGTCACATTTGTGACTTCATTTGATTATATCAACATTGTAGTTGCATATGTGACTAAAATAGTTGTATATAGATTACACACATTTACAATTAAAATGACACAAAGGACTAACCTAACTATAGTTGTAAAAACAATTGAATTGAACACTAGTTGCATTTAATGTCATAACCATATGGTTGGAATGGACAAGATTTCTTTTAGTGATAAACCATATGTGATTTAAAAAAAAATCCAAAATGACTAAAATTTTATGTATTATTACTTTTGATACTATATTTATTTACAATTTTGACACAAAGTGTGTACATCATAACATGGAAACACCCATGTATGTTCTTTTCATCCATGTAAAGAGAGGTTATGGAAGCATTCATCCATGAGTAGAGGGTTATGTTATCATTGGGCTATTTTTGTTCTTCATATTAGTTGGTAAGTCAATAATGATAGTTAGGTAGAAGGTTATGGATTCAAATTGAAGTCTTGACATTTAATCAAAGTGTCAAATATCATGGGACAAATGGTTATGAATTGATTATCCTTGTTTTTTACAACATGAAAAGTCTTCACCTATAAATTTCCCAATGCATTCACATGTAGGGTAAATATGCCCCCCACCAAACATCATTCAATATCTGAATGTTGGTCTAATGTAATCCAATGTTGGTGAATGGTTACATGTGTGCAAATCAATATAAAAAATGCCCTATGATTGAACATTTAGTCTTGAAAATTTGTGTTTGACTTTTTAGTGGTAGTTGACAGGGTTTGAAGAACAACACATTTTCATGCATATGGTTGAAAACACATAAAGTGGAAAACGTTTAAATCAAGTTTTGAATGTTTGGTTATGGGTGTGTTTTGCAATAGTTTAAAAAAAATGCAAGCAATTTATCCAAACAAGAACTTAAAATTTTTGAATAAGAAAAATGTGATTGTGAAGCCCCTTGAATCTTGACTGATTGTCAAATCAAGACTAGTATTGCTTGAAACATCAAGCACATACTTATAAGTTGTATTGAAAATAACTTTTGGAATACAAACAAATATCTATAATTGTGAGGATATTGCATTGCAAGAGGAGGTTAACTTTAAATGAGGAGCCCAAATAAACAAGATCATGATGACAACATCCTACACACTTTGTGAAACTTGTGGCAACAAAGGTTTAAGGTTTTTCACAAACAAGTCATTTGGGTAGCTTGGATGTGACAAGTCTGGCAACACCAATGGCTCTCATACACCCAATTTGATGATGTGCATATACAATTTAGGGAGTGAGATGCTAAATACCCTTAATTGCATTATATTCGTCATTGGTTTCGAGCACCTTAACCCACCATTGAAGTTGCCATCATGGCCATTGGGGTGGGGGCCTTACACATTGCCATTTATAAAATGTCGTCAAACTCAATTTCAAGCATTTGCCATTGACTATGATCAATTTTTCAATTGTAGAACATTCCCATGTTCTATGCGACATTTTGTGCATGCATACATTTAAAAACTGGCTAAAAATAGTGCCTTGAATGTTCCCGGTTTTCATCACGCAAAGTTCTAAATTTTGATTGTAGCAAAACCACCTTTGAGGTCTATTCACATCTTGCGTCCAAAATTAGACTAAATTGTGATAAGATTCATGGCCAACCCACAACCATACATTTGACGGAAGCCAACACAACAAGTTGCCACAACTTGCAATTTTCTTGCAATGAACTTGAAACACCAAATTTTTGTAAAAAAATAGTTGTTTACTGCAAAAGATGATTATTTGTACGCCACAAATTTGGAAACTGATTTCCTGTCCATGCTTGCAATAGAAGAGTTTTGGGTTGCATTAGTTATTTGTTCTATCATGTTTCACCATTTGCAGAACCTTAGTTTTTTTAAGTTTCTGATGTCTAGTTTAGATTTTGACACAAAAATGCATACTTGACCTGGAGGTTTCCATTTGGCCTAGATTCCAATTTGGCTTGGGATTGAAAAGAACTTTCAATTGCAACTCACATTTAGCCTAGATTCTTATTCTTGCATAGTTTTCTTTAAAAATTAAGGTACAAAAACAAAGTTGCAAATTGTTTGTGGGATTAGAAAGTTTCATTATTGCAATGGCACATGAAGATGACAAAGTTGTTGTGGATGTTGTAGGTATAGAGACATTGGAGAATGAACCATTTCTTACAAGGGAAAGGGATTTAATCCAAGCTTTGAAAGAAAAATTGCAATCTCTTCCTCCTAGATCATTTCAAAAAAACGATATCAATTGGTTTCCTCATGTCACAATTGGGCATGGCCTTTATAACCACACTGAAATTGTGATCATTCCATGGGATTGGCTTGAGGATTTTGTCCAAGGGGAATAAAATTACCCTAAGTTCCCTTGCAAATTTTCAAGGACAAAAGAACACAAAATTTGTAATCCCCCAAACACATTGACACACCCTAGAGCAAATTTTGTAACACTTGTTTACAAGTGTTATTTTATCTCTAAGGTTGTCATTTTTCAAAACAATGCATTGTTTTTTATTTGTTTACTACCGTCCATTCTCTCTTTCACATTTGGGTTCTTAAATGTTCCATATGTGAAAATCTTTGTATTTTGGGCCTTAAGTTGACATGATCTCGATAATTTCAGGCTCCAGAACAACATTACACCATTGTGTAAAACACAACAACATTCAAGTAATTTTTTCTTTGAGCTGTTAGTTGGCAGACTCTATCAACCCCTTTCCAATCTTTCCACCCTAAACTATTTCCAATGTCTAGTATACCTCACATCTATTCTCCATCTAACATTATTCTTAATTATTTCCTATCTTACATCTTCATTTATTATTTCCAAATTGAGGCATTTCCTGAATTGTCAACCTTATACTTTACTTTCATATGGGTGATGATGTTTTGCAATGTTCTATGTTATATTACCTTACACCTTAGTTTGAAATCGTGTTTGATGTCTTGCTTTAGACCTTAGTTTCATGTGCAGTCTGATGTTGTATCCTAGACTTTAGTTTCTTTTGTAATGTAGTAGATGATTTGATTCACCAATGCAACTTTTAAACTATTCACATAAAGCCAATTCTTTATATTCCTAAAATTGGTAGGTCATTTAACGCCACTGTCTTTATTCTACAAATACTTTTGCAACTTTGGACTAAAAGATAGAACAATATTCTACTTGTAGACATGCAAAAGCTTCTCTTGTCTACACAATAGAAACATAAACAAAGGAAAGGGAGTGATATTACCGCCAAAAAAAAGGGAAGAAAATCTTTAAGTGAGTTTCCAGAATTGATCCAACATTTGTAACCCAAATTTTGAATTGGGAAGACAATGATAGGTATGTCCATCAACCGAAGTTGTCAAAAAACATTCATCGCCAAGTAACCATATTTGGACCCAAGTTTTTGTTAGTTGATATACCTACATGGAGAACATAAGAACAAATAGGGCCAAATATGCCACATGGAAGATCTACTTGAATACTACCATGCCTTGGGATCTCAATTGTCAATTGGTATGAAGGCACACTTGATGGGACTTATAAGACAAGGTCATTTTCTTGCTCAAGTAATGGCTCATCATAAGGTGTACGTCAGGGAGAAGGCATTGAACAATGAACCTATGACCCATGACATTTTTGTGTTCCCATTTGATGTTAAAAACTTGACAAAGAAGATAACTAATGAGTTGTGGCACAAACACCCCAAGGATCCAATCAATGTTAAAATGTGGGTCTGGAAAACCCTAATTTAGTTTTTTATTATGTTCAACATGCCCTCTAGATTGAAATATAACAAACCAAGATGACACATCATTCACATTTAGAATTCAAACTTCATGGTAGTTTGAAATGATGGAAAAATTTGGAGACCACAGTTCATTTTCGTTTGATGCAACCTTTGGAATGAATCAAAGCAAGGTATGTATTTCCTTTCCTTTGAACCTCCTTTTTTGTTGAATGAAATGTAGTGACAAGATCATTGTTTATGAAATTAGGACATAATATTTGATCCATGTTCTTTGCAATACCTTTTGTATACCTTGATGGTGTTTGATGAATGGAAGAATGGCATACCAATTGCCTTCATTGTCATTGGAAAAGGTAGGGAGAATGACCTACACCCAATTTTCCAAGCATTATCAAAATGCCTCCCTATTAATTGGACACCCAATGCTATCATTGTGGACAATGTGCTAGCCAAAATCAATGTCCTAAGATAAGAATTTGTTACAAAATAAAAACCTTTGATATATACTTTCATTCCATCTCATGTTGAAAGACATTTGTTTGTGAGCCCATAACTTCAAAGTTTAATTCTCATGCTTCCATTTATAACACATTTGGCTTGGAGCTAAAATGTTTTTGTGCTTGTGGCAAAACTTGGGCTAAGAATGTAGTAAAGAAAATTGTTAGTACGGAAGAGAAGTCAAGAGTTTTATTTGCTCTTGGAAGCATCATGTATTCCTAAGATTGTCCACTTCATGTAAAACCTATCTTGTGGGCAAAACAACAACTTGAGAAGTTGGAAACCAATTACCTTGATTCATCTCGCTTCTACGAATACTTGAATCAACACTGGTTCTCAAAAACAGGGATGTGGTGCATTGGAACTTGAAACATCCCCCATGAAAAACAAGACACCAATGTAGTTGTGGAATCATTTCATAACAACATGAAGCAAATTTTGTATTTTTCTCGAAAAAGGCTTATAGGACGCAAGATGGACTAGTTCATCTACAATCTTGTTGGTGATATTTTCACTCACTATTGGTATGGGGTGCAATGCAAAATTTTCAATTATGTGAAAAACAAAAAATAAGAGGGCATTGTTGCCATGGCCTTTTTGCAAGCTCATGACATTCCAGATACAAATGTCCTATTGCACCTAGATGAAGAGGACATTGCATTTGTGGCATCCACCAACCACTTGGGAAACGTGTGGACTGTACATGCCCTAGCTTCAAAATGGTGGTAATGCGAATTCGCTTTTGTAGCACAAGGCATTGTTTATAAGCATGTCATGAAAGTTTTCAAGATGCTTCATCCAAACATTGGGGATGGTTCAATTGTTAGAAAGATTGGTACCTTGCACAAGGTCACACAGGGTGGTGCAGTTCCCGAACAGAATAGTCCTAACTATGGGATTGGAGACAATGACACCAAAGATAATGATCCCATTAACAAACAATTTGGCCAAAAACTTGGCTTGGAGCTCAAGGATCATCTTAAATCCATAATAGATGAGGATGTAATTGATGTCATTGACAAGGTCTTTTCTAACCTTAGAGCCACAACCATGGAATTTCCAACTTATGCATTTGCTTTCAACATTGAAAGTTTTGAAAGGGAAACTACAAAACATGTTAATGTGAGGTGTTGCCAACTTGGCACACCTAGCTACCACAACTTTGTTCCCATGTGTAGTAGGTGATAATGCATTGAATAGGCATAGAGGATTGCTTGAACCCATTGTTCAGTAACACAACCATCTAAAGAAGAGCAATAAGGCATACGCATCTAAAACATTGTACCTTAGGGTGGGGTCAATTTTAAGTTTCTTTTATGATTTGTTGGGGTTTGTTTGTGTACCAAGTAATGTTTGCTGGAATTTGAGAATAATTAATACATTATCTACAACTCTGTGTGATTTAGCTAGACATTTCATATCTCACTTTGAACATTTTTTCCATAATTATGATTATGCAATCAAATATTGGATTTTTGTATTGTCTATGGGACATTGTACAAGGAATTACAAAAACATCCAATAAACATCCTTGTCCAAAATATGTAATAACACATTGTAGAAAAAATCAAGGTGATGTGGTTTCTGCTTAGGGGTTTAAGTGTTTGTTTTGTCTTAAAATATGTTGTTGTAAATTGTAAGGGGTATATTGTGGGGTGGATGCAATTATGGCAAGTAATTTGTGTTTAATGTTTTTGATCCATTTTCAAAGGATTGCATGTTCAATTGTACCATTTTGTAACTTGCAATGATACACCCAATCATTATGCGCCTTACACCATGATTGCTACATTGTAATTCACCTAAAGCAGAACTAGTATTTACATTTCAAAATTAGGTAATAAACCCAAGAACCAAAATAAATAGTCAACCCAACAACAATGCAATGTAGGGCTTTGGACATCACGCTTGTAACCTGGAAAACAATAATGTAACAATAATTACAACTTGCCACCTTTCAGTTCAAACAATCCACATAATGGGCATAATTAATAACTTAGGTCTCTTGTTTGTAATGTGTCAATGCCATACATTGGCCAAAAATGCCATAGAACATTTGGCCTTACATAATTATATAGTGCATAGTAGATAATGTTCAAGCTGGAGTGCAAGAAAAATATACTGGCACAAAACCAACCAAAAGATTTGTTGTCTAAGAAACATAGGAGCTAAGTTTCCTTGTTTTGCCACTACACCATGCTCCTATTATGTTATGAGATTACGTTGAAGTTGACTGTAAACCTTCACTTAAAAGGTTTAACCCAACTATCCATTTAGATTTTGTTAAACTTGATTGATGCATGGCATCTAAAATTGGACCTCATAATGTGTTTCGTGCTCGAATGGTTTCAGCATTTGAGAACATGTTCGATGTCACTTACATTCACCAAACCCAATAATTAGGTCGTATCATAGAATGGGCTATAATCACACATAGATCTACCGACGTGTTAAACATACACATACCTAAATGCTATTAAATCAATTCCCAAACTTCTTGGGCAATAATTGGTTATGAGCCTCATAACATTAAACCCACATTCCTAGTTTGATTCTTGCTGTGGCCCATTTGGCCACACCTAAGAGTTGTTTGTTATGGCCTATTTTGAGACATGGGACCTTGCATGGCAACCCATAGTTTGGCAAAAAATCGGTGCACCAATGCAAATGGGAAAATACTTTCAATCTTTAGAAGGTCATAGTGTAGGAGTTGGTCTGCATTCATTATAATCATATTTTAGTGGTTGGCATTCTACAATGGGATTATGAGGTCCTTGACATAAAGTGGGATTTCTAATTTATTTTGGACAAATTTTAGTACACTCTATTATGATTCCCCTCTTTATTTGGTCCAATTATTTACAATGTCCCAAAGGTGACAATGTGTGATGTACATCTGCTAAAAATTCATATGAAAGTGTGAAAACCACAACCTCAAAAGATCCATGGAATTCGTGCTCAAGTGCATGATGGGGTTGTCCAGAAAGGAAATATCTACATCAAGCTTCAATTTTGCATAACGTTGTTGGATCTGAAAGGAAAATGCTACCTCTTTAGTACCCCTTTTACTAATAATGAACTCCTGCACAAAGGATGTTAGCTTGCAAACAACAAGACATTTTGTAGAACATTATTTCTATCAAAGACCCCAAAACTGATAAAAACCCTAAAACCTTGTAGAACAAAATATTTTGGAAATAAAAATTTCCAATGCAATTATCATGGGCTGGTTGAGAACTTATGTGTTATCTTATTTTCTCCCCTCTCTTATGTCAGTTGCCTCTGATCCTGTAATAACTCATGGGGGGAACTCCACCATGATATTGAGCTTGGGGATGGGACGCATGGGGCTGTGTTTAGTTTGTCCTGGAAGGCGCAACCCTAGAAAGAGGGAAGGTGTCCTAGTGAAAGTTTGCAAATCAAGAGGGAGGTGGGCAATATGGATTAAAGTAGTTGGGCTTGGATTAAACAAATAACATTGCGATAATTCAACTTCCCTTGTTTTTTATTTTTGCATAGGACTAGATGGAATAGGCGCATTCTCACTAGAATGAATTAGGTTGCTAAGGATGTTGGTGATTAGTCCTAAATCTACAGGTAGTGGCCCTCGTACTTGCTCCTTAACTTCACCCAAAGAACTCCTTTTTAGGACATTATATATATTTTGTCAAAGACTAAATTCAAATGAGAAGCACATACATACAATAGCCCAAATAAAAAAGAACAAACAAGAAGGGAGACCAAACCAACAAGGACAAAATATAACATTTTTGCTCTAATATGGAATCGTACCTAGGTCAATGTTATTGTCAACTACTAGAATAGTAGTAGACACATCAATGTTGCGCATTGTTTGTTCACCATCATCAAGAATAACATTAGTAGGGTAGGCCTGGACTTGGTCATAAGTCTTTGTCACATTTGCAGTGACTGATTTGGGGTCTTTGGCCTTGGCCAATTTGACCATGATGCCTTGCAACTAATAATCACAAAGTTCAACGAGATTATCTCTACAACTTTTGGAAATGTTCTAGAGTGCAACCTCCTCCTCCAAGTTGACCTTTCCAACAAACAACCAATTAATGTTTATGTCCTCCCTAAGCAATAAAACATCATTGACAACTTGCACTAAATGAGAATAAGCACATATTAATAATCCTTATACCTCAATAACAAACACATAAACAAAAATCATGTAGGAATAGGAAGAGGAAACATAAGGGATTATTGTGGTCACCTAGTCAAGGAAATGGTGTTGGTCAAAAAACAACATGCCATTACACCACATGTCTTCCAACAACTTCATTTGTCTAACATGATGAATGTTAGCAATTTCTCTATGGGCAATCTTGCAAATAAAAGTCTAAATTTTTTGAATGACAATATTTTGTTGCTCATGGTCAACCTAGAAGCCCCAAAAAACCATGCCAAATCGAAGAGACGTCTTCATGACTTTGATGAATCTTGGGAAACCATGCAAAGTCGTAGTCAACCAAATCTTGTACCGTAATTGTTAGGTGAACAGAGTGTGCCATATCATGGGCAAAAGGTAAGATGTTGTGTTTAGTTAATCCATGATTAGGATGAACCAACGGATGTAACATGTGGACTTAAATTTTTTGAGGAATGTGTTAGTTTGACAAAGACATTTTCCAACACACAAGCTATTGAAATCATAACCTACAATAGAACATACAACATGGGCATCAATGGTGGGCACCTCCCAAAGTGGTTTGCAGAACATTTTGAGTGCCTAAACAATATGAAAGCATTCACATTCCAAGGAAAAAGGTTCTGTTTCCTTTTCCAATTTAGCCAATATGTCTTGCAATTCTTGTTTAATGTGGTGCCATGGGCATTGTGGGCTTGAGGCCATTGGGTTATGCTTGAAGACATAGTACAAGGGTGACCAACCCCATGTTTATTTTTTATTTTTAGCCCAAACTTGCATGTAGATCAACAAACCATTGATGTGCCAAATGTGTTAGGATGTCTGATCCAAGATGGCTAATAAAAAAATTTAGTGGCAATAAATACAAGACTTGGAAAACATAATAGTTACATTGTGAAATTTACCTTTTCATCAAAAGCATGAAGTTGTTGTAAAACATAATTAGCTTTCTTCTTCTCGAAGGTCAGTGAAACACCTGCTTTCTTTGCTTCATATTTTTTTTTCAATGTTAAGTATTCTAAATAGTCCTTCAAACCTTTGATTTTTCAAAATCTCTCCATTGTCTTTTCTTTAACCCCATTGGATGCCTAAGCAGCTAAACAACTTTTCACAATAGCTTCTGTCTAAGGACTTTTGTCAATACCTCCATTTTTTAGAGCAGGAAGCAAAAGTTAATTAATAAATGAAAATACTAGATGCAACATGACATTGTAAAATTGGTTGGAAAAATTGATTAAACATGAATGGATGGTAGATGTAAACTTACTATAAGATATAAATACCAATACCCAAATGCAACAACAAGATTGTTGCATAAGGTTCCAATTGTTTCCATGTTCATAAGGATTGCCATGTAAGCTTTGGGATCTTGCAGAAGAGTCATGTCCATGACCGTATTCGTTTGTGACAGCAACGCAAACAACCTACTCATTGACACTTCTTTTGGAAGAGAGAACAATTCACAATCACCCTTTATTGTGAAAGTTTTTACAATGGTCAATGCTTTTGCCTCCATTTCAACTTTGCTTAAATCCATCAAATTTTGTTGTGGATTTGCAGTAGATAGGTTTGTAGTAGATTGGGAACCAAAGAGTGGTGTGGAAATTTTAGTTTGGGTGGGGATTTTTGGCTTCTCCTTGAGAGCATGTTGTACACAAGAATTGTTCTTAGAAATGGAAAGTTTAGTCACACTTGGTTGCTTACCTTTGTTTTTATGTGGAATAAACAAGAAATCATCATCATTACTGATGATGCATATGTCTTCTTTAACATGTCTACGTTGTGGAGGTGGCATAACCCCTATTTCCAAACATAGCGGATTGGGTGCAACTCACTTAGGAGGAAGATTTGCTTCATCTGAAGCATGACACTTGTTTTGGCTAGGTATGGTCTTCTGAAATTTAACACCTAACTCAACAATTTCCTTTGTTTGACTCCTATTCCAAGTTGGGTACATTTTCAGGAGGTCTTTCCCTTTGTAAAAAGGGCACTGGTTCATCATTTTGTGGTAAGCCAAAATGTTTTTATCTTTCATGCAAACCTTGTAGAACTTACATTGGAAGGAAGGTTGATTGCAAATTGGGTTGTCAAGCCGTTTATAATCAAAATGTGCTTCCACTACAAGTTGTTCATATTCAAGATACAAGGCCACACATATTCTCCTACTTTGTTGCATGTTGCATTTATAGATTCTGGTCTTATGGGATGGACTTCTGAATACCTACACATGAACATGCCACAATTGAAAACACAACAACATAATCCCAACTTCAATCTGCAATTATGTGATAAACAACAAATTACAACATAATTTTTTGACAAACTACCTATTACAATAATTCAATTAACCATGGCACATGGCAAAACCACTGCTATAAACATGATTCTGCAAATGTTCTGCAATTACAATATGAATGGAATAGTGATTAAAAAAAAATAGATCAAAAAATAATTACGTAACTACCATCGAACTTTCACCCATACTAACTTGCAAACAATGTTTACATTGTCAAATGGAAAGCAACTTCAATGTGCATTACCTTCACACAATTCTTTAAATTTAATTTAAACTTATGTGATGTCTAACACACTACAAGATAATTGTTTTCAATGGCAAACACTGTAAGATTCAATTTGCCTTTAATGGTTGATTCTTTAAGAAAATGTTTTTTTTGTTTGATACTAAATCCTATAATGGAGGAAAAAATTAAGCTATGGTTGGTTTTTCATTCCATATCAAGGCACCTCAATCCCTTTTTGTTCACCAAATATTATTTCATACAACCTTTAATATATTTTAATATTTAACCTACTTAATTCGTTCCTTCAACATAATACAATTTGATATTTATTCAAGTACCAACATCAATTCAATAGCCATTACCATAAGCACACATGTTATTTTTGTTTTCATTTAACTTCTTGAAGTTTGCCAGGGTTTCATCATCTTGATTGTTTCTATGGAATCTATTCTTCAAACATACTAATTCTAGTACATAGACTAAACCTAGGTGCTAAGTTTAGAAAACAAAATAATTGAAAGAAGTGGAAATATTAAATGGAAACTAAACATATTAAAGTTCTATTTGATCATTTGATGTCAAAGTTATGTTTTTTTAAGGTTTAAGAAGACAAACAACAAAAAATACATATGCAAACACAAAACAACAAGCAACAACATACCATCACATACAAAATGGTAAAAAAACAAGGAGGAACAAAACTTAAGTGAGGAACATACCCTAGCTACCCATCGTATAGGCACATTAGAGACAATGCTGATATTTCTCTAATGCCCAAGTAGCTGGATCATGTAAGGATCCTCTTATGCGTGTATGGGCAACAATTCATGAACCAAGTGGCCTTTGTTGATGACCCCTAGGGGTGGCATTGTGTGTGTTTCAAGTTTTAATATACTTTTTTTTTCCTCATTAGCGCTATCAAATTCTCCAAAATTGGCAACTTCTTCCACAACATTAATAATGGGAACAAAACAACTTCAATTAGTTGTGATGCCATTAGGTGCAAGGGAGGCGAGTTCCTTTGTCGCAATAACATTGACATCACATGGAGGCTCTTCTTGCAACAACTGCATTGCTGCAAACATTGAAACCCTAAACATACAAAGAAAATAATGCGAAACAACATTAAAATTTTCAATTGCACAATTGTTATGTTGCACTCAAGTACAATACAAGCTTCCCAAATTGAAAGTGATGCAAGAGGCTGAGCTTTGTTGGTGTTTTGCTACACCTTTACTTCTAATTTTTTCAAGGTTTCAACCTAAAAAATTTCAAGGCACTATTTTTAGCCTATTTTAAAATCCATGCGTGAGTGAAATGTCACATAGAACATGGGAGTATTTTGTAATTGAAAAATTGATCACAATCAATGATGAATGTTTAAAAATGAGTTTGACGACGTTTTACAAATGACAATGGGTAGGGCCCAACCAGTGGTTAGATGGTAGCTCTAGTGGTGGGTTAGGGCGTCTGAGAACAAGGCGGATAAAGCTTGATGGGGGGTATTTGGTGTCTCGCATTTGGGGAGGAATTCCATGTTGTCATCCCCAGGCATTTTGGCGGATAGTAATCACTCAAATGCCTTCAATCAAATGTTCTCATAAGTAATCATTCATCACTGCTTTTCAAATGCTCTCAAGATGCTCTCTATCATGCTAGATCTGGCCAATGTCATTTGGTCGCTTATTTCTCCACTACTTTCTTCATTAACTTTAGGCCCAAGTCTTTTGAATTCAAGTGCATTCCCAAATGGAACCTTGGTTTGCACAAGGAAACTACTAGGAGTAATAGAAATGGAATCCCCAAACCATGCCATAAATAGAACCACCCAAAAAAAAGTCTAAACAAAGAACCAGGCATACCAGTAGAGTGGCAAGTGGAGTTTCGTGTGGAGACTCCCCTGGCCCCACATCAGGGCCTACCTCGAGTCCAGCCACTTTTTATTGGCGAAATCTCGCTAAATAGCCAAAAAGAGAAACTAAAAATTGAAACAGAAGTAATTTTAGAGGCTTTCAAATGCTAGAAGAGAGGGGGAAAAATAGTAAAAATTGCCAGATTTCTATATTCAGTTTTGAGTGTGTAGGCAAAGATATAAAAAGATTCTGAAATTTTTCTACTAAGTCCATATCTGACTTGGAGTCAAACTTGGCTAAATCCTGTTGTGGATGATAACAAATGTGGCAACATCACAAAATTGGGAAAAAAAAGAAGAAACAAAAAATAATCTAGCCTATACATACCTAGTGAGTATAAGTCAAAGCTCTAGTAGTTTTGTTGGACATCAACACTATATCATCAACATTCATCCTTTAGTCGGTAATACAAAAAAAGTATAAAAAAAGAGTACCGATTTATTAAAAAATTATGAGAATTGTGTCACTTGTCGTGGAGGTGTGGTCCATTTGTGGGGTTCCCAGAATAATCTTCAACCGGCCTTTGCCTTTACTTTCGGCTACAGTTACTCGTCTTCAAGGTTTCACCTTTGCATTAAAATCTTACAAGGTGACCTATAAGTATGCGCTTGGCATCCCAGAATTTTCCCGCGTTTGATTGTGGATGCTCTCAATGATCTCCTTGCACGGTTGTTGTGTATCTCGATCTCTCTCTCTCGTGGACTGAAGATTTTGCACTCGAAGCAGTTGCCTAGCTTCCACCTTGGTTATCTCCACACAAGAACAACTTGTTGAAGCTTTTGAGATTCCGGACTGCACTTGGACAAGCTGTCGAACGTTTTCAGAAATAGTAGAGCTGTTCAGCAACCCGTTCAATGCATTGAAGAAGTTTGATCTAAGCTTCCGAGGACGTCTGTGATTCTATACGGAGCAACACTAAGTACTAGCTAGCTCCATGGCAATAGAGGTACATGGGTCAACTTTAAGCTCGAGGTCAGTCTTCTCTTTTAAGACTGGTTTGAGTTCTTTGCAATAGTTGTAAACTGAGTGTTGCTTGACTCCGTGTTTGTGTGTGTTTTACAATTGATGTGCAGTTGTATGGTCCCCGGGACGTCTATCACATCGAGCCCCGTTTGTCCTACAGCACGTACCCTGAGGACCAGTACGAGCAGCAAGTGGTAGATCCCCGATACACACGACACATGCAGACTCGCCACCTGAGGAAAGTGAGTGTACTGTGATAATTATTTTCCTCATACTCACTTGATTTTCTGCACTCTCCATAATTCTATTTGTGCCATCGAAGGGTTCGATCATTGTTTGAAGGACTACTAGATGAGTGATTATGTTTTTCTCCCTATTAATCTGCAGCTACTGGTTTTCTCAAGAATGTTTGTGCATGCGCAGCAACCATCAGGAGTTCCGCAGTTTTTTCTGGCTGGGTCGAAGAATTGAACACAATTGAACTCACTGATTCCGAAATAATATCTTGACCCTAAGTATTTGTTTAACATCTTGGGTGTGCAGCCAGTTGAAATCAGATGCTGCGACAAATGCGTGACCAGAATAGCAAGTGCCGTCCAAACCTTGCCCGGTAAGCTAGAGCTCTATTGCACTGAATTTCCTCTCTTAACAAGGATCTAAAGAGAGCCATCAAAGGTTGAGATGTTTTTTAAGGTGTATCAAAATTGCTATCACTTTTTCATTTCCTTATACTTTTTTCTGATATTCTTTACTACTCTTGTTTTCTTTTATCAACGACATGGACAAAAAGTGAACTCGTAATCTTGATGTTTGTAGATGTATGGTGGTCTAAGAGAGATTTCTTCTTTTTGTTTTTGGAAACCATCAAATATTAAATTGACTTCCAGTTGATTGAATATAGTCGTTGGTAGAAATTACTTTTGTATCATTCACAAGGGGGATGCAGCTGCCCTTTAACGTGCAAAAATATATATAATGTTCAGGTGTGGAACGTGTGTTATTTGACGACTATGACGAAGTACTGAAGATCATAGGCAGTGCGGATGACGACGTTATACACCAGGCTGTGAAGTACGCCAGGAAGGGTAACCCTGGACACCACCACTACTGGCCAAGGAAGATTCACTTGTTGAGCCCACCTAGAGCCTCCACTTATTACCCGTCTACCCGATATGCTCCTTCTTGGAATCAACCAATCCAGTACAGAATCTCACACTATGGTACTTCATACACCCCCAGTTACTTATATGAAGATGAGTCAGCTTTCGGGAGGAGGTATGCAGACACATATGGACCAGCTTCTTTTGGTTATGCAGCCCAGAGCCCATACAGTACTTACTACTCCCCTTGCTTGTGACTCTCTGGTGCCATGCAACAGTTATGGCTACGATTCCTATTCTAGGTCACTGATAGTACCATAGAACGGATCAGTAGGTCCTGGCATACTCAAGCCATATATAACTTTGGGCACACCCATTACCAATATTCCTAGAAAAAGGAAGGTAATATCAAAATGTAAAACTGTTTAGCGTCTATATGGCTTGAACCTGTCAGGTGCATAAGATGCTAAACTTCATGTACTTCTTCCAGTTTGTGGGTTTTTTTCACATCTGCAACTGCATCTGTAAAGTAGTCTTGAGGTTATGTGCATAAGTACTGGTAACTTAGTGTAGAGTAAACAACATGTGATCAGGATCTACAACTTTGTATGTGTTGTAACTTTATACAATACTCAAGTACATTTCCCATCTTTGTGATTTGTGATTCTGCTTGTGGAATTTGAGATGGGATTTCTTTTTTAAAATTCTTGTTTGCTTTGAGTCTTTTTGTCTTTGGTACGAAATTTGCAAAGCACTGCATCCGTGCTACCCAGGGTGTTTTCTATGATGATCTCGACTTCGGAGTTCACCATAGTTCAACTAGTGTTCACCTAAAAAGCTGAAAATTCATAGCTGCAATCAGAGGTAATTTGGTTTTTTGATATAAAAAGAACCAAAGGTTTCTAGTACTTAGAGCCTTGAGAATGAACTCTTTTGAATTATTAGTTTCAATATTCCCTTAAAGAGTCGTTAGTTAACATTATAACATGCTGAGGGAAATAGTTTTACCCAAATTATGCAATTCATAGAAAATCTGAAAAAGGTCTCAATCTTTATGTTTGAATTAAAAAAAAATATAGACTTATGGCTTTTCTTCTTTGCAATCTAAAGATATGATCTATATTTATAAATGCATGTGGTGAGAGTCTTCGTCCATACAGCTGATTTGCAATGGTGCTCTTGTATGTACATATCAATGGTTTTGTTAAGTGAAAATTTGCATTTGCATGTGTTTTGATCCCATTTTGAAAGGATAATGATATGAAATTTATCTTGCTGTAAGAAAAAATTCAGATTGTTTCCTTAAAAAACTCAAAACTGAAGATTCATATATTAAAGATAGGTATTTCTTTTTTTCTAAATTGTTTTGTTTGGATGTGATGATGCCACAACTCTCCCAAACCTTGGGGGCCCCTGGTCTGCTTTTGGTACCACTAGAAATCCTTCAACAAGGTAGTGTGAATATTTATCATTTCACAATTTCAGGACAAACTGGGCAGAAGTTATTGAATTTAAAGTGATAAATTTGTCTTTGGATTTAGTAAACTAAAATTAATTCAGCAAGATTCCAGATCAAGAACTTGAAAGCTAAGACGACTTGGAACATAATAACATTGGGATGGGGGATCTTACAGCAGATTTTACATACTTGGGCCAACAGTACAAGGGCCCCCACTATGGCTCCTCAAGATACTAGGTCCTAATTGCTCATTTTCTAACTGCTGAAATGTCCTTAGGCTTCTTCTACTCAAGGAAGTCGGACAAGATTGAAGGGCCGGTGTAGGAAAGGATAAAATAAGTTGTTTCAGGCCAGGAACGCTGCAAGGTTGGTTTGTGATCGACCACAAAACTTGTTGGCTAGTTTTGAGCAAGGGTGGCTAAAGACAAGCGAAACAAGACACAGACACAGCTCGATTGGGGGGGGGTCGGCGGGGCGGGGGGGGGGAAGATAGAGTCCTCCCTTGTCTTCTCTGGTCATTAGTCATTGGGGGAATGGACCTGTCCGGACTATCCAAACAACCAGTTCACTTTAGGCAGGAACCTCCATATCCCAGTGGAAGAATATCTTATTAAATTCAATGAAAAAGGAAGTTTGGTTCCAGATTAATTTGAAGAGCAAATGCTGTAAGACATGCATCAAAGGCCAGATTGAGTACAATACTTAAGCAATTAATATGCACCCATACTCCCAGTCCCTGCCATTAGCCCAAGTAAAATTTTAAAAACAAGATATGTAGGCAAAAAATCTTTCTTGAAGCCAATGAGGTGAGGCAGCATGCACCCAGGGGACCCAGGTTCTTGTTAAAAGTCAAGAAGCTAGCAACACTGGTACATAGACTGGTACTGGTGCCCCTATCCAGAAATTGACCAAATTGGTACAACTTTGCTGTAGTACTCTTATCATAATCTTATTGCTTCATATAGTGGTTCAATGTTACCCCTCTTATAACCCCACATGCCTTATATACATAATTTTAAAATGTAAAGGTTGATATCAGTACTACACTTTTGGAAGGTCAAAGCATGTTAAAGTAGGTAAAAACAAGTAATTTTTAAATTTAAAAAAAAAAATTATAACAAGTACTTTAGAAAGTAGGTCATGTCTTATGAGATTGTTCTTTTGAGATTGTCCTTTTGAACTATATGAGAGAATCAAATATGATATGTTCAAGTTTTAAAAGTTTCAAAAGTTGTATCAATTTTTTTTTAAAAATTATTTTCAATTTATTTTGTAAAATTTGTTAATTGTTTATGTTGTCAAGTAAATTAAAAATAGGTCAAAAAAACTAATTTAGAAATTTCACTCATATGTTACATTTTGAAAGGGTTTAAAACATGATTTAATAAATTAAGCACATGCAATGCATTTTGATATCACATCAAAAAAATTGTTTTAGATGTCAAATCTGAATTTAAGAAAATTCTATTTTTAAGGACTTCACATAGTCATAATTCAAAAATTCAAATTTCAAAAAAATGTGTATTAAGATGCATACTGGTTCAAACATTAGTAACACATTTAAATTATTTGATTTCAAAAATGTGCAACATCACACAAAGTAATAAACTTACACTAAATAAATAAGTTAGTGAGAATAATAACATATCTTTAAAATAAATATATATGATTTATTTAATATGATAAGTACCTCCCAGAATTTATGGCATCACTAAAATACCTAAAATACAAAAGATTTCAAAATCTACTTTTAGTTGTCAGTAAGGATGACCAATTGGATTACTTTATTTTGTTTTAACCTTGAATCTAGAGGTGCTCCACAACCTGAACAGAAAACTTAGGGTTTCAATACATAAAATTCTATACTTCCTTACAGCAGTCAAGTATTCAATAGGCAAGCGAAGTGGGAACATTAGAAATATCTTTTTTAATTGTGGCCAAAAATCTTGTTGGAGGATGCCTATTGTTTGTGTCAATGACCTTCAATACTAAACTAAGTTACATACAGGGTTTTTTTGTGTGGCGAATTTTCGCACCCTGGAGACCAAAAAAGAAACAAAACTGGCGAATCCAACAAAGGGATTTTTGAGAATTATTTTATAAAATTCGTCATATCTCAAGAAAAAAGAAGTTAAAAGTTGCCAGATTTAGACAATGTATTCCATTAGGTCGCTAGAACTAGGCAGGATTCCAAAAAAGATCTACTAGTCCACCAGGACAGTCGCCATTTATTGCTACTTAATGCTAAGGATCCTTGTCAGTACACCAACTTGAGAAATTTGAAAAAAAACCCTGGTTACATACAGTTGAAAACCAAGTTTGAAACTCAAGTTCATTGTCTTTTCCTGGACTTTTTATGTATGTTTCTTAAATTTGTCTTCCTCTTTAAAATATAAATTGATATTCAAATGTGAACCATTCAATGAAAGATAAAATGCCATCATGAATATCAATCTAGAGTTATGGTTGGTATGAAACTTGAAAAATCACAACTATTATTACTAGCAAGTGTACACCAATAGTCAAGCTATTCAAACCAGATTAGAATTTAGTTTGCTAATTTCTCGACATTCTAAGATCCAAGGAAGGGGATCTCTCTAGATTTTAGATATACCAACTAAACTAATAGGAGATCCTCAAGATTTTAGATATTATAGTCTGCCTGGTCTCTTTAAAATACAATACCCACCCAACATTACATGCAATTCAAAGAAATAAAAAAGAGGTGGGTCTAGGAGGGGTGGAAGTTGAGAGTTAGCCCACCCCACGGGTGTTGTTCTCCTTAAAATTAAAAAGGTTTACATTTTCTGGGAACCTATTAATATATGTAATTCTTGCAAATTTAGTTGATCATGATTGAAAACGAGGAACCTTTGTGTCCCAACCTTTGGTAACACAAGTGAAGAAATTGACCTTAAATTGGCTAGTTAAAGCAACCGGTGTTGGTCGGTTCATTAATCTGGTGTCGGGTATTTGAAGGTTTTTTACTGGATATATAGATGTATATTCAGCAATTTTCATTTTGCTCAATCCTCGCCTCCAACTTGACACAAGTTTCTGGAAACCTCATACTCCCTCTTTATTTTGAACTGGTGACCTCACTTTTCAAAATTTTGGCTTGAACTTTGCTCTGGCACTTGAAACACATGAAGTTCTTCTTAAGAAACCTACCTTGGAACAAATTTGAAAATCACCCTGAGTTTTTTCTAGGTTCTTTCAAAGAAACTCAATTTTACAAAATATGAAAATTGTTTGATTTACTTTTTAACATTCTTTCAATGACACCCAATCTACTTTTATGTTTTTCTCCAAGGATCCTAAAATTTTATTTTAGGTTTGCTGGTTCCTACAATGGGGAAAGCAAAATCACTGAACATTCAACACCCAATGTGACAATGTTTTCTTTAACTTTTTGAATACAACCTCAAAATGACAAAGCCACCACTTTTCCCTAAAAGTTTCCTCATTTATTCAAGCTTTACTCAATGTTTTTTAAAAATTATTTCGTTGTTTCTTGTGAGTTTAATGTGTGTCTTTTTTTTTCTAAAGCTTTGTCAACAAGTTCAAGGTGTGCTATGTGATTGCAAGTGCTTTGTGCTTCACTTCTGCTACCACCATCCACATGCATTTGCCATTCGTCCACCCTCTCAAAACATCACTACTTTGATTCATTCTCATCACTTCTTCCCCCCCCCCCCCCCCCCCCCCTTCTTTCTCCTTAACCTTAGTCTACCCTCACCACCAACTATTTAATCTTTGTAACAAAATGA
>Ga0116230_10001016_pt1 | contig 25703 bp, 19 predicted proteins | sample S1TSphfallax_3_FD_88678 | JGI IMG/M metagenome (GOLD analysis project Ga0116230, IMG submission 88678) | Host-associated microbial communities from peat moss isolated from Minnesota, USA - S1T2_Fd - Sphagnum fallax MG | ecosystem: Host-associated > Plants > Peat moss > Unclassified | place... | reverse complement strand
GGCTTCCGCGGCCACGGCGCCGAAGCCTTCGATATTTTCGATCTCAGTACGGGCTTCTGAATTGATCGCAGCTTCTCTGGCAACTTCACGCAGATTTTCGAAAGATCCGAAATGCCGCGCCAAACGGCGCGCATTCGTCTCGCCAATATGCCTGATGCCCAGTGCGAAAATAAAACGGTTGAGCGGCACGTCGCGGCGCGCGTCGATCGCAGCGAATAGGTTTTTCACCGATGTCGCGCCATAGCCCTCGCGCTCCTTCAGCTTTTTGAGACTGCGTTGATCGCGCGCTTCGAGCGTGAAAATATCGGGCGGCGTCATGATGAGACCATCATGATAAAATTGCTCGATCTGCTTATCGCCAAGCCCCTCGATATCGAAGGCAAGGCGGGAGGCAAAATGCTTCAGCTTCTCAACTGCCTGCGCTGGACAGACAAGACTTCCCGTGCAGCGCGTCACGACATCGCGGACTCCGGTTTTTTCATCGATCTCCCGGATGGCCGCCGAGCCGCAGATCGGGCAGAGCTTTGGAAATTCATAAGGCCTGGACTCCGCCGGACGTTTTTCTAGCACCGGCCCAAGGATTTGCGGGATGACATCGCCCGCGCGCTGAATGATGACCGTATCGCCAATACGGATATCCTTGCGCGCGATCTCGTCTTCATTATGCAAAGTCGCATTGGAGACGACGACGCCGCCGACCGTCACCGGCTCCAAGCGCGCGACGGGCGTCAGCGCGCCAGTGCGCCCGACTTGAATTTCGATATCGTGCAGAATGGTCGTTGCTTTCTCAGCAGGAAATTTATGCGCCGTCGCCCAGCGCGGCGAGCGCGAGACAAAGCCCAATCTATTTTGCAGCGCGAGGCTATCGACCTTGTAGACCACGCCGTCGATATCATAGCCGAGCGTCGCGCGCTGTTCTTCGATCGCATGGAAATGCGCAAGAAGCTCCTCCGCCGACTGGCAAAGCACCATCAAAGGATTCACGGGCAGGCCGTACTGTTTGAAGGCCTGCACCATGCCCATTTGAGTTTCGGCAGGCATTTCGCTCGCCTCGCCCCAGGCATAAGCAAAAAAGTGCAGAGGCCTTTGCGCCGTGATTCCCGGATCGAGCTGACGCAGCGACCCCGCCGCCGCGTTACGCGGATTGGCAAAGACTGTTTTGCCTGCTTCTGCTTGCCGCTCATTGAGCGCTGCGAAATCGGCATGGGCCATATAGACTTCGCCCCGCACTTCGAAAATCGCAGGCGGCTTTCCCCTCAGCTGATGCGGAATTTCGCCAATGGTGCGGACATTGGCAGTTACATCCTCGCCTTCGAAACCATCGCCGCGCGTCGCGGCTTGCACGAGCGCGCCGTCTTCATAACGCAGCGAGCACGAAAGCCCGTCGATTTTAGGCTCCGCCGTCACGGCTAGCGGCATATCTTTTGATAGACCGAGGAACCGCCGCACACGGGCGATGAACTCTTCAACTTCATTATCGGAAAACACATTGCCGAGCGAAAGCATCGGCACTTTATGTTGAACCTTGGCGAATTTTTCCGACGGCGCTGTGCCGACTTTTTGCGTCAGCGAATCCGGTGTGACAAGATCTGGAAACTGAGCTTCCAGCGCTTCGTAGCGGCGGCGCAACGCGTCATATTCGGCGTCGGAGACGCTGGGCGCGTCCTCAGCGTAATAGCGCTGATCATGCGCCGCGATTTCCTCCTGCAGGCGTGCATGTTCAGCGCGCGCGGCGGCGAGACCAGCCGCCCCGGAGGACTGGGACGACCCAGCAGGCTTAGAAGACTCAGAAGGCTTAGAAGACTTGGGCTTTTTCACGCGAGACAATTAGCGCAGAAGGCGCATGCGGAAAAGTCCGGGAAACCGTGGTCCTCCCCGAGGCCCGGCTAAAACCGAGACCAGCAGTCCCGGTTGTGATGACAACGCACGCGGCCAGCCGACGCCAACTCAGCGGTTCGCCTAAGAAAAACCAGCCAAGCAGCGTTGCGAAGACAACACTGCTTTCCCGCAAAGCTGAGACGATGCCCATGGGGCTCCGCTGCATGGCATAAATCACAATGCCATAAGCGATGAGGGCTATGACACCGCCCGTCAGCGCAACGGCCCAGGCTTTGACCGGCGCGGACAAAGCCCGCGCACCGCGTAAGGCAATGAAATAAAATGGCATCAAAAGAAAGAAAAGCGACATCCAGGTGATGTAAGCGAAGGAATTGCCAGCCTGCCGCACGCCCATACCATCGATCACCGAATAGAGCGCGATGAAAACGCCGGTGGTCAGCGCGGCTGTCAGGTTCTCAGTTTTCATACGCTGGCCATGAAAAGCCATGCCGATGATGCCAAGTGAAATGAAGAAGATCGCGATGAGCGAGAAGAGGGTCAGCTCTTCCCCCGCGAAAGCCGCTGCGCCCAGCGTGATCAGCAAAGGCGAGGCGCCGCGCGCGATCGGATAGGCTTCACCGAGATCGCCCGTTCTATATTGCCGGACGAGGCTCAGATTATAGCCAATATGGATGAGGCCCGAGGCGATAAAATAAGGCCGGCTCGCAGCGGCGGGCGGCGGCAGAAAGGGCAGTGCCAAAAGCGCCGCGCCGCCGAGGCCAATGCTGATCACTGTCATCGACCACAGCCGGTCGCTGCCGCCGCGCAGCAATGCGTTCCAGGAAGCGTGGAGAAGAGCGGCGAACAGGACCAGAGCCGCGATGAGCGGATTCATTCGTTAGCCCGCCCCTTCCATAAGGCGTCCGGCGGCGGCGCGGGCTTCTTCCGTGATGGTTGCCCCTGCCAGCATGCGCGCGATCTCTTCGCGCCGCGCGGCATCCGCGAGGCTTGTGACACGTGTCGCCATGCGGCGCCCCTTGTCAATCGCATCCTTGGCGATTCTGAAATGCCCGCAGGCCCGTGCTGCGACTTGCGGCGCATGCGTGACAGCCAAAACCTGCACACGCGCCGCAAGCCGCGCCAGGCGCTGCCCGATGGCATCAGCGACCGCGCCGCCAACGCCTGTGTCGATTTCATCGAAGACGAGCGTCGGCGCCGAACCGCGATCGGCGAGCACAACTTTCAACGCCAGCATAAAGCGCGCAAGTTCACCGCCTGAAGCGACTTTCATCAGCGGACCAGGACGGCTGCCCGGATTGGTCTCGACCCAGAACTCCACCTGATCAATGCCGTCCGGCCCATGGCCTTCGACCCGCATTTGCGTGAGAAAACGTGCACCTTCCAGTTTCAAGGGTGCGAGCTCGGCCGTCACCGCCTTGTCGAGATCGCGCGCGGCTTTCTTCCGGCCGGCGGAGAGACCTTCAGCCGCTTTGACATAGGCCGCTTCCGCCGCCCGCACAGTCTTTTCCAACTGAATGAGGCGTGTTTCGCCCGCGTCGAGCGTTGCGAGATCGGATGCAAATTTTTCGGCAAGCGCGGGGAGATCATCGACCGGCACGCCATATTTGCGGCTCGCACCCCGCAAGGCAAAGAGACGGTCTTCGACATCTTCCAGATCGCGCGGATCGAACTCCGCGTCGCGCAAGGCCTGATCGAGCGCGGTTCCGGCGAGATCGAGCGCATTCAGCGCGGCGTCGAGCGCTAGCACCGCGGGACCAATCAGCTCCGGCGCCTGCTGCCGCCGCCGTTCGAGCCGCCGCAGAACGGAGGCCAGCACAGGCACCGGAGACCCCTGCCCCGCGACTGCGCCATAGGCATCGCGAATTTCGCCCGTGACTTTCTCGGCCTGCATCATCACAGAGCGGCGTTCGGCGAGACTTGTTTCCTCACCAGAGCAAGCTGCGAGCTTGCTGAGCTCCGCATCGGCGTGGCGCAGATAATCGACTTCCTGACGGACTTTCTCGACCGCCTCTTGTTCGCGCGCGAGATCGGCGCGGGCCGATTGAAGCGCGGCATGCGCGCCGCGCACAGACCGAAGCTCAGGGCCAAGCCCGCCGTAAGCATCGATCAGATGACGGTGTGTATTTGGATTGACGAGCGCGCGATCATCGTGCTGGCCGTGGATTTCGACGAGTTCGCGCGCAACGGCGCGCAAAGTCTGAAGGCTCACCGGCTGATCGTTGACGAAAGCGCGGGTGCGGCCGTCAGCCATTTGCACGCGCCGCAAAATCAGCTCGCCTTCGGTCTCGATATCCTGCTGGCGGGCAACGGCCAGCGAGGGGTGCTCAACTGGCAGATCAAAAACAGCGGTCACTTGGCCTTGCGCCTCGCCTTGCCGGACGAGGCCGCCGTCACCGCGCGCGCCCAAAGCCAAGGAAAAGGCATCAAGGAGGATCGATTTACCAGCACCCGTCTCACCAGTCAGGATGGTGAGTCCGCTCCCCAGTTCCAGGTCGAGCCGGTCGATCAGCACAATGTCGCGGATGGAGAGCTGAACCAGCATGAGTCGAAAAGGCCTTTGGGGCATCCGGCAGAACGCGCGTAAAGCTGAACCTCAAAGAACCGCGGGCTTCTTTGCGAGATCACACCTTTACGCACTAGCTTAAATAGCCCGGCCGATTCGCTTGCGGCCTAGACCAGCACAAAACTAGAACATTTTGAGGCGGCCCGGAAGACGCTTTCTTTTGGACTAACCAAAATTCAGCTTCTTGAAGGTTTTCGAAATCCACGACCCTTGGTCTTCATGCGGCTCAAGACCGCCGCCTTGCAAGAGCGCGTAAGCATCCTTGTACCAAGGCGAATCGGGGTAATTATGGCCTAGCACAGCGGCGGCCGTCTGCGCCTCGCTGGTAATGCCCATAGCGAGATAGGCCTCGGTCAGGCGCTCCAAGGCTTCCTCTGTATGCCGGGTGTTTTGATATTTTGCGAGGACTTCGTGGAAGCGGTTTACAGCGGCGGTATAATTATGCTGGTTCAGATAGTAACGGCCGACTGACATTTCCTTGCCGGCCAGCTGATCCCGCGTGACCTGAAGTTTGTAACGCGCGTCATCGGCATATTCGGATTTCGGAAATTTTTCGATGAGCTGGCCAAAGACAATCGACGCCTTTTGAGCGCGATCCTGGTCATGACTGATGTCCGGGATCTGATTATAATAAGACATCGCCTCGAGATAATAGACGTAGGGCGTATCGGGCGATGAAGGAAATAGTCCGATATAGCGCTGGGCCGAGCCAATGGCATCGTCATATTTACCGTCTTGATAGAGGCTGAAAGTGTTCATCAGCAGCGCCTTCGGCTGCCATTGCGAATAGGGATATTGCTTTTCGAGTTCAGCGAACTTCTTGGCCGAGGCCTCGTAATCCTTTTGATGCATCCGGGCGAGGCCCTGATTGTATAAAGTATCGGCTGGTACGTCTGGAATGATCTTGGTTTCGTATTTTTCACCAGCGAACAAGTTCATCGGGTTGAGAGCACCAAGCGAATCGATCGAGGAGCAGCCAGCCGCCGAGAGGGCCAAGAGCCCGGCACCCGCGAAACGCAGAGGTGTCGCGGTCAGTAAGCTAGCAAGCCGGCGTATCATCAACATGCGATCTTCACTCAGAAAAGGTGACCCATTAAACTTTGGTCCGGATAGCACAAATTGCAATTTTGCGCGACCGCTCAGTCGTCGGGCCAAGAAACGGCATTAATGTGGCAAGCCATCTTCAACGACACCGGTTAAGATTATTTTTGCGCGGAAAGACTTATGTCGCGCTAACCGCGGTCAGGTGCGAAGGCTACAGGAACGCGGATTGTTCCGGCATTTGTGCGCACGGACTCGCGGTGCCGCGGGTGGACTCGATCATGCTATAGGCCGCCGCATCAGCGAAGAGCGCTTTTAAGGCCGCCATATTCATAGCGTGACCGCCCCGATAGGATCGAAACGTTCCTAGGATTGGCGAGCCTGCCAACGCAAGGTCGCCCAGAGCATCCAGCATTTTATGGCGCACGAATTCATCCGAAAACCGCAAACCTTCCGGATTGAGGACCCTTTCATCATGCAATGCGATGGTATTCTCTAGTGAAGCGCCAAGCGCGAAGCCCGCCTTCCACATCCGTTCCACGTCGCTCAGAAAGCCAAAGGTCCGCGCCCGCGCCAAATCCCGCCGGAAGCTCGCTGGAATGATATCCAGCACCTTTTTCTGACGGCCGATCACGCCGCACGTAAAGTCGATCTCGATATCGAGCGTGAGCCCGCGATCATTCGGCAGAAACTCACAGAAGGAACGGCCGCGTTCAACCCGGACAGGTCTGAGAACTTTCAAAATACGCCGCGGCGCATCCAAAGTAATGAGCCCGGCCGCGTCAATGGCTTCGACGAAGGCCGCCGCTGACCCGTCCAGGACCGGCACTTCGGGGCCGTCGATTTCCACCAGGACATTATCGAGGCCGAGGCCGGAAAAAGCGGCCATCAAATGTTCGATGGTCCGGACGCCAGCCTCGCTGCCATCGCCGATCGCGATGCAAAGCTCTGTCATTGTAACGCGTGACCGATCCGCTTCGATCACGCGGCTTACAGATTGCCGCAAACCCGTGCGGCGAAAGACAATACCCGTATAAGCTTCGGCTGGGTTGAGAGAGATACGCGCCGGCAGGTTGGAATGTACGCCTATTCCCGAGAGAACGATGCGCTCACCGAGCGTTGTCTGACTAGCGGGCGCCATCCACGTACTGTCCGTTCATTGGCTGACAAAGTAAATCATCAGGCCTGCGAAGCGAATTGCTGCTTTAATAGCAAAAAGCCTACGCTTCGTAGATTTCCTGGCCAAATCACGGATTCTTACGCAGTGTTACAATGATCTCCATGAAAGTTTTTATAATCAAGCGGTTAGGTCTTTGCCGGCACGTTTCAAACCGCACGTTTCCAAAGCGTATTCGGGTTTGAACACGCTTTGGATCAGCCGGTGAGCCATAAGCAGAAAAAGCTTAGTTGGACTGGCGGCGGAGGAAAGCCGGGATTTCGAGATGCTCTTCTTCAGCCGAGCGAGGTTGAGGCGTGAGGCGTCCATGCGGATCGAGCGGCGCTTGCGCCGCGCGCGGCACAGGCGCGCCGGGACGCTTCGCATATTCGGCATGGACAGCATTCGGCTGCCCGCGATGGGCTTGAGGCGGCTGCGCCTGAGCCGCAACAGACACTGCTTGCGGCTGCGGCCGTTCATAGACCGGCGCGGGTGCCACTTCTTCCTGACGGCTCATCCCGAAAGAAGCAAGGCGTTCAAGCAGCGTCCGCCGCTTGGCATCAGGATGGCTTTCAGGCTGCGTTTCACCTCTCTGCGCGCGGAGCTGATTTTGTGCCGGCATAGGCAAATCATCGATCTGCGGCATGCGCTGCGTCCGCAGAACCGGCGACTCTGGGACGGGCGGGATGAAAGTCTGCGGCACATACTCCTCGACGGGTTGAGGCATAGGCACCGGGTCGGCGAAGAGGCGCGGCTGCTGCGGCCGGACAGGCTGAACATGGACACCTTGCGACATCACTGGACGTGCTGGCAGCAATTGCTGAGCGGGCTGCGGGGCCGGTTCCATTTCGGCCAAGTCTTCGTCTTCGTCTTCATAAACGTCTTCAGCCACGGGTTGAACCCGCGCTGGCGGCGGCTCAGCCTGCCGCAGCGCGGTTTGCGCCCGCAGCCGGGTCGCGGCTTCGGCGATGCGCGTTTCGGCTGCATTCAGTTCGCGGACATCCGCTGGCTTGTCGATGCCCGTCGCGACGACAGATACCCGGACGATTCCATCGAGGTTCTCATCGAAGGTCGCGCCAAGAATAATATTGGCATCTTCATCGACTTCCTGCCGGATCCGGCTCGCAGCTTCATCGACTTCGTAAAGCGTGAGATCATTGCCGCCTGTGATCGAAATCAAGAGGCCGCGCGCACCACGCATCGAGACTTCGTCGAGAAGCGGATTGGCGATCGCAGCCTCCGCGGCCATGATGGCGCGCTTGTCGCCCGATGCTTCACCAGTGCCCATCATCGCCTTGCCCATATCGCGCATAATGGCGCGGACATCGGCGAAGTCGAGGTTAATCAGGCCTTCCTTGACCATCAAATCGGTGATGCAGGCGACGCCGGAATAGAGCACCTGGTCGGCCATCGCGAAGGCATCGGCAAAGGTCGTCTTCTCAGTCGCGATGCGAAAGAGATTCTGATTCGGGATGACGATCAGCGTATCGACAGATTTCTGCAATTCGACAATGCCCGATTCAGCAAGCCGCATCCGCCGCGCGCCTTCGAACTGAAATGGCTTTGTCACGACGCCCACCGTCAGCACGCCCATCTCACGGGCGATGCGTGCAATGACCGGCGCCGCGCCAGTGCCGGTGCCGCCACCCATGCCCGCGGTGACGAACACCATATGAGCGCCCGCGAGATGATCGCGGATTTCATCGCTTGCCTCTTCGGCGGCCGCCCGGCCGACTTCCGGCTGCGAACCAGCGCCTAAGCCCTCAGTGACCTGCAGGCCCATCTGAATGATACGCTCCGCTCTCGAAGAGGCAAGGGCCTGAGCATCCGTATTGGCGACGATGAAATCGACACCAATAAGACCAGAAACAATCATATTATTGACGGCGTTGCCACCTGCCCCGCCGACGCCGCACACCATGATGCGTGGCTTGAGCTCCCTCAGTTCCGGAGCTTTGAGATTGATCGTCATCGTCTGGCCTTTCGACGTCGGAGCGCTTTGGCCGCCCCAGGTTGCATGTGATGTGATTCGCGAGAACGCTGAAATGGCCGCCTTGGCCATCCACGCCCCCGCTTGTTAAAAACTGTTCCTCAGCCAATGCCCCACGCGGGAAACATAACCATCGGTCCCTGTGCCAGCCTGTGCAGCCGCTGGACGGCCCAAGCGAAGCCGTTCGATTTTCGCTATCTGCGGATAGATCAGAAGACCGACGGCAGCTGAGAAAGACGGGCTTTTCGCGGATTCTGGCAGGCCCTTAATCCCCAGCGGCCTGCCGATCCTGGCCTGTTTCCCAATGATCCGTTTTGCCTCTTCCTGAAGCCCCGGAAGCTGACTCGCGCCACCGGTTAGGATGAGTCCATGCCCAGCAAGGCTCGAAAAGCCCGACTGTTTCAGGCGATCACGTGCGAATTCGAGCATTTCCTCGACGCGCGGCCGCACAATTCTCACAAGCTGTGATTTCGGAAGGTAAACGGGCCGCTCAGGATCCTCGCCGACCGGAGAAACCGCGATCGACTCACGCTCGTCCGAGGCTGAGGGCAGACAGGAGCCGTAAAGCGTCTTCAACCGCTCGGCATCAGCGAGCCGGATATTGAGGCCGCGTGCGATATCCATGGTGATATGCGTGCCGCCCATGGAAAAAGCATCGACATGGGCAAGATGGCCGCCAGAAAAAACGCCGACTGAGGTCGTTCCGCCCCCAATATCGACCAGCGCGGTGCCAAGTTCCGCTTCGTCATCGACCAGCGTTGAAAGCCCCGCCGCATAGGGTGCCGCGACCATAGCTTCCACCGAAAGATGGCAGCGTTCGACAGCAAGCATAAGGTTGCGAACGGCGGCTGAGTCGCAGCTAACCACGTTCAAGTCAGCTTTCAATTCATCGCCGACCATGCCGCGCGGGTCGCGAATATTCTGGACTTCCCCCAAGGCGAAATTGGTGGGAACGGAATGCAGGACGATACGGCCCCGCGGCGCGGCATGCGAAGCGCAAGCTTCGAGTACGCGATGCACGTCAGTTTCTGAGACCTCCCGGCCGCGGATCCCTACCTTGGCATCATAGTGGTGCGAGGCGAGACGGCAGCCGCTCGCAGTCACAATCACGCCTTCAACCTGCACGCCAGCCATGCGCTCCGCCGCATCGACGGCAAGGCGAATGGCTTTTTCCGCCTCATCCAGATCGACGACGGCCCCCGCCTTGATTCCTTGCGAGCGCTGGTGGCCAATTCCCAAAATCCTGCAGGCATGCGTCCGCCCTGGCAGCATTTCGGAGCCGCCCATTGGATCAAGCCGCGCAATCAAACAAACGATTTTCGACGTACCGACATCAAGAACCGAAATAAGAGTGCTCCGGCGTCCTGAAAGCGGGCGTAAGCGTGGTGGTGTTGCCCTTGCGCTCATGTCTGGCCGCCCTTTGGCTTCGCCTTATGAGCGAGCAGAGCTTCCCGAGCGGCAACCGCTTCTTCTGTCAAACGCGCCACGACGCGGCCTGGCTGGCGCAAGTCAAGCGAAACAAGATCTCTGTCGAGGACGTGGAAATCGCGCTGTAAGCCAACGAGCGTCGCAATCGCGGCTTGCGGATCTTTCTCCGGCAAGAGCACGTCAACGCCATTATTCACTTTTAGGCTCCAACGCCTTTGCGAAATCAACATCCCCGCCTGGATACGGGTGCGCAGATCACCGAGTGCATCGAGAATGCCGAGATAATCGGCAAGCCTCTCATTGGCGCCTTCTCCAACGACGAAGGGCAGGCTAGCAAAATGAGCATCACGCATCGAATCGATCGGCATTCCATCAGCCGCGATGATCCGCACCTGCCCATTTTTCTGCCAAAGCGCCGCGGGTTGGCGTTCTTCGATCTCAATCAGCAGACGATCAGGATAAAGCTTCGTGACGCTCACCTCTTTGATGAGCGGAACCTGTTTCAAGCGGGCGCGGATCGCTGAGACATCGAGGAAAATGAGTGAATTACGGGGACCTATACCGGCCGCTGCGAGGATGTCCTGTTCGCTGAGCTCACGTTCACCCGCGATCGTGACAGCCTTAATGCCAAAGCCAAAGCCTTTCGCTACTATATCTGGAATATGCCCATAAGTGGCAATGAAGGCTTCGTATTCACCGCCCGTCACGGCACCATAAAGGCCGACTCCAGCCAGCAGCGCCAAAGTCAGTGCAACTTCGGCACCCCGCGATTTGAAAAAGTTTGAGGCGCGCCTTGATATCTTAGCCGCAGCCGACAGCCTGACAGGACCGCGGTCCTGACGGCTTTCGTCACGTCCAAAAGATCCAGAGGCTCCTGCATAAACAATTGACGGATACGAGAAGCCTGTACAGACCTCCTTTACCGATTGCAGGAGGCGTCTTCCACCATCCATCGTACCAGCTCACCGAAAGAAAGCCCGGCATAGGCCGCCATTTCCGGCACGAGTGACGTCTCGGTCATACCTGGCTGGGTATTGACTTCCAACACGACGAGATCGCCCGTACCTCCGGGGCGGTCGTCGTATCGGAAATCAGCGCGGCTTACGCCGCGACAGCCGAGCGCTCTGTGCGCCTTAAGCGCTAACTCTTGTACATTTTGGTAAATATTTTCTTTAAGATTTGCCGGAAGTACGTGAATTGATCCGCCTTTTGAATATTTCGCGTTGTAATCGTACCAGCCCCCGTCAGCAGCGCGGATATCTATGACATCCAAGGCCCTTTCTCCCATCACACCGCAGGTCAATTCGCGCCCCTCGACGAATGATTCGACGAGCAGGCTATCGCCATAGGCCCAGTCCTCCCGCGTTAACTCCTGTGGCGGAAAAGCTTGATCTGCCTTGACAATGAGAATGCCAAAGGACGAACCTTCGTTCAGCGGTTTGATCACATAAGGCGGCGGCAGAACGTGGGACTTGGCCGCCGTCGCCCGATTGACGGTCAGGCCCAAAGCGACCGGGATGCCAGCCGCCTTCAAAACGTCCTTGGCTCTGTCCTTCTGCATGGCGAGCGCCGACGCCAGCACGCCCGAATGCGTATAGGGAATCTGCAGCATTTCTAGAATGCCTTGCAAAATCCCGTCTTCACCAAAACGGCCGTGCAGAGCGTTGAAAGCCACATCGGGCTTGAGCTTTGCCAGTTCCCCGGCGATCGACCTGTCGACATCGACGCGCGTCACCTGAAAGCCCTCAGCTTCAAGCGCCTTGGCGCAGGCCTCACCTGAACGCAGCGACACCTCACGCTCCGCCGAAAACCCGCCCATCAGAACGGCAATATGTTTGGCCATGATCTTTCCCGCGTAAGGCGCCAGACGATTCGTATTTAAATCATAGAATCGTTCATTTTATCCCTACGCGTTCAATCTCCCATTCGAGCCAGATGCCGGACGCCGTAAAGACACGGCGGCGCACTTCTTCTCCCAATCCTTCGAGATCGGCGGCGCTCGCTCTGCCCCGGTTGACCAGGAAATTGCAATGCAGCTCTGAGACCTGCGCATCGCCCATCACAAGGCCCCGGCATCCAGCCTTGTCGATCAGCTCCCAAGCCTTTTGCCCATCCGGGTTTTTGAATGTCGAACCGCCGGTGCGTGTATTGACCGGCTGCGTCTTCGAGCGTGCCTCAGCGATTTCAGCCATCTCACGGCGGATCTCATCCTGATGGCCGGGCTTTCCGGCAAGCCGAGCACGCGTGAAAATCACACTGTTCAAACCGCAATGGCGATAGGAATAGTCCATATCGGCCAGTTTGAATTCATGCAGAACCCCGCGCCAGTCGATCCCTTCGCAACTGACGAAAATATCCTTGATCTCGCTGCCGAAGGCACCTGCATTCATGCGCAGCGCGCCGCCAATATTGCCGGGAATGCCACGCAAGAACGAAAAGCCCGCGACTGACACCATCGCACCCGCGCTGGCGAGCTTCACGCCAAGCGAAGCCGCGCCGATCGTCGCGATCTCACCGTCAAACTTCATATCGTTGAAGCCTGGGCCAAGCGCGATCACGACGCCTTCGACGCCGCCATCGCGCACGAGCAGATTCGAGCCTTGGCCCAGAATGAGGATCGGAACATCCGGATCGAGATGCGACAAAAAATAGGAGAGATCTTCGGCGTCGGCGGGTGTGAAGACGGCTTGCGCGCGGCCGCCCGTCTTAAACCAGGTCCAAGGTGCGAGCTCGACATTGCCAACCAGCGAGCCGCGCAGTTCTGGCATGTAAAGGGAAAGCGGTGTGACAATATCTTCGAACATGAAACCAATCTAGCCACCCAAGCGGAAAGCGCTCTGAGCAGAAATGTTAGGGCCGTCATGCGCGGACTTGATCCGCGCATCCAGGCTTAAACGATTCTTGCCTGGATGGCCGGGTCAAGCCCGGCCATGGCACAATTGAGAGGCTGATGCCTAAAGTTTATTCCGGTCAATCATTGGCAAAGGCTAGCCTAAACCGGCCCTTCCGCCAACCGGCCCGGCAGAGCATAGGCCCATTGGGTTATGTTTCCAGCACCGAGGAAAACAATATAGTCGCCTGGCTTTGCCAGCGCACGCACCATAGCCGGAAGCGCTTCGGCATTGGGCAGCGCCAAAGCCTGACGATGGCCATGCGCTTTTAAAGCCATAACGAGATGGTCGCGGTCCGCCCCTTCGATCGGCTGTTCGCCAGCGGCATAGACATCCGCGACGATCACCGTATCGGCATCGTTGAAACAGGTCGCAAAATCGTTGAAGAGCGAATGAAGCCGCGTGTAGCGATGCGGCTGTACGATGGCGATGACTTGTGCCTTGGTCGATGCGCGGGCCGCGCGCAATACGGCGGCGATCTCAACCGGATGATGGCCATAATCGTCGAAGATGGCGGCGCCATTCCATTCGCCCGTACGCGTGAACCGGCGCTTCACGCCGCCAAAGCCCGCGAGCGCGCCGCGGATCGCTTCTGTGCTCATGCCGAGCTGATGCGCAACGGCCAAGGCTGCCGTGGCATTCAGCGCATTATGATGGCCGGGCATCGGCATCATGAGATTGTCCAGCCGCGTCTCGTCACCGCGACGGTCGCGTATCACGACGGCGAAGCGCGAGACACCGCCGGTGAGATCCACATCGAGGAGACGCACATCGGCTTGCGGGTTCTCCCCATAGGTGATGACACGGCGGTCTTCGATTTTGCCGACAAGCTCCTGCACCGTTGGATGGTCGAGGCACATCACCGCGAAACCATAGAAGGGCAGATTTTCGACAAAGGCGCGAAACGCCTCCTTGATCGCCTCAAACGTTGCAAAATGATCGAGATGTTCGGGATCTATATTCGTGACGATCGCAATATCAGCTGGCAATTTCAAAAATGTGCCATCGCTTTCGTCGGCCTCGACAACCATCCAATCACCTGCGCCGAGCCTTGCATTGGTGCCGTAAGCGTTGATGATGCCGCCATTGATGACGGTTGGATCAAACTTGCCAGCGTCGAGCAAAGTCGCAACCAAAGATGTCGTCGTTGTCTTTCCATGCGTTCCGGCAATAGCGACGCATTGCTTCAAGCGCATGAGCTCGGCAAGCATTTCCGCGCGCCGGACAACCGGCAAACGCTTCTCGCGCGCAGCGGATAATTCGGGATTGTCGCGTTTGATCGCCGTCGATACCACGACCACTTCCGCCGATCCAAGATTCTCAGCTTTATGGCCGATGTGAACGAGAGCGCCCTTTTCGCGCAAGCGCAGGACATTGGCGTTCTCAGATGCGTCGGACCCTTGCACCGCGTAGCCAAGGTTGAGCAGAACTTCGGCGATACCAGACATGCCGATGCCGCCGATCCCGATAAAATGAATCGGCCCCAGTTCAGGCGGCAGTTTCATTATGCTCCTCCGGATTCAAGGCGAATCGCTGCACGAGATCGGCAAGCCTTTCAGCCGCGTCGGCAATGCCCGCGCGCTTGGCCAATTCCGCCCTGCAGAAGAGATCACCGGGGTCATTGAGCGCTTCCGTCAAAGCGCCTGCGAGCCATTGCGGTGTAAAGCGCGTTTGCGGCACGACCACCGCGGCCCCGCGTTCAGCTAGTTGCGCGGCATTGCCCGCTTGATCCTGATCGATCGCATGCGGAAAAGGAACAAGCAACGCCGGACGGCCGATCACAGCGAGTTCCGATACAGTCGAAGCCCCAGAGCGTCCGATCACAAGATGGGCCGCAGCCATTCGCGCCGGCAGATCAGGAAAAAAGGCATTCACTTCTGCTTCGACGCCAAGGCTTTCATAAAGACTGCTGACGCGGGCGAGATCCTCCGCCCGCGCCTGCTGAACGACGATGAGCTTACTGCGCAGCTCTTCCGGCAAAAGCGTGATCGCCGCAGGCACGACATCGGACATGATCCGCGCACCTTGCGACCCCCCCGTCACGAGAAGGCGAAACCGGCCATTCTGAAAATCAGGAAAAGCGACCCGCGATGCTTCAAGGACAGCGGGACGCACCGGGTTTCCAGTGAGATAAGTTTTGGCTGCGAGCTTCGCATCAATGCCGCCAAGCGTCTCGAAACCCTTTGCGATTGCATCGACCCAGCGCGCAAGAAAGCGGTTGGCCCGGCCCATCACCGCATTGGCCTCATGCAAAATCACCGGCACATGCAGAAAGCTGGCCGCGAAGACAGGCGGCACCGTCGGATAGCCGCCGAAGCCCACAACGGCCAAGGGCTGAATATCTTTTAAAAGCCGGTAAGCTGAACCCGTCCCTTGCGCGAGTGTAATAAGGGCCATGGCTTTTGCCGCAGGCGAACCGCCGCTTGGTGTCGCCGCGGCGATCTGATGGATCGCGCGGGCGGGAAACTGCCCGCCATATTTCGCGGCCCGTTCGTCGGTCACAAGCTCCACGGCATAGCCGCGCGCGATCAGCGCATTGCTCAAAGCTTCGGCTGGAAACAGATGTCCGCCGGTTCCGCCCGCGGCAACAAGAACCGGACGCGGCCTTTTCATACCTCTTCCTCAGGCATGTCGAGCATCAAAGCCGAGCGCGGCCTTTTGCGCGTGACGGCGATAAGGAAACCCATGCCAAGCGCGAGAGAAATCAAAGACGAGCCGCCGTAAGAGATGAAGGGAAGCGTCATGCCCTTCGCCGGCATCAGATGCAGATTGACAGCCATGTTAATGGCGCTTTGCAGTCCAAAGAGCATCAGAAGACCGGCAGCGGCGAAGCGGCAGAAAGGGTCGTCATCCTGCGTCGCTTTGACGAGGCCGCGCAACACGATAAAGCCGAAGATCGAAACAAGAATGAGGCAACTTGCGATCCCGAACTCCTCCCCCGTCACTGCGAAAATGAAATCCGTATGCGCGTCAGGAAGAATACGTTTAACTGTGCCTTCCCCTGGACCTTTACCGAACCAGCCGCCGGCCAAGAAGCTTTGGAGCGCGGTATCGACCTGGAACGTATCGACGATGCCGCCCCCGGTGCCGGGATCGATGAATTTCAGAATGCGCGCCCGCACATGCGGCACGAATTTATAAGCGAGCATGACACCGCTCATGCCAATGCCGCCGATCCCGACAACCCAGAACCAATGCAGCCCTGCCATGAAGAATAGCGCCGCCCATACAAGCGAGATCAACATTGTCTGACCGAAGTCAGGCTGCAAGATCAAAGGCACGATGGTGATGGGCAAAAGCAAGAGAGCGAGAAAATTGCCCGGAACATCGCGTCTTTTACCACCTTCGGAAAAAGCCCAGGCGGCGAGAATGACAAAAGCGGGCTTGAGAAATTCGGACGGCTGAATGCCAAAGATCCAACGCCTCGCTCCTTTGACCTCATGGCCAAATAGTAAAGCGATGATGATCAAAGCCATCGAAACAAAGAACACCAGCAATGCCGCCCGGCGGACATGGCGCGGTGACAGAAACGAAGTCGAGATCAGCACGCAGAGTGCTGGAACCAGATAAAGTGCCTGGCGATGCACGAAATAGAACGTCGAAAGCCCTAGACGCTCAGCGACCGGCGGGCTAGCGGCCATGGTGAGCACGAGACCAAGCACGATCAAAGTGCCAAGCGCGGCAAGCAGCCAGCGATCGACAGTCCACCACCAATTGGCCAGAGCTGAACGTTCGACGCGCGAGACCATCATCCCCTCCCATAGATATTGTGGACCAAAATACCACCGACACTTTTCCGCATGCCGCCTTAGACTTTCTGTTTCTCGGCCAACAGAGCCTTCACAAGCCCCCGGAAAAAGTCGCCGCGTTTCTCAAAATCCGGAAATTGATCGAAAGAAGCGCAGGCTGGCGAGAGCAAAACCACCGGTGCTTCGAGCAAACTTGCTTCCGCGTCTTTTGCGGCGGCCCGCAGCGCGGCATCCAGCGTGACGCAGCGCTCGTAAGGCAACGCATCGCCGATGGTAGCTGCAAAGAGTTCCATCGCTTCGCCGACGAGATAGGCCTTCACGACTTTTGAAAACAGGCCGCGCAGAGGCGTGATGCCGCCTTCCTTCGCACGGCCGCCGATGATCCAAAAAATCTGGTCGAAAGACAAAAGCGCCTTTTCGGCCGCGTCCGCATTGGTGGCTTTTGAATCATTGACGAACAGAATTTTACCGAGGCGCCCAACTTCTTCCATCCGGTGCGGCAGACCTGGAAAGCTCTGTAAGCCTTTTGTCACGAGTTCGAGATTGAACGCATGCGCGCCAAGCGCCGCGACCGCCGCCGCTGCGTTCTGACCATTATGCTTGCCGCGCAGCGACGCAATACCGGCAAGATCGGCAATCGTCATCGACCGGCCCTCCAGGCGCCTGACCAGCCGCGTGCCATCCAGGATAATTCCGTGCGGAACATCAAGATGCGTGACCGAAACGGACGTGCCTGGCTTTTTAGACTTGGCTAGGCGCTCACTGATCGCCACGCAAATATCATCGTCGAGACAGACGACAGCGTTCTCGGCGCCGGCGACAAGCCGCTCTTTGATCGCGGCGTAATTTTCCATTGTGCCGTGCCGGTCAAGATGGTCCGGGGTGACATTTAGCAGCACGCCAACCCACGGTTTGAGGGACGGTGTGAGATCGATCTGGAACGATGAGCATTCAATCACATGCACCCGGCCATCCGCTGGCGGCTGCAGCGCAAGAATGGGTATGCCGATATTGCCGCCGATCTGTACGTCATAACCGAAGGTTTTAAAGAGATGCGCGGTCAGCGCTGTCGTTGTCGATTTGCCGTTCGTGCCTGTGATGGCAACGAAAAGGGATCGCGGCGCGATGAAAGCACGCTCGCGGCAGAAAAGCTCGATGTCACCAATGACTTCGACACCCTCCTCTTTGGCTTTTTGCACGGTCCAATGCGGCTCTGGATGCGTGAGCGGCACGCCGGGCGCCAGGACCAAAGATGAAAACTGATGCCAATCGGCTTCGCGCAGATCGGCGATTTGCAGACCCGCGTCACGGGCCTTGCCGCGCGCGGCTTCCTTATCGTCCCAGACGGAGACTTGCGCACCGCCAGCAACCAGCGCCTGCGCGCTGATGAAGCCCGACCCGCCAAGGCCGAAAAGCGCGACATGCTTATCTTTAAACGAGGTGACCGGTGTCATCGTCACCTCAATTTCAATGTAGAGAGGCCGATCAGAGCCAAAACAAAGGCCACGATCCAGAAGCGGACCACGACTTGCGGCTCCGACCAGCCCAGCTGTTCAAAATGATGATGGATCGGCGCCATTTTGAAGACGCGCTTGCCGGTCATTTTAAATGAGACAACTTGGACAACCACCGACAAAGTTTCGAGCACGAAAAGCCCGCCGACAATGGCAAGGACGATTTCATGCTTCACCGCGACCGCGATCGTACCGAGCAATCCGCCAAGTGCGAGAGAGCCTGTATCGCCCATGAAGATTTGCGCGGGAGGCGCGTTGAACCAGAGGAAGCCGAGGCCAGCACCAATCACCGCGCCGGCGACAACGGCGAGTTCGCCCGCGCCAGGCACAAAGTTGATGCCGAGATAGGTTGAAAAAATCGCATTACCGGCAAGATAAGCGATGATTCCGAACGTCGCGCAGGCGATCATGACCGGCACGATCGCCAGCCCATCGAGCCCGTCGGTGAGATTGACAGCATTGCCCGCCGAGACGATCACGAAAGGCCCAAAAACCAGAAAGAACAGGCCAAGATCGACGACGAATCCGTTAATCGCTGGAAGAGCAAGACCCGTTGTATAGGTGCCGCCGACATTCATCATCAAAGCGCAAGCTGCGACAGCGATGACCGTTTCAAGGCCAAGCCTGATGCGGCCAGAGAAGCCTTTATGGGTCTGCTTCGTGACCTTCAGAAAATCATCATAGAAGCCGATGAGACCGAAGCCTGTCATCACCAAAAGGACGATCCAAATATACGGATTATTGAGATTGGCCCAAAGCAAAGTGGCAACGATAAGCCCTGAGAGGATCATCAGGCCGCCCATTGTCGGCGTGCCTTTTTTCGTCAATAGGTGGGATTGCGGGCCATCTTCACGGATCGGCTGTCCTTTACCCTGCTTCAGGCGCAAAGCCGCGATGATCTTCGGCCCGAAGAAGAACACGAAGAACAACGCAGTCGCCGTCGCACCACCCGCTCTGAAGGTGATGTAACGAAAGAGATTGAGCGGACCATGACTTGAAAGTTCCGCAAGCCAAAAGAGCATATTGGATTCCTTAGGCTTGCGCCGGGGCTGGAGGCGCGAATTTCTGCTTGAGCGCAGTGACGATTTTGGACATACGGCTTCCGTTCGATCCTTTAATGATGATCACGTCACCACGCCGGACAGCATCCAGAACAATTGGCTCAAGCTCAGTGGCGTCCGCGCACCAGGCGCCACGCTGGTCAGCGGGCAAAGCCTCCGAAAGAGATTTCATCAAAGGGCCAGCGGTGAAAACGAGATCGATGTGATTGAGAGCCACGTCTTCGGCAAGACCGGCGTGCCATGAAGCTGCATCCGCTCCCATTTCCAGCATATCGCCAAGGACCGCGATACGGCGCCCTCCGGATCCAACTGGCAACGCGCCTGCGAGTGCCAAGGCCGCGCGCATCGAAGCTGGATTTGCATTGTAGCTTTCATCGATCACTGTAAAAGGCCCGCTGCCTGTCTCCAAGTTAAGTTTTTGTCCGCGTCCAGGCTGCGCCTGGAAAAAGCCCAAGGATGCGGCCGCCTCATCAAGCGCTAGGCCGGACATGCGGGCAGTCAGCAAGACAGCAAGCGAATTCATAGCAAGATGCTTGCCTGGTGCGCCAAGACGAAAGGACAGCTCGCGCCCAAAAATGCGGGTGTGAAGCATGGAATGATCCGAGGCAAGCTGAATGCCCAAGAGCCTCGCGTCGGCATATTCATCCTCACCGAAAGTCAGGATGTGTTCTGCCAATGAGGCTTTGGCATGGTCGTGAAGCCGCGCGAATTGCGCGAGATCTCGATTGATAATGGCAACGCCTCCATGCGTCAGGCCAGAAAAGATCTCCGCTTTGGCATCGGCAATGGCATCGACGCTCTCAAAATTTTCGAGATGCACGGGCGCCACATTGGTGATGATCGCCACATGCGGCCGAACCATGGCGACAAGCGGCGTGATCTCGCCCGCGTGGTTCATCCCAATCTCAAAGATTCCATAGGAGGCTGATTTAGGCATGCGCGCCAAAGTCAGCGGCACACCCCAATGATTATTATAAGATGCAACCGAAGCATGCGTCGGACCGCTTTGCGAGAAAACGAGGCGCAGAGCTTCCTTAGTAGAGGTCTTGCCGACAGATCCGGTCACAGCGATGATATGCGCTGAGGAGCGCGCGCGGGCGGCCTCGCCCAACCGTTGCATCGCTGCCAGCACATCATGCACGATATAGAGCGGGCCAAGGCCTGCGAGCGCATCGGCATGGGCTTCATCCACCACAGCCGCCGCGGCACCCTTTTCAAGTGCAGCGGCAACATAGTCGTGCCCATCGTTGGCATCGCCCTTGATCGCAAAAAAGAGATCGCCTTGCATAAGCGACCTCGTGTCGATCGAGATCCCATAGGCGGCCGATGGGACATCGCCACTAACGCGCGCTTGCAGCGGTGCGACAAGACCAAGGCCAGTCCATAAGGGGTCAAGTGATAGTGCGAGGGGCGTGTTCATGCGCCGAAGCCTTTGAGAACGGACTTGGCACATTCGGAGTCCGAAAAAGGCAAAGTCTGGCTGCCAATAATCTGCCCCGTCTCATGGCCTTTGCCCGCGATCAGAAGAACATCACCTGGCTGAAGCGCCGCGATGCTTTCTGCGATCGCGATGGCTCGATCTCCGATCTCGCGCACATGCGATACGGCGCCAGCGCCTTCGAGGACAGAGCGCCGGATCGACGCAGGATCTTCACTGCGCGGATTATCGTCCGTCACAATGACACGATCTGCCAGGCGCGCAGCAATCTCTCCCATGATCGGTCTTTTGCCGGTATCGCGATCGCCGCCGCAACCGAAAACCACGACGAGATTGTTTGATGTCAGCCGCCGCAAGGTCCGCAAAGCTTTGTCGAGCGCGTCGGGTTTATGAGCATAATCCACGAAGATAGGCGCGCCATTCAGATCGCCGACAAGTTCAAGACGCCCAGGTGCACCCTCAAGCTGTTCAAGCGCCGCGAAGACAGTTTCCGCTGGGCTTCCCGTAACAATACAAAGGCCCGCCGCGACCAGCGCATTCGAGACCTGAAAATCGCCAGCGAGCGGAAGCCTCACCGGATAGATCTGACCTTCATAGGCCAGCTCAAGATGTGAGACGAGCGTCTCAGGCCTGACGCTCATGACGCGCAGCGCGGCGCCCTTTGCGCCAATCGTGAAAAGCTGGAGCCCGCGCGCCTCGCAAACTGAGATCACCTTAGAAGCAACATCGCTGTCTGCATCGACAACAGCGGGCTGGCCATTGTGAAGCAGAGTATCGAAGAGACGCATCTTGGCATTGAAATAATCGTCGAGCGTCGCATGATAATCGAGATGGTCGCGCGACAGATTGGTGAAGGCCCCGGCTTTCAGACGTACCGCGTCGAGCCGGTGCTGGATCAGGCCATGCGACGAGGCCTCCATCGCAAGATGAGTGACGCCTTCATCCGATAATCGCGCCATGGCGCGGTGCATTTGGATCGGGTCGGGTGTCGTGAGGCTGCCGTAATTGGCGCCCATCGGCGCGACGATCCCCAATGTTCCGAGCGAAGCCGCGGACTTACCGAGCTTTGCCCAGATTTGCCGGGTGAAAGCAGCTACCGACGTTTTACCGCTCGTGCCAGTTATAGCCACAGTTGTTTCGGGCTGGCCCTGATAAAAGCGGGCGCTGGTAAAAGAAAGCGATGTCCGCACATCCGGGACTTTTATGAAAGCCGTTTCATCGAAAGCTGTCTCGGGATCGCTTTCCGCGACAATCGCGATCGCGCCCTTCGCAATGGCCTGCGGCGCGAAGGCCAGCCCATTGGCGTTGACGCCGGGCACTGCGAAGAAAACGAAACCCGGTTCGACCGTGCCGCTATGGACACTGAGGCCGCGCACTTCCCGTCCAGCGAAATGTACTGGCATGCCCGCGGCGGGAAAGAGATCGGCCAAAAGCATCACTCACCGCCCCGCGAGGTCTGAGGAACATTCGCTATTCCATAGCCAAGCTTAGCCAGAAGCGGAAATGGCTGCGCCGGTAAATCAATCCGTGGCGCAATCCCAAGCAGGGGGCCCGTGCGCTCGATGATTTGGCCAGTGACAACGCCCGCGTTCCAAGCCGCCGTATGATAGTGCTGATCCGGCAAGGCCTGCGGTTCATCCATCAAAGTGAGGTAGAGATATTTGGGATGATCAGCTGGGAGGATCGCCATGAATGTCGTGAACACTTTATCCTGGGAATAATGGCCATGCACGATCTTATCCGCTGTGCCAGTCTTGCCACCGATGAAATAACCTTTGATATCGGCCTTTCTCGCAGAGCCTATCTCAGCATTGAGCCTCATGAGATAGCGCATGGTTTCAGATGTCTCTGGCCGGACGACCCGAGGCGCATCCTTTTTGGCATCCTCTTCGCTCCGCTTCAAGAAAGTCGGCGTCACCATGATCCCGCCGTTAACGAGGGCACCCACTGCCATGATCGCCTGCAATGGAGCGACATTGAGACCCTGGCCGAAGGCAATCGTCATCGTATTCAGCTCGCCCCAGTTTTTCGGCACAAGCGGTTCGGCGGATTCTGGCAATTCAGTACGAAGCCGCGTCAATTGACCCATCTTGCGTAAAAAGGCTTTGTGGCCTTCGACACCCACCATCAAGGCCATACGGGCCGTTCCAATATTCGACGAATAAGTAAAGACCTCCGGCACAGTGAGAAAACGGTGCTGGGCATGAAAATCATGGATCGTGAAGCGGCCGTAGCGGAGAGAGTCCCGCGCATCGAGCCGTGAATTTAAATTGACCTTGCCTGCCTCCAGCGCCATGGCGATCGAGATGGCCTTGAAGGTCGATCCCATTTCGTAGACGCCAACTGAGAGGCGGTTGATGTGATTTGGATCAAGCGCGTCGGCTGGATTGTTCGGATCAAAATCAGGCAGCGACGCCATGGCAACGATCTCGCCAGTGTTGACATCGAGAATGGCGGCGGCGCCCGCCTTGGCTTTAAACTTTTCGATTCCCTTCTCAAGCTCGTCGCGGACCGCGAATGTCGCCTCCAAGTCAAGCGAGGTTACGATAGGTTTAAGATTATCGGGCGTGAGCGCGAAACCGGCGCCATGCAGATCCGCAAGACCTTGACCATCGATATATTTTTCAAGGCCTGAAATGCCGACGCCATCCAGATTGGCAAAGCCCAACACATGCGCGGCAATCGGGCCATTCGGATAAACACGTTTGTTTTCCTGCATAAAACCGACGCCGGGCAGGCCGAGATGATAAACTTCTTGCTGCTGCTTGGGCGTGATCGCACGTTTGACCCAGATGAATCCTTTGCGCGATCCAAGCTTCTCACGCAGTTCTTCCGCGTTGATCCCCGGCAAGACGGCCGACAAAAGCTCGACAGCTTCATCCTTGTCGATGATACGGCGCGGCTCCGCGAAAACCGATGTGACTTTGATGTCGGTCGCGAGCACTTTGCCATTACGATCCAGAATATCCGGCCTGGCCGCGGCGACAACATCTTCCGCGCCGCGCTTCGCATTTTGCTGCGGCTCGGGATGCAGACCCAGCATCACAAGCCGGCCGCAGATAACAGCATATAGCAGCCCGAAGACGGCCGCGACGAGCCTAATACGCCGTGTGCTTTTATCGATCTTCGTGGCGAAGAGCCCAAGGAAAAAATGCCATAGGCGGCGCAGGCGCGGCGGCTTTGCTATCGCGCGCGCTGGATGGCTTTGCCGCTCATTCTGCGAAGAAGGAATTTCGCCGCTCATTTGCCTTGCATCTCACCTTGCAGAACTGGAAGGAGTGACTGGCGCGACGCTCGTGCCGTCATGCGGTGTATTGGTCGGCTCCCCCAAGCCGAGCGCCTCAAGCTTGCGGCCGATCTCATCGACCCTCATACCTTTCTCAGGCAAAGCTTCCGGGCCGACAATCTGGCTCAAAGCCAAAGGCTGCAGATCGAGAAGCTTCTCAGATAAAAGCTGCACCCGCTCTGGCCGGGTGACATGCGCCCATTCGGCCTTGAGCATGCCGATCGAATCTTCCTCATCCTTGATCTGATGCTTGAGTTCGGCAATTTTTTCGGCGTGGAAGATCGTCTCGTATTTGATCGAATACGCATAGATCGCCGATCCCACCAGGGCGAGGATCGCAAGAAGGTTCAAGAGGCGCACCATATTAGCGGCCCTTCGCAGAAGGTTGCGGCAGATGGATCAGTTTTAAAAGAGCCTCATCGATAGGCCGTGACGCGGACGCGCTTCTGATGCCAAAGCGGAGTTTCGCGGAGCGGGCACGAGGATTACGCTTTATCTCGTCTTCCGACGGCACGATCGGCTGCCCTTTCGGCAAAGAAAAAGTCGAATCGAGCGCTTCAGCTTCGCCCGGCAAACGGCGTGATACCGCCTGGCCGCGCCCTGAACGCGTTGTGAAAAAAGTCTTTGCGATTCGGTCTTCAAGCGAATGGAAAGTGACGGCAACGAGCCTTCCGCCCGGCCTCAAGCTGCGCTCAGCACCAATAAGCGCCCGCGCGAATTCGCCCAATTCGTCATTCACCGCGATCCGCAAGGCCTGGAAGCTTCGCGTCGCCGGATGAATATCTGTTGGCTTCGCCGGTGCGACCCGCGCGATCATCTGCGCCAGCGCCAGCGTCGTCGTAAAGGGAGCGCTCGCGCGATCCTTCACGATCGCCCGGGCGATGCGGCGCGACGCGCGCTCTTCGCCATAATAATAAAGAATATTGGCGAGGGATTCTTCGTCCAATGAATTTATAAGGTCCGCCGCGCTTTGCCCCTCGCCTTCCATGCGCATGTCGAGCGGCCCATCCGCGCGGAAAGAAAAGCCGCGCCCCGGTTCGTCGATCTGCATAGAGGAAAGGCCAATATCGAGGACGACACCGTCGAAGCCGGAAAAGCCGAGGTCCTCCGCCGCTGTTGCAAGTCTGGAGAACCGCTCTTGAGACAGAGTGAGACGGCCTTGCGCCTCTTCGACAAGATCGTAACCAGCCATGATCGCCGTCGGGTCACGATCCAAGGCCAGCACGCGGGTGCCTGCGACCGCCAGAATGGCGCGCGTATAGCCGCCAGCGCCGAAAGTCGCATCGAGATAAAGACCGCCTTCGCGGACATCGAGGGCGGCGATCATTTCATCGCAAAGTACGGGGATATGCCGCGCTCCGCCAGCAGCGGACTCATCGGCATCGCAGCGCCCCGGGATCATTCCCATCCACCTTGCGATCGCGGCAGCGCCGTATCCAGCGTCACCGGTCCAGAGCTGAGTTGTTTTCGCAAAAGGCGCACCCGCTGTTTGGCCTCTTCGAGATGCGCTTGAAAACGGTTCGGCTCCCAAATCTGAAATTTGTGACCCTGCCCCACGAAAGTGACGCCGCCCGTGATCCCTGAGAAAGCTTTGGCGGCCTCGCTCAGAACGGCCCGGCCCTCTGTATCGATCTTTAGAATCTCGCTCGTGCCGAGAAGCGCGGTTGAGAACAAGTCCCGCTCCTCGGAGTAAGGTGACAGCCGCGCGAGCAGACCATCGATCTCTTGCAAAAGCGCGTTGCCGCCG
>Ga0116230_10001013_pt1 | contig 25738 bp, 17 predicted proteins | sample S1TSphfallax_3_FD_88678 | JGI IMG/M metagenome (GOLD analysis project Ga0116230, IMG submission 88678) | Host-associated microbial communities from peat moss isolated from Minnesota, USA - S1T2_Fd - Sphagnum fallax MG | ecosystem: Host-associated > Plants > Peat moss > Unclassified | place... | reverse complement strand
TCCGGCGTGCGGCGTCGACGGGCCGAGGATCACCAACGAGAGGGCATGCGCCTCGTCGATGGTGATTGGATCATCTGGAGCGGCGAATACGCGATGAAAACCGCCCTTGCTGGACGCATCATCACGGAGCACATGGGCAATCGCGGTCTCAACCTCGTGATCGGGAAACGCCTTGGCGCGATCATCGGCAAGGCGGTTGAGCGTCGGCTGTGTCGAGAACCAATATCGGCCGCCTTCCTCATACAAGTAGGTTGCTTTCTCGGTCAGCTCGCGCAGCGCCTCGCCGAAAATGGCGAGTTGATCACCGGGCTCAGCGCAGGCGAGGCGGAGGCCCTGGCCGGTCAGTCCCGCGTTTGGCCTGCCGACCAACGGCGCCGAACAGATGAACACCGCGCGAGCGGCCCGGGTCGCGGCGCGCATCTGCGAAATCCGACGTGAGGGGTTGGCCTCCATTCGTGTAGGTAACGAACTTTCGCCATCGACTTCCTTATCAACAACGGCCGCGAACGCGGAATCGAGAGGATACAGAACGCTCGCGCGAACCCGCTCGTGAGATAGTGGCACGCGGGCCGGGGTGATGAGCGGATCGTGAACCTGGGCCTGCCACAACACGCCGACGACATTGGCCATAAAGCGCAGCACACCACGGGTGCGCTGAAATTTTTCCAGGCTCGCCCAATCCTTCGAAAGTCGATCAAACAATTCCGGATGGATGGGGTAGGAGAGCTTGAGCAGATCCTGGTAGCGCGCCTCTTTTGCCTCCGGCGGAAATTCGGCCGGATTTTTTCGGTACAGATCGTGGAACGCCTTCACAGTGTCGTCCCGCGCCCGCTCGCCATCGGCATCCAGCGCCTGGAACAGACGGCGGCGGATAATCTCGTAGGTTTCGTCGCCGGATGCCGGTAGCCACGCGGACTGCACCCGACCGAATACCTTCTCAAGGCGCAGCAAGGCGGCCTCACCCTTCGGGCCTCCCGCCTCGGCCACACTCTCCGGCAGCGAACCGACAATCAGGATGCCGGGCACCATCTTGGCCGCTTCAGTCAGAGACTGAATGAAGGAGAGGAACGCCTCGAACCGATCCTCCGACAATTGGCGAGCATAGGCGACCAATTCATCCAGCAGAATGATGCTAGGCCCGGCCAGCTTGAACAATTCGACAAGCAGTTCTGAGGCCGGATTCGTGCGCGCCGCCTCCGCTTCGGCCATGATCGCCAACCCGGCCTCGCCAGCCAGACGCCAGGCAATGTAACCCCACAGCGTATGGACCTTGGGGCCGTCCTTGAGGATCAGGGAGACGTCCGTGCCCTTGGAGGTTCCGACAAACACGGCCACCTTCGGCTGTCGCCACGTCTTGACCCCGGCCTTCTCGGCAAGCGACGCTACGCCTTCAAGTAGCGACAGATTGGCGGCCTTCGCCAGGTGGTATACCGCGAGCATTGTGTGCGTTTTGCCGCCGCCAAACGCTGTCTGAAGGCCGATCACCGGATCGCCGCCGGCACCGGCCAGACGTTGGAGGCTGGTCGTTAGAACGCGGCGCAGGCCTTCCGTGAGGAAGGTGATGCGGAAGAAATTTTCGGGTGCCGCATAATCCTCGGTCGCATGGCCGGCATCAACCGCGAAAAGATCAGCCGCAAACTCGGCTTCCTTGAATCGATTGGCGAGAACGTCAGGATGCGGCAGGGCGACCTCGATCCAGGGCCGAAGCGCCTTTGTCGGCCTTTCTTCGAGCTCTTCTTTGGTAGCCAGTGCGAGCGTCGGGCGCGCGGCCGCCGGTGTCGGCGCAACCGGCGCAGCAATTGGTGCCGGCATGCCGGACTGGCGCTGCGCATCATATAGCTTCTTCACCTCGGCCACCTCGGCCGGCGGCGCCTTTACCGCCTTCAAGAGCTGGTGAAGCGCGTCGAGATACCTGAGCGCCTCGTCATCCTGGAGCGGGATCGAGAGATGCGACGTGGCGTTGCGTGCTTCCAGAGCGGTCGAGGTGAAGTTCCGAACGCGATGCTTGTCATTACGGCCGAAGGCGTCGTCGAACACGTCACGCCAATTGTCGATCATGGTTTTTAGCAGACCGTACTCGTCGAGCGACGCGTTAGCAGCACCACCGGCCGCTCGGCTGGCGTAATTCAGCCAGTTCCCGCCGTGGCGGCCCTTCATACGGGCTTCGACAAACGGTGCCAGTCCACGACGTAGGTGATAAAGCCCCCCCTGGACGCGCTGAAGTGTTTCCTTTTCTGTACTCATGTTGTGAACCACTTCGTTTTGTCGCAGCCACAGAGAAAATTAACAGAAATCCCAGCCGCGTTTAGCGGGACGAGACTATCTGCCCAATCGCTGTCCGTTGCATTTGTGACTGCAACGCCTGTCTTCGCAGCCAAAGCCGCGAACTTGCGATCGGAGAGGTCGAACGCGGCCAACTGCGGCGTCGCTGGGAAATGCGCGAAACTACCGTCGGGACTTTTAGGAAGGTCGATCCTCCGGACGTGCGCCGGATTGAACTGATTTTGGTAGATGTGCAGCAAGAATAGAGCGCCCAACTCAAAGGGTCTTCCCATCTGTAACGCGCGTGCGTACTCCGTGCGGATTTCATCATCCTGATCGAGCAAAACTACGTGCTGCGCGCGTGCCGCCGTAATGAACAAAACGCAGTTATCAGCGCAAGTTGTTAGGACCTGCCGATTCTGACGATTTGCGACAACTGCCACATTGGTGTCCACGATCACGTCGCTCATTGAGTAAGTGCTTCCCCTCGGCGCTCAATGCGCTTTAATTCTGCCGTGGCAACCTCGTTGAATGCATCTCCCATGAATTTGTCAGGCCAGTTACGAATATTCCCAAGTGAGTCAACGTCTAGGGGGACGAGGATCGATTCTCCAGCTTTGGCCTCCGCAAAGTACAATGCGATCATGTCGGCTGAAATGTCAGCCTCGGCAATTCGGCGCTGTAGCCTTAGGAGCAGGTGCTCGGAGTGACTTTCGAGGACAACCTGCACCCTCCTATGTATCGCGGCACTTATGATGACATCCGCGAGCGCCGCTTGCGCGAGAGGATGAAGGTGGATTTCTGGCTGCTCGAAGATAACAGTCGATCCCTCGGGCACATATTGGAGAAGGGTGATAACAGGAAGGACCTGTGAGACACCTGTGCCCACATCAGTCAGCGGCACCGATGGGCCGCCTCGATGCACGCAGACCCGAGCGATCCAGCGGTTGGAGCCGGGTGCAACTTCGTCGATCGAAAAACTGTCAATCAAACCGAGATGCTTGAGCCAATGCGCAACTACCTCTTGAAGTGGGCGCCGCTTCATCCTCGGTCCAAGACTTCGCAACTCATCGGCGGCAGTCGCAGCAACAAGTGCCTCGATGGTGCGCTCACCCGCGGTCCCCACGTCGATCGGTCTCGTGCCTGTCCAGACGTAATCTCGCAAGGGGCGAACACGAAGTGGCCCGAGATAATAGAAATGGTCGAACTCATCCTCGTATGCCGTCTCAAGATCGGAGAGAAACTGTGCATTCTGGAAGTACGTCCTGGCCTGATCGGGAAATGCGTAGGACCGCACCGGACCAGGCAATGTCCAAGCACGTCCTCGATTGCGGACAAACTCAAAATTCCCACCGGCGGATACAAGCTCATATTCTGATCCGCTGTCACCTTTAGCAGCCAATCGGAAGCTGATCCCACTCAGAGAGTATTCGAGGAAACTCGATCGCATAGAGAAAGTTTGGGTCTTCAAAAGCCGCTCCGCTACGACCTCTGAACTCAAAGCAAAAACGTCGCTGCTCGCGGCTACGGCTGCCTTTGAGCCGGTCGCGTCCTTGAGGGATAGGCTGCTCTGGCGACGAAATCGAATATCCCATTGCAATCGTTTGCCGATATCGCCGCCATTTATGACGTCAGAAAATTGGCCAAGCTCGACATATGGGCCGTTCAACTGGAGCACTGTGGCACGGTCGCGCTCCTCGCGTGTCTGCTTGAGCATCAATAAGAATTGGATCAAGCTGGATTTGCCGGACGAGTTGGTGCCGAACAGTCCCGTAATCCGAGCAAAGTCGAGCTTAGCCTGGCGCCAGGCTTTGAAATTTCGCAGGTCAAACGATTCGAGCATGATCCGCTCTCACAACAGATCCAGCTGCGTTCGAACGTCGAGCGACTCGCCTCTGGCCAACTTAGTCGCAAAGTCTTCTAGCGTTGGCCATTCCTGCGCAAGTTCGTTGTAGACAAGCGCTTCAGCAGCCCAGTTCTTTTGAGTTGAGATTTCAAATAAGCGATAGGCAAGGGCACGGGCTTCTTCCGACTTTTTGCCCATTTGGGCAACAAGCAAAGCAGCCTGATGGCCGCCACCATCTTCGGCGTTTAGCACGCGAGCAGTGTGTTGGACGCACTCCCACACGGTAAGTGTTGCGTCGCCTGCGGGCGTCCAGTCGCGGGGTAGTTGGCCCCGCGGCATCAACGCCGCCCGACCGTGAAGATCCTGGAACACTCCAGCAGAAAAAAGCGCATTCAGAGGCACATTTTTAGCGTTGGCGAGTGTGATGAGGTCACCAGATGGCTTAGCATCGAAGCCATACGTGGCAAACCAAGCCAGCGCCACCTGAGTTGGCGCATCAAAGGCTTGGTCTAACTCGTTCTCAATTTCCTCCCAAACACGGTTGATGACCGCGAGAGCGGTCTTGACATCCATTGCGCTGTCATCGTCCTCCAATACCTTGGCATAACGGGAGTACACACCCATGCCCGGACCTATGACCGATTGTTGCATATCGACTGGACCGACACCGGCCTTACGTATCGCGTCTATTGCTCCCGGCATCTCACGCTTCAATACCCGGATAAAGTCTGCGCGAATGGTGACGGCAGCGTCGGCTGGTCGTTTGCGGCAGACAAGGACGATGGATGAGGCAAGCGCATTCGTGTCTCTACCGATTAACCGCCCGGAACTCTCGGTACGGACTGGCCAGGTCCCATCGATTGCTAGTCCAGCGTTCACGATGGCCTGCAAGAAAGATGACCAGCCTGCCGACGTTGTGCCCTCTTCAGCCGCTTCCGACTGCTTGAACGCGTAATAGATCGCGAGAGGCTCTCGATCGGTTGCCGCCCTAGCCATTGCGATCAGTGCTTCGCCCATGCCCAACATAAAAAAGGTCTCAGCGCGATCTTTGGCACTCATACACAACCATTTAGCCTGTAACTCAGGATGCTCCTGAACCCAATCTGGCTCTACTCCGTCTTGAAATCGGAATGGCGTGGCGATGAGCTCTTCATTCTTCGGCGTGATCAACCTACGGAACAGGTTTGGCCAAATCGTAGAAAGACTACGTTTAAGCCAGACATAGAAGAAATCAGAGAGGTCGGCGTAACCGATGTTGTCGTAGTACGGCGGATCTGTCGAAACTACTATCGACTCGTCACTGAAGGAGTTTTGCTGCGCAGCTAAATGCTTGATCGACCCCGGGGAACAAGCTGGAGCTTCCGAGATCGCCATGGCACTCTTATCTAATGCGGCGCCAAAAGAACCTCCAGCATCGGCAAATGGATTAGACTCTGCAAAGTCCCACGCCATCGGTATCGCTTGCCGCGCAAACGTCTCACGGAACGCCCCCCGGTCCGACATCCAGCTTGTGATCGCGGAGCCTGTGTTTGCAATCTTGCTGATCGCAAATCCCAAATAAGTTGCTACCGCGTCGGCATAAGCCAAAGCACCTGCTCCCCCATCAGGGAGAGTGGCGTCATCGCGTGGAAAATCCACATTGGCAGCATCGCGCAGAACATTCTCATGCACCGGCGTTACTAAGTCGGATAGGGTAGTAAGCACTGCCAACTGGCGTTGCGTAAAGATGTCGACATAGCGCGTCATGCCGTAGCCAGGCGGTGAGAACCATCTCGCGTTGTCAGGCATCGCCACTTCCAGCGCTGAGGTATCACTTGGTTCGGCAGACGCAGCGGCGCGCTCATGTTCGGCTGTTGGCGATAGGTAAGTTCGAGTTCGAGTTCCCTCGGCGACCATCGCCATCAGGCGAGTGCCCAGCCGACCCGCCTTGCCTTCGACACGCACGTAGGTTGGCGAGATTACGGAACCAGTAAGAGCACACTCGAAGTTCGTTCCACGCCCTGTTTTTGTGCCCGTCTTCAAGCGCTCCTCATCAGCCTTCGAGAGCTTCCCAGTGTCCACCATAAATCGCCAACCATCAGGCGCCTGCGCGTCGATGATCACCTCGACCCACGCCTTTTTGCCCTCCTTTGTCGAAAGCATAAACGACGACACCAATGGCACCATCGCGCCCTTCGCTGCCGGGTCCGGCGACCGGACGGTACGCGCCCACAACCACGCGATAACCGTTGCACGCGAGCCATCCGGTAAGCTCGCCTTGGGATAAAGGTGGCCGATGCGCCGTTCGGCCTCGTCGCGCACCCATTGGCCGTAGTAGCGGACGTCCTCGGCCAATCCCTTGGCGCCCTTCCAGGAGCGGAGTTGGCCGTTGACAGCTTCTGCGCGGGATGTCGGATTGATTGGCGGACGGCCCGCGAATTTTGGTGGGATCTCCACCAGTGCCTTGCCGATAAGGACCGCGACCGGGTTCAGGTCCGAGCCGTAGGCACGCAGCCCCAATCGCTGCGCCTCCAGCGGGATCGAGCCGCCGCCCGAGAAGGGATCATAAACCGGCGGCGCCTTGGTTTGCAGATAGTCAAGGATCGCCGGTCCGTTTCCCTGCGCCGGCGGCTCCTCGCCCAGGCCCCAAGCGACGGAGCGCGCTATCTCCCACCGCGCGGCGTTGAGGATAGCCTCGTTGTTTGAGGATTCCCATGGCACCATGACCTCGATCACCTTGTGCAGGCGTCGACGCTCTATGTCTTGCGCCTCCTCCGTCGGAAAGCGATCAGGCCACGATGATGGATCATCCACCAGTTGCGCGAACAACACCGCGCGGCATGCTGCCAGCGGCCGCCGCGCCCACCAAAGATGCAGCGTCGACGGATGGCCATGCCGAATAGACTTCTCCCGCGCGGAAGCTATATTAATTGCTTCAAGCGGGATGGACACCTCAATCAGTTTTCTACGAAGGGGATTTGTCATGCAGCATCCGCCAATTCCTCGATCCCCTGACTACCTTCGGGGTAATTCAGAGTCAGCTTCAGACGCTGGCGATCCATAAGCCTCTTGTTGACAAGAACGGAACGAACCACGCGTTCTGAAACATGAAAATGCCTGGCCGCAGCTGAGATGTCCTCGTCCGACGGATTTTCGTGACCGACAAAAGAAATAAGGCCTGCGGCTGGACACAGAATGCTGGCAGCGAAAGCTCTCTGAAATTTCTGTCGCGCGGTCGCAGTACGGGAAATTGGACCAAGCGGCGAAAGCTTGGACCAAATTGCGTCGCCCAAAGCACGCATCAGCTCAAAACGGCGATCGTGCCCCCATCTGCTCCGCAACAGGACCGACTCTTTCCCCCTTTCCGGCCGCATTCGCACACCGTAGGGTAGTAAATCAGGTGTATTGGAAGACCGCGTCCGTAAAAAACTGGGAGACGTTCCAGCCAATTCGGCTAGTCGCCGATTAAGAATAGGGCCATTGGCGCCACCTACCGCGGCCCGCAGAATAGCTGCTGAACTATCGGCCAGTCGCCAGGGTTCATTTCCGCCGTCGAGTAGGTGCTCTCTACCTTGCGCAACCGCTTGCTCGAACGAAACTTCTCCAAAAGCTGATGGCGGGCTTTCGGAAATCACCAAATCGAACGTTCTCGCCGCCTCGACTCCTGGTGCCGCCGATACCACTTCCTCAATGTCGCCAGCGCTAAAGCGATCAGTGAGAACCTCAAGGCTTTGCATCAACTCCTCGGGTGCAGCGTCGGGATCAAATCCGGCCATCGCCTCGAGGCGCCGCCATTCGCTAGATTCCTTGTTCGATCTTTCCGTCTGGAGTGCATCGATCAGAGCGGAAAGTGCGACGCGATTATCTCCGGTCGCTATAGCTGAGATTCCAGATAGAAGCGCATCAACCGATGCTTCATAAGCAGGCGCGTCGATAAAGGTCAGTGTATCCTGGAGGAATCGGACTGGCCCAACCACTCCGGCAGGGTCCGACCGGCTAATGATAGCAATCCGCTCGCTCTCGCCCCACAACGTCACGCGGGGCCAAGCATATCCGCCACCAATCGAGGCGAATTCATGTGCCTGTCGCCACTCAGCGGTAATTCCATCCGGCGGACGGCATTCCCAGCGTAGGCGCCACCAATGGTCAGCCAACCAGAAGCCGAGGGGAACGACAGGGACATGCACCCAATCATCTGGCGCATTTTTCCCCTCTCGAAGCAGATGGGTGAGCACAATTCCGTTTGCCTTTATTGCAAAGGCGCGCAAATCGTCAGAACCTGCGTCTTCTAGCCGCTTAAGTTCAAATATAGAATCATTCATGGCTTAAACCCGTAAAGAGACTGGCATGCAAAGGCTGCCGCGCGATCGGCTGGCGTGCCGGCAACATTCGCCCACTGCATGAAATGGCGAAAGACCTCTTCCGTGATAGCTTCTGTTCCTAGAAGCGGATACCCGTGATGCTGGTTCAGGGTCTCATTGGTTGGGGTAAGTTCGTAGATCCATCCAGTGTCATCCACGGTCCAGATATGAGAACCAAGTAAGGCGGCGCGCCGAGCTCGCGTGAGGAGCAGTGGAACTCGGGCCATGTCCGTTGGGCCGAACGAAGCGTGGGTGTCGCAAAGGGTCGCGTCTCCGCGTGAGCCCAGGAATGGCTCTAAATTGTACAGATGCGGATGCCGTTTGTGTTTTGAGGAACCTTCGTAAGAAATGTTGGCAAATCGCTGTGCCACATGTCCGGGTTCTGGTTGTAAATCCAGCCGTCGTTTAGTGTTTTCTGAACTTCGTTTCGGTAAAGTGCCTCGTGTTTTTGGCTTGCTCATTGCGGAGCTCCGCCGACCGAAGTCAAATCATCAACGTTAAACACCACGGCTGTCTCGGCGAAGCCGAGTTCCCTTTTGAAGAAACGGCGCACATAAGTCGGCTCGTGCGAGAAGCCATTAGCAACTCGCACAAGCGCCAGAATGAAAGCATCCGGCGCATTCAGCGAGGCCAGGATTTCGTTCTTGGTGATGATAACATCACGCGCATCTGCGTGGCGCCCCTTCACCTCGATGAAGCGCAGATGACCGGATTTCGGATCGCGACTTTCAATGTCCCAGCCTTTCTTTTCGGCCGACACATCCTTCGGCGTGTTGCCGAGCGCACGTTCCGCCGCCATGACGGCATCCATGGCGAGCTGCTCGACAGCAGCGCGAGCCGCAGGGTCCTCAGAAAAGCCAAACGCTTTGGGTGCATCGGCGGGCGCTCGACGTGCATCGAGAAGACCCTTGGGGATCACCAGCGCAGCGCCCTTCAGAACTGGCGGTAACGCCGTGATCTGTCGCTCACGTTCCAACTCAGCCTGGCGCTTGTGCAACCGCTCGACCAACCGCTGAGCGGTTGCTTCGGCGTTAGACGCATTGATACGCTGCTCCTTGCCGGCCCGCTCTTCCTCGCGAAGCCGCGCCGCCCGCGCGTCCCAGTAATTGATTTCCCGGTTCAGGCGAGCGCGGACCTCGCGCTCGACCTTATCGATTTCGGCGAGCTTGCGGCCCTTCACCTCGGCCAAGTGGTCCGGCACCAGGCTTGCGATGGCGTATCCCAGCGCGCGATCCTCCACGCGAACCGAAAGCCACGGTGCGGTGATCGCGTCTGCGATCAGCACCTTTTCCTCCGCCGTCGCCGGGCGGTAATCGAGATAGGGCGCCGAACCGCCATCGACGGCGGACCCGTCTTCTTTCAAGTGGGTGAACTGAAGCCGCTGCGATATCACACGCGGCTCGCCGGACCTCACGGTGCGGCCGTCGCGGATCGCGTGTTCCAGATAGACAAGCAAACGTGCCTCGGCGCCCTCATCTGCCTCATCGACCAGGACGCTACCTTGGCCGAGCAACGGCTGAAACCGTTCGAGGACGACATCGACGGAGGCTTCAAGGAGCGGGTGACCAGGGGCGACCAGTTCGGCCTGCGGCTTACCCACCACAAGGGTTTTCTCGAAGGTAACCCTAGCATAGCGGTCGAGCACGGGATCGCCGCGACCGATCAAGCGGTCCCGTTCCTTCAGGATGGACGGGACGCGGAGGATTTCGAACCGGCCCTTTTCGCGCTCGGCGATGCGGCCGCCCAGAAGCGTGAATGCTTCGCGGAAGAACGCGCCGATGAAATGGGGCTGAAGCCGGCGCGCCTGTGCCCGCTCCATCTCTTCCCGGATTACCGAGACCGCGTGGGGGTCCATGCCCTCCGAGGTTAGCTTGCGTTCGGCCACCAGTTTTTCGATCGCATCGACATCGACGGCGCCATCGACCTTTCGGAACAACTCGGCTTTCTTCTCCGGCCGGTCGCCATAGCGGATCGCATCGACGAGAAGGTCGCGAAGCGCCTGGCCCTCGAACAATTCGCCCAGCACGTCATAAACCTTGCCGCCCAGCGCGGCGCGCGCCTCTTCAAGCTTTTCGAGAAGGCGGCGATAAACTTCGCCTTCACGGGTGTTCGAGGCGCACAGGTTCCAGAGATGGCAAACCTCCGTCTGTCCGATGCGATGGATGCGACCGAAGCGTTGCTCCAGCCGGTTCGGGTTCCAGGGCAGGTCGTAATTCACCATCAGATGCGCGCCGCGCTGAAGGTTCACGCCTTCACCGGCCGCATCGTTGGCGATCATCACGCGGACGACGGGATCACTGTTGAACGCCGCGATCGCCGCACGGCGGGCCTCGCGTGCGATGCCGCCATGGATGACCACCACGGCCGCGGCGTCGCCAAAGCGCGCCGTGATCTTGTGGGCAAGATATTCGAGGGTGTCCTTCGGCTCCGTGAAGATAAGAATCTTGCGGCGCAGACCCGTGACGGGGTCGAGCATGATCGGATCATCGAGGATCGATTCAAGCTCGCGCCATTTCGCGTCCTGGCCCGATAGTTTTAGGCGCAATGCCCGCTCTTCGAGGTCCTTGAGGATGATGATCTCGGCTTCCAGCTCCATCAGCGTCTGGGCCGCCGTGGCAGAATCGACGATCTGGTCCTCGGCTGCCTCGGCCTCAGCGCCGGTCGCCTCGTCGATTTCGTCAGGGTCGTAGGCTGGCAGCACCGGCGCACGCGCCAACGGCGCCGATCCTCCCTGGCGCAGCCCGCGTTCCTCACGAAGCCGCTCCTCCATGCGCTTTCGGCGACGCTCCAGCGATCGGTGGATCGCAGCAGGGGAGGACGCTAGCCGGCGCTGGAGGATTTGCAACGCGAAGCCGACATTGCTGCGGCGGCTATTATCGCCACTCCGGTCGGCCTTGTTCATCTCCTCACGGACGTAGGTCGTCACCGCCTGATAAAGGTCGGCTTCCATCGGCGAGAGCGCATAGCTGGCGGTATAAGCGCACCGCTCGGGGAAGAGCGGGGTGCCGTCGAAGCGGTAGAGTTCTTCCTTGGTCAGCCGGCGCATCATGTCCGAGACGTCCGCCTTGTGGACGCCCTCACGGAACCGGCCCTCGAAGCGGTCGGCATCCAGGAGGCCCATAAAGAGCTGGAAATCCGCCTCCTTGCCGTTGTGCGGCGTCGCCGACATCAGCAGCAGATTGCGGGTTCTGGTTCCCAGCAGCTTGCCGAGCTTGTGGCGCTGGGTCTCCTTGACCTCGCCGCCGAAATAGGAGGCTGCCATCCGGTGGGCCTCGTCGCAGATTACCAGATCCCAATCCGGCGCCGCTTCGAGTTTCGCCTTCAGCTCATCTGATCGCGCCGCCATGTCGAGGCGCATGATCAGGCGATTCCGTTCGACGAACGGGTTTCCGGTGATCGATGCCTCGATCTGGTCGCGGGATAGAATGTCAAACCCGAGGCTGAATTTCTCGGCCATCTCCTCCTGCCATTGCTCGACCAGGCTGCCGGGCGCCACGATCAGGCACCGCTCCAGGTCACCACGGATCAGCAGCTCCTTGATGAGCAGTCCGGCCATGATTGTCTTGCCGGCGCCGGGGTCGTCCGCCAGCAGGAAGCGCAGGGGCTGCCGCGGCAGCATCTCGCCGTAAACGGCGGTGATCTGGTGGGGGAGGGCCTCGATCTGGGAGGCACTGACGGCCAGATAGGGGTCGAAGAGGTGGGCCAACCGAATGCGGTAGGCTTCTGAGGCCAGACGCAGGAGGCCGCCATCAGCATCGAAAGCATAGGCTCGCCCGGCCTCGACGAACTCAAACGAGGTTTCCTCGCCTCGGTACACCAGGCGTTCGCCCACGCGCCCATCGACCCTGAACACCAGGTTGAGCGCGTCTGCGCCGAATCGGGCCACCTGAACCACCTCAGCGATGCCGGCGGAATCGAGGCCGCGAAGGCGCGCGCCGGGTTTGATGTCATCGAACGTGGGCAGCTTGCGATCCCCTCCCTAACCTCGACGGAGTACCTGACCTCCGACGCATCTGTAAAATGACACAAAACCCCTGACTCAAGAACCGCTTCGAAGCCGATGTTTAAGCCCGAACGGCTTTGCAGATGCGGCCAATCGCAGCCGCACTCGATCAATGGCGGCCGGCGCGCCAGTCATCGGGCTGGAAAACAGGCACATCCCGTGTTGACCAGGTGTTGACCACGCCAAGAATGAAAAGGGCCGCTCGTGCGACCCTCATCATAACACCTTAAAATATTTGAAGATTTTGGAGCGGGCGAAGGGATTCGAACCCTCGACCCCAACCTTGGCAAGGTTGTGCTCTACCCCTGAGCTACGCCCGCGCTCCTGCGGAGAAGGGTGATTAATACCCCGACCACAGGTTTGCAAGGGGACCAGCTGGCCCCAGGCCCTACCATATGGCCGCACTTGGGGATAAACGCCGCGGCAGCCGCAGGCCGGCGGAACACAGGGCACCGTTCATGTGTTGACGCATCGCGCCGCCGCTGGCACCCGGGGGCAAACCCCACGGCCGCCCCAAGCATACCGGCACGCCGAAACGGGTTGCAGCCGAGGATGGCCGCAACATGTTAGGCTGAAGGCTCCGCAGCCGCAGACGCAGGATCAAGACACCTATGGACTACATCATCGGCCAGAAATCGGCCGGCCAGGACCGCGGAGCACGCACCTCCCCCCAGGCCGCCCCGCCCCGCCCATCAGGCCTTCCGCAGGGCGCCGCCGCACCCACTGGCCCGATGATCGTAGAGGGTGACCAGCGCAGCTTCATGGCGGACGTGATCGAGGCATCGCGCCAGATCCCAGTGCTGGTCGATTTCTGGGCCACCTGGTGCGGCCCCTGCAAACAGCTCACCCCAGCGCTGGAGCGAGTCACGATCGCTGCCGGCGGCCGGGTGAAGCTGGTCAAGATCGATATCGACAAGAACAAGGCGCTGGTGCAGCAGCTCTCCCAGCTCGGGCTGCCGCTGCAATCGGTGCCGACGGTGGCGGCGTTCTGGCAGGGCCAGATCGCCGATATCTTCCAGGGCGCGCTGCCGGAAGGCGAGATCAAGCGTTTTGTCGAGGCGCTGCTGAAGCTCGCCGGCGGCAGCATGCCCTCGGCCGATATCCTGGCCGAGGCGCGCGCGGCGCTGGAGGCCGGGCAGCCAGAGCTGGCGGCGGATGGGTTTTCGGCGCTGCTGAACCAGGATCCGGAGAACGCCGATGCCTGGGGCGGGCTGATCCGCGCGCTGCTGGCGATGGGCGATGAGGACCAGGCCCAGGATGCGCTGGCCCAGGTGCCGGCCAAGATTGCCGAGCACGCGGAAGTGGCGGGCGCCCGCGCGGCACTGGCCCTGGCGGCCGAGGGCCGGCGCGCCGCGGGCCAGATCGGCGCCATCACCAAGCGGCTGGAAGCCGATCCGGCCGACCATGAGGCACGCTACGAGCTGGCCACTGCCCTGAACGCCGCCGGCAAGCGGCTGGAAGCGGCCGAGGCGCTGCTGGAGATCGTCAAGCGCGACCGCGCCTGGCGAGAGGATGGGGCGCGGCAGCAACTGCTGAAATTTTTCGAGGCCTGGGGGTTCACCGATCCGGCCACGATCGCGGCACGGCGAAAACTTTCCGCCTTGCTGTTCGCATAGGATCATGATGAGCCTCCTGCATCCGACTCAGGCCGACCTGCCGTCGGAATTCCCGATATTTCCGTTGCCGGGGGCTTTGTTGCTGCCGCATGGGCGGCTGCCGCTGAATATCTTCGAGCCGCGCTATCTGGCGCTGGTGGATGACAGTCTGGCGGCCGGGCGGATGTTCGGGATGATCCAGCCCAACGCCCATGCGCCGCGGGCGCCGCAGGGGCCGAGCCTGTACCAGATCGGCTGCCTGGGGCGGCTATCGCATTTCTCGGAAACCGATGACGGGCGGTATCTGATCACGCTCACTGGCGTGAGCCGGTTCCGGGTGATCGAGGAATTGCCAATCCGACATGGCTACCGCCGGATCACCGCCGATTTCGCGCCCTTCCGGGCCGATCTGTCCCCGCCCTCGCCGACGATAGGGCTGAAACGGTCGGAACTGCTGGGCGCGCTGAAGCCGTTCTTCACGATGCACGACATCGACGCCAACTGGGATGCGATTGAGCGCATGCCGGAGACGATGCTCGTCACCACGCTCGCCATGCTCTGCCCCTTCGACGACGCCGAAAAGCAGGCCCTGCTGGAAGCCCCCACCGACGCCGACCGCGCCGCCGACCTGCTCGCCCTTCTGCGCATGTCGGTGCACGAAGGCGACCCCAGCAGCCGCCCCAGCTAAGTGTCCGTCCGTAAACATCCCCTGGCGGTCAGCTAGCGCGACCGAGCAAAAGTTTTTTGCTTCTTTTTTTCAAAAAAGAAGAGTCTTCTTTCTTGAAAGAAAGAAGCAAAGAACTTTTGGTTTAGTGCTCGGTCGGGTCGTCGATGACGATGTCTTCCTCGTCGGTGTCTTCCTCGATTACCTCAGCGTCCTCGTCGGCTTCGTCCTCATCCACGTCCAGCACGGGGGCGGCATCGTCTTCCACGTCGCGGGCGACAGGGATGGGGGCCTTCAACATGCGGTGGCGCATGCCAGGCACCCGGCGGATGGGCACCGCACGCGGCGCTTCGGGTGGCTGGGCGGTTCCGCATTTAGGGCAGATGGGAGGGGTGCGCGCCAGATCGTAGAAACGGGTGGCGCAGGAGACGCAGACCCGCTTGCTGCCGACACCGGGCAGGCGGGTCGCAATGGCTTCGTAGGTCATGCTGCGGCGCGATCAACCGTCGCGCCGCATGTCCGTCCAAACCGGGAAAATGCCACGAGCTAGCGGGCGCCGCGGGCGATGCGGCCGGCCAGATATTGAGCGTTGCTCACACCCTCGTAGGACATGGAGAACGGGCGGCCCTTGGTGCTCTCGACAGGGGCGGCAACCTTGGCAGCCGGCTTGGCGCGCTTGCGCACAACGGCGGCCTTGGCAGCCTTGGCAGCCAGCGCCAGCGTGGCATCGGCCGCACGGTCGGTGGCATCGTCGTCGCGGGCGGACCAGGACCGCACATCCTGCTGAAGCTTGGCGGCGAAGCGATCGACGTTGGCGGACTCGTCCTGCGCGGCGTCTGCCGGGGCGGCAGCTTTGTGATCGGACATTATGAGAACCTTCTGCTGTGGAATGGCGGCGGCGCGGGTGTGCCTGGGCCGTGTCAGGTAAGGCCGGGCTCCGCCATGCAGGCAGGCTGCACGAAAAGCCGGATGGCCCCCGGGCACAAGATGGTGCGCCCGCTGAGGGTGGACCCGATCAATATGGACCCAAACCGGCGGATTTGTAAGTGGCCATCGCAGGGCGGGGGATGGAAGGCTGTGGATTGTTTCACGTGAAACAAAACAGGAACATCACGGTTGGAGGGCGGTGACGCTTTAGATAAACTAAATTTGGCCGGGTTGAGCCTTCAATTTGGCTCAGCTAAAGCTTTGTGATGCCAAACCTGAAAACCCTTTTTCGCCAGAGCGGCATACGCCAGCGTGACATTGCGGCGGCCATTGGCCGCAGCGAGGGGGCGGTGAGCCAGTGGGTGAATGGCGAGCGCGAAATCCCGGCCGACCTGGTTCAGAAGGTGGAGCAGGTTACGGGAATTCCGCGCCACAGGCTGCGGCCGGATCTTTGGGAGCAGACAATGCCGAACGCACTGGACGCCGCCTTTCGCGCCGCGCCGGATTTGACCCATTTGCAGCGCCTGGAGGCGGAGAGCATCCATATCCTACGCGAGGTGGTGGCCGAGGCGGATAAGCCGGTGATGCTGTATTCCGTGGGCAAGGACAGCGCGGTGATGCTGCACCTGGCGATGAAGGCGTTCGCGCCCGGCAAGCCGCCCTTCCCGCTGCTGCATGTGAACACCACGTGGAAATTCTCCGGCATGATCGATTTCCGCAACCGGATCGTGGCCGAGCTGGGGCTGGAATTGATCGAATGGATCAACCACGATGGCGTGGCGCGGGGGATAAACCCGTTCGACCATGGTGGCGCCTATACCGACATCATGAAGACGGAGGCGCTGAAGGCGGCGCTGGATCATCATGGGTTCGATGTGGCGTTCGGCGGCGCGCGGCGGGATGAGGAGAAGAGCCGGGCGAAGGAGCGCATCTTCTCCTTCCGCTCGGCGCATCATCGCTGGGATCCGAAGAAGCAGCGGCCGGAATTGTGGCATCTGTATAACGCGCGCAAGAACAAGGGCGAGACGATCCGCGCGTTTCCGATCTCCAACTGGACCGAGCTGGATATCTGGCAATATATCTATCTGGAAAACATCCCGATCGTGCCGTTGTATTTCGCCGCCGAGCGGCCGGTGGTGAATTATAACGGCATGACGATCATGGTGGATGATGCGCGCATGCGCATTCCGCCCGGCCAGGTTGCGGTGATGAAGCAGGTGCGGTTCCGCACGCTCGGCTGCTATCCGCTGACCGGGGCGGTGGAGAGCACAGCCGCGACGCTGCCGGAGATTATTCAGGAAATGCTGCTGACGACGACGAGCGAGCGGCAGGGACGGGCGATCGATCATGATGCCGCCGCCAGCATGGAAAAGAAGAAGCAGGAGGGGTATTTCTGATGGCGCATGTCAGCGATCTGATCGCCACCGACATCGGCGCCTACCTCAAGCAGCACGAAACCAAGAGCCTGCTGCGCTTCATCACCTGCGGATCGGTGGATGACGGCAAATCCACGCTGATCGGGCGGCTGCTGTACGACAGCAAGATGATTTTCGAGGACCAGCTGGCGGCGCTGCACGCCGATTCGAAAAAGATGGGCACGCAAGGGGAGAATATCGATTTCGCGCTGCTGGTGGATGGGCTGGCGGCGGAGCGCGAGCAGGGCATTACCATCGATGTGGCTTACCGCTTCTTTTCCACCGAGAAGCGCAAGTTCATCGTGGCCGATACGCCGGGGCATGAGCAATACACGCGGAACATGATCACCGGCGCCTCCACGGCGGATCTGGCGGTTATCCTGATCGATGCGCGGCGCGGGGTGCTGACGCAGACGCGGCGCCATTCCTACCTGGTTTCGCTGATCGGCATCAAGCAGGTGGTGCTGGCGATCAACAAGATGGATCTGGTGAATTACAGCCACGAGGTGTTCGACCGGATATTGGGCGATTATACGGCGTTCGCGTCGCAGCTGGCGATTGAAAGGATCATCCCGATCCCGATTTCGGCGCTGATGGGCGACAATATCGCCGAGCGCAGCGGGAACATGCCGTGGTATCATGGGCCCACGCTGATGGCGCATCTGGAGAGTGTGGAGATCGCGCGCACGGCGCGGGAGGCGCCGTTTCGCATGGCGGTGCAATGGGTGAACCGGCCGAATTTGGATTTCCGTGGATTTTCCGGGCTTGTATCGAGCGGCACGGTGCATCCGGGTGATCCGGTGCGGGTGATGCCGTCGGGCCGGCAATCACACGTGGCGCGGGTGATGATCGATGGGGATTTGCCGTATGCGACCGCGGGGCAATCGGTTACGCTGTGCCTGGAGGATGAGATCGATTGCAGCCGCGGCGACGTGATTTGCGGTGCTGCGAACCCGGCGGAGGTTTCCGACCAGTTTGAAACCACCATTGTGTGGATGAACGATACGCCGATGCTGCCGGGGCGATCCTATTTGCTGAAGCTGGGGACAAAGACCGTAACGGGTTCGGTGACCGCGCTGCGGCATAAGGTGAACGTGAACACGCTGGAGCAAATGGCGGCGCGGCAGTTGGAGCTGAACGAGATCGGCCTGTGCAATATCAGCCTGGACCAGCCGGTGGCTTTCGATGCCTATGGGGAGAACCGCGACATGGGCGGGTTTATCCTGATCGACCGGCTTTCCAACGAGACTGTGGCGGCGGGGATGATTCATTTCGCGCTGCGCCGGGCGCAGAATATCCATTGGCAGGCGGTGGATATCAGCCGCACGGCGCGGGCGGCGCAGAAGGGGCAGAGGGCGTTTGTGCTGTGGTTTACGGGGCTATCGGGCGCCGGCAAGTCCACCGTGGCCAATCTGGTGGAAAAGCGGCTGTTCGCGCTCGGCAAGCACACCACGATGCTGGATGGGGACAATGTGCGCCATGGGCTCAATCGTGACCTTGGTTTCACGGACACGGACCGTGTGGAGAATATCCGCCGGGTGGGCGAGGTGGCGCGGCTGATGGCGGATGCGGGCTTGATTGTTCTGGTTTCCTTCATTTCGCCTTTCCGGTCGGAACGGCAGATGGCGCGGGATCTGATGCCGGCGGGTGAGTTTTTTGAGGTTTTTGTGGATGCGCCGCTGGCGGTGGTGGAGAGCCGCGATCCGAAGGGTTTGTACAAGAAGGCGCGGCGCGGGGAGATCAAGCATTTTACGGGCATTTCCAGCCCGTATGAGCCGCCTCAGAGCCCGGAATTTCATATCGATACGACGCGGCTTTCGCCCGAGGCCGCGGCGGAGCTGATCGTGGCGCAACTTGGGGCGCGGGGCTTGCTTGCGGGGGATGTGGCATGAGCGGCGCGCTGGATCTGGGTGCGTTGCTGGCGGCCGTGCGGCCGATCGCGGAGGAAGCGGGCCGGGCGGCGATGCGGTTTTATGGTGTGACGGAGGCGATGGAGAAGGCGGATGGCAGCCCGGTGACGGCGGCCGACCAGGCGGCGGAGGACATTATTTTACCCGCGCTGCGGCATCTGACGCCGGAGATCCCCGTGATTTCGGAAGAGGAGTCATCAAGAGGGCTTTCCCCGGATGTGGTTGGACGGCGGTTCTGGCTGGTTGATCCGTTGGATGGGACGAAGGAGTTTTTGAGCGGCAATGGCGAGTTCACGGTGAACATTGCGCTGATCGAGGATGGTGTGCCGGTTCTGGGGGTGGTTGTGGTTCCGGCTTTGGGCGAGACCTATGCGGGGGCGGCGCCGGGCAGTGCGGTGTTGCAGGATGCAGCGGGCGAGCGGGGGATTTGCGTGCGTGCGGTTCCGGCGGAGGGTCTGACGGTGGTTGGATCGCGCAGCCATGGGGATGAGGCGGCGATGAGGTCTTTTCTGGCCGGGCGGCGTGTGGCGGCGTTTCGGGCGGCGGGGAGTTCGTTGAAGTTGTGTTTGATTGCGCGGGGGGAGGCGGATTTATATCCGCGCCTGGGCACGACGATGGAGTGGGACATTGCCGCGGGGCATGCGGTGCTGCGTGCGGCGGGGGGGCGGGTGACGGGTTTGGATGGGAGTGAGTTTCGGTATGGGAAGGCCGGGTACCGGAATTCGCATTTTGTGGCGGAGGGTGGTTGAGGCGAAAGGCATAAAAGTTTTTTGCTTCTTTTTTTCGAAAAAGAAGTGCTTTCTTTCTTTCTTTCTATCTCTCTCTTATCCGTTCAATGCGCGGCCTGTTTTCTCATGGCGATATCACGTGGTCATGGCCGCCTCCCTCACTGCACTATGTGTGAGAAAAACGGGTCCATCCAGCGTTGATGCTCGACAAACCGCTTGACCGACATATCGATAAAGGTGCGAACCGTCGCGGCCAGGTGGCGCCGGTGCGGGTAGATTGCGTTGATTGAGAAACCAACTGGGCGGTATTCCGGTAAGAGCGAGACCAGCGTGCCGGATCTCAGTTCCTCTTCCACGATAAATCGCGCGGCAAGAGCTACACCGCCGCCGCTGAGAATGACTGTGCGAAAGACGTCGGCGCTGCTGGTGACCAGATTGCCGGATACCCGCACGGCAGCCGGCTTTCCATCTCGGTCAGTGAAGTGCCATTCATCGCCGAACGGGTAATGCGCATGGCGCAGGCAATTATGTGCCGCGAGATCGGCGAGACGCGCTGGTGCCGGGTGGTTTTCCAGATAGCTTGGCGTGCAGCACACGGCAGGGCGCCACTCGGCCAATCGCCGCACGATCAGGCTCGAATCCGGCGGCACGATCGCGCGGATGGCAAGATCGAACCCTTCTTCGACGAGGTCAGGCATTCGGTCGCCTGTCCGCAGATCGATCGCCGCTTCTTTGAAATCCTCCAGAAAGCGCACCACGACCGGCGCAATGAAGCGCGCGATATTCGTGTCGCAATAGATCCGTAGCCGGCCGCGTGGCGCCAGCTGCGCGCTCGCAATCCGATCAGCCTCGTCGATATCGAACAGGATCTGCATGCACCGTTCGTAATAGTCGCGCCCGATCTCGGTCAGGCTCACTTTGCGCGTGGTGCGGTTGAGAAGGCGCGCGCCAAGGCGCTCCTCCAGGACCTTCACATGCTGGCTGGCCATGCTTGGCGAGATATCAAGCCGCGCAGCGGCGCCAGCGAAGCTGCCGATTTCCGCGATCTTGGCGAAGACTCGCATGTGGTCGAAGCGATCCATTTGAGTCCCAATTGTGAAGCACGAACGGATAGTCTGTCCGTTGAAAACCCTATTATCAGACCATAGCGCAGTTTCCATATCGCAATCCAGGCCCAGGATAGGGTGCCGGGCGGTTGCCGGCGTCATGGGCGGCAGGAGGTACGATTATGAGCGTTAGCAAATCTGCGGTGAGGGACGGTTCAAAGCTCGTTTTCTATGCCGGGCCTATCGGCAAAACCGCGAACGGGGTCCGTGCCTTAGAAATTGAGTATTTTCCGATGGTGCGCAGAGCAGCCGCCCTCGGCCTATGGTTCATTCTGACGAGGTGTGCGGGCCGGCAAACGAACACATCCAAAACTGTTCAAACCCATCGCTCCATGGATGTGCACGCCCAGCAGGGAACCTACCATGCTAGTTGAAACGCTGTATCCCATGGTCATCGACGGCCAGAAAATTCACACCGGTCGCCAGGTCGATGTGATTAATCCGGCGACGGGAGCGGTGTTTGCTTCGGCGGCCCGCGCTGATGAGGCGGTGCTCGACGCCGCGGTGGCCGCAGCGCAACGCGCGTTCCCGGCGTGGTCCGCAATGAAGCTGCCGCAGCGTGCCGCGCTAATGCACAAGTTGGCCGATTCACTGCTAGAACACGCCGAGGAATTCGCCCGTCTCATCGTGATGGAACAAGGCAAGCCGCTGGCGGAAGCCCGGCACGAAGCCCCAATGGGCGTCGCTATCCTTCGCTACATGGCTGACAATGTCGACTACGCCCCGGTGGTGTTGAAATCGGACGGTGACAACAAAATTGTCGAGCACCGCCGTCCGCTCGGTGTGGTGGCGGCGATCACCCCCTGGAACGTCCCGCTCGGGCTGCTTTTCATCAAACTTGCTCCGGCATTATTCGCGGGCAATACGGTCGTGGCCAAGCCCGCACCGACAACGCCGCTCTGCACGTGTCTGCTCGCTGACATCTGGAACGAGATACTTCCGCCCGGCGTGTTCAACGTGATCTGCGACGACAACGACTTGGGTGCTGCCCTCACGTCGCATCCGGGGATTGCGAAGATCGGCTTCACCGGCTCGACGGCCACTGGCATGAAAGTGATGGCCTCTGCCGCCGGAACGCTCAAGCGGTTGACGCTCGAGCTTGGGGGAAATGATCCCGCTTTGGTGCTCGATGACGCCGACCCCATCGAGACGGCACGGCGCGTGTTTACCGCGGCCATGGGAAATGCCGGTCAGGTTTGCCTGGCGGCGAAACGGATTTTTGTGCCTGCGCGCATGTACGACGTGGTCTGCGATGAGTTGGCGCGCCTTGCCGACGCCACCATCGTCGGCGACGGCTTGGATCCGGCGACGACCATGGGGCCGATCCAAAACGCCGCCCAGTACCACAAGGCGCTCGGATACCTGGATGACGCGCGCGCGTCTGGAACCATCATTGCGGGCGGCGCGCCCGTGCCCGGCCCAGGGTATTTCATCCGCCCCACCATCGTTCGCGATATCCCCGACAGCGCACGTCTCGTCCGCGAAGAGCAATTCTGCCCCGTATTGCCCGTGCTCTCGTACGACGATCTGGACGACGCGATCGAACGCGCGAACGCGACCGATTACGGTCTCGGCGCAACCGTCTGGGGCCGCGATCTGGAGCGCGCATTCGACGTCGCGATGCGGATCGAGGCAGGCACGGTCTGGATCAACGAGCATATGGTCATCGACCCGGGCGTCACGGCTCGCGGCGCAAAGTTCTCTGGCCTTGGCGGCGAGCTGGGTCCGGAGGGCTTCAACGCCTACACCCAGGGCTACGTCGTCTATCAAAGGAGCGTAGAATAATGAAAAACAAAATTGCGCTTGAAGAACACTTTTCAATTGAGGGCATGACCTACAAAAACGACGTTATGGACGCGCCAACTTTCGCCGATGTCCGCCGTCGGCTTGTGGACACTGAGACGCTTCGGCTAGAAGCGATGGATAATGCAGGTATTGAGCTGTCTATTCTCTCTTTTTTTTCGCCTGGCATTCAAGCCGAAACCGATGCCGATCTCGCTGTCCAGCACGCAAAACGGGCCAACGATTTTCTTTGCGAAAATGTCGTGGCCCGCCACCCTGATCGTTATGCAGGGTTTGCAGCGGCGCCATTGCAAGACCCCGAAGCCGCTGCGAACGAGCTCGAGCGCTGTGTTAAGCAGCTGGGCTTTAAAGGCGCACTGTTCAATGGCTATATCAATACTCCTGACGAAAACACCATAGAATACACTGACGAACCGAAGTTTGAGGTCTTTTGGGCTAAATTGGCGGAACTTAATGTTCCCATTTATCTACACCCGCGTGATCCTGTCATAAGCCAGCAAAGGATTTACGAGGGACGCCCGGAGCTTTTGAGCGCCGCTTGGGCCTACGGCGTGGAAACGTCGACCCACGCTCTGAGACTGATTACGAGCGGACTCTTTGATCGGCATCCAGGAGTCAACATCATTCTTGGCCATCTCGGCGAAAATTTGCCTTTTGGCATCTGGAGAGTGCAGCACATCATCAATCGAAGGGGGATGTGCCAACATCTAAAGAAAAATATCATTAGCTATCTTGCCGATAATTTCTTTATTACGACGAGCGGTAATTTTCGCACTCAAGCGCTTTTGAATACGATGTTGGAAGTCAGCTCCGACCGCATCCTGTTCTCAACGGACTATCCTTATGAAAGCGCCGAGGAAGCGGCGGCGTGGTTCGATAACTGTCCTATCAGTGAGCCCGATCGGGTAAAAATTGGACGTGAGAATGCAGCAAAGCTTTTTAACCTGAAAACGGCGGCCCTGCGCTAACGCGCGTTTTTAGTCGCCGTCGCATCGACGCCCTCGATCCTATCCATTCGAACAATCAATTTTACAAATACCGGTTCAACGCGCCTTCTATGGAAGTCGTTAGGAACAGGGCCGAGTCGCGACTGCGCGATCGACCGATCCGAATATGACACTGCCGCAAAAAGACACCCTCAAGGGAGACGAAGATGGACGCCAAGGTCGAAGACAGGATCTCAGGTCAGTGCCCGGTGGGCCGTGGCAAGGGCGGTCGAACCAACCGGGACTGGTGGCCGGATAGCTTGCGCCTGACGGGTCTCAACCAACATTCGCCGCGGTCCAATCCCCTGGGCGAAACGTTCAACTACGCCGAAGAATTCAAGAGCCTCGATCTGGACGCCGTGATCGCGGACCTGCATGCCCTGATGACCGACTCCCAAGACTGGTGGCCGGCCGACTTTGGCCACTACGGCGGCCTGTTCATTCGCCTGGCGTGGCACAGCGCGGGCACCTACCGGATCACCGACGGTCGCGGCGGCGCCGGCGGCGGACAGCAGCGGTTCGCGCCGCTGAACAGCTGGCCGGACAACGCGAACCTGGACAAGGCGCGCCGCCTGCTCTGGCCGATCAAGCAGAAGTACGGCGCCAAGATTTCCTGGGCGGACCTCTATATTCTGGCCGGCAACGTGGCGCTGGAGTCCATGGGCTTCAAGACCTTCGGCTTCGCCGGCGGCCGGGCCGATACCTGGGAGCCGGAAGAGCTGTTCTGGGGCCCTGAGGGGTCGTGGCTGGGGGACGAGCGCTATAGCGGCGAGCGCCAGCTGCACACCGCGCTGGGCGCCGTTCAGATGGGGCTGATCTACGTCAACCCTGAAGGTCCAAACGGCAACCCCGACCCGCTCGGCTCGGCCCGCGACATCCGCGAGACCTTTGCGCGCATGGCGATGAACGACGAAGAAACTGTCGCGCTGATCGCCGGCGGCCACACCTTTGGCAAGACCCACGGCGCGGGCGATCCCTCGCTGCTGGGTCCCGAACCCGAAGGCTCGGCGCTCGAGGATCAGGGCCTTGGCTGGAAGAGCCAGCATGGCACGGGCGTCGGCCCCGACGCGATCACGGGCGGCCCGGAAGTGATCTGGAGCCAGACGCCGACGCAGTGGAGCAATCACTACTTCGACAATCTGTTCAAGTTCGAATGGGAGCTGACCAAGAGCCCCGCCGGCGCTCTTCAATGGCAAGCGAAGAATGCGCCTGCGACGATCCCCGATCCCCACGATCCGTCGAAGACACGCGTTCCCACCATGCTAACCTCGGACCTGGCGCTTCGGTTCGACCCGGCCTACGAGAAGATTTCGCGCCGGTTCTATGAGAATCCCGACCAGTTCGCCGACGCCTTCGCCCGCGCCTGGTTCAAGCTCACCCATCGCGACATGGGTCCGGTTCAGCGCTACCTGGGTCCGCTGGTCCCCAAGGAGACCTTGATCTGGCAGGACCCCATTCCGGCCCTGGATCACCCGGTCATCGACGCGACCGACATCGCGGACTTGAAGGCCAAGATCTTGAGCTCGGGGCTTTCGGTATCCGAACTGGTGTCGACCGCCTGGGCCTCCGCCTCGACCTTCCGCGGCTCCGACAAGCGGGGCGGCGCCAATGGCGCGCGTATTCGCTTGGCCCCGCAGAAGGACTGGGAGGTGAACGATCCGCCGAAGTTGGCCAAGGTGCTTCAGGCGCTGGAGGCCATCCAGACGGCGTTCAACGCGTCGGCGACGGGCGGCAAGAAGGTCTCGATCGCGGACCTGATCGTGCTTGGCGGCGGCGCGGCGATCGAGAAGGCCGCGAAGGACGCCGGCACAGAGGTGGAAGTCCCCTTCACCCCAGGTCGAATGGATGCTTCCCAGGAGCAAACCGACGCCCACTCGTTCGCCCCGCTTGAACCCGTCGCCGACGGTTTCCGCAACTATCGGCGCGGCGAGCAGTTTATGGCGCCCGAAGAAGCCCTGATCGATCGGGCGCAATTGCTGAAGCTCAGCGGGCCGGATTTGACGGCGTTGGTGGGGGGGCTGCGCGTGCTCGGCGCGAACGCCCAAGGCTCCAAGCACGGGGTTTTCACCGATCGGCCCGGCGTGCTCACGAACGACTTCTTCGTGAACCTTCTCGATATGGGAGTCGAGTGGAGCTCAACGGGGTCCGACAAC
>Ga0116230_10001012_pt1 | contig 25745 bp, 17 predicted proteins | sample S1TSphfallax_3_FD_88678 | JGI IMG/M metagenome (GOLD analysis project Ga0116230, IMG submission 88678) | Host-associated microbial communities from peat moss isolated from Minnesota, USA - S1T2_Fd - Sphagnum fallax MG | ecosystem: Host-associated > Plants > Peat moss > Unclassified | place... | reverse complement strand
CTGTTGGCTCATACAGTGAGTGTTAAAGTCAACTTAAGCATGGGCAATGAGCCCTTGCAGTTTGAGCAAATTATAAAGTAATACTTTTAACTGAGGTCTTTGAAAAACTCGCACATCGCGTTAGTTAGGGAAAAATACGCAGCTTAGAGCAAATCTGTAACGATCAGCCGTAGAATACTGTCCTTTTGCGAGGTGCTCTAATTATCATAATTGCGGTTGTGGACCGTTTTGATTATATTTTTTGAATTTCAGCAACCATTTTACTTAACAGCGCACGATCTCCCACTTCTAAAAAGGTCATCTCCCCCTTTCTTAGCAAGTAACGAATGCTATCGCTCCATAGTACTGAGGCAGAGATTTGTTTAGCCAGCAACTCGCCAACTTGATGATTTTCATAAGGGCGGGCGGAAACATTGGCGATTACTGGTGTTTGAAGTGGTGCAAAGACAAAATGATTCAAAAACTGCTCAAATTCAAGCTGAGCATCTTTCATATATCTTGAGTGAAAAGCGCCACTCACATTTAACGGGATACATTGAATTTGCTGTTCGGTGAAAAGTTTCTGGGCTCGTTGAATGCTTTCTTTGGGGCCGGAAAGAATAATTTGCGTCGGCGTATTGTAATTAGCTATATCGACTTCGATAAAATGATTTCTTTCTAATAATAGCTTAATGTTGTCCAGGGTCGTGCGTAATATCGCTAGCATCGCTCCACCACTCACCTTAGACATCAGTTCACCGCGTTTTTGAACCAATCTTAAACCAGTCTCAAAATCAAAAGCTTGGGCTGCTAACAACGCATTATATTCACCTAAACTATGTCCAGCAAAAAACGAAGCGGGTCCTTGCGTCTCTTGGATCCGAGCATACGACATAGCATTGAAAACATAAAGCGCTGGCTGCGTATATTGAGTTTTCCCTAATTTATTTTCAGGATCATTTAGACAAAGCTCTTCGATGGAATAGCCTAGAATGCTAGAGGCTGTTTGTGCTAATTTGCTAAATTGGGGAAATAGGGATTTCCCCATTCCTCTATATTGGGCTCCTTGGCCCGGGAACAGAATGGTTCTCATAGAATTGACGGCGCAGAAACCGGCGACTTCAGTCGCGGGGAAGCGCCGACGCTATGGTTGTGTTTTTTAGATTTTTTAAGGTCTCCTGTTTGAAAGCCAAGTGAGTAGAGGAGTGGATCACTCTCACACTGACCCTTCGTGACATTTTGCTTTCGCTCCTTATTAATAATAGGGTACTGAAAATCGAAAAATATGCTATAATCATGGCGCGAGGTTATATCGTAATATAGGCTGCTCATCCTTTTATTGAAAATTATCTAGGAAATAATGACAATGCTTCTTTAGAGAAAGAACAGATCGACAATTTTTGCGCTCACCTGTCTCTTTAGCATGTTGACGCAAACGATAATCGCGCACATGAGAGCGAAATGTCAATGACAATTCCTCATCTCTCCCTGCGTAAAGAATCAATCGACGAATGGTTTTTTTCGTCCATTCGAGACTGATCGATCCCCCTCCTTCCAAAGGAACATCCAATAAACGGCCAGAAGAGAAACAAGGCAAAAGATAGGGAAGAATCGAAAGGGAATGATCCCTTTGCCTAACAAAGAGCGCTCGAATTAATCGGCTCCCCTCGGATAAAATCACCAGAGGGGAAAGACTGCATTCAATCCTTCCCTGAAACGGAACCAGTCCCTGATAATTCCGTTCTTCTAATTGAGGAACAAGGAGGCTGTTAAAACACCCTAACAGAAAATGACTCCATTTTTTTTCTCCTATTTCTGGCTTGTCATGAGTCAAGCTTTCTTGACACGCGTATAAGAGGCTAAGAGTCCCTTCCGAGGAATTTAGGGTCCCTTGTGAAGGGACTAGCTGTCCTACCCGATGAACAAGTGGGAGGATTTCCGTTAAATTAAACCTCCGTTTGATGAGTTCCCATTCCTGGGCTTTGTGGCTACCCAAAGAAAGACGCTCGCAGGGAGGAACTTGATAGGGCTCAAAAGAATGTGTTTGCATAGTGCGATCCTCAAGCAACATGTCGCCTACAGAGATGCGCAAGATAAGCCACTCTTTATCGCGAAGGACATACCTTTTGTCACCCTGAGAGACTGGAAAGCCGTTGACTGGCGCACGATCGACCAACAGGCAAACCCATTCCTTAGACTGCCCACTGATGAAATGATAGCGCATCCACCCCTCCATAGTGATTCCTGAGATAGTAAGTCGTCCTTTTTCTAAGTCGTTGCAGAGGGTAAATTGTTGAATCGGCCCTTTTAAGTCGAAGGTTAACTCGGTTAACAGAACAGGAACTGCCTCTTGGAGGTGATAAAAACGAACCAGACAAGGAAAGATTTGGACTTCATAACCACATCCAGGAAGAATCGTAGAAGTCCCAGGCAAATGGGAAAATGGGCGCAGACGCTCAGCAATTGAAATTAGCATGCTCACTTTCATTTCTCATTGTCCTCTTTTTTCTTGCACTCCCATTGTGATCATAGAATTGACCCCTCCCTTTAGGGAAAGATCCCTAAAACCGTCTTATGGATAATCTTACCTAAGGGAGCAGCAGGTAGACTCACAACGACTGTTAAACATGTTCCAATGACACTTCGACATCCTAACTCTATATATTCAAGAAACATGCAACGATTTGCAAATGTAATTTTACGAATATTCCCATTTGGATACGTTCTTATTGCTGTATGGTTGGGAAAAAATGGAAACTGACTTGCGTGCACAATATCATGATCCGATGGAGTAAAACTCCAAAAGTTGTCTGAAGAAATCGTTGCATTCCAAAGTTGATTAGGCAACTTTGTTAAACAATGCCCGTAAAGATTTTGATCATTCCAAATTTGTGTAATAAAATTTGACATCACTCGACACGTTATTTATAGTTTAAAAGAACTTTAATGATTTTAGCGCGAGGATTTGCGTTAATACGAGTGGCAAATGTGATCGTGCGAATATTTCCATTTGAATATCTTTCTATTTTGATATGATTTGCAAAAAATGGATGATGAGTTGGAAATGTGATTGTGCGAATTATCCCATTTGGATATCTCCCCATTGTTTTGTGGTTTTCAAAAAATAGAACTCGACTTAGCTCAATGTCATCATCCGATGGAGTGTAATTCCACCAATTATCTGCAGAAATTGTTGCACTCGACAATAGTTTAAAAGGACTTTAATCATTTCCCTTCATGCCGCTTAGAATTATTCCCTATCCGACCGAGGAGGCCACTAGGAGTATTCTCGGTTAGCTCAACTTCAACAAGCTGATTGGAAGCAAGAGAAGGATCTTGTATCCGGACAGGCAAAAAATTTGCCGTATGTCCAACAATTTCATGAGGAGACCCCTCCTCCTGACCCTCTGTCAAGACCATCATTCGGCGATGAAGATAGGTCTCGCGGAGCGCAAAAGAGAGCTGCTCTGCTAAGCGCAGCACCTCCTGCTTTCGCTCCTTGATCAATTCTTGGGGCACTTTATTTGGCATCAAGGCTGAGCGAGTGCGGGGACGGTCACTATACGGAAACATGTGTACTTTGGCAAATTTGACCTGACGCATGACATCGAGAGTTTCGGCAAAGTCTTCCTGTGTCTCTCCAGGAAAACCTAAAATGATATCTGTCGTGACCGTAAAATCGCGATTAGCGCTCCGTAAACGATCGACCGTTTTAAAAAACGCTTGGCGCGTATACTTCCGATTCATCCGTTTAAGGATCACATTCGATCCCGATTGCAAAACGATGTGCATGGAAGGACACGTTTTAGAACCATTCAATATCGCCTCAGCCAGCTCATCATCGACTTCATCAGGGTCAATTGATGATAGGCGCAAACGCTCCAACCCCTCGACTCGATCCACAAGGCGGACAAGCTCCGCCAGACGAACTGGAGATTCTCCGGTAGCCACACCTCCATCAAAGTCACCAATGTTAATGCCTGTTAGCACTACCTCTTTGTAGCCATTTGCTACCAATGCTTCGACCTCCTGCACAATCTCAGAAGGAGCACGGGAGCGAGAGCGTCCTCGCACATAGGGAATCACGCAATAGGTACAAAAAGAGTTGCACCCATCCTGAACCTTTACAAAGGCACGGGTATGAGCCTGAAATTGTCTAATCGAAAACTCAGGGAGCTCCTCTTGAGGAAATAGAGGGGAGAGAAGCTCTTCTTTATCGCGGTTCGGAATCACGTGCGTCACTCCTTGCATCTCTCCGACTACCTGGGGCTGACGCTCAGCAAAACATCCCGTCACAAGAAGCTTTGCTCCTTGATTCTCCCTTGCCAATTGACGGATGGCATGGCGACTGCTGCGATCCGCCGATGCCGTCACCGTGCATGTATTTACGATGCAAATATCCGCTGCCTCTCCCTTCTGAGCTGCCGTATATCCCAATTCAACTAATTGATTATGATAGACTTGTGATTCATATTGGTTGGTTCGACAGCCCAATGAAACAATGTTAAATGTCTTTTTACTAGGCGTGTCCATCAGCATCTAATCCGGAAATTAAGAGATCTTCGATAGCCTCTACTGAACGATAAAAGACATTTTCGTGCAACTCTTGTTGAGAAAGGACGTTGATGACCTTTTCTCTGCGATAGCGAATCATTTGATCGAGGCGATGAATGACAAATCGCTCCATTCTTAAGACACGGAAAAGCTTCCCTACACATGTTGCCAACACATAAGCGACGGCCATCATGGCGCGGCGAAGGAACTTCAGAACAGAATTGTTAAAAACATCAGTGGCTCGTTCAAAACGAGCAGCGAGAGTGCGAAAGATAAAGGCAAAGCTCTTTTCAGCCAATTCCCTTTCAAGCGCCTTAAGACTCTCTTCAGAGGAAGAGTCGATTCCCTCCCGCTGAGCCTTTTTCGTATCGTACTCAGCGAGTGTAGGCAAAGCCTCTTGAAAGGTTTTCGCCAGAAACTGTCCGTTAAACTTTTCACGAATGACCTCTCCAATGGACTGATACAGACTCTTTTCGATGGCATTTAACCCCATCATTTGCTTCATCCAGATAGGAAACTTCTGAAAAAAATCGACGGGCAATTCGATGAATCGAGCCGCTTCCACTATGAGCTCCCCAAGGAGTTGATCCATTCGCTCTTGATCCTCATTTTTCTCCTCCAAAGAAGGAAGTTTCGCATTTGGCAATGGGATCTTAATGGGCTGATCTAACGTGTGGATGACATGGGTAAAAAGAGTGCTAAAGATCTGGACTAATATCTTCTTGTCCAAGAGCGCTTGGCATGCCTTAGGCAATTCAGAGAGCATTAACTGTTGGAAGAATGTGGAGAGATCATCAAACTGATCGTCGCTGAATTCAACTTCAGGGAGCATCTTGACCAAATCTTCTTTGCCGTGGGGAAAAATGAGCTGAAAGATTAAACGGGCTTGTGCATCGTAAAACAGCTTTTGCTGCTGCAGTGTGCGCTCCACCTTGCTCCCCTTCACAGCGACTGCTGGGTGAACGTTAAGGCCTGCAGCCTTTAAGATATGATCGCGCGTCAGTCCACCACTCATCTGAGACGCTTGATTGATCTGCTTGAGATGATCAATCAAGAGAGGGAGTAATGCCATGATAAACGCTTGATCAAATGTCGCGCCCCCCTCTTGCTCTTTTTCTAGCAAAGGGGTGATGTATTGAAGCACCTGATCGGTCAATAGAGGGTTAATCCAATCTGCCAGTTTGGCTTTATAAGGGTCTACATGGCTTCCATGGAGGAGGTCAAATAAACCAACAAGCCAAGGAGTAGGGATCTCGTTCGCAAAAATCTCTTCAAATAACTCTGCGATCTCATATCCTTCTTGTCTCTGTTTATCGAGCCAAACGATCAAGTGAAGATACAATTTAGTGTGAGTGAGTGTTTTGGTTCCTTTATCGAGGGCATAACGGGTCAAAGCTAGAACGGCGCGAGCGACCTCTGAAACAGGCGCACTTCCCTCTAAAGGAGAAGGAGTCACGACGTGATCACGGATACGATGATCCACCTGATAGATTCCCAATAGGACTTGAGCGATGCGCTCCTTGATTTCCTTTAACAGCGGTTTCTGCAATTGTTGGGGGATTCCAAATAAGGACTGATTGCTTTCGATCCCGAGCTCAGTCAACAGCTTCTCTATGAAACCATTTAAAATGTCTTTTTGCTGCTGGGTCATCGCCTCTGCTTCCAATACATCGGTTTCCAAGGCTAACAAGGCCTGTCTTGTTTGTTGCGCCAATGTCTGAATGGATGGGAGAGTGTGAGGGCTGATTTGACTAAGATTAAGAGCTATTTTCAAGAAAAGAGCTTCTAAATAAGATTCCGCGCATTTCCAAAGAACGTCATAGACAGGATCCTCGACATTGACAATGGCACTTAACGTGTCAGAAACCCATTCTTGAGCTTCCTCTGTCAATTGAATATGAGACTGGCCAGCCACCCATTTTTCTAATACAGGCTTGAATATTCCATTGAACCATTTAGGAAGATGATGAACAATGTCTTGAGCCAGCAGACGGCATCCTTTTTGAATACGCTCCCCTTGGGGTAAGCCATCCAATTCGATTTGTAAGGCTTGTTTTTCCAATAAAGGGAGGAGTAAATCCCCGGTCTGTTTGAATAAAATAAAAGGAAGGTGGTCAAAGAGCCTCTCCCAAAGCTTAGAGCGAAACCTTTTAGGAAAAGGCAAATCTTCCTCCCTAGAATAACCGAATAGATTGATAAGGTGCTCAGCTAAATGATGAAATTTCCCTTTGATCAGAGGCCATAATGTGTCCAATTCAGCTTCAGCGCGCAGCCTTGCCGTGTCCAGAGGATCCGTTGCGTTGTGAATCGCCTGTTTGAGATGAATCGCCTTGATCAACGCCTGCCGCTCTTGATTATTCGCTGTTTTAATCACGAGGGAATCACATGCTTTTACCGCCGCTGAAAAAAACCAAAGAGCGAAGGGTTGATCCGCGTGGTCGGCCGTCTGAATGAAGTGATTGAGCAAATCGACGCACAACTGCACAGCTAAGGCTTCTAAGCCTTGTTCTCCTCTCTCTTTCAATATCGCGAGAGAAGGATTGCCTTCGTTTATCAAAGCATTGAACTGTTCTTGAATGGCCTGTTGTTGGCTATCGGATAAAACAAGAGAAGGAATAAGAGTCTGAAGGGTTTTTCCGATGAGCGTATGAGTGTCGGCGAGGGTGTCCACTTTTTGATCCATGAGCATCTTCGCAAGATGATGAATACTCTTTGTTAGAGACTCATCATTAAGGACATCGTTGAGTCTGTGTTGATTGCTTTTCATTTTCGTCAACGCTACCCATGCGGGAATTGCCTCAAAAAGTAAATCGGGCAATGTTTCTCGTTGAAAGCGCTCAATCGTTGGCCAGAGCCGCTCTTTGAAAAACGAGGGAAGAGGAAATGTTTCTTGCCGCTCCAATCCAAAAGGGGCCAGCAATCCACGGATCGCTTTTTCTTTATCCAGTCCCTGGGGAGCCGCAAGAAGTGCACTCCAAACCATCTTCAAGGGTTCCCCTTCTATCCATTGTTGTAATACGTAAAGGGGCAACGGAATATGCACATCCACGGGAACAAATCGAGATAAGTTGAAGAGAAGACGTTCCATCACATAACGCTCAACATAAGCGCCCATCATTTGCAAACAAGGATCGTTTGTTAGGAGAAATTCTCTTCCATACTTTATCAATAGGTGACTGATATGACGAGGGGCTGACGCATGATGATTCTTTAATCCATCTTCTACGACCGGCTGTTGTTCATCCACAAGTCTCGCTCCATCTGATCGAACAAATGCTTGGAATAGGGCAGAGGGAAGTCGAAACAATTGGTTAGCTTCCAAGCTATACGCTTCTGCATTAAACTCGTCTTCCCATTTAGGAGATGTCTTGCTGAGGGGAAGAGTTTCTTGATACACTTGATAAGAGCGTTCCAACCACACGGGAAGTTCTTGATGCATTTTTTCCCAGACCTTTTCTTTGATCCAATTGACGCAAGGCAAGGTGTGGTGAAAAAGCTGAAGATCTTTTGCCCCTTTCGGAAAAAGGGTTGCCAACAACCGCACAGACATCTCTTGAAATAAGCCTTTGTACGCCTCGCTCTTTTCCTGATCAGGCAATGACTCAACGCTATTTAAGCGATCTGGAAACTCTTTTAAAGCTCTACCGATCACCGATAAGAGTCGCCCAAAGGGATTACGCTCTTGATCGGCAAAGGGATGATGGGGATCAAATCCTTGGTCTGCTAAATTCGCCGCGATATGGAGAATATTCGCCTGTAGTGTCTGTGCAATCAAATCATCGCTTAGGTGCATCACCCCCATTGCAGCCATCCCAATCATGACATCGTACTGCCCAAAATAGGGGTGAAGGAGATCGCTGACTGTCTCACCCACGGCATGGCTGATCCCTTCTGCATTTTCGATGTAAGATTTTGCTGCTTGTTCTGCGAGACATTTAATGCCTTCTGCCAAAGGTTTGTCATGCTCAGAAAGGCGTTGATAGCTTTTTTTAATTCTTGTCAATGGGTTTTTTGTTCCTGAAAAATCGGCAACATCAAGCAACTCATCGAAACTTATAGCTCCCTGATAAGCCGCATGTCCTGCAAGTTGGCAAACTTTTCCTGCCAACCCTACCGTTGTTTTAGCCGTAGGGAGCGACTGAAATCCACCGACAATTTTCGTTTTAACAAGCGAGCCTACTGCGGAGAGCTGACTGATCATTCTGTCGACTCTTTTGTTGACCAATGAAGGAAGATAATCGTGGAAAAAAGAGTCAGAAAAAGCCTTTGGTCTATGAATTAAAGAGTGAGGATCTCGATTAAGGATCATAAAATCAACCTAAAGTTTTCGGAATTATTTACTCAACTTACCCCATTTCATTAGGGTATTTAAACTATTAGATACTAAATAACAGATAGATGAAATCGTACCTATTTAAGCATAAAAAAGCTAGCCAAAAGTGACTTCTCCTTAAAGGAAGCTATTCCGTTGCAAGCTCTAAGCTAGCGCAATGAAACGCACTCGCTGGACTCACTTTTAAAAAAAAAATCAATCTTCACGCGATCTTAATATCTATTTGTTACCCTTAACGGCGGGGGGTTCTATATCATCGAAGAAACCTCAGAGAAATTTTTACGGCCTTTGGATTGCCTTGCCTTTTATGAAATGGATCAAAGTTTATTATACTATCCTTATTAGCCTTTCCTTTTTTTCCAATGTTGGGTGGACGAGCGATGCTCAAAAATTATCTTTCAATCAAATGACCCACCTTACCTTAAAAAATGGACTGCGCATCTGCCTCAAAAAATCCGATTTAGAGCCCCAGCAATTTGATTTTGAACTTTTTGCAGTGGGAGGTTTTTCTAGTTTACCCGTCGTGGATCAGCCTTCTGCCTGGCTTGCGACGGAGATTGCTTGGGAATCAGGCTTAAATCATCTCACTGGAGATAAGCTAGCCTGTGACGTTGACGATCACTCTGTTGAAATTAGAATGGCGCTTCAGCTCTTTGATCGCAAAATTGAGGCTTCTGGACCGATCTTGGAACTCCCCTATTGTCTTAAGCTAGTGCGATTACTGTTTACAGCCGCTCAATTCAATCAAGCAGGGATGAAGGAAGCGCTTGCTCATGCTCGTCGACACTTAGAACATCAATTCGAGATTAGCCAGCTGACAGGAGAGCAAACCTCCCTAAAGGTGAATTTGAGAGAGTGGTCTGTGACAGCCCCTTTTCATCCTTCAGACCTTGGAAAGGTTGAATTGACAAAAGCAGAAAAAATCTTTAAGCATTTCTTTTCCAATCCAGCTGAATTTACCCTTGCCCTCGTCGGCGATTTTAATCCCGAGGAAATCATTCCAGTCCTCGAACAATCATTGGGCTCTTTACCCTCTTTCCCGATCAACCAGTACCACCAACCTCGTCCTCCTCCGTTCCCAGAAGGGATCACAAAAAAAGAATTTGCCGGTGTCAATCGTTATCGACAAAACCATACACGTTTAACTTTTCCTTTGTGTGCGAAAACAACGAATCCTATCGCTCTTGACCTTTTATGCCTTATTCTGAAACAAGAGCTGACTTCTGGAACAAACTTAGGAATCTTGCAGAGCACATATCTGAATATCAGCTACAGCTTTCCCCTTTTTCCCTGCGTAGATCCTTTATGGCTTGTCATTAAATTTTCGAGTCCCGTACACGAGACCTCTTCTATTTGTCAAGAAATTCTGAGAAAAATGGTCACCATTAAGCAGGAGGGGGTGTTGCAGAAGCGAATAAAATCTGGATTAGAAGAGCTTGTGAAAAAAAGAGAATCTTTATGCAATAATGCAGCGGTTCTCGCTTTGATTGCTGATTACTACCGTGCAGGCTGGGAAATGAATCAACTTTCTCCTTCTCTTAACGATAACCAAGAAAAAGAGCTTCTTAAAGCTCTCCTTGGCTGTTACCCTGATCTTACCCAATATTCCATCATCTCCTTACACCCTTAATCCATATTGAGAATATGGAAGGAAAAACATGGCGCTTTTACCCGCTACCATTGGCATTATTTTGAGTCCAGATCAAACCGAAGTATTATTAGTCAAAAGAGACGATATTCCTGTTTGGGTCTTACCCGGTGGAGGAGTAGAAGTGGGGGAACAACCGGAAGAAGCGTTGGTTCGCGAAATTCAAGAGGAAACAGGTTTCCAGGTTGAGATTCAGCGCAAATGTGCTGAATACTCTCCTCTCAATCGTCTCTGTGCATTGACTTCCATTTTCATTTGCAATATTGTCTCGGGGGAGAACTGTCTATCTAGCGAAACAAGAGGAATAGCTTTTCACTCCCTTCTCAACTTGCCTTCAACACTGTTTCCTCCTCATGAACGTTGGTTACACGAAGCTTTATCTACGGAAACACTGATCCAAAGGCCTTTAATAGAAGTTTCTTACGGAGCCCTTTGGAAGTATTTTATTCGCCATCCACATCATGTCTTACGCTTCGCTTGGACCCGTTTTGTAAAGTTTTAAAGAGGATAAAGAGCGGGATGTTAAAGATTCATTTTTTTCGAAGGGTCGTCCATTCTTTTTTGATTCGTTCTTGGTGGATGATTGCCCTTCTTTTTTCTTTTGCGATAATTTATGAGCGAGGGCTGAAGAAATATGACCACATTCATCAACAACTTACTGAGCAATGGCTGAGCTTACAAGAACAAAAGAACGAAGCTCTTCGCCATCAACAAAACTTAAAATCGCAGATCAGTAGCCAAAGCGATCTCGCTTGGGTAGAGTTAACGCTGATCAAAGGGCTTGGGCTCCTTCCAGAAGGACAAAAAAAAGTGTATTTTTATCAAGATCATCCTTGAATTCTGGGGTGCTGGGGGACGGATGGGTTAAACTTTCTTCACATGGACATGACCTCTCCCGCAGTGCAACTGTTCAACGACTCGAATAATAATGCCTACCGCCTCCTCAATTTCATGTTGGGTTGTTGTATAGCCAATCGAAAAACGAAGGGAGGAGCGCGCTTGAGAAAGAGGAATTCCCATCTTGACTAACACACGCGAAGGTTCTAGCGCCCCTGAAGCACAAGCGGAGCCATGGCTAGCCGAAATTCCTTCCCTATCTAAACGAATCAATAACGTTTCGCCATCGATTCCCAGAAAGGCGAGATTAGAGGTATTGCAAACGCGTGAACCCGCACCATTAATGATAACATTCCGCAAACCAGTTAATAATTTTTCCTCAAAGACATCGCGCAGTTGACGCATATGAGCGATCATGCCCTCTTGCTCGTGTTCTAAAAGAGTCACCGCTTCTGCCAACGCCACAATGCCTAGAAGGTTCTCTGTTCCTGCGCGACGATTAAATTCGTGGCCGCCGCCAATAAATAAAGGAGAGAGCTTGAGATGTTCACGACAAATACAAAAGCCCACTCCTTTGGGTGCATGGATTTTATGTCCGCTGAAGAAAGCCCCAGAAATACCTTGAGGGAGACGAATCCTATCTTTTCCAAGCCAAGCCACCCCATCGACAATAAAAGCAATATCCGCTGCTTGAGCGATTGCAGCAATAGATTCCAGGTCAGTCATCACGCCTGTTTCGTTATTGACAGCCATTAAAGTGATAAGGCGCGTTTCTGGACCTATTGCCTTTTCGACCTCTTCTGGGGAAACAGCGCCCCATTTGCCTGTGGGAAGAAGAGTGATGCTAGCTCCCCTTTTTTTGAACTCTTTAAGAGTCTCATCAACGCAGGCATGTTCTATCTCCGAGGAAATCACATGCGCTGCTGGACTTTTAAGCAGGATCCCTTGAATGAGCAAAGCCGCCCCTTCTGTTCCTCCTGAAGTAAAAATAATTTCTTGCGGCTTAACCTTAAAAAAATGGGCAATTGTCTCACGACTTTGCTCAAGTTGACGGCGAGAGCGCTGTCCGTGAAAATGAAGGCTCGAAGGATTCCCCCATCCTTCTTCAATATGCTTAAGAAAGACCTTTATAAGGCGAGGATCGACAGGGGTGCTTGCATTATAATCAAGGTAAATTCGATTCATAGAATTGACCGCGCGGAAACCGCAACCCTATTTTTGACAAACACCACAAATTCGCGAGACATGGCTTAACTCAATGACATTTTGTCTGGGCTCCACTCCAAACATCCTCTTTTATCCTAGGGCGATAAGAGCTTTGCCTATTCAAGTCGGAATTAAAGGTCTCCGGAGGAAATTGTTTGGCTAAATGGCGCAAGGCCCATTTGATAGCCGGAATCTTATTTTCTGAATAGTTCTTCAGATTTGCTACAGTGCATTTTTTTTCTCTTTTCCCTTCCCTATGTGATTCTCGAATCAAAATTCTTCTAGAGATTTTGCTTGAAGCTTCTTATGCATATCTACGCTTATAGCATATATTTAAATTTATGGCAATATCTAAAATAAAAAAATGAAAAATATTTTAATGACTATAAAAAAGGATGCGACATGGTTAGCGATCTATTCGCTCTTAACGTAGCCCTCAGTTAAATTGACGGCTTGGGCGGGTCAACGTCAGGCTTGTTTATACAAGACCCTCCTTTTAGGGAGGAGTCGTTAACGAAATAGGAAGGGGGAGTTGAGGGCTAATATCTACATTTATCTTGAATCCTTATCAAAACAACGGTGATATTGTCATGCCCTCCTTTTTGCTTAGCCTTTTTAACAAGCAATGCAGCGATTTCTTCTTCAGGATATTGACTCATGATCTCTTGCATTTCCTCAAAAGAAACGAGATCAGAAAGGCCATCGGTACACATCATAAGAATATCCTCGACCTCTACGGAAGCACGAGCAATGGCTGGCTCGATCATCGGATCTGTCCCAATCGCTTTCGTAATAATATTTTTGTAAAGAAAATCCTGGGCCTGTTGCTGACTTAACTGTCCCAATTCAATGAGCTCGCGTAATAATGAGTGGTCTTGCGTAAGCTGTTCTAGCTTCCCTTTGCGAAAGCGATAAATGCGACTGTCTCCAACATGCGCATAAACTAACCCTTTGGGGTGAAGATAAAGACAACAAAGAGTGGTCCCCATTCCCCTCCATTTAGGATTTTCTTTTCCTAGGCGATAGATCATTGCATTAACGTCTTGAATCATTCCTTTCATGATCTTTTCTGCTTGGTTAAGGTCTCTATGATAGAAAAAATCAAGCTGCTCTTCAAAAAGGCGACAAAGCTGTTCAACGGTTTCTCTCGAAGCAATTTCGCCTGCCTGATGACCTCCCATTCCATCAGCTAAAACAAAGAATTGGTGATTTTTTACCGATTTCCATGAATCTTCATTGTTCTCGCGAACAAGTCCAATGTCTGAGAGAGAATACACTGAAACTGGATAAAGCATGACTGGAAAGGCCATAATTATTGTGTATAGCCATCGAATGGCTTGACTAAAGAAATTTCTAAACTTAAATCAACTCAGAACCGCTTCTAAAAATCTAAACAAATCTATACATATAGAGTTTTCACAACTATGTAGCATAATCAACCATTTCGGGGTTATCGAAAAATCATAGAATTGACGGCGCGGAAACCTGCGACTTCAGTCTTTTTTTGAGAGGGCGGAGGCTCCTCCCTTCAGGCGTGGCAAGAAACGCTGCTCTTGTTGAAATGCGATGCATAACCATCCGCTCGTTGACAGAGGCGACAGTCTCTTGCGTGAATCGCTTCAAAAACTCCACAGGACGTTCTGTTCAATCACTTGTCGTAGAGCGGGGGGTTGGAGAAGCACGCCACGGGATCTATCTATTCGCTCCTAACGGAGCCCTGAGTTAAACTTAGGGCGAAGCCCCTGGCTTTAGGGAGGAGTCGTTGACAAGATCATCATAAGAGTCATAAAATTAAAAAAGCTATGTAAAGCCACTGACGCCCAAAGGGAACGCTGACGTTCATAAAGATAGCCTAACATACATGAGAGTAAAAATAGGGAGGTGAGCAGCTCAATATTTGAGATTCCTTGATCGCTGGAATAGTGAAACAACGTAAAAACAAGAGAAGACAGACTCATCGCAGTGAGTGGATGATGCAGTTTTCGTCTCAGCCAAGTTTGTAAAAGAGCTCTAAAAAGGAACTCTTCTGTTAACGGAACAAGAGTGATGAGAGAAAAGGCTGTCAGCCCAAAAAGTATAGGGTGATCCATTGCCTGACGGATGTTTTGCACAGCCCTTTGCTCAGTAAAGGGATGATGAAAGACATGCCAAACAATCAAGGACAATCCTTCGCTTAAAGCAACAACGACGGGATAACTGACTAGCCAGGCAAAAACGCCCATGCCCATATGAATGTACCAGGGAGTGATTGTTTCCCCCCAAAGTTGCTGCCGCTGCTCAACAGTTAATTCAAGGTAAGCGAATAGAATCGCTCCAAACGCTCCAAGGATGATCGCTAAGTTGATCCATAGTTTGGTTTGCTGATCAAGTGGATTAGGCTCGACCTTCTCTGCTGTGAGAAAAAAAACGATTCCGAGGAGAATCGGAATGAGCAGCAATTCGACAAACATGAAGAGCCCAAATCCCTTCAACACATCGACGCCTCGAATGGCAGGAAAAGGAGTCGATTGAAAAGGCTTGAAAAACCCTTGACGCCATGCACTCCCAATGGCGAGTAATGCAATCCCCAAGGCCCATAAAAAAATGATCTCTTTGTCCTGGAGGTCTCTCTGCATTTCACATGATGGGGATATCCCCATTCCACTTTAAGAGTTAAAATATCATCCACTAAAGACAAACATTGGCCTGGTTGGCTTGCTCCCAAAAGAGCGAGATTGCGCAAGCTGTCTGTTCAATAATTGAAAAGAATCAATAAAATATTGATATTCCTTAGGGTCAAAACTCTCCTTTTGCGTAATATAAACCAACATGTAAACGACATGGTCATCTTGAATGGATCTTCCTTGAATATCGAAATCTCGATTTTCAATGCTAAAATCGAAAGTTTTATGCTCATGTAAAGAAAGATTGACAAGTTTGGTGAGACGATTGTCCACTTTATTGTGCATTAAATCCTCAATATTTTGACGGATAATATCATCCGAGGAAGAGATATCTACCTCTGGTGGATAGGTAATGACACTGATCAAAAAAAGAGTTCCATCGATCTTTTCTGCAGCATACATGTCGTAGCGTCGCTTCTTATCGCTATTTGGAATAGCAATATAATCTTTTCCATACTGAGGGGGACTGGGCAGTAACGTTTTAAATAGTCCTGATCTTGGAACAAACTCTTTCCAGGTCAAAAAATCCTCTTTTTCTCCCTCTGCCATTTTCTCATGCATATAGACATAATATATTCCAATACCAAGAATAGCTAAACATACAAAGACAAATGCAAATTTACTCATCAAATTGACAGCGCGGAGACCCCGGCCTTCAGGCGGAAGAAGCGCTGCTCCTGTTTTAGAGGTTGTTTGTTTTTATCTGACATAAAAATTGGCCTCTCCATTTTCTCTTATCCCCTTTCTCTTATCCCCCACTGTAACAGTTTAGATCCCCCTCCTTCGTCCGGGCATGAATGAAGTGAAATGGGTATATATAACCCTAAAAAATAAATTGCAACAATGGATCATGATTTTTCTAAAATCTTGATCCTCCGGCTCCACTTCCACTTCAAAAGTGGAACCCGCCTATTCCAATTCTAAGCAAAGAGGAGGCTGACTCGTTAACTCAAAGGCCCCTTCGAATTGAAGGGGCCCTGGGGAACAGTAAGCATCTTCCAAGCGCCATCGCCCTCTTTGTTGCTGGAACGCTGAGAAAGCACCGCCTTTGAGATCAACTAATCCCTTTTGAATGACCGCCTGCTTTTTATTCTTCCGCATTTCAAAGTGAAGCATGTGAACAAAGGGAACTCCTATCACCTCCCAGCTTTCGACCGGCTCAGCCAAATGCTGAATACAGCACATGTATCCAGAAGCTCCATGTTGGATTAATAGCGCTGCCAAATGTCCTAAGGCATAACAATATTGACAGTCAAAATTTGAGGGCAAAGCGGAGCGTCCTTCATACCCACAGAAAAGAGGTTGAGGATTAAATGCTCCGGTGTAACATCGTGTGTCTCGTCGATGATTTAACTCCCTTTCAACGAGAGCAATGAGGAGACGCTCGGTTTCAATTTTAGATAATTGAACATTCCCATGGGGATCTCGATCGAATAGTAGTTGTTGTTGAATCTCTTCCGGTAAAGTACAAAAACAATCGTAAGCTGCCTGACTCAAATGAGGCTTGATCAAACGTAACTTTTCAAGAGTCTCTTTTTGCCCAAGTTGATTAACCCCTGATTTTACTCCTTCCAAACAATGGTTGAGTTCTCCGATCATTGCCTGACACTCAGGAATAAATTCGAGAATCCCTTCAGGAACAAGAATGACCCCAAAGTGTTTGTTTTTCTCTGCTCTTTCACAAATGAGATCTGCAATTTCTGCGACAACCTGTTGCAAAGAGAGTCTTTGTGCAGCAATTTCCTCGCTAATTAAAGCTAGGTTCACGTGCGTTTGTAGTGCACACTCGAGCGTTAAATGAGAGGCAGAACGTCCCATCATTTTAACAAAAAAATAGGATTTTTTTGCAGATAAAGCGTCTCTTGCAAGGTTGCCAATCGTTTCGGAATAGACCTTACTGGCTGTATCGAAGCCAAAAGAGATTTCAATAAAAGAGTTTTTGAGATCCCCATCAATCGTTTTGGGAACACCCACAATCCGGGTAGAGAGCCCTTTTCGATGGCAAAACTCGGCTAAAAAGGCGGCATTTGTATTGGAATCATCTCCCCCGACGATCACCAATCCATCCAATTCATGCGTCATCAACGTTTGTGCGACTCGTTCAAACTGTTCCTGAGTTTGAATTTTTGTACGCCCTGACCCAATGATGTCGAATCCTCCTTGATTGCGATAAGGAGCCACCCCTTCTTCTGTCAGTTCAATGTATTCATTTTTAATGATCCCTTCTGGACCATTCAAAAACCCTATCAACCGCGACGCTGGGTGAATTTTTTTCAAAGCATCGAATAAACCTGAAATGACATTCTGCCCTCCAGAGGCCTGTCCGCCCGATAGGATAACCCCCACTTTCACAGGAATAAACGAAGAGGATCGATTTTTTCCCTGAAAACAGAGAATAGGCAATGTGCAAGCATGAGGAAATAACTCTTGTAAAGCGGGATCGAAATCCGTAGAAGCGCGGCTTATCGCCTCTCTTTTCAAAGGAGCCAGCTTCTGCAAATCTTGTAAAATGGGAGGCAATAAGGGCTGGTAAAGGAGACGATAGCGCTGAAGGAAGCTCAAATTTTTCATACAATCTAACGGCGCGAAAGCCCGGGACTTGAGTCGCAGGAGGAAGCGCCGACCCTGTTGTTGTGTTTTTTAGATTTTTTTTTGACAAAAATCACAAATGGACAGTGCGAAGGCCCCTGCCTTTAGGGGGGGGCGAGGAAACGTTTTTGTTTGTGCTTAAAAGCTTTCTATTGCCACAGGAAGCCGCCAAGTCTTTGAGTTCCCGGAGGCTTCACAAAAAATCTTGCAAAAATGAGAGGACGTACGTATGTTGAGGAAGACTTTCAAAACCCTTTAGGAACCCTCCTTGTATGAACAAGCTAGAGCAGCTAAGAAAATGGACAACTCTCGTTGTCGATACTGGCGATATTGAATCTATTAAAAAATTTCACCCTACTGATGCCACGACTAACCCGAGTCTAATCGAAAGCGCCATTCAGCAACCTGAATATCAAAATCTCATTAAAGATGCAATCGAATACAGCCATAAAAAGGCTCTCTCCTCCAAGGAAAGATGTGCGCTTCTATTGGATAAACTCTTTGTTAATGTGGGGTGCGAAATTTTGGAGCTCATTCCTGGTCGTGTTTCCACAGAAGTTGATGCACGTCTTTCTTTTGATGTAGAGGGAAGCATTAAAAAAGCTCAATCGTTGATCGACCTTTATGAGGAAGGAGGGATCAGCCGTGAGCGAGTTCTTATCAAGTTGGCTTCTACTTGGGAAGGAGGCTTAGCGGCTAAAGAACTTGAAAAAATGGGGATTCATTGCAACATGACATTACTGTTCAGCCTGCCCCAGGCAATTCATTGTGCCGAGTCACAAGTCACTCTTATTTCTCCCTTTGTGGGACGGATTTTCGATTGGTATAAAGCTCATGAGAAAGTCGAGAGCTACCCCCCTGCGGATGACCCTGGAGTGAAATCTGTCAGCACGATTTATCACTACTATAAGAAATTTGGCTATCGCACCCAAATCATGGGAGCTAGCTTTCGCAATAAAGAAGAGATTCTAGAGTTAGCGGGATGTGATTTGTTAACAATCTCCCCTAAGCTGCTTGAAGAACTTTCCAAAGAAGAAGGAGACGTTCCTCAACAACTGGATGCCGAAAGGGCCAGACAAATGCCTCTCGAAAAGATATCGCTCGACGAGAAAACATTCCGTCTGATGTTAAACGATAATGCGATGGCAACAGAAAAGCTAGCCGAAGGAATTCGTCACTTTGCTCAAGCAGCGATGAAACTTGAGCAAAAGCTCTGCACCGCTTGTCCTCTCTAAGGGAAGCCTTTTGTAAGGACTCAGATTGTAGGTACAACCGTCATGTGTTTAATCAAATATTTTTCGTGGGCGCTACTCGTCTGTACGCTCCCTTTTTCTAACGTAAATTCGACTTCCTTAGATCCCCCTTCGTTACAGAGCCAGTTCATGGATCTGCCAAAACAAGATAGAGCGTTAATCCGGGATCTTATCCTCTTGAATTACCCTCCCTCTGAATGGATAGAAAATAGCCCCCCATCAGAGAGGACTCCCTTGTATGATGTCGTGATTATCGGAGGAGGAATGGCTGGTTTAACAGCCGGAGCAGCTCTTTTTAAAGAAGGTATTTTTAATATCAAGTTGTTTGATCAATCCTCAGAAGGATCTGAAGGGCCGTGGACAACGTATGCGCGAATGAAAACGCTTCGATCAGGAAAAGAGCTCATGGGACCCTCGTTAGGAATCCCCCACCTAACTTTCCATGCATGGTTTGAGGCATTGTTTGGAGCTGATGCATGGAAACAGCTTGGGAAAATTCCAAATCACTTGTGGATGGAATACCTTCGTTGGTATCGACATGCCATGCATCTTCCTGTAGAAAATGATTCCACTTTAGTGGACCTTATTCCCATGGAAAATGGATTTGAGTTAAAATTCAGCCATCTTGGGAATCCTCTGACAGTGCAAGCAAGGAAAGTCGTCCTAGCAACGGGTCGAGCTGGCTTTGGAGGACCTGTCATCCCTGATCTTGTGAAACACCTTCCAAAATCCGTTTACGCTCACACGATGGAAAATATTGACTTTGAAGCGTTGAAAAATCGTCAGGTGGGAATTCTGGGAGTAGGCGCCTCTGCGTTTGATGCAGCAGCTGTTGCGTTAGAAACAGGGGCTAAAGGAGTGGATCTAATCATGCGACGCGATCGCCTGCCAGAGATCAATAAGTTTGCTTGCCTTCCCTATAAAGGATTTAGCCATGGATATTGCCATTTAAGCGATGAAAAGCGATGGAAATTCATGTGTGCAGCCTTCAAGGCGGGAATTCCCCCTCCTGTAGAAGCATTAAAACGGGTCGAAGGACAACCCAGTCTTGGCCTTCTATCCAACACCACTATCTCTAACATTCACTATGATCACTCACAAGTCGTTTTAGAAACAAATCATGGAGTGTATCGCTATGACTTTTTAATTTTAGGAACAGGATTCCATATCGATGGCTGTCAGCAGCCAGAGCTTCGCTATGTGATCGACCAAATTGCTCTTTGGAAGGATCGTTTACCTCCCGATGTGTTAAATATGCATCCAAAAATGGGCTCTTTCCCCTATTTAGGCCCCTCTTATCAATTTTTGCCCAAAGAGTCAACAAGCGCTCCCTATTTAAAAAATCTTTACTGCTATAACTACGGGGCAACACTGAGTCATGGATTGCTTAGCAGCGATATTCCCGCCATTAGCATCGGAGCGACCCGCTTGGCGCAGGGAATCGCAGCTGATTTCTTTATCGAAGATAGTGACCGCTATCTGGATTGTCTCAAAAATTATCAGACTAAAGAATTTGAGCAGGAAAACTATTTTCATAGAATTGACGGCTATGTATATGAATAACCATCAGCCCTTTAGAGGCTGTAGTGTCTTGCGTGAATCCCTTCAAAAACTTCACATGGCGTTTTGATATTAAAGTTTCCTGTCGCTCGCACGGCGACTCGTCGCCGATAGTGGCCTTGTTTTTTTCTTAACCAAACAACGGTTTGGACAAGGTCTCCTGTTTGAAAGCCATGCAATGTCTAATAGGCTTGAAAGCCTTGAGCCGTAGAGCGCGGGGCTGGAGAAGCACCCCACGGGTCCTATCTATTCGCTCCTAACGGAGCGCTGAGTTAAACTTAGGGCTTAGGCTGGTCAACTTCGGGATTGTTTGCACAAGTCCCTCCCTTTAGGGGGGGGGTCGTTGACCGAGAATTGCCTAACTAAGCATCAGGACTATACATGCGCTTCCTCAAAAGATATTGAGGAGACTCCCTTAATACCTGAAGCCAAAGACGGGCTAAAAAACTCTACGGCAAGCACTTACAATGATCGCATCTGTTTTAAGTAAAGTCGCATGATGTTAGTTTAGAGACCCATTCCTCTTCAAGAATTGGATTTGCACAAAGCGAAAGCTGCCGCGATTCATTGAAGCGAGGGGCTTTGGCTAAACCCAAATTCCAACTCTTGAAGGGGAATGGGTAGACATCCGTCAAAGAAATCAGGAGACCAATGCCTCGACATCTTCAAAGTCTAAAGCAAAAGGCTCCTCATGTTCGCCATCGAGCAAGAGCTTATGCGAATCAAAACCCGTCCCAGCTGGAATGATATGTCCCATGATCACATTCTCTTTGAAACCGACTAAGCGATCAGTCTTGCCAGCACAAGCAGCTTCCGTTAAGACTCTCGTCGTGTCTTGGAACGAAGCTGCTGAGATAAAGGACTCGGTGCTCAGGGAGGCCTTAGTAATGCCGAGGAGAACGGGCATCGCCTGCGCTGCCTTTCCCCCTTCTCGGGTCACTTTGATGTTTTCTTGCTCAAATTCCTTCTTATCCACCTCTGCGCCGTAAAGTAAACTTGTGTCCCCTGGATCAATGACCCGCACCTTCTTCAACATCTGACGCACAATAATTTCAATGTGCTTGTCATTGATGTCAACCCCCTGCAAACGATACACTTCTTGCACCTGATTCACAAGGTATTTCTGCAGTTCCCTGACACCACAGATCTCAAGAATTTCGTGCGGAATGACCAATCCGTTGGTGAGCTGCAACCCCTTTACGACGTGATCGCCTCGTTGAACGATCAAATGCTTGGTGTGAGGGATCAGATGCTCCTCTTCCATCCCAGTCATATCATCGCGAACCACAACGATGCGCTTGTTCTTTTGAATCCCACGAAAGTCGACCACCCCATCGATCTTGGCAATTTCTGCGGAATCTTTTGGCTTGCGCGCTTCCAGGAGCTCAGCCACGCGCGGAAGCCCTCCTGTGATATCCTTTGTCTTAATCGCACTGCGAGGAAGACGAGCGAGCTTAGTTCCAGCCGTTGCATACTCCCCTTCTTCGACCGAAATAATCGCCCCTGCAGGCAATGGATACGTTCCTACAAGCTCTTCGCACGCTTGGTCTGCATAAATCGCAATCTGTGGATGAAGTTCGCCTCGGTGCTGCTTCACAACCAGCTCCGTCTTATTTGGATCCCGCTCAGTTGATAAACCCTCCACAAGATCTTCGTAACGGACATAACCAGGACGGTCACAGATGATCGGAATGCTATGCTGCTCCCATTCGGCCACCCGAACCCCAAGATGAACCTTAGAGCCATCGAGAAGCAAAATCTTCGTCCCCAGCTCAATATTAAACGATTGAAGGGGCTCAATCGATTTGGTGCTTAACAACTTTTTATAGTCATCTAAAGAGCGCCCTTCATCGCGCACAATATTCAAGCGCCCATTCTTGTTAAGAGCCACCCAATGCCCCCCCTCTGCTTTCACTGTACGCAACTCACTGTAAACTAAAATTCCTTCACTATCAGCAATGATTTCTGGGCTGACTCTTGCCGAGGCAATACCGCCCAAATGGAATGTCCGCATCGTTAACTGTGTTCCAGGTTCGCCGATAGACTGCGCGGCAATGATCCCCACGGCTTCGCCCATGCTCACGAAACGGCTAGTCGCCAGATTAATCCCATAACATTTTGCACAAACGCCACGTCGCGTTTCACAGGTCAAGACTGAACGAATCCGAATACTTTCTATCCCCGAATCATCAATCGCCTCCGCCTGCGCACTGGTTAAAATGCTCCCTCCTTTGGCAAGCAATTTTGTGCTGTCGCCTGGCTGATAAATATCTTCGCACACAGTACGCCCAAAAATCCGATCTTTAAGAGGTAATAATTCTTCTTGACCTTGCTTGATCGCAGAGACGTCAATTCCATTGAGCGTTCCGCAGTCCTCTTCTGTGATAATCACGTCCTGTGCCACATCAACTAAACGGCGCGTCAAATATCCAGAATCGGCCGTTTTCAACGCGGTGTCAGCTAACCCTTTACGTGCCCCATGAGAGGAAATGGAGAACTCAATCACCGATAACCCCTCTCGGAAATTTGACGTAATCGGCGATTCAATAATATCTCCTGAGGGTTTGGCCATCAAACCGCGTAACGCACCGAGCTGACGAATCTGAGACTTGTTTCCCCGCGCTCCTGAATCCATCATTAAATACAAAGGATTCATTGAACTATCTTTGATTTCACTGATTAGCTTAAAGAGCTCTTCGGAGAGGACGTCCGACACCTCAGTCCAAATCCCAATGGTTTTAGACTTCCGCTCTCCTTCAGTAATGATCCCCTCCTCATACTGCTTTTTGACTAAAGCCACTCGTTCATGCGCCTCTTCTAAGATTTTTTGCTTAATCGCCGGAATTTTAACATCGCAAACCCCCATCGACAATGCAGATTTCGTTGCTTCAGCAAAGCCCAAGCTTTTGAGGTTATCTAAAAAGCAAACAGTCGCTTCCAATCCGACTTTCTTATAGCACTGCATGATGAGTTCGCCCATTTTCTTTTTGGGCAAACTATAGTTTTGGAAACCGAGTTCCTTAGGAACAATCGTGTTGAAAACAACCCGGCCAGGCGTTGTTTCAATAATCCCATTCTCCGTACGTAACTTAATCTTTTCATGAATCCGCAATCCACGTAAATAATCACACCGTTTGCCTTCATTGAGAGGCGTCACATCCCCTTCATACCAGTTGTAACTACCGCTCCCTTGGAGGGCTAACAGCACCTCTGCAGCATCGCGAAAAACAGGCATTTTAACGCCATGCTCTTCCGGAATATAAAGTGGATCAAGCATCAAATAATAAAGCCCAAGAGTCATATCTTGAGAGGGAACGGCGACAGGTTTGCCCGATGAAGGAAGGAAAATATTGTCAGGAGCCATCATCAATAATTTCGCTTCCAGTTGAGCTTCGATGGAGAGAGGGACATAAACGGCCATTTGGTCGCCATCGAAGTCGGCATTGAATGCAGAACAAACAAGGGGATGGATCCGGATGGCCTTTCCCTCGATCAAGACGGGTTCAAATGCTTGGATTCCCAAACGATGCAACGTTGGCGCACGATTCAGGAGAACGGGATGACCTCTAATAATATCTTCTAAGACATCCCAAACTTCTGGAGCATGGCGTTGAATCATTTTCTTCGCAGATCGGATGGTATAGACATAACCCAGATCTTTCAACCGTTTGACGATAAAAGGCTCAAAGAGCTCTAATGCCATCAGTTTTGGCAAACCGCACTGACTAAACTTGAGCTCCGGACCCACAATGATGACGGAGCGGCCTGAATAGTCGACCCGTTTTCCTAATAAATTTTGGCGAAATCGCCCTTGTTTTCCCTTAAGCATATCAGAAAGGGACTTAAGAGGGCGATTCCCAGCTGCCGTGACAGGACGTCCATGGCGGCCATTATCAAACAAAGCATCCAACGCCTCTTGGAGCATCCGTTTTTCGCTCCGCACAATGACTTCTGGAGTCTTGAGTTTTAAAATAGCTTTTAATCGATTGTTCCGGTTAATGACGCGACGGTATAAATCGTTGAGATCAGATGTGGCAAAACGCCCTCCATCTAGAGGAACCAAGGGACGCAAATCCGGGGGAATCACAGGAATGGCAGACATGACCATCCATTCAGGCTTGTTCTCTGAAGAGACAAAGCTTTCAATAATTTTTAAACGTTTAGCAAGTTTCATGCGTGCTTGCTGAGACTTTGTCTTCCGCAATTTCTCTTTTAACTCCACTAACTGAGTTTGTAAGTCTTCACTCACCAAAAGGTCGCGAATAGCCTCTCCGCCCATCTTAGCGACAAAAGCATCCCGTCCCCATTTTTCCTGTGCTTCGCGATATTCCGTATCATTCAAAAGGTGTTTTTTTTGCAAATCGGTTCGACCTGGATCAGTCACGACATACTCTTCATAATAAATAATCCTCTCAAGCTCCGCGGAAGGCATCCCCAAGACATTGCCAATCCGAGAAGGCATTGTCTTAAAAAACCAAATATGAACGATGGGAACCGCCAATTCGATGTGTGCCATCCGACTTCGACGCACTTTCGCTTCAATCACTTCTACGCCGCAGCGATCGCATACAATTCCTTTATGTTTGATCTTTTTATATTTCCCGCAAGCACATTCCCAATCCCGCGTGGGTCCAAAAATTTTTTCGCAAAAAAGCCCCCCTTTTTCTGGCTTGAAGGTTCTGTAGTTAATTGTCTCTGGCTTCTTGATTTCTCCACGCGACCATTCATTGCGTATGACATCTTCAGAGGCGATTTTAATGATCAGCCGATCAAACTGCGCTTCATTCCCATTTTCCATTAAATTGACAGCGCCGAGACCCCCGCCTTCAGGCGGGAGAGGAAGCGCTGCTCCTGTTTTAAAGGTTGTTTGTTTTTATATACCCATTCCACTTTATAATATGGGCGCATTTTTTATCATTGAATCGCGAGAGCTTTCGCCTTGTCCAAATCCAAATCTTGAAATGGGGCTGCCTAATGTTTTTCCTTTTGCAAATCCCGGGATAGTAGCCACCCTATCCTCTTTTAACGCGTCCTTTCTCCCGAGGTTTGTCTGTCCCCTCAGTATAGATGTCAAGGCCTAATGCCTGCATTTCTTTAATCAAAACATTAAAAGACTCAGGGGT
>Ga0116230_10001010_pt1 | contig 25760 bp, 16 predicted proteins | sample S1TSphfallax_3_FD_88678 | JGI IMG/M metagenome (GOLD analysis project Ga0116230, IMG submission 88678) | Host-associated microbial communities from peat moss isolated from Minnesota, USA - S1T2_Fd - Sphagnum fallax MG | ecosystem: Host-associated > Plants > Peat moss > Unclassified | place... | reverse complement strand
CAATAGGATGAAATTTCTAATAGTTGCATCATAGTTGTGAAAATGACCAAAATAGTTGAAATTTGATCTTGTAGTTGCAATATTCCCAAATCTAGTCGCAAATGACTACAAGTCGCATGTAGTTGTAAATGGACTGGTTACATTTTGGCTGATTTCTACTAGTGATTCTCTTATTTTCATGCTTTGATCACCTCATCTACAAAATTAGAATCTTATGCATTTGAAACTTATCTTGACTTGACAAACTTCCTACATTCTTGGTGTTTGTTTAGAAAAGATAAAGGCATACCTCTATGGGCCTGAAACACGTAGCCCCTACTTGTTGCAAACTTGGGCCAAGGGGATCCAGACCATCGTGATCTTCATTATACCTTATAGGTGGTGCAATGTTGTCATAAACCAAGTAGCCTTGGACAAGGAGAATGTGCCCCCATAGCTTGCATTACAGACAAGGTGGCCATGTCAAATAGTTAACAAGACCCCACCAATAAGAAAAAAGGGAAATGGACAAACCAAACATTAGAAGAAACCATGGAGGCTGTTGAAAAGGGGACACATTCATTGAGAAAGGCAAGTAGATCTTGGAACATACCGCCTAGTTCCCTTTTTGACCATTTGAATGAGAAAACAAGCAATGGGAAAATGGGGCTTGCAAGTGTGTTAACATAGGAGGAAGATGTGATGGTAGTTGCATGGATTCTAAAAATGTAGGAATGTGCATTCTCAATAACATTACAACAATTCAAGATGAAAGTTGAAAATTCACCCAAATAAGACCATCCCCCAAATAAGACCAACAACATTTAAGCATAGAGTCATGAGGAAGACCTAATGGTATTGGTTTAATCAAAGGCATGTAAAAACAAACATTAAGGTTGCAAAAGGATTGGAGGTCTCCAAGGCACAAAAGCTAACTACAATTTCTTGCAACTCCTTTTATAATAATTTACAAACATTGTACATGCAACATAGTTACAAATAAGATCATATCTAGAATTTAAATGAAATTGGAATTCATGCTAGCAAGCAAGCTAGTGATAAGATCCTTGCCAAATGAGGATCATTTGTAGTCTATAGCACCATCCCCAAGTCATGGGAGTGGTTAACTATAAATTGTGTAGTAAATGCTACAACATCAACTCTGTTAAGGTTTTATATTTTCAAAAGAGAAAGGTTAAAAGATGATTACATCAAATTATGCAAATCAATAACATGTACGACAATGCAAAACAAGGCATGGATGACAAGTTTCATGTTCAAAGAATTTTTATCATTCTTCAAGAGGTTTATTCTAGATGGGATTTCACAAACTAACCATCATTTATTGATTTTGGATGGGCATGGTTCACACTCCAACCCTTAAACGTTTATTGTTTCAAGCCCTTCAAGGTCACATTTTAAAAGAATGAAATGTAACCATGGTTAAAAGTAGATTTAATGAACTTGATAAAATTATGTTTGTTGGATGGGTGGACAAATCCTTGGATCAATCACTAACCAACAAAATAGTAAAGCTGGTTTTAGAAGGAGAAAAATATGACCTTTCAACCCTAAAATTATGGAAAACAAAACACCACCAACAAAGGTTTATGCATCAAGGAATTCAAATGGTGGTCAACAAGGTGAATATCATTATTCATCAGATGACCAAACTAACCACAATCATTTAAAGGAAGAAGAATTTGCAATTGCATTATTAATTAACATTACAATAATATATAGCTAGACCATCAACCACTGAATACAACCACATGGAACATGAGCATCTGTACTATGTTGAAATGCCTCATAGACCTTGTGTGATAGATGATGTTGAAGTAGGACACCTACCTATCAATCTAGCTAATTCAAGTCCCAAGCTACAAGAAGAAATATAAAGCTCACCAAATTTAACCCAAGAGGCAATGAGGTTTCACAACCTTCTTTCCTTGCCACATTTGCCTACAAGACAAACAATCGTGAAAGAATCATTAGTAAATTACTCACAATCTCATGTTGTCACTTCAGATGAATATATGGTTATCATGTAGTAAAAAACATTAAACATGGTAATAATGTTTTTTCTTTTTAAAAAAGGCAAAAGGAGCGAAAGGAAAAGCAAGTTGCCAAAAAGGCAATAAAAGTTCTGGCTACATCAATATGAACAGTACAAAGATTAGTTGAAAGATGTCTTAGGCATAATTTGACTCAATTTAGTCTACAACAATTGTAAAACAAGCGTGAAAAATTACAATGGAAATTCATGTTGACTTGCTTACAAATTTGTACTAAGTTGTAAATGCTAAAAACACATGTGTAATGGCTTGGTCAAAAGCTAAAGAGGTTAAACAACATGCAAGATGTAGAATATAAATACATGGGCATGTTGCGGTGAGGTTCAACTTCTTGAACTAAATCTAAATGGAAAGGGGGGCAATTGGTCATACAACAACAACAACAAGGCCAAAAAAGGAAAATGATCATCATGAAATACCAACAACATGAAGAGGGCTATAAGAAGAAGAAGATTAATCTTAAAAGAATAACAACATTAAGAAAGCCAAAAAGGGAAATAGATGAAATACCAACAACATGAGGGCCATAAGAAAAAAAAGATCAATCTTGAAAAAGGAGCAACATCAAAAGGCCATAAGAGGAATATGATCATCTTGAAAGTTGTAGCAACATTAAAAGGGCTAAAAAAAGAAGTGGATCAATTTTGAAAAAAAGGTCCATTGGGATGCTAGAAAAGGAATAGGATCTTCTTGAAAAATGTAATAGCATTACAAAGGCTAGAAGAGGAAATGGATCATCTTAAATAGCAACTGCATTAAGAGGCTAGCCTTAAAGGAATATGATCATCTTGAAAGATGCAGCATCATCAGGAGAGCAAAAAAATAAATTGGATCATCTTGAAAAAACAGCAACATCAAGAAGCTAAAAAAGGAATATAACCATCTTGAAAGACTTGCAACAAAAGGGCTAGAACACAAAGGCCAAAACATGAAGAAAGGTAAATATAAACACCATTACCTTAATCACTTTAAATTCCACCCTTTGCACCCACAACAAAAAACACACACACAAGTGAAAAACATATGATAAGAAGGAAAGGACAAACTTAAAAAACCAAAAGTAATATGGAAGGGTTCAAACATGAAGAGGTTGTGAAGAAAAGTTTGAATATAAACTTGTAGCCTTGAGCTTGGGAGGTCAACTTTTGCTTATTGGTCCTACAATTGCAACTATGTTCTTTGAAACTTTGGAGATTAATCATGGATTGTGCCACACTCTTGGGTCATAATATATTTTTAAATTAATGTTGAGAGAGAAAAAGAGAAAGGAAGCTAAATTGCAAAAGCTTGAACTATGCAAGGACACAAATTGAAATTAAATTGTGGAAGTATGAATTGCAAGGACACAAGCTGTGATTTTAGAGCTACGAGATAATGAAGCAAACTTTTGAAATTTGGCATAAATAAGTACCATCAAAAAGACTTTCAAACTTGCAGTAGCATAAACATGACCATGAAAAGGATCAAATGAAGAGAGAAATGCGCACACATCATTTTAGAGCAAGAGAAGAGCATGACTAAGGCAAACATGAACTAAAAAAGGCTCATGTAGCTTAACACGATGAGGACCATGATTGCTTTCAGAAAGAAAGAAAAAAATATGTGTAATTTTTTTTGTAGATCAAGTATAAGAAGAGGATGATGATTTAGAGAAAACAAGGGTTCACACCCACATAATTTTAGCCGCTTCATGTGCGTGCAAGTTGTTCGCATTTGTTGAACTCAAGATCTTTCATAACTGTTGATCTTGTAGCCCTAATTTTGGTAAAATCTCAAGCACACATGTTGATGTGAATGTTTTTATAATGAACTTTGTTGAGCTACTTTTAGTTTTCATCTTTTTAATGGGGTAAGTGGTGTCCATGATTTGTCAATGCTTGGTTGATTGGTTACCAACTTCCATGTGTTCCTATATTTTCCATTTTGCATTTTTCTACCCCCTTATTTTGGGGGGCCACAACTTTTTCTATTTTTGGTGATTTTTGGTGCATTAGATGTGCCAACAAAAGGGCTACCACTCCTCTTGGACAACATTAACAATAGAATTTTCCCTTGGGATTCGGCCTTTTCTTAGCCACTAAGTGTTCATACACTAGCCTCCTTACTTTATACATACCACATAGAGGCAAGCTATCGCATGAAACATAAACAGCAAGCCTAGAGCATAAAGTTGGAACTTGGGATGGTGAAATGTCTTTTCCCTTATACACATGCAAGGAAAACCCAAAAATTTAACTACAAAATGAAGGTTGTACCAATAAACCTAAAAGGATGAATGTAAGCATTCATCTTCGCTATGGATGCATCATTTTTTTTTCATTATTCTAATGTATGGATGGAAAAAATAATTACATTTAATACATGTTTTTAATAAACAAAATTTCCAAAATTATGGACGAATGTTCCATTTTTATCATAAATTTTTTATGAATATTTTTTTCCATAATTTTAATTAACTAGAGCTTCATGAAACACACTCTAATTATATATGATATAACACTTGTTGAATAATATAATGTAAATTCCATTATAGATGTATTTCATAGCTATGGTTTAAAATGCCATTATTTATAAAAAAAACTATATTACCATCATTATGCTAACACCCACCCCATGGTCATTATTTTTTTTAAATTTTAAATGAAGTTTTTTTTTTGGGAGCAAACTGACCTAGGGTCGTTGACAAGAACAAGTTTTTTCCTCCACAACTTCTAAAGGTGCCACAACTTATTTGAAACCTATTTATAACTATTATTAGCAACAATGGGTTTTGTTTTTCCATTTTTTGTCAAAGGTACCATGACTTTCTTCAAATTTAGCTAACTCTTGTTGACAACAATGAGTTTTAAATGTTTTAGATATTTTCAAACTATATAATGTCATTTGTGATAATGGGTTTTCGAAATAAATTAAAGTTCAATTTTAGGCACCTTAATTAGTTTTCTTCAAACAACCTATTATCATATATGACAATGGGGTTTTTTAATATTTATTTATTTTCAGGGCACATCAATTTTCCATTAAATAAATATATAATGTTGTTGACAACAATTGGGTTGAGAGGGGGTGACACTCATTCCATGATAATATTTCTTGAATTGGTTAACATTGTTCATGAAAATAATTTCATAAACAAAATTTAAAATCATTTTGGTCCCATCATCATATTTTCCCCTACTATCACAATTACATCATCCATCATTATTAAATGACATTCAAGTTTGAAATATTAATATTTGAACAACAAATGAAGATGGATTTAAATAATTTTAAATTTATTTACCTTCCAATCATGGATGAATTTCATCCATTTATTTATTTAATGCAAATCATAAATGACATTCATCCATATGAAATCATTCATCTATGGACATATTCATCCATGTAGGTGGATTAAAATCACATTAATCTCCTAATTCCAAGTTCAAAGGTCCAAGCTCAAACTTCATGCTTTTTGGTAACAAGGGGGGGGGGGTAGGGTTTATATAAAAAAATTGGTTTTTTTTTCCCCAAAAAAAATAAAATTAATCAAGTTTACACTGAAACTTTAATTTTCCACAATGTTTTTTCAAGTATATTATTTGAATTTTTTTGTGAAGAACATTTTATGGGTGATGATAAGGTCCTTAAAAGTTGGTTTGGTGTTACATTCCATTCCTCCTTTGCTTAACATAAGAACAACAAATTTGCAAGAGGGGAAGAGAGAGGGAAAATGAAAATTCCAAACTAAAACCAAAATCAACATTCCTTTTGTAGTGTGTTATTATATATTGTACTTGCACCTTGGGTGAACCAACATCTACATGGAAAACATTAGTTAAGATTAATGATTTCAATGTGACATTGGGTTTGACGCAATTATAAGACAATGCCAAGTAGGAATTTTTTTAAAACTAAAAACAAATTATACCCAAACTATTGATGAATGTTTTAATTATCTTTCTTGTCCCCCTATTTAAATTTTTTTTTTGTGATGCAATAATTAGAATTGTTGCCTTAGTTTAAAAAGTTTGAGGTCCAAATTTTTTGTTAAATTTTTGTTTTCTTTCATGGTTAAATTAGCAAAATGTAATCCTTTGGCAACTTCATTGGGGGGAAAGGGATTTAACTAAGTTTTCCAAAACATTTGAAGGAAAAATAGGCTTGCAATTTCCCTAGGGCAAATGAGCCCAAGTTCCTTAGGAAAATGTGCTTGTCTAAAAGGGACATTCATCTTTGAATTTACAAAACACATATAACCAAAAAAATATAACATACATTAATTATTGGGTAAATTTTATAATTTAATTAGCTATATCATATGATTATGTTTACTTTGAAAACCAAAAGATAATTAATATAGGGCACATTAATCCACATGTAGTATTAGAATATATGATATATGTATAAAACATTTTAATTATTGGTTGTTAACAAGTTCAATTAGTAAATTCTAACTCAAAAACTTTCATATTGTTTCCTTTTGTTTAATAAATTGTGCATCTTCTACATATTATCAATGGAACCCTTGTTTGATTACGAATTATTTTGTTGTAAAACAAGTTTGTTCAACATTGTTTTAAAATATAATTGCATGTTGATTAATGTGTTTTTTTCTTGTTTTCATTTTTCATTCATAATTTAGATATGGTATATTATTTGGGTTATTGAATAATTAATTATTAATTCAATTCACAAGGTTTGCGAAGCAGTGGTATGGGGTCACAAGGAATCATCAACAACATCAAAATGATGTACAAAACTAAAAACACCATAATAAAACCACTAGGGCCATCATATACAATGAGTTTGGAATAATCAATTTATATTTTACCATGATCATGTGAGATGTTAAACATGTTATATCACAAAATCATAGAATTTTTTTTTAGGTTAAGTTTTTATTGTTCCATATGTGTATTAGGAATTAATTGAAGGTTGAACTTGCATTGGCCAATATTCTAGTATTTCAAATTGCAAGTTGTATTTGTAATTGTCATTTTCAAAATTTGAATCTCATACGTTTAAGTTGTAAAGAAAATTGTATTGGTCATTTGTTGACCATGTCATGTTTCCCTAGAGAACTTGGGCCCATTTGCCCAAGGAACCATGTTTCCCCATGGAACTTACAAGTGTCTTTCTCCTTGGGAAAATCAAGGAAATTTGGTTAAATCCCCTTCCCAGGGATGTTGCAAGTCCCTATCTTGTAGGGAAGGTATTTGACAAAATTTCCCGAGGACTACATCCTTTTATTCATTTGCATGTGGAAAAAAATGAAAAGTTGAAAAAATAAATTGAACCTTGGACCTTTGGGCTACATGGGGCAATTTTAACCATTACATCACAAATATTTTTCTTAAAATAGTAGGACAAGAAATACAGTCATAATTCATAGTTTAGGTATATTAAAAAAAATCAAAAATAGTTCTCCTACTTGGCATTATTTTACAATTGCATTGAACTTTATGTTACATTAAATTTGTTGCAAATGTTGAGTGTTTGCCCATCTACATTCATGTTAACACTTGATGAAAGATTGTGATTACTTCAAATGGATGAAGACATCAACACCTAGACTACACCTAACTAACATGTGCCATTAACTTGTTCATATTAATGATAACTTAAAAATTGGCAATCATTGTAGAAAAGTAAGATGGTGGGATATTTTCAACATTTTATGTTATACAATGTTCACATGAACAAGAAATTGGTTTTTAACCAAATAGAAAACAAAATGAAAAAAGATTTTACATTTTCCAAATTGTGATAAGGGAAAACCTTGATAAGTAATATTGTATTTGTATTTGTATTTGTTATATGTTATTAAGAGCATATACCTTGGATCCCCATGCCTAGTTCCTCACATTGGTTTTCATTCCCATGTGTGTGGCAATCAACAATAAAAGGTGATGTATAAAAATTAACCTATTTTAATTACAACATTGAAAATCATCAATTTGAATACTATCAATAGTTAAATACCCTAGGTGATTAGTGATGTGTTTGTTGGGAGGTAGTTAATGAAATACATGTGACTAGAACACAATGTCAAAACTTCACATTTATGACTATGACAAATATGACTAATGACCGTTTCTAGTCATACAATCATATATGCCATGTTTTTGTGCTTAGTCATATTTTTGTAACCATGGATATGACTAAATGACTAAAAGTCTTCATGGATAGGAATAGGTGATTAAAAATCTTTTTCACGAACACCATGTAATTATTTAATAATATAAAATTTCAAACATTAAAAAAAATTAAAAGGGAAAAAAACTAGAAGGTAAACATATGTACCTAGTCAACATATTATAAGCTTGTAGATGATCAAACACATAATTAATGCACAAGTAAATAACTAATACCTTATCATTTAAAAAATAATTGCCTTGGAGTCACTAATTATTTAATGTGTATTTTTGGATAGTGGCTAAAACAAAATTTGGGGAAATCTTTCATTTTGAAAAAAAAATCCTGAAAAAATTGAATTTTTTTCTGCCAAAGTTCTTGAAACCATACAATTAAATAAAAAATTGATGCTTAGAATATAAAACATTTAAGTTAAGATTTGTACTCAAAGGTTTATTTAAATGAATAGTTTTTTTGGATTTTTTTGACATTAAATAATAAAATATATCATTATTAATGATATCCAATGAATTTAAGAAGAAATCCACATGCCCCAAAATGACATTGTTTTTCATGTTTCCATGTGATGGGTAGCAAAGAATTTAAAAAATGGTCTTTAGTAATTTGCCAAAATATTTGGTCATAACCCTTGGAATTTTTAAATCTTATATATATATTAAATCACATTTAATGAATTGAAAAATATTTATAAAAAGATTAAAATATACTACTCATAATAAAATTTGAATAAAATTATGAAATAAATGTATATAAACTAATAATTATGACATTAAAATAATTCAAATAAAATAATTCAAATGTTGAAAATAATATTATATGTTTCATAGATAACATATTTTATTTTTAAATATTTTATTATGATTGAAAATAAATATAACACAAAATTTATACCAATTTTATTGATTCATTATATTTATAAAAGGTGGGAACATATATATATACCAAAAAAACCATGTTGATTTAAACATGTAAATAAACATATTTATGAAAGAAAAAAAAAACAAAACATATCATTCTTGTTCAAATGTATGAAATAATGAAGATTCAAATACATTTTCAATCAAATTACTTGATATTTTTGTTAAATTTCTTTTATAGATGTGTAGATCTTGGAAAAATATTTTAAAATGAAATGTATTTATTTTCATTTGGACAAAGATTGAAAAAGATAATAATGGTCGAAGTTGCGTATTTTTGTATGCAACAAAGGATGATGTGAGATAATGTTGTAAATTTATCCCATATCCTTTGTCAACAAGTTCAAATTTGGAAACTATATAAGTAGGTGCAAAAAATTTAGTCTACACACAGTATGTGCACCAAATATATTCAAAGTGCATATATTACTTGTGATGAGCCAATAAAAAAGATGTGTCACCAAAAAATAAATAGGATCTTACTTACCTACCTACTTAGGCCTACTCATGTATGTCTCCCTGCTTACTTACTTACCTACCTACCTATGTATCTACCTACCAAATGGTTGGAGCAAATTGAAATTAGTATATAATACATATGAAGGCATTTACAACTAGGACAAAAGTACCACTAGTGGACAAGCGATGTGTCCATATGGATTACATAGTCGAATGACATTTACAACTATAAACTTGGTCATGGGTGTAATCATATTTGCCATGTTTTGGCATAGTGGAACTTCCATACTTGGAATATATTTTTGAAATTTGGAACAATAAGTTGGAAGTTAGTTTTATCATGTAGGGACACATTTGTCCATATTGTTGTCCAAATTGTTTGAGTTTAGATCATCTCGTAGGTTGTATTGTCACTATCTCATAACTAATATTTTTTATATTGGCAATATATTGTCAAAATGAGAAATTAAAAAAAAAAAACAAGAAATAAGTGAGTTTAGAGGTTTTCAATTACCAAAAATGTGGGGGGGGAAATCACCAAATTTATATATATGTGTTTTCATTGTGTAGTTAAACATATAAAATGATGATCAAAGATTTGCATTTTTTTATGGTTCACAACTAAATTTTAGTAAATGATCATAGGGACAATTTCCATTTTTTCTACATCTTCCAATGAATGATTGCCACTTTAGCTACAAACAAATATTCTTAAAAAAACATTGCTCATAACTACAATTGGGAAGTTGTTGCAATTTTTTTTTAAATTCTAAATATGCATTTAACATTCTTTAACATGTGTTTTGTTTTATTATTTTCATGTCAATCACCCTTTTTCGTTATAGTTTAGAAAGATGTGAACATGTCCATATCAAAAATGGTCAAAGGCATTATGGTTGTAAGTTTTTTATATACCTCCTTCCACCTTTGGGGAAAGCGCACAATGGGGGGAGGATAAACAAGCCCCTCACATCTTAGAAGAGTCAAGGAAGTACATGGTAAAGAGGAGGCACCATTTGATGTGTTGTCATCTTTTGCAAAGAATGTTCAAATGACACCAAATAAATCTAAAGTCTTATTCGAACTTATCAAGTTCATTAGTTTTTCTAATTAATTTATGGTAATTTAAAGCACCCCGAGTAGCCATCCTAACCTCAATGATAGAGATCCAAGACCACTTAGAAAATTTGGTAAGTAGAATAAACGTCTTTGAATCTACAAAGGCATACTTTAGTCAAAAAATACAAAATAATGAATGACCTAAAAATGTCCAATTTTTTGCCCATCAAAAGAAAAGTCGCTTTGGTGAATGTGAGAGGAAGGGGACCCTCTTCCCAACATTATGTGAGGCTAGTAGCAAATTAGGGAGCTTGGACCACCCCACTTGACCCAAACCTTGTGAAAGGCCTACCAAACCATGACTACCATGGGGTAGTCCATAAGGTAATGTTGGAAGGTTTTCAATAACAACAAATTGCAAACTGTGCAATTGGGGTCAATACCCAATCCAAGATCCCATTGAAAGCGCATTGTTGAAGGTTAATTAGATTAAAGTGGTAACCTTATAAGGCCTTGAATTGTGCCAAATCCATTGAATAACTTGGGAAATAAAGCCTTCACTAAAATTGAAATGTTTAATAAAGGGAAGTAGAGGTAGGTTTCGAAAGTTTTTTCCTTTGTGGGAGATGTAGCCCCATTTACACGTGGAACAAAAAAACACATCTCTCAAGTGCACAATAGATGGGTAATGCCTTTCACTTCAGTCCCAAAACAAGTTGTTTACACACTCCCAAATCAAAAAGCCAAAGTAATGTTTTAAGTTTGATGAGATAATCACCAAAAGGTACCTTGAAAGGGCTACCAATTTCATCTTGCATTAAGAGTCAATAAAGTTTAAGATTATGATGAAAAGACAACAAGACCTCATATTAGCTAGTTTACATAAGATGGTTTAAACCATTAAATTTCTTATATTTAAAACAAGCCACAAAATTTGCAAAAATAAAATTGATTCAATATACCTCTAGGTGGGTGGGCAACATGTTTCTTACCCAATTTGACATATCCAATCTCCAACATTAAAAGCAAAAGGGACATTCCTTAGGTCCCAAGGGATCAACAACAAAATTTTCCTATATGCTTCAATGTGAAAAATTAAAGTGGGGTAGGTAAAGGTATGAGATATTTCCAATAGGCTCCCTTTCTATCCCACAAATCCTTGATTTTGGTACAACTTCATTTAGAGATCCAACACTTAAGGCCACTTTGAACAAGGGTCCAAGGACCAAAAGTTGAGGGACCAATTTGAAACAAATTGAACCTTGGATTTGACCCTTTTTCATGTTTTAAAAAACCTTTTTTTTCAAAAATAGAATGAATGTGTCTAAAGGCTTGGGGTCCAGTATTGAAAATGTGCGATTGCATGTGAAAAGATCAGGTTAATTTTTGGTCTTTTCTTTCTTGTTTTTCTTTTGTGATTTTGTTTCAAATTTTCTTCTTTTTTTAAATTATGAAAATGCACTTTTTGTAGCAACCACCTTGTGAGGATTCACAAAACCAATCATGTCAACTCTAGAATTGGTCAAAAATGGGGGTGATAAAAAATGTGAGAACTAATTCTTTTCAACAATGTCCTTTATTTATAACATGTTTTTCATTCTCACAAAATTTGAACAGCAAGGGTTGAAAAAAAAATGAAAAAGAGCAAAAACAAAGAAGTGAACAACCTTGGACCTTAGTTTACATTTTGGTTCTCCAAACCATTAATTCTCCTTTAAACTTTTTTTCTTAGTCTGGACCAACTGGTTTTCCTTCCAAAATGATGCCATGTATTAAATCACAAGTTGATTTGTCTTGGTCCTGAACCTTTGTTTAAAGGCCTTAAGACCAATTTAAAGCTTTTAACTAATAAAAATGTTCAATTTTATTAGACCATGCTCCTTGGACCTTTGTCTAAAGTGGCCTTCAATAACAAGTTTTGTTTGTTGCAAATGAATTTTTTTTGTCGTGATGTGTAATGTCATAAGGGTGTAAATCCATAGTAAACTCTATTGAACAAAAATACTAAAACCAATCAAAGGTAAAAACTAATCAACCAAAAAAAGATGCATGCACATATATATACAATGCATAAGAGGAGGCCGAGATGAAATTCTCATGTATCCACCCCCAAACCTAAGCTGGGAAAAGCGTGGCATGGTCTAAGTATAAATCAAGGTGATGTAGGAGAACATAATGAATAGTACCAAATATTGACGACAACTTGAGTGAACTCCGGCTTGAGGCAGAATAAATGGTATCCACCATTATAATTATTTCAAAATAACATCTAATCAACATCATCTATCCTCTAACATACTTGACATGGATAGTCAAATGGAGGAATCCAAGTTGATGTGATGATGGTAGGATCCAAGTTCGACAGGTGGTAGGGTGCACAATTTTTGGAGTGATTTTGAATTGTGCATCCGTCAACTCCTTGTAACTCTAACGCACTTGAAGGCTTGATCAACTTAATCCTCAAAATAATGTGACTGGAAAAAATGTTTATAATATCATTAGGTTGTCGTTAAATATACATAAAGTCATCAACATCAAATTGTTTCACCTTAGGTTTGTAATTGCCACCTCATGTGTGCATACCGTAAGGTGTCTCGATGATGTGCAATGGACAAGTTCTCCATGGCCATGGGCATAACCCTCCTGAATAGAGCAACCATCTCTGTGATGACCCTAGCCCAAGTGGCTGGGGACTCCAAGTCCACAACTTGGTCCATTTGAGCAGCAATGGAAGACGGTGGATTGGAATGTTTCCCAAAAAATAGAAAGTAAGGAGAAAAATGAGACAATGAGGCATGTTTGGACATTTTGTAACCCATGGTGATGTAAGGTAGGGCCAGGTCCCAATCCTCTTTGTAGCTAGTGAGGTAAATCTTCCAAAATCCCTTCTTGCATGTCTGAACCATCCTCTTTGCAAGGCCATCAGCTTGGGGATGATCCCTTGAAGTCCGGTGATGGTCAATGAGAACATGGTCAAGTAGGACTGGGAATTCTCCTCTGAATTTTTATCCTTGATTAGTAAAACACTCAACACAAGCCCCAAACCTACTTAGGACTTGTTGTAAAAAAACATGGTTGGTGTTGTGTGATGATTTGTCTGGCAGCGCAACAAGCTTGACCCATTTTGAAAAATGCTCAATCATAATCATGGTGTAGACATTACCCTTGGAGGTTTGTGGTAACTCTCTAGCTAAATCACATGACTAGCGATAGAACATGCCCTGAATAGGGAGTGGAGAAAGCGTGAGCTGTCGAAAAGAGAAAGAAGTTCTCACTCTATCACATTGTTCATACCTAGCAATGATGTATCGGACTTGAGCATACATACCTTTCCAATGGTAATGAGGAGCAAAAAGGCTATAAATATTTTTAACTACAAAGTGTCCAAACTCCTAGTGCACGTTTTGAATGAAACCAAGTTGTTCATGTGGTGGAGGAACCACTTTGTTGCCTTATGGTAAGCATCGAACGAGGTGATTGTCCCTCCATGAATAACATTTGGGTTGTTGTTGTATGTGATCTCATTGACTTGATGTAACTTGGGGAGGGTATTCCCCATGTTGAAGAAACCTCAAAGTGTCCAAGTCCTCCCATATATCCATAATGGGATGTTCAACCAGGTTACATTGCAATAGTGCTAGACAATTAGATGCATAAGATACATGTGTTGCTGGAATTTGGTCAAAATCTTGCTTGGCTTCTGAGAATCTTCAGAGGTAGTGAAGGATCTCTGTGACATGGTATCCGCGTATTGATGTGTAATACTAGGTCGGTGAATAACCTTGAATTCATACTCCTGAAATATAAGTGCCCAACGAGCTAACTTACTAATAAGCTTGTCATTGGTCATCAACCATTTGATAGGTTGGTAGTCGGTATACAAAGAGAACTTGGTGCCATAAAGATAGGGCTTGAAATGTATGACGATCCATACAACAATAAGACACTCCCCTTTGTATGAATAGTAGTTGCTCTCATCCTTGTTGTTTTGGGATGCATAGGCGATAAAATATTCCTTGCCTTCCTCATCAAGTTGGCTAAGAATAGCACCAATACCAATAGCACTCTAATCAATGTGTAGAATGAAAACCTTGTTGGAATTAGGTTTCCTCAAAATGGGGAACTTTGAAAGTTTTTTCTTGAATGTGTTGAAAGTTTCTTGAGCCTTTTCACTCCATGTCCAAGCAACATCCTTCTTTAACAATGCATAGAGAGGATGAACAATAATACCGAAGTCTTAGACATAAATCTTATAGTAATTACATAGTTTGATGAATCTCTTCAAAGTGTTAACATTAGTAGGATTGGGCATTTCCAAAATGGTTACTACTTTGCCCAATGAGCCATAATACCATTTGGCAAAATTTTGTGTCCAAGGTAGACAATTGAAGTGACAACAAACTCACATTTTTTAGGATGGATCTTCATATTAACTTCATGGATCCTCTTGAATAACTCCTCAAGATGAACCAAATGTTGCAAGAGTCCTTTGCTATGCATTAGGACGTCATCTAGGTAGCACTTTAGGAAACTTGCCCTTTCAAAAATTTGGTCCATGATTCATTAAAATAAAACATGTGCATTCTTCGATCCAAAAGGCATCACAAGCCATTCCCACAACTTGTTGCTTTTATGGAATGTCGTTTTCTTGCGATCCTTTGCAATGAGCACAATCTGGTTGAACCTTGTTTCAGATCCACAATTGTGAAGATGTTTGCGTCTCCAATGTTATTAAACAGTTCTTCAAGGATGGGCATGGGGTACCTTTCCTGAGGTGTAACTAGGTTCAAAGGCTTATAATGCCCGCACATCCTTTTCTCAATCCATAATCTAGTTGAATCCTTCTTTGCTGGCATTATTACAGTGGCTGCAAAATCAAAACTTGATGGCTAAATGAAACCAACATCATGGAGTTCTTTGCATCTTTCATCTACCAATTCCCATTCATGCTTGCTCAACCTATGCCTCCTCCAATAGATGGGTGTCTCATTTATAAGGTCTATAGAAAATTACATGGTCTTACACCTACCTGAGTCTTTCATTGAGAATGCGAACACATTTTCATATTTAATTAGCAAGTTTGTGACTTGGTCTCGCTCCTTCTTAATGAGTTGGTTCCCCATAACAAAAGGGTAGTTGGAAACACATGGAATGGAGTTGGAAAGTGTGTTTGAAGAACTTTGTGTACTAGGTTCTCCACTATCCAATTATGTAGATTCGTAAAAGGTTGTAATTGTTTCTCTAGAAGTTGATGTAACTCCAAGTGTATTAGAAACAACTTGAATAAAATTACATGGTACCTCCTCCCCCCCAACACTAAGAGTGAAGTGTAGAATGTTGAAGATAGGTAAGTGTATTTGGTCGGGGTGCCATGTAGTCGCATCACCAGAACTGCAAGCTAATTGAATCAGTGTTGGTGTTGTGTACATTTGAAAGAGTATATAGGTTACCAATAACCATGTAAAGGAGTTCAGGTCCATGCCTTTCCCCAGTAGAACGTTATGCTCCAATCTAGTCACCTTGGCGTGATTAGTAATAATAGTTTAAAACCCCATAGCCCTTTCTCTTTCTTTTGAGTTTGGTTCATCCCAAGTGGTTGATGCATGACGATACACTAGGCTTGATCCATTTCCTTGAAAGGTGTGTCCTCCTGGGAATGAGACAAAGGTGGGCCAAATACTTCTTAGTTTTCTTATTGTGTTCGTAAAAAACCAAGGAGGTTTCTCTTGCCTTGTAATTGGTTAACAGGAGCTTTAATCATCCAATATGTGAAAGACTTGTAGATTGGGGTCTCTAATGGTGTATTTCAAAACCAACTACAAAACTAAGAGTGGTGCAAGGTTGGTCCACCAATTGCACAATTGGTGCACATAAGAACCGCATTATGTCGCATCAAATAGGAACGACTCTCCAAGGTAATGCTTAACCAATGTATAGTGCTCCTGGACTTTCTCCCTCTAGTCAAGCTGAAAAGGGGTGTTTTTAACTACATAACCAAGCGTAGGAGAAATGGATTGAGCCTAGGTGATCAATCGTACCATGTTCGTGAAGAGATTGGATCATTTGTCATTCAAGCCTTCTTTAAATCCAATTGTTGAAAATCCTTGACATTCCCAACCTAAAATGATGAGGTCCACAAGGCCAAATAATTCCATATGATTCTTTTAAATTGGTTGTATGTTAGAGGGCAAGAAAGTGAAATTGACCTTCCATGCAATGGTTGCAAACTGTTGTGGAAATCTAGTTGTGAACTCCATCATTTTTTATGTTGCCATTTGCCTTATAATAGGATCAATGTTTACGTAAAAATAATTCCGAACCACCATCCTTGAATGTAGTAGGGCTTCAAGACTTGTACTAATACCACCAAAGAGCTCTAGTAATGTAATCCCCTCCTTAGGTGGTGTCGAAATGATTAGCTAACGAAGTCCTGGCTTAATTAGTTCACCATGGTTCTCCATGTTCTCAAAATTAGACAAAGCTTTGATTAAGGGCTCGCGGGCTGCTTTGAACCTCTGTAAAAGCTCTGGTCCAAGTTGAATGTCAGTAGGAACCACCTTCAAGTTTTCAATAGCTTGGGCGTAAGCTATTTCCTCTTCATTTCCCTCTATCCACTCATGGTTAGCTTGTTGGATGTAGGAAATGGTGTGTGCTTCCTTGAGCATACAATGGTGAACCATAGGACTATGGTTCCCATGGAAATCAAGAGGTATGTATCCTAGGTGGTGGCCATCAGTCTCCCAATCCAATCGGTAGTATGCATGTTTGAATTAGTTATCAATTGCGAAACTTGGTGGAAACATGGCCTCTTTTCCAATGAACACATCATAACTGGTGGCATTGGTGATTAAACATCTGACATGTAGGCAAACCTCCTAATCTGTACCTCATTGACGTTAAGTGTAATAAAATCCGAACTTTTCCCAAATACCTCCTTTACATTCCCACTAACAATGTGAATTTGCCACATAGATTTCTATAGTTTAGAGTCGAGCATGCCCATCTTCTTGGCAAATTGAACTCCAAGAATCACTAGTTGGGCACATGTATCAAGAAGTATCACTTTCGGTGTATGTCCTCCCACCTAGATTATTGACTCAATATTGTCGACAATGGTAACTTCGGTGGCGATGGAAGTTCTATCACTAGGCACCACCTTCGAAAATGAGTGAGAAACTTTGTGGAGAGAATGATTATTCATAATGCCTTTGTTAAGTAAAAAATCCACAAGTGAGGTGTTTTTAACTCCCTTTTGATATGTGAATGTAGAATTAGAGGTAGGAGAGCCCACTAGTTTAGCCATGTTAAAACTAGTGACTAGATTACGAACGCCATATGCAACACGTGAGCCAATTGAGTGTCTCTCCAAGTTGTTAGATGGGACCCCTATAACATGTGGATCAAGGATTGGTAGAGGACTTGATGTAGTGTTTAGGGTATCCTTTAGTATTATAATTATGTCCCTAATGCTTAGCTTCAAAGCTTGAAAACTAAACAATGATGTATTCACAAACTTTTGCACCATTTCACACATTTGAAGTTGGCATTCCATAAGCTGATTAATGGAAAATTGTGTGTTTTCCTAATGTACATGTTCTCTTGGGACACGAGAATTTGATGCCCTAGCAATTGTGGTGTAGTAGTTTCCTCCCCCCTAGCTAACAAGGTGCATTCCTCTTTTGTGTTGAAAGGACGAAAAGATTATGGCACGATTGTTCGAGCTCGTTTAGCCCTTGTAATAGGATTTGAACCATATGCGAGTCCATTAATCTGAGTTACTTGCCTAGTGGCAAAAACTCTAGGTGCCACACTAGCCTTTTGTGTTGCGAAGTAAAAAGGGCAAAAAAAAGTAGCAAATTTTGGTGTGAAACTAGAATTATGTGCACTAGAAAGAACATATTCCCTAACCATGACATCATGTGAAAGGCCATAAAACAACCTAGGAGGTCTTTCTCGTGATCCTGAACCCTGTATAAGTTGGGCATGACTAGTTGGTTGGGAAGACATGCTTGTTAGATTAGCAAGTTGGGCCTTTAATGATTCAAGTTCATTTTGCAGAGTTTGAACTTGAGCGACATGGGCTTGAAGCACCTTCCTCTTGTTAGCATTGTGTTCCTTCTTCTTAACATTCTTATTGGAATTACCCTTGGTGGGGAAAGCATGAATGGAAGGCTGAGGTGTCTTGGTTTTGGTTGAGGGGCAGTGGAAGATGCTGGCAGATTTTGCCGTGATAATCAGAATTGCTTCTGTTTCGAAAACTTGGCAAAATAAACAACTTCCTGATGTCCTTCTTTCCCACAATAATCACAAAATAGATCCTCAGAAAGAATGTTGCACTCACTAGCTTTCTGTATAGGATTGCCACAATAGTTGCAAAAAGGTAGGATGGGTGAAGTTGAGTGCACCGCTTTAGCCCTTGAAGAAGAATGTGATGATCTGGTTGGTGTAGTTGGTGGAGGTTACGACCTTGAACGTGATGGAGGCCTCATGGTATTGGCTTCATAGTGTGCATGAGCAAGTTCCAGCTTTTCGGAAATGTTGTACACATTCAGCAAAGTGTACGATTCTCTAAATTCTATAAAAATTCGTTGCAAAACCTACGATTGGAGTGTCGAAGTACTTTCCAATTAACAAAAATACTAATGGGTAGCTTCCAAGTCTGTGATGCTTTGAGTATCTTTTTTAAGCTTGAAAAGCCTTTTGTAGAACATCTTGAGGGTTTCATCCTTTTGTCAAGAGAAGGTGGCGAGTTGCAGAATTTTTTCAGAATTCTTGACTAAAAATTCTAGTTCAAGAATTCGAAAAAATTCCCCCATTAGATCAACAAAAGCTAGTACATCAATGGTGGGAGGATTGTTTACGATAACAACAATGAGTTGTTGAAGATAAAGGTTTATTGAAGTGGGTATTATATTTGGATTATTGGGTATAACCCCATGATGTGCAATGGCAGTTTGTAGTGCAGCTTGAGAGGCAATGGTGATGGTTGTGGCATAAGCTAGATTAGGGATTTGAGTGATGCCCAAAATCCTTAAAGAATGTTATTCGTAGACATCCAATGCCTCATAGTGCACATAATGGGCTAGTTGTTTGAATGTAAACGCCTTGGTGTTATTAGCGCCATACTTGAGCTCCAATTCACAAACCACAATTGAAAAAATTGCTTTAAATTCCCTCAAAGAAATGGTACCTGACCTTTCGCTAAACTTCTCAATTCTCCCAGGGGAACTATTGACCTCCATGGTGTATATGGGTGTAGAGGTCAAGACTTGCAACGAAATATAAGGTGATGGTGTGAAAGTTGGTGCCACATTAGGCATACCCCACTAATTAACCCCTCCAAATGGACTCTAATGTACCATTCATGTAGTGTAACCTAAATCTAAATTCGTGGTAGGAGTTGTACTGGATGATGGTGGTGTTGTAGATGCTTGATGGTATCGTTATGAAGATCATGAGCTCAAAGAAATTGACTCAAATGATTGTGTTATTTTGTAGTTGATATCTTGGTTTTGGTTGAATGGTAGTGTTTTCATCATTCGAAGACATGGTGTTGTTGCATGCCCCAAAATTTTGTAGTAGTATAGAACACTAGCTATAAGGTTTTAACATAATGTATAGTTTGAAGAATATGGTTTGTCGACGGGGATGAATGGTGACAGACAGATGTTGGTGGACGGAAGGGGCTGGATAGAAGGAATTGGATGGTCGGAACTGGATGGGTGGACATTGATTACAACGGCCGATGATGCAATAGATGCGTTGCTCTGGACATAATGCTACAGATCACTCGGGAGCTTTGCAACGATGGTGGGCGGCGATGCAATGTTGCAGATCGCCCGAGAGCTCTACAACGATGGCATGTAGAATTTTTTTTTAAAAAAATTTGATGTTGCACTTGGCCTTATAGTTTTCGAAAGTTTTCAAAGCTTCTTCCACCTCTCCCTGTGCATAACAGATGATGATCCACGCGATGTCCACTAGCGCACAAGAAAGGTGATGAAAGGTAAATCGTAGGAGGGAGAAGAACTCACCAACAGAATGTCATCATTAGCAATTACGGCCTTGGTGTTGCATCCATTGAGACACCCTTGTCATCATTGTAACTGCGGCAACAACATCAATAGATCAGTTTTCCCGTGAGTAACAATGTGAAAGTTTGGCTTCAATAAATTCTCGAGCTTATTCACATAATAAGCATATGTAGTTGCAGGAGGAGAAGAAGGACCAAGAGGTGCTTGGCGTCACGACCGTTTCCTTCACCCCTGGTGGAGTTGTGGCAGGAAGAGGAGGAGCCGAAGTTGTTACTAGAGCTGCTTTTGTTGTGGAAGAGAAGACGACGCTTATGTTGTTAATTCTCCTTCTTTTTTTACACTTGTACTACATCTACAATAGGAACACAAGAAAGGAGAAATAACACCAACAACACCAACAACAAAAGAAACCTAAGAAATTCAAAATCAAGAAAAATTTACCGCTTTCAACATTAAATGATAGAGAGGAGTTTTTCTAGAATTAAATTACAAAGAAAGAAAGAAAATGTAGTGTATGTAAATGGTGGCCATGTAATAGCCGCTGTGAGCATCTAGAAATCCAATTTGATTATGGAGGAAATTTTCCCTGACAAAAGAATTCTATAAAAATTAACAAGAGAAAGGAAGAGCTGGACCTTTTATATAGTTGCCAACAAGCTAAAACCCTAAGCACTTAATAATGTACAATAACCTAAGAACATACATTAACATCAAGAGCATACATTAACCTTAAAGGCATGATTGACATGCCCATAACTAACTATCATGTATGAAGCCATGCATACGAGCATGACAATTTCCAATGAAAGGTTGTTTCAGCTACCTTTGTTAAACCTTTAAGTTTAAAGAACTTATAATCATTTAAACAAACTATTTTCAAAAAACAACCTTACCCTTATGTACTTTCTCCTTTCACACATGTCAACACTTGATTTATCAAATACCCAAGGAATCCATTATGGTCTATCACATCTCTAAATAATTTCTTTTGTCTCAATTGTCATTCAACTTCAATTCAATTTGTTTCTTTTGAGCTTTCAACACCCATTGTTAGGAAATCTTTGTTTTCAAAAAAAGGAAATCACAAATCTTAGGAAACAACAAACTTAAAAAATATTTGATAAATAAAAGAATGTATGAAAAGGAGTATTCTTTGAAAATCAAGTCTAGAAGGTATGTTATTTTGCCTACATTGCTTGGGTTTTTCTCAAAAGTTATTGTATATATATTTTTGCAAATTAATGACCTAAAAATACACTACAATTTTCTTTTTTCATTTTTTACAATTCTTTCAATGTAATGGGTTTTGGTGTGTTCTTCAATTACTTCTTACAATTTACTCTTTAAGTAGTTTTACAATGCACTATAATGAAATGAAGACAATACCAATATTGATCACATCCAAATTTCATGTTAAATGTTTATCCTTCTCATACTCAAATGTTTGCCTCTCTTTTAGGGATAAACAATAAGTTTTGGACAATATTACAGTAAGGGAACATTTCCATGTCACCGGGGAGCCAAATCCCTATGATTCATATTTATCACATCCAAATTTAATGTTAAATATTTATCCTTCATAACTCATGAATAATAATTCTTGGACAATCTAATATATGAAAGCTACAATGTCTGTCTGTCTGTCTGACTGACAGGTAGGGCAGGGGCAGGACAACAGTTACAGATAGGGCGAGGCGGCCGGGGCAGGGCAGGGCAGGCTAGGCAAAAAGACCTAGGAAATTTTAGGATATGGTTTTCAAGACTTGGGATCTCAACTTTGGGGCCTGGGAAATTTTAGGACATGGTTTTCAAGACTTGGGATCTCAACTTTGGGGCCTGGGAAATTTTAGGACATGGTTTTCAAGACTTGGGATCTCAACTTTGGGGCCTGGGAAATTTTAGGATATGGTTTTCAGGACATGGTTTTCAAGACTTGGGATCTCAACTTTGGGGCCTGGATTTTCACACTCACGGTTTCCAAGATCGAAACCTGAAAACTTTTAAGATGTGATTTTCAGGATGTGGGATTTCAATTTTGGGACCTGGATTTCACACAGGGGGCTTCACAGTGGCCTTCGGCCACGGGCACCCACTAGTATATATTGAAGGAGCATTTACATGCCACATGTAGACTACCATACCTATAATTAATGTTAGGCATAAGATAATTCACAAAAAGTCTAGCCAATATATATATGTCAAAATTGTTGAAAATTGAAAACCATTGGGTTACTATAACAAATTCACAACACAAGATATATTTCGCCTACTTATTCCTCAATTGTTAAAATCCTGAAAAAATAAATTTGACTGCCAAACCTTGTTTTCTAAAATAAAGAAACAAGGGGTGTGTCACACTCTAGCCTTGCCATTTACATTAAAAAGTATCTTAAGACAAAAGAAGAATTATGGAAACTCAAATCTTTCACCATGTAAAAATATACCTAATCTTCAAAAAATCCTCTAAAAGCAACCAAAATACTTCAATATATTATAACTCTATAACTAATCTCAAGTCTCAACACAAGCCAAAATATCGGCTTTGAAAAATCCTCATATAAAAAAAAAAAGACCTATAATTAATTTTACCTAGGGGGCCAAAATCCTTTAAGCTACTATACTCTGTAATGAATGTAAACACAAAATCCTTGCCTTGGTAGGCGAGGCCAATAAATAAATGTTCAGCAAAGAAGTGCCAAACATCAAACAGTGTCTCCCCCTACCGGACTTGTTTCATAGTAGGTTATGTAAGAGTTGCAGGGAAGGAGGCTAGAGGCAGAGAGTGTGTGTGTGTGTGTATACAGCAGGAAGAATAAACCCTAGTTCCAGAGTTTCAGCGCATGCTTGAGAAGATGGCTGAAGACTGATGCATCCATTTGAAGGGAGCATTCAGCATGCTAATTGATGTGGTTTTTGAAGGCAATTGCATGAAAGGTCCTTCCATTTTGCCATGAGGAAAGCCACCCAATTGGTCTCCGCAACCTTACTTCCCTCATGAACATTCAGAGAATATCTGCAGCAAGCTGTTCCAACTACAGTCTTTGACTAAGGAACAAGTTACACTCGGCTCTCCTCTCCTCAAAACTTGGACAGGTTCTTCTATTGGATATTATAAACTTGGATAGGTTTCTACATGGATGATGAATTCACATCCAGGAGGAACTGACATGAGGGCACGGCGCACATTCGTTATTGTGCCTAACCCTAACCCTAATCCCGACCGGGGGTTTTGGACCGTCGGATTGTGATCGTTTGCAGCCGTCGGTGGCTGCAATTCTTGCGGACAAAGACGAAGGGAGTTGTATTTTCACCTCTCTCTTTCGCGCTTGCGGCCGCTTCTTCTTCTTCTGTTGCAATATCGATTCGGAAGCCGCAGCTGTTGTTGCAGGATGGTGAAGCACAACAATGTTGTGCCGAATGGCCACTTCAAGAAGGACTGGCAGTCGTATGTGAAGACATGGTTTAACCAGCCGGCCAGGAAGAAACGCAGACGCACAGGTATGTATGTATGGTTTTTACGGTGTTCATCTGGCATGTGTTTTTTTTCTCGAAATAAACTCGTGTTTTCTGGGGTTCGGATCTAGTTTGTGGGAGTGTGTTTGATTTCTTATTTGGGAGTAGCAGCTGCACTTCCTTTAGCCGGAGGGTTTCGTATGTTTGCTGGCTTGAAGAGTTTTACTTTAGGGTTTGTTGCATGGCGGTTGTTTTGCATAGATGCTCTAGGATCCATGACCTTCTTATCTACAACTTCCCTAAGTTCACTTGAAGCCTTGCTGCATTTGGACTTGGTTGATGTAAGGTTACTACGCAAATAGGCATGCGTCCTCATGAAATTCCTTTCTGATATCTTGTTCTACTGCTTGCAGTGCGTCAGAAGAAGGCTGTTGCAGTCTTCCCTCGGCCTACCGCTGGTCCATTGCGGCCGGTGGTGCACTCGCAGACGTTGAAGTATAACTCCAAGATTCGAGCTGGACGAGGCTTTACCCTTGAGGAGCTTAAGGTTTTGTTTTCTCTTTGGCACAAGTCTTGTAGGGTCTTTTTCTTTGTTGTGACTTCTGTTACAATGCTTGGTTGGTGTAGTCCTTGTCCTGGATTTGAGTCTAGGGGTTTCTGTCGGGTGTTTGATGGTTTGCAAGAGCGTGCCCCATGTTTCTGTTTCACTTGAATAGGCTAGAGAAATATTATTCTGTCCAGATTTGGGACTCCTGAGATCGGTTGTATGTTTTGCCGACATTCTCTCTAAGATCATTTGACTTTTGCAGGCTGCTGGGATCTCAAAGAAGCTGGCGCCCACCATTGGAATCGCAGTGGATCATCGCAGGAAGAATCGGTGCCTTGAAAGCCTACAGGTAAATGTTGCCCGCCTGAATACTTACCGTGCAAAATTGGTGGTTTTCCCAAGGCGGTCTAGGAAGTCGAAGGTGGGAGATTCAGGCCCAGAAGACTTGGCTAGTGTTACCCAGGTTCTTGGATCTGTTCTGCCTATTGTGAAACCCAGGCCAACTGCAGAATTGATTTCAATTACTGATGAGCTGAAAGCTGTAAAGGGCTACCAGAAGCTCCGTCTGGAAAGGATGAATGCCCGTTTGGTGGGTGTGCGTAAAAAGAAAGCAGAAGCTGCTGAGAAGGAGGACAAGAAGTGAGGGACCTTTTATGCCTGTTTTAATTGACAAGCAATGATGAACTACCATGTTGTTTTGCACTGGAATGCAATTATCTTTTCATGAATAGATGGATTATAGGTTTGTTGAAACACTATTTGTGAAAATTGAGAGGATCTTATGTCAGCAAGTGTGCAATTTGCTTTATAATGCAATCTGTCATCACATCTTAACTGGATAAGAGCATTTCAAGATATTTTGGAGCATGATTGGCTCATGAAGCTGGTTCTGAGCAGGGACCCAATTTGAATTCACCAACATTTAGTTTGAAGTTTCACTTTTATTTAATTAAAAAGCCATCAGCTACATTGACCAGCACAGTCACCTAAGCAGTAGCAGAAATGCCTTTGGTGGTCTTAAGAATTGTGTGAGCTATTGAATGATGGTGATCCAATCAGATTGCAAAATACAATTGGAGGTTCTGTTGTGGTTCAACCT
>Ga0116230_10001008_pt1 | contig 25792 bp, 23 predicted proteins | sample S1TSphfallax_3_FD_88678 | JGI IMG/M metagenome (GOLD analysis project Ga0116230, IMG submission 88678) | Host-associated microbial communities from peat moss isolated from Minnesota, USA - S1T2_Fd - Sphagnum fallax MG | ecosystem: Host-associated > Plants > Peat moss > Unclassified | place... | reverse complement strand
TCCACAGGTGTCCACAGGGAGGGACAATAGCCTACTTTGCTGCCTTAGACCATACCAAATATTGAATATGATCCTCTATTGGAATCCAATACAAAGGAAGAAGAAACATAAGTGTGATAACTCTGACCCCAAGTTGGCCTTAAAATATCTTCCCTTACCTTGTGAACTTGGACTGACATATTTCTTCAATGCAATAAAATGTACAATTCAGCCATAGAAACCCTACCAATACAAGAGTTGTCTGTAGTGCTGGAGGTGCCTGGAAGAAAGGACTGGAGGTTGCAGCACTGGAGGGTCTCCTCCAAGTGTGTAGATGCCTCACCACTATTTGTCATCCATGGGAACGCATGCTGGAAATTATTCATTGGCTTTCACTCCTGCAATCTCATAAATGTGGATGCATTCTGGAGGTTTATTCCTTTGCTTCTGTATTTGTTTCAGGGCATGCTGTCGCAGTGGGTTTGTTCAAGTGGGGACAAGATTTTGAAGCTCATGTTAGTAATCGCAGCTGTTACTAGTATCTTCACTCAGTTTACTCTGAAAAAATACCATGATTAGGCAAGGGCTCAGACCAAGAGCTTATTTGAGTCTTACACAGGGCTTGTAGCCTCTTTAGATGGAGGAGGTCGCCCAGAAAAATGAAGCAGGTGCATTCTTGTGTGAGCAGATTTCAAAACTTGTGTGGAAGTGAACCCTAACCAATGCCAATGGAAGTAATGCATTTCAACTTGAACCCAGGCACCATCTCTTGCTAACAAAAATGAAGTAGATGGGTGGCAAACAGCTCAATGTGTGTCTAAGATGTGGTTGTGGTTATGCAAGAAAGTGAGCAGAACTTCTAATATGAGGAGCATCATGGGGATGATGCATGGTATGAAGAGAGAATATGTTATTCAACAGTTCCTGCTGTTCATCACTGGCCAGGAAGGAATTGTTCAGAAACTTCATCAGGGGTTCTTCTCAGATGCCTGGGATTCAAAGTGGTCATGAGTCTGATGTTTTGTGGTAGCAGCCTCATACACATATATCCAAAATGTGGGATCACAGAGCATGCAAAGAGAGAGTTTAACTGGAGGGCCACATGCAATGTGGCTTCCTGGAGAATCATGATTATGGGATGTGTGAAACATGTGGAATGACAGGAGGAGATTGAGAAATGCAACAAGAAGGGTGCGCATCTAACTGTCTCATGTTTACGGGTTCTGGATGCATGTCCTAGCATAGCAGCACTTGAAGAGGGCAGGAGTATGAATGAAGAGATTGCTCAAAGTGTTGAAGTCCAGTTCTTTTGTGAGTAATAGCCTCATTAACATGTATGCTGAACATGGGGCTGTAAGGATGTGGAAAGTGTGTTACTAGATGCACTGATCGAATGTGGTCTCTTGGACTGCCATGATTCCAGCAGATGTAAACTATGGGCAAGGTCAGAAGGCATGTGCTACTATGTGGAATTGAAGAAGCCAGGCATATTTGTGCTTGAGCAGATTATTCAATCTGGTTGTGGAATCTGGTATTTTTGTGGGTAGTAGCATCATTGACATGGATGCTGGAAACCCTTTTGGGCAGATCTAAATTGAGTAGGCTCATGTGGGAGCATAGAAATGTTGAAGATGCCATCACTAGATATGGTGTCATGGAATCCCATACTTGGAGGGTATGCCATGCACAGGCATGCTAAGGAAGGCATTGGAAGATTTTAACAGAGGAGTCAAGAAGATGCAGAGATATATAGCTAGGTTCAGCCTGGAGCTGTGCAGGCTTTGTGGATTAAGGGTTTTATTTTGAATTCATAGGTTCATTTCATAGTAATTTGGCAACATTGGAGCACTGTGTGTGCCCTGTTCATCTTCTCTCCCATGCTGGCTGTCTGCATGAGGCAGAAGCTCTGATTGAGTTAATGCTCTATGCACAAGATTCTGATGTGTGGAGCCTTGCTGTGCTTGCAGAATCCATTGTAATCTGATGCATTGCAATGCTTTGTAAAACATTGTAAAAATGCGTAGTTGAATTGGACCCAGGAGGTATTGCAGAGGCTATGTTAAAAAGTCTATGCTGCTGCAGTGCAAATGCTCAAACACAGAGGCTGGAAAGGCTATGCAATTATACACCTGGATTTAGGTTAATAGTGAGAAACACAGATTAGTAACAGATGACCAACACCATGCCCCAAATATTCAAATCTGTGCAGGGTTTAAAAGGGATTGTCTGTGTGAATCAACGATCTTGGGTATGACCCAGATACAAAATTTATCCTGCACAACGAGGAGGAAGAAAAATGGGATTTCAAATGATCTGACCACAATAAGAAACTAGCAACTGAATTTGGTCTCCTAGCAAATATCCTGGTACTCCCCAAGTTTCATTTTCAAGAATCAAACATTGTGGCACTCATCACAATGCCACTGTGTTGATTGTGGGCACTAGTAGGAAAGCTATCTTAGCACAGGATGCCAAATGCTTCATCAGTATGCAGTTGCAATTTTCTCATGTAAAATTATTGCAGTTAGCCTGCTCATCAATCTCTGGATTAGGTGCTTTTTGTTGATAGCACACAAGGTCTGCTCTTATCTAGTGAACTTGGAATGGCAACAATTTGACTGCTGAGGTTTAAAGTACTATATTTTTGTTTGCTACTTGAACAGGCATAATGTATGTCTGAGAAGTATAGATCATAAATTAAGGAATGAAATTTTGATTGTTCATCCTTCATGTCAGGGTCTTCACACTCTGCAAATTTGATGGGCAGGTGGGAATGATCACAGTAGTTAGAAACAAATTGTAGTCTCCTGGTTTTCACTATCACTAGACATTTTATTGATTTGGCATGCATGGAGACAATATATCTGCTGGCAGATTGGTAAAATTTTCCTTGTCTTAGGATTATAAACCAAAGAGTACAAGCTTTAATGGTTTACTGTGTCAGGATACAAAACTTTTGGTGGCTATTGCCTATGTCTGTACACATCAACATCCAATACACATGATAGCAGACTACCTAGTGAATGTATTCATCAAAAGACTCATCATAAGCTTTCAACTTCAAATGCAGTGAGTGGACTGCTACATTTATCAACATAGTAACATCTGCTATATTGTCCATCACTAGGTCAACCAATTAGCTGGAGTGTGGAGACCTAGGAGCTTAGTCTGAAGCTGCATTAGTCCCTTTGCAGCAGTCTAGAAGTGCCCATCAGATGCTTGAGAGCTGCTGAAGTGGGGAGGAGAGACACTGTCAGGTTTGTCCCCAAACAGTCTTGTTTTGTTTCATGCTAGTTTGAAGTGCACATGGCTTTGAATTTACGCATATGTCTATAACAGAACGTTGCAGAGGGGAGACCCTGAGAAGCTCATGCAAGACTGCAAAATGGAGCCTTCAAGAGTCTTCACTGGTGGGTCGTGGTGTTTAGGTTGGCTGGGGTAGGAGCTTCTGCTTTTGGTGGGCACTGATAACATGGTGCAAATACACCAAAAGTTTTGACTTGATCCTTGAAAGTTGTGACACTTGCCCAGCCACCCCATCCAATGCCAATTACCACTATCCAAATGACAATGAATATGTTGATAATATACACTGCTGTCCAACTTGGCATGAAGGAAGGGGGTCTCACAACTGCATTCTGCAGCAGGAATACAACATTAGTTGTCAGCTTCCATGTCACAAAATTTATGGCTTATTTCAATCATATTTGGAGCCAATATCACTCTTGTTGGCCAACAAGAGCAAATGGCAGATTTTGAAAGGGAATGTTCTAAGGGTTTGAAGTGCTTACCTGTCGTGCCTTGGCTGTGTAGAAAACACTCATGTGAGCAGTGCAAGGAATGATATACACTGTGAATGTAACAAGCAAGGCTCCAACTGTTGAATTGATGGGTCCAAAGAACGGGAATGCAATGGCAAGGAACCAGACAGGCAGAATCACAGGCATACGGCAGACTGCTCGGAGTAACATGTTTTTTGAAGTATGGATGCCAATAAGTTTCTCCCACACAAAGTATAGAGGTGTGACAGCAAATCCCACTGTTATGAACTGCCATAAAAACGCAAGCCTATATTAGCATTTCTATTAGGCTGAAGGTGGAAATCATTTGTAAGTGCCTTCACACCCACCTACTGTAGGTCTACTGAGATTGGGTTGGAATAGGGACCATATCAAGTACCTGATGAATTAGCATGAGAACAACAGCAAGATCACGAGCACCACTCCGGGGCAGCAAGGATAGGGCATTTGTATTCTTCAAAAGGAGATCTCCAAATGCCCAGTAGACAGCTATGGCAGAAGGGATGGTCAATGTGAATACATACAGGGTGGCAAACACGTACACATATTTGAACTTCACAGGTTTCCACATTGCATGCATAATCTCTCTGCAATCACAGTACCAAAGATCACAACACCACTCACTCAGGGTCAACATACAACTACACACTCCATATGATGATAATCTAGAGTGATATGTGACCACAACAAACTTGAACTCACCAGACCTTGTGATCTTACTAGCCAATCTGTCAGATTAAGGCTAACCAAGCTCTTTCAGATTCAGGTTGTCAACTGAGGCAAAAGTAAAGGCAAGTTTGTTACATGGGAGACTGGACATATAGCTATTGACATTATGCACATGCATATTGTCATTTGTCAATCCAATAAGCAGCAAAATTTTATGCAGGGTCAAAGAAGCAAGGAAGCTTGAAGAAAGAGCGACTTACACAGTGACAGCATGACCTCCGAATGTGTAGAGAATATTAGTGGCTCCTGTAAAGTATGGTACTTTTGCAGTGGGTGCACTATGTACCACATTTGGGACCTAAAACAACACAAGAACAAGGTATAAACATCATGCAATGTTTCACTCTGCTTTCAATTGTTGAGCAGCAAGGTTCACACATGCAAACTATACAACAACAGGGAGACAAATGGCCCTTTCAGATTCAAGCAAATATACTTTGGGTGTAGGATTATTGACTGTACCTGCCCATGGACAAGGGAAGCAATAGTCATGTACCAAGCTGTGTAAGAAATCATGATAAGACCGAAGAAAGACCAAAGTCTGTAGTTACGGAAGGAAGGTATCAGCACTGTCACCATGCAACATGCTCCAAATATGTAGGTCCATTCCCTCTTGTCCAGGTGATCATTCAGTAGATAGATATTGCTGCAATCCCACCATCAAGTGAAACAGGTGCAGTGAGTTATGGCATGTTATTGCCTGTAGATACAGTGTCTTCCCTACACAGATATTGCTCCACAAAATTCTCTAATGCTGAAACAGCATTCACCACAATGGGCTTTATCCATGCATGTGCATAATTAGCCTCACCTGGCACATGCAATGAGCTGAATGACACCACCAAAGAGGAGGAATGTGCAATTGAAGAAGAGACCTGCAGCTTTCCAGTAAGGGCCAAGCAGCCCATCCAGGACCTCAAACCACTGTAATAGTTCAATAGCAAAACCAGGAAGAATAAGTGTAATATTCCTGGAGATTGGTGGACCCAAATCCCCAATAAGCATTTGCAAACTCACAGTTACAAGAATCTAACTAATGCTTCCTGCAGGTCAGTTCACTCTTCATTATCTATTTCATCTCTACCTTCAATGCCTCTGCACAGTCCATGTCATGAGCACCTTGCAGCGATAGAGATACATTGCAAATGAACAGAGAAAACCTTCAAACCAAAGAAAACTACTATTTTGCCTCAGTGTGACCTAAGGAATAATGGCAGAGTTTGATTTTCATGCAAGGGAGTGGTTATATTATGACCTGGATGACATGATTCTTGAACAGCACACCTTCCCTTTCCTTGCGGGTGCGGTATTCAACATATAGGCAAGTGATCATGTAACAGGACCAGCATCCTATAGTACCATAAAACAGCTGCAACAGTATTCCAGATGGGTATCCCAACTGTGAAAAGGAATAGGGCAGCACTAGCAACACTTGGGCTACCTGCACTTCACACACAAGCTTCAATAGTGTCAGCACAGAAGGTCAGTGTAACTTTTCTTTATGCTACTTTATGTTATCCTGAAGCTCATATTAATTTGTGAAATAATTAATCACCAGCAAGAGAAGCTAATCCACATATGTCAAAATTACTGCTGGACACTGAACTGCATCATCAATGAGCATCATTCTGCAAAACCCATTTGCATATACCAACATCTCTCCTCCATCTAACATGCCTTGTGGGAAAACACCTCCGAGAACGGCAGACAAGTGGAAGGGACTAGGAAACTCTGCACAACTTCCCTCAAAGAGATGCAACCTAACCAGGAGGCAAATAACAAAGAAATAGGAGAAGGGTGCACCTGCATACTGAGAAAAGAGAAGTATAAATTGAACACAAAACAAAGCAACATGTGGGAAAAGCCAGCATGCTTTTCAGCGCCATCATTTGCCTTCAGTTGTAAAGCCACAGTGACAAAGACTGGGAGAATTTGTGTTGCAAATGTACCAGAAATCAGCAATCACATGCAATCAAACTACACTGGACACTTATAACAGTCCAAAGCTCTGGAATTATGTGACAAGTTTCAGAGTCCTTTATTATTACAATTACTAACAGAATAATATGAAGATCAACACTTCAGAGCGTCAGGGTAAATGTGAGTGTGATCTCAGAATCAAAAGAAAAAAACAGAAGTCTCGTTTCAAAGAGCCATTCTTCCTTCATGTTATGAGCAGAAAGCTAAGGAATATATCGATTCCAAAGGACTTCCCACTCGGCATTCCCACCACAACTGCATGCAAATCAAACTTTCACAACAAAGAATTGATTGGCCTAGTGCATGAATACGTGCAAGGATGGAGAGAGAGAGAGAGAGAGAGAGAGAGATTGGTGTGAAAAGGGCGTTTCATGACCTGGTTGGAAGCTGCACTGAACCAGGCATCATAAACAGAGCCACCATGCCAAAAGAGCCTCTTGAGCTGGCCGTTGATGGAGGGATCTTGAGGTTCTTCCAGAGCTTCCAGCTTCTGGTTCTGTTCCTCCATCTCGCCATAATTTCCCACCATCTCTTCCGAAGGAGCTCCGCCTGCTACCATCTCTTCTAAATGTTTCGCCACAACCGGCCCCTTGCCCTGCAGTAATTATTTCAACCGGGTGCAGGTCACTCACGCCAATTGCCGGAGGAGTCCACCCTCGAGCTCTAGGAACCTGGCAGAAGACAGGAACACCAGCAGCATTTCGAGGAGACTAAGGCCTCCACTGACCTGGTTTTTGTCACAAGTGGCAATGCATGGTCTGTCAAAGCTGAGATTCTAACTCAGAAGTTACTGAAGTACAAGCTTACACGCAGACAGCCACAAAACTCATGCAGAGGAAAGCCTCGGCCACGCTAGCTAAGAACAGCCTAGGTCCTTAAGAAGAGGACAGAAAAGCAGAACTGAATCCCCAGCTCATGAAGCAAGCCGAATCAGAATCAAAACGTGTACACGAGGAAAAACCAAAATATACATGTACACTCCGAGTCTCTGAAAACAGAGGCACATTTACAGCTCGAGAAACAGTAAACATGAAAGATTATAGCAAAGTTCCAACAAATCACAAGTAAGACGATGTCCAGAATGAAGGAAGCTTTCAACAATACTAAGGTTTCCAAGACGTGAAATTTACGATGCAGAGAGATATGAATTTCATGTAAATCTACTCACACAGCAGAACGGAGTCTGAGAGAGACAAGCACATGGGATAAAACTGGAAACTGCAAGCACATACAAAATCAGGCCTCCACCTGCAGAGGCGGTGTTAGCAGAGCAAAGGCTTGGTATTAGTCACGCGGAGACAGCTAACTGCTTGTTACAGAAGATTTATAGAGTTCGAAGCTCTAGTCTTACACAAGAAACGAGTTCATTCCACGAATCACGCGTCTCAAGAGTGCTTCTGAAGTAGCAGAAGAAATCTCATGAATGAATATTCTCAAGCTTCAAGACACCAGCAACTGGCAGAGAGGCCCGAATGCAAGAAGGGAGTAGACGTCATCACAACTTTGCAGCAACCCGATCAAAACATCTCTCCCCCAACACAATAAAACAGAACCTTGCACTAAAACCAATCAAAGAATATGGCTATTATAGTTAGGTGATGACGAGACTAAAGAATGAAGCAAACTCTATACTATACCACTAGTACAGTTTCTTCTTCTGCGAGGGAGAAGAAGAAGAAGTCATATTTCGAACATTATATAACTGATAGTAGAACAACCACGCGAACTGCCACCAATACTATTCCCGTCTGCAACACAATGACAAACACACAGCACAGCAGACTGCAGCTCTGCAACAAATGGGAGCTTCACTCAGACAAAACACCTCCACCAAGCTGCGACCCGCATGCCATTCATTTACGAGGCAAGCAAGGAACGCGAGATAAAAATTGAGTGGAAGCTAGATAGATGCACACGAGCTGCAAGCAGCCAGACCACAAAAACTATAGTCATGAGCAAACACACAAAAAAATGACAACTTTATAAAAACAATTTACAACCACACCATATAAACACAGACAAAGCAGTAAAATACAAAGTACTACTAAATTATCTCACCAGCAGCAGCAGCCCCTGCACCACCACTATTATTTTGTGCAGCAATAGTGCCGACCCTGACTCGAGATCTTGAAGAAGCTTTTAGGCTCGTCTGACCACACACAAGATTTAGTCTTTACACAAATTACAAGTTGAAGATCGGCAATGGCAGTTTACCTGCTCCTCTCCTCGCTACTATTGCTTGCTTGCTTTCTTTCTTTACTACTGTTGTTGCTGCTGCTTGCCTGCACTGATGATGATGACGATAGTGTGGAGGATTGGAAGCCCACTGCAGTCTCCACTCTTACTAATACTGTGCACTGTGTCAGGCAGTTTATAGCTAGCCTTCTCTCTTTCTCTGTGGCTTTGTTTTTTATTTCCACTAGCCTACAAGCTGCCACTACTACACCTATTCACTACTTTTGGTTTTGAGACTTAGTTTTTTGGATTTCAGTAGCATAATGTGCAGAGAAGTTTTTTTAGATGTGAAAAAAGTTGAGGTGGAGCTAGTATGGTAGTAGCTCTTTGTGTTTTCTGTCCTGCTACTTGGGACTACTTACTACCACTACTTGGGCCATCTGAGAAAAATTCAGGTGGGAAGAAAAGTCAGAAGGATGTTTTTTTTTGTTTACTCTCCTGCTTTTCTTCTTGACAGGTTAATAAACAGTTTAGAACAGTGTTTTTTCACTTAACAAAGTAGCACAATAGTAATGCAGTTTTCATGGGAATGACCAGACTCCAGACCAGCCTTCTTGGTTTGCTTTTAGGTGAGGGTGGAGGGTGTAGCTAGTATTGTAATACCAACTATGTGCCAAGGTTTATTTGCAATACTTTAATCATTTTCATGTCTTAATATTTAACTGCTAGCATCTGTTGTTCTCTTTTTCCCTGACAGCTTTTTGTTTTGAGATACGTGGGGGAAGATGCCTCAAAGGAACTTCTATTTAAATGCAGGTCAAAACATCCAGTAAAGATAACCCCAGTAATTAAGTATTGGAAGAGAATATTGTCTCGCACTCTTTCACTCTCCCTATATACCATACATGCAAATACAAATACATACACACAGAGAACTACCATTACTTCATAAAAAGGAGGTTGCTTGGCCATTAAAAAAGGTTTATTTGGGGGCATTAGAGCAAGCACGAAGTGCAATGGTAGGGGGAAATTGCGTGAGTGTTTTGAGTTTTATGATATAGGCAGATCTTTGCAATTTGTGAGTGATTGTATATTGTTAAAAGTTGGACGTACATTTAATTCACAGTACAGAGATAGCAGTGCTCCTTGAAGGGAACCTACTATGTAAATAAGAGAATGACCTTTCTTTTCCTGTAGTTTGGACTAGAAAGATCAAATTACAAAGATATAGTCATAAAGGGCGCAGATATGGAACTTGCAACTGAAGCATTCTGGAATGTACAGCTCTGATAAGGACTAGATACGGAGATCAAAACAATGCACCACTTTCATAGTATAAAATCAGAACTAGTTGGACTGTCCAGCAAGTAAAGGGGAGACCCACTAGAACTGACAACAACAACTAGAGAGAGAGCTTGGTGACAACAAAGGCTGAATAGTTGATAGGGGAGGGTGCAATGAATTATGAGATGCACCATGTTCCAATGTCCTGAGATACTGTGGGCCAATCCAAAGTATATGACATGACAATTCTTTTTGTTTGGGACACACATTTAACTGTAGGCCTATCATGCCACTCTGCAAACCATGCTATTCACATTTAACAATGGTGAATGGGTTTGTGCGTCTCATTGAATTGTGACAATATCCCCATTTTACCCTGCTTCACATCTAATAAGGTATGGCAACACTTGGTACTTAGGGCAAGTAATATCACCATAACACCAATAAAGTGTCATGAATCACAATGCCACAATTTTCAACATTGTAAGTTATTATTATTTTTCTAAACATTATTTCAACATGTTCACACATGATTTTATTTTTATTTCTTGAAATATGCAATTTAGTTCACACCTACAAAAATATTGTTTTTATTTTTTTTGAAAGAGAGAAAAACAAAAGAATAGACAAAGATGCATGCTAAACTTTGAGTTAATTTGTCATTTTTCAGACATTAGTTAACACTCATGTTTAACTCTGATTTTTTTTTTTTTAAATTCAAATTAATTAACAATGATTATTAACATCATCTTAACATCAATCCCATATCATATGTCATGTAAAATCTAATGCTCATTAACATCTTAAGTGTGGACTGATGGTTAATTTTAACAAAAGCCTAACAATAAAGTTAACACCAAGTGTGATCATATTCGAAGACAGTCAAAACCAATGTTAGCCATTTATTACATTTTAAAGAATTTGTTGGGGATGTTGTTTTTTGAATCAAATTAAAACCACACAAGGCATCAATAACCAAAACAAATCAAAATTCTTAAATTCGCATGTTATCAATTTCATTGTCAAACTAATATCTGGTTATCTTGTTTCTATCCATCTATTATGCACAAGGTTGGTTATCAAACACTCACCTTAGGAATAGACTATTATACTATTCACCCAGGTTGTAAGGTTTAAGGCTTTAAACCGTTTTTTTTTTGCTCACTGCTTTCTGAATGCTTGTTGCCTCATTTCATTGGCTGCCATGAATTTTTGTCCCAAGTATGTTGTCATCTTTTTTGCATACAATATTTCCCCCTCCATGACCATTCATTGTTTCGTTCAAGTGCCAAGAATGGGGCTAGGAATGTCATCTAAAGCCAGATTCAATCTACTCTCTCAAACCAAGATAGCCCAATCTCCTCCAATAATTGCAAAAATCCTACAATATTGTCATTTATGCAGCCCACAATGTCAAATGCAACTCTCATTCCAGACATGGAAATTATAAGATATTTGATGAACTTATTTGTCAAGCAGAAAGGGCATCTGTACTTCAGACTTCAAACTGACTGTAAAAACCTCTGCCCTTTGCAGCCAGTGTAAATGAAGGACACCTTAAATGGTGTATTCAAGTGTAAGCAGCAAATGGGCATTTTGAAAAGTGAAAACACCCACCTCTAAGGGTGTTTTACTCTTTGAAATGTATGCATAACTTTTTTCATTTTCCTACAGTGATACCTGGATGGTACCCACCAGGTATCACAGTTTAAAAAAAATAAGACTTGTGTTTATTAATGCTTTGTAACACCCTTGGCTGCATGCATTACTGGATTGGGCCTGCCTCAGCTGTGCCTTGCATGGGCCCTTCTTCCGGTAATGCTGGTGGCCTCGGCTGTTACCCTACACATTATTTCCTTGCAGCAAGACAGCATTGCCATCTTCCTTCCAAGCAAAAGCTCCATGAATGCCATTTCATTTTCGACCATTCACCTCCAAGATAAGATTAGCCTTGAATTACACAAACAACAGACAACACTATTATCTCACATGCTCTTTTCAAGTTCTAATGTCCAATTTGCAAAAACAAACACCTTCTGCCAACTTTTAGCCATCACAATGCATAACGTAGACGAAGACACTATTTTGAAACCCTAAACAACAATGTTCTCATTGAGTACACATCTGCAACCACATCATTTAAGCCTACACCCTATCCAATGTATTATGTATTTGCATGTACAGGCTATACCCAAAATTACTCATGAATAGATTTATACCCATTGGAAAAGGAAAATGTTAAACAGGCAAAGGGTTCTTAAATCCTGTTTTTAAACATGTTTTTCTCCCTACTTGCCCTTTGCTTTTTTGAGCTGTAACATAACTTACTTAGCAGGTTACAAACATTAGCATGGCATGTTTGCATATCATGTTAAGTAAATAATAGGCTATCTAGCATGTTATATACATTCTAGCATCCATGACATGATATGTTATGGGTAAACAAACGTTTGGGCATCACCCAGTACTTTTGCCGAAAAAAATATGGGCCAATGGCAGACAGGATCAAAAAGCAAGTAGCAGTACTTTTGTACTGCCTAGCATTAAGGACCCTTTGCCTGTTTAACATTTTCCAGTGAAGCCTAGATGCAAATCTAGTATGTTTCCCTATAATCATTGTGTTCATTGAGGTTAAGTACAATTCAGACTGTTATTCTAACAACCTAGTAACTCAAATGAAACATGAAGAGTAGTAATCTTAATAATATGTAGGGCCAGCCGTCCATGCTATTTATATGTGCCCTTGTTTGTCTTAAAAGTGGACAGTGATGTGATCTCCATCAACATGACATTTGCATGTACAGGAAGACATTCACACAGAACCCCCTTTAAGCCCTTATCAAGTACCCCATCTTTGTTCCAAAAAGACTAGGTAGTATTTTGCAAGATGTAAACAACATCCAATCATATACAAGAGGTTTCTTTTTGTTGAACATGCGATTAGTATGCTTTCAATCATACAAATGTTGACTACCATGACAATAGATATGCACATACAATTAAGTAGGAATTCTTTACCAATATAAATGGAAGCAAAAGGTGTTTTTTTATTCACTATTGACCTTTAACCATGATTAGACTTTTTCATATAGCCTAAAGCTTAAGCAAATGAAATACCAATTGCTTGAGCATAATGAAATGAGAACGATACAAAGTTTGTTGAAGACTCACGAGAAATTGGCTTTTCATTCTTTCTTTTGTAGTTTTGTTTTTTGCTCCCTTTCTTTACAGTTGGATGGCTATAAAAACTTGCATGCAGGTTGGAATAGGCAAGTTGAATTGCAAAAAGAATTTAAATGAACACATGTGCTTTGTTTTCACAACCTCCACAAGTACTTGAACAAAATGCTGAAAACATTTATAAAGAGTTTACATCAATATATTTTTCCATGACCACCACCTCCAAAATGGGACCACAAAGGTTAGAACTTTGCAGAACAACTTTGCAGAACAATGTCCCTGCTAAGTTCCTTCAGTGAAAAAGATGTGGTGTGGCTGAGGAAGGTTTTCCAACCAGTGCCAGCAACCAAGCTTTGTGTAGAGCACACACACTTACATTCACTTTAGGTCCTGAAAAAACATTTTTAGTCAGCAGACATTTCCATCCACAACATGGTAGTCAATATTTCAAACTCCAAAGATACGACATTAGCCCACCTTTGGATGGAACTTGATGACCCCAGGCCTAATCTCTTCTTTTTGGATGGAGAGCAGCAGTGTGAGTACCAATGTCAGGGTATGGAAAGTGGGAATTGGGAAACTGATTACTAGACCACAGCAGCTGGGAAGTATCACAAGGTATTGAACTACTGTCAAGATCATGTAAATTTATGTAGCATCAAAAACTGGAGGAAGAAATTAGGCCATATTCCCTAAGTTACAAACGGCCCATGCTCTCTAAAATGAAGAGCCTCCTACAGAATGCTGCCAAATGTTTCTTTTGTCATAGTATCATCCTTAATCTCCAGGGATGTCTACCAGGAAAAAAAAATGCTCAAATGAAAAACATTCCAACCATGAAGACTGTACCACAGCAGCCTGGGGCTAGCAACTTCATGGCTCCTTTGCAAGTTGTTGACACGGGTTTAACAAGATGTACTCTAAGTCTGTGAAAAGCAATAAAGCAATCTGACAATTTGGAGAAGCGTGACAAATTGTTGAAGATGTGAGGTTAAACCTAGGGGCTCTCAGTGATTAAGAAGGATGTAACAGATTGCACAAGCAATTTGAAAGTAAATAGCAGTGTTGGGTTGTTATTAGAAAGCGAAATAGACCAGTCTTGGCTGGTTATTGCTTTTAAAAATAAATGTCAGATAGGTTGTTTGTTTTGGAAATTGTTTTGTGGACCACACAGGATATCAATATCAATATTAAAAACTTGGGTTGTCAGGTAGATTATTAAAATAATTAGTTATGTATAAGTGTCAGTTATCAAATAACTGGTTGATAACCTCTTATTATCCTGCCATTTATTACCTGGTTTTAAGGTTTTAAGAAAATTAAAATGATCATTTTTTTGTTTTCTAAGTTTTTGATATTAGTGCTTAAATTTTGATAACCTACCTCTATGCTAATTGAGTTATCAAAGTAGGTTATTAGATTTTTGAAAATTCAATAGCAGGTGGTTATCATTTAATCAGTTATAAAAAAAGAACTAACCTGTTGGTAGGTCATTAATAATTGGATTGATAATCAAGTCAAAACTGAACAATCGGTGAACACTAGAATAGACCCTCTACAGTTATCAGGGCATTTCAAAGAATTCTTGACCACTTTTCTCAAAAAATCAAAGACCCAGTCCTTGTATATAATCACAGTTCTTAAATTTTTGAAAAAATCAAACAACCAACCATAAAACTGCTAGTTCATTGCTGGTTATTTCATGAAAACTGCCAATCCTTTAAGGTTCTGAAACAAGCACAAAAGTAATTCTTGGATTCTGAATTTTTTCAAAGAATGGGAACCACTGGTTTATTATAAATTCAAATAGCTGCACACCTTTGGTAAACAGGTTAGTAATGTGAGATGTGTTTCAAAACTCAGATATTTAGAAGAGCTATTAGCAACTGTAGTATCTGAGTAAATGGGCTGGTGAGCAAAGAGTTAAGAAGTCAAAGGAGGTTGCATCCTCACACCTTGTTCCTCTGCTTCTGAAGCTGAAAATGCTTCACCTAGTGCTTCCAACATCACAAAAAATACTAAATTTGGTAAAGGTATGGGGAAGACATGTGGTGTATGGTGTAATGGGGTTTAGTGTTTAGTGATGGTTGAATTAAAACAGATTAAAATTTCAAACTTAAAATCTTTGATTGTTACATCTTTGCCTCTGGAATACAAAGAGGTTTTGTAAAGCTTTAGTTGGCACACCCATCAAGTTTTAAATCACTCAAAATGAACTAAAAGTGAGGAAGATATGAGGCTGAAACTAGAGAGGAGCCTACTTTTTCAAAAAAAATTGAAGCAAACAATCTATCACTCATATTTTGCATTGCTCCTTCCCTTCTGAAACTGAAAGAACATTTGTAGCTTCCAGTTTGTGCATCCAATGACACAAAAATTGCTTAATTTGGTTAAGGAATGACCTAAATATTGAAAAGTGTTTGATGATAAATACATGTTTGGTGATGGGCAGTTCTACTCTAATGTTAATTATAAATGAGTTCCAGGTAGGTCATTGTCAGTGTTGTGCATTGGTGAGTATATTGGGGAAAGAGTAAGTTTGTCACAGGTTGCAACAAATATCACAGGTGTAATGAGCATCCAATCAGTCTAGTTTGGCTATATAACTTTGGGGGAGCCTATGAACCATGAAATTCTTTGTGGATCTTCCTATTGGATTAATTGAGCCATGGTGCACTTCTAGAACAGTGGAGTCCAAGCCTCAAGGGTACCCTGTAATATTTTGCAAGCAAACTAATGTAGAGTTCAAACTTTCAAACTGCAAACCATTGAGTTAAATCATGTCTGTCTGATGTATCAGTTTTGCACTTGAGGTCCCAAGTGTCAAACCAACAAAGTTTCTCACAGGCTGTTTCTCCAAGAAAACCAAGATAAGAAAAACAACACTTGATTGAAAACTACTGTAAATTGTAAATCAATGTTCCAACTTTTCTTCCAATACAAAATCTGGGAATTACTAACAGAGCAACACATTCAACATCAGCACTCCCATTTCTTTTCTTTCTGTCAGTGTTCAGTCAACAAACCTACCCACATTTTCTTTCTTTTGAATATCATTAGTAACATTGTTGTCTTCATTTTGCGAACAATTGTTTTGCAAGTTGCACATCTTCAAACTCCAAGCATAAAAGAGGTTTTTCTCATTCGCTGATAGGCGTGTACCAGTGTTGGGCGGTTTTCAAATGTTGACCTGGTTCTTGATTCGATTTTTCAGCCCAATTCTAACAATGAGAATCAATTTGACACTTTTACATGTGAGAACTGGACTGAAAACCAACCTCAGATTCTCACATGAATGAGAACTGATTCAAATTTCTACATACATATATTTTTTGGAGTCGGACAGGTTCTCTTATAGAACTCAGATCCGGTTCTCAAAGTATCTGTATCATTTATTGGTTCCTTTTTTTTCTTCTTCTCACTTAGGGCGGCTACTCTTCTCCTCTTGCTATTAGTTTTTTTTCTCTTACTGCTATTACTCTTCTCCCATTATTGCTCTTCTCTCTTTATTGCTATTACTCTTCTCTTTATTACTATTACTCTTTTCCCATTGCTCTTATTCTTTTAGTATTGATGTTCCTCTTCTCACATGGTGTTCACTTTTGGTGGGATCAAATAATTAAATTACTAAAACTGATTTTAGTTAATAAAAAAATCAGGTTGTGAAAATCGGATGTGAAAACTGGTTGTTTTGTATATATGAGAACCGCCCTATCTGAGAACCAGATGAGTTTGAGAAAATTTTGATAACCTGACCAGTTCTCACCAGTGCAAAAAATTACATATTAGAGAACCGATCAGGTCCTTATAACACCATGAGAGAACTCAAACCGGCCGGTTCTCAAAAAACGTGAGAACCGTTTGTGAGAACCGCCCAACACTGGTGTGGACAGGCACAATATGATCTCAGTGTGATATGGCACTCAAAAGGCTCAAGAGCTGTGCAGCATGTGGCATTGGAGATTGTGTGCAAGTGCAGGTTGCTCTAGTCAAAAGCATAGAGATTTCTCCAAAGGAATAATTTTTGTCCCTGATCTTAATTTACCCTTCTAATAATTATTTATACCTTACCAAACAAAACGAGGGTCCAGAACTAGCTGGCAAGCATTGGATCCTTAGGAGAGCTCATCTATCAAGGCAACTCCTCTTTTGTTTCTTTTGTTAGTTGTACACAAAAAGAGTGGCCACCATATTAGTACAACATTCTACCACAATAATAGGAATATTAGCAAAAGCTTGCTTCCAATCAAGATGGAAAGTGACTAGGTCAAAATAGTGGAAGCTACTTGTGCATTCCATCAAATTTTTATCATTTGCCCATTTTAAGTGGTTCCTACATATTGGGCAACTATAAAATTCCTGTCCTTGTCCCCACCCATTTTCCAAGTTTCTCATTACAGTATTATTTAGCAATGTCAAGTTGTTTAGCTCCTAGCCAGTAGGGGGCAAAAGATTCAACATGAGGCCCAACATTTTTCAGAACATGTTGAACTCCAGCAACTGAGGAAATACAAGTGGTGGAGGGGTGAGGAATGGACCCTGGGTCAGGGACCCCTTGGAGGCTCCAAGGCTCCAGCTGGGTTGCTACTAGTGCGGGTCTGGTATATAGGGTCAGAGACTGGTATCAATACCGGTATCAACATTGGTATGAAATACCAGACCAGTCTGGTATATTCTGGTATGACCTAAGTCTGCTACCAGTTTAATACCAGTACCAGGTATCATGTTTTTAAACTTGGCCCATAGCAGTACCAGACTGGTGTCAATTTTGTATGAAGTGCCAATACGAGTACCAGCTGGTATCATAATAAGTTGATACCAGACCAACACCGGTTGCTACTTGCTAAATGTTCAGACATCATCAAGTATGGGAAATTAATTAGACTCACTTAAGTCCACTGTGAAAACCCAGCAAATTGTTTTCACTGAAATTTGGCTTCACAACAAAAGTACATTTATACCACCGCCCATATATACGGTGTGGGTGACAGTGATGTCTTTATGTAGCAGCCAGGAATTTGAATCGGCCAACCAGCAAGAGAGCTTATGGAGAGTAGTCAACTGGTGGCTGTTCACACTTGGAATCTGATACATCATGGCTGTCCTGTATTTACTTTCATTTTTGGGGGTGTCACAAGTCACAACTTCACACCATATAAGATTTAGATGAGAACAAGGGCAACATGTTCCACCTGACGATTGCCTAAAGTAATGGTGACACCAGGCAATCATACCTTGTGATTGGGTGGAACACAACCCTAGTTACCATATTGGAAGGGATGACATCAGGATTGTGGGCATCTCAATAGAAGTAGATGGTACATTCAATGACCTTGGCCTTACACCAAGTAGAGAAAATTTTAAAGTATGAGAAATGAAGAAGAAGCTGCAAAGGCTCTTTTTTCCTTTTCTTGTTTGCCATGTTCACTTCTTGAGACATGTTGCTCTATACAATGTTGATCGCACAACCGCCCCCAATTCAGATGGAGTTTTTAAGGCTTTTTTCTTGGAAACAAAACTGATTCTCCGAGGCACAGGGAAAACCAACCAAACCCCAAGGTCGTCCCCTTGTCAAAACCCCACACTAAAGAACAATGAAACCTTCCTGCATGTTGCCGAGTTGGGGGGCAACCAGCCACCCAACCCTAAGGCAAAAGACAGCTTCTTCTGTCCACCTACCCTTGAAACTCACAATGCTCTCTTGCTGGATTCCTGGATTTGGATGCCCTTCAAAGAAACAAAGCCTCAGCCACCTTGTGTTCAAGGCAAGTTTTTTGTGAGTTATACAATTGTTGAAGTTTTCTTTGTATACTAAGTCTCTGACCCACGATATTCATCCCCTGAGCAAAAACTGTCCATTGGTAATGAGGCTATAGGTTCTAAAGATATTTGTTTGATTGGCAAGGGGGGTTCTGTAGTAGTTATTGGGTCCCTTGGCTGGCAAAGATCTTCCAAGACTAAACTAGATTTTATCTCAATACAATTTATGTAGTTTTGTAGTTTTGACTCAAATTGAGCAACATGCGCACCTTGGTTTGCAGTACTATCCTGCATGCAATTATAATTCAGTTTGCCAATCTGTTTTTCCTTAGTTCTGGCTTGTTGGGGTTCTCCCTGGAGGCCGCTAAGTAGCCTAGTGTGCTCCAGCTTTTCTTGCCTAATTATTTGAGGAGTCCATGTCTCTGACCACACTTGCAAACACTTTACAAGACTGTGAGTGTATTGATCAGGCCAATTTGTACATTGTACACTGTATTACGAAGAAGACTTTCGAGGTCTAGACTCTAGACTCTACACCATAACCCTATGATTTATTTTTCTCCCAGCTGAAAGTATTTAGGGTACAGAGACCCACTGGGCCTCACCCGCCCCCACTCCCTGATTGTGGCAAAAGGAATTAGCGTTGTATTGCCATTGAATTGTTGGACTATCAAAGCTAAATAATGTTAACTAATTTGCACAGAACCCAATAAAAGCAAGTGAAGTGGACGGCAAGGATGCCTACGTTGTTCCAGGAATTTTGGATTTTTAGCAGACAGATACACCCCCCACCATGCGCTGTAAATTGTTCTTGTTCTTTAGTTCGCCTTTTTGCTATTCTGGACCCCACCCCCGCACCCCCCCACCTCTTCTTCCCCTCCCACTTCCCGAACCATATGTTACTTCTACATACATTTTACAGTGAGCTCTTAAATTCGTCTTTTACTTTACAGGCCTCTAGTCTTCACTACATCCGGGCAGTCTTAAAAAACTGGTACAAAATTTCAATGGTATGTGAAGGCACCTTACCCTAAGTAAGGTTTCTCTCTCCTGACAGGACTGTAAGGTGCCTCCTCTCCTTTGAAATTTAATGACAGCTGTCTGTTAAAGGTAGAATTCTAATGGATCTTTACCTTGGGTGAGGACCAATGTTGGCTAGTACTGGGTTTCTGGTGGGGCCCAGATCCGGTTAGTCTGGTTCTAAGAACCTGGCTTGGCGAGTCCACAAGGAACAAGGCCTGACATGAGACTTGCCTTTGTCGACCCCAAAGTCCCACAACCCAGATCCAACATGAGAAATGCCACATTCATGTAGACCCAATCCAAAAACTGGCCCAAGGCCATTAAGGGCTTCATAGGAGGAGCCACACTCCACCCAAATCCTTTGGTTTTATTTTGGTTTAATGATGAGCCTCCATCATTAACTCATCAACAAGGAGTTGAAAAGAAAAGTATTTAAATTTCTCTCCAAGTTTGGTTCGGTATACATTTTAGAGCAATGGACAAGAGGGCAAAGCATTTGAGATAAAAATCCCTCCCTGCTTCATGCCCTCCTTACATAAAAATCCCTACCTCTCCCTTATTTATTTATTTATTTTTCTAGTTACGCAAGCCAATGACCAAACATTTGATGTATCAAAGATCTCAAAAAAATTGGATGTTGCTCCTTTGCTTTGCAGTTCAAAGTATTATGTATAGCTTTGCTTGGTGCACTCATAGCTATTTAGATTGCTCAAAATGGAAAAGAAATGAGGAAGACATGGGGTACAAATTGAAGGGGGTTAGTGTTATGTGATGGATATGTTCAAACTTTCAAAAAATTGTGATTTGGACATATTTTGTCTTCTTGATTCTTGATCATTGTTGCTTCACCTTTTGAGTTCAAAAAAGTTATTTATAGGTCTCTTGGCACACCCATAGTTATTTAAGTTGCACAAAACGAACAAGAAAATGAAAAACATACATGGCTTGGAAGTAAGGGGTCATTTTCTTGAAAATGCACACTATGATTTGGACACATTTTGTGATTTTTTTAGTTGTTCATTTTCCTTTGGAGCTCAAAAAGGTTATGTAATCAAATCCTTAAGCGAACATATGTGACTTAAAAAAAACTTGGTTTAAAAAATTGTTCACAACAAGAATTTAATGTTTCACATTCTTGATAGAAAATTCAAAGTTTTTACTTACTCTTCCAACATCATAATGTTCATAAAACCTTGTGCAACCATTCCAAACAAGCAAAGCAAACACTAAATAAGAGCAACAAATTAAATGTGATGTCATCTACAATGCATTTTGACATTCAGGATTAAGGACCTTGATGACTCAACCTAGAGCGCAAACCTCACCCCCCACCCCCCCTTTATCAAGCCTACCCTAATTAATCGAACCTAGTCAGACCTCCCTTGGGAAGCCCAACCCACCACTTCCTCCAGCTTGCCTATCAAAACCCCAACTTCACCCATGTTCCCCCAAAGCTCATTTTTTTCATGCATGCCCACCCTTCCAAATCTCACTCCTCATTTCCAAGCCATTCTTGACAATGTTCATGTCCCTTGACCTCCGTCAAGACACACAATGAAATGATCCCCAACAAATGACAATGTTCTCATCAAGATCACCTTCTCCTTAGGGCAAGATCATTTCCCCATGCTAATCCTTTCCTTGATCCAATTTTTTCCGCAAGGTATCTGTTTTCCTTGAGCGCATCCTTTCCTTGGTCTCACCCATGCACCCTTTCACCCAGGGGCAACTTTTCCTCAAGCCACAATGTCCTCTCTTCAATCCCATCTTTTCCCAAAGGAATTGTCTAATTCTACCTAAGCCCCATCTCTTCCTTAAACCCACCTTCTCCTTGGGACCATCTCCCCAACCATTATCCATCCTTGGGCCCATCCTTTCCTTGACAAACTACTTTCTTTCTAAGCCCCATCTTTCCTTGAACCTATCCACTCCTCACATAACCATTTTCTCCCCAACTTTCCCCCAAAATGTTTTTAAATTGTTGTAATTTTTAATGCATATTGTTTCCATGGATAGTTCATTATTGCATGTAAGGATGGTTTTCATGACAAAACCCAATGTGTATTTAGATGTTGACATCCACCTTGTTCCCCCAAAAGACATTACCCATCCAGTTTTGGGGAAAAAATTTAATTTGTTAAATGACAAAATAATCATGTCATTATGATTGATACAACTTGTTGATGGCATCATCAAATCCTTCTATGCCATGGAAAAAAGGAATTCACACCTTACGAGCAAGGTTCAACCTTTCTAAATTTAGTGTTCATTTTTCTTGTATTTATCACATTTTGTTCCTTGTCACAATTTGAGTAGACATTTTTTTGCCTTTGTTTCACTAGTACAAAACTGAAGTGTAGTTCATTGGTTTAAATCATTATGGGATTTTTAAAATGAAACAAGTTCACTGCAACTTAGTGACTTCATGTTAATTAAAGTTATTTCATTATAGTGTCATTATGTAAACATTATATTTCACTATTAGTTAACATAATTCAATATTATAATTTATTATGGTAAATATGTTTATTTTTATGTTGTTATTTTAAATATTTTAAATTACTTCAGCCTATACCCTATCTTATTTTGGGCTATTTTAATTATTTTAATATATACCTTAAATTATTATTATAAATTACTATACCCTTGTTTATACCCTAAACTATTTAACTAACCTACACCTCAGGTTATTTTATTTTAAATTAATATATGTTATTTCAAATTATACCTTAGCCTATTCAAGATTATTTTATTTTATGTTAATATAATTTATTTTGTCCTAGGTATAATAACTTAAACTAACCTAAAATAAAATATAATGACCTAAGGTAAAACAAGTTATAATAATAAAAGCCAACTAAAAATAACCTACAAGAAAATGGGTGCAAACGAGATCAATTTTACTTTTTAAAATGACTACAATATCCTTTTGCCCAAAAATAACATTTTCATACAAATAAATTTTTGAACAATTTTTTTTCCAATTTTTTATAATAAATGCTTATAATTATCTAATTACATGAATTTTTTTAAATATTTTTTAATAAATAGGAATTTTTTAAGTGTGTTAATTATTTATAAATTCGGTGTTTTGTCTTTAAAAATGATAACAATTTCAATCGTAACCAAAAATTGATTTTTTAACTTTTTATGTTTTCTTATATAATAAATTACAAGTTTTTTCACACATCATGTACATTATACTCCATTTATATGTGGTAAAGGACTTTTGAAATTTTTATATTCTATATCAATTTTGGAATATTCTTTGAATTTTAAAAATTTTAGATATGATTTTTTTTAAAAGGCTAATGGGTCTTTATCTTCTTATTTTTGTCTCATCAATTTTGTTTTATTGTATGAGTCCTTTTGATGATCCTTTATAAATTGATTCCTTTTAACACAATATGTGTTCACTTTCAAATGTCCTAAATCAAAACATAAACTTAAAATTTTATCAAATGAATTTTTGGTTTGAATTTTTAATCATTCATATGAATGAAAAATAAACAACTTGCCATGATTATTATAGTTTTAAATGATAAAACATGAATATTTCTCCAATTTTGATTTTTTTCAAGTCATCGTTTGACATTTTTTTTGGTTTATTTAATTGTGACTTCACCCAAATAGTCTAAATTAATCAAGAATAACCTACAATAAAATAATTAATAATAGCTTATGATAAAATAGCCAACAATAGACAAGATCAACTTATGATAGAATAATTTTAAAATAACATATGGTAAATAGCCTAAAATAGTCAACAATAGTTTATGATATAATAACTAAAAATAACCTTTAGTAGCAAAAATTTGCAACTTTTGTAAAAAGGAAAGGCATGAAATGAATGATTGCCCATTGAAAGAACTAGGAAGGCAGTATGCAAGGAAGGACATTCCTATCAACGGGGTACAACTTGAAGTACCAACTAAACAAAGTAAATAGGAACAAAATTATCAACAATCAAATAATAAGTCCATCTTATGACAACTAAGGAAGGGGAGGTAAAGGATGGCAAGACAAACGACAAGGAAGAAATCAAGGTTGGCAAAACAATTGAAGTTTTAAGCAAGATTGAGATGGATGATTTAACTAAAATGGGTATAACCGAAATGAAAGGAATCAATAAGGTGGGGATATGAAGTGTTTTCATTGTCATAAAGAAGGATATCAAAAGAATGATTGTCCATTGTGGAAGCAATATTTTGAAAATGAAAATGAAAATTCTTAACCTAAAGTTGGTGTCAATGTTGCTATTATGGAATAGTGTACACCCATTATCTTAGCATTTGTAACCACTAGAAGTCAATGATTGAACAAGCCACCTGAAGATAATATTGTAGCCGAAATAAGTCCCGCAAAAGGAAAACAAATGAAATGGGATTAGGAGAAAGTAATACATCAAGAGCTTGTAGACAAAACACAACAAATACAAGCAAAGATGGATACTCTAATATAATTGTATCCAAATATTTCAAAGGATATTCAAAAAATACCAATTAATATTGAACAAGATTGGCAAGCATTACCATATCATGAGATGTAAAGAAAAATGATATGTAGTGATGTATAGTGGAAAGAACCAAGGTTAACGAACAACAACTTGGCTTTAACACTAGCCCAAATTTTCCTTAAAGGAAGTTGGAAGGAATGTTGGATGATAAAATTTTAAATATGAAAATGGAGGTTAAATTGGGTCAACTAATCAAAATTTTCCCCCATTTATAAAAGATATTGGCAAAGTTCTTCTTGAAGATGGAAAAGGAACATGTACCACATGTGTGCAAAGTAGGTATTCATCATAAGAATGACTTTGACAAAGTTATGCCCGTTGTACAAATATCCATTGGAAACTATGATATCATGGATGTACTATTAGATGGTGGTTCTAGAATGAACATTATCTCATAACATTTGAGGAGGAAGTGAAGTTTGAAGAACCCTCATTCAACACCAAGGTGCACATTTAAAATTTCAGTTACATTACTACAAATGGAAGATGTTCCAAAAATTTATTCTATGATTTTAAGAAGGCCATGGGTGAAACAAGCTAAAGCTCACCATGATTGGGGTAACAACACTCTAACAATCATTGTTGATACCAAAATAATAACAATAAGCACATTAAAAAAGAATAATGGTATACCTTTGTCAAAAACCTTACAATTTGGATGATAATTATGACTAGGGAGGAGGATTAACAAAGTGGGGATGAAGAACACCTATACCATGTCGTACTAGAGTTGTGGATTGTTGGGAAAGTGGGTCTAAAAAAGTTAAAAATTTTACCCAAAATATATGTAAGAATGGTGCAACTTGATGAAAATATTAATCATTGATGAATTGGCGGATCTGACAATTAAAAACAAGTAAATCACAAGATGGACACTCACCATTGATGAATAGTTAAGCAAATTGAATTTGGGCACTTTTAACAAACCTCGCATAGTGCTTGGGTGAAAACATGATAAAGTATACACAAAAAGTAGTGTAAGCAACAAAATATTGGGGTTTCTATATAAAAGGATTAACAAGTAGATGATTTTATGAGGATAAGAATATTATTTTTGGGTACATTATTTCTAAATTCTTGTTTCCATGAACTTCGACAAAAGCTAATTATTATAATCATTTTTTTTTACATTGCTTACAAGTACTTGAATTGGACCTAAAATTTGTGGTAGTTTGAAAAAAGAAATTCAAGTACTTTCAAGTAGGTGAAATGTTTTTACAAATATTTGGTTTTTTTTCATGCAATTCAATATTGATGTCGTGAACATTCCAATATAATTTTTTTGGTTAATGGAATTTGTTTTCATAACTAAAAATCATTCCCAACCCCTAAAAAATGATGAAATTTTTGGGGTTACTTTTGGGGT
>Ga0116230_10001007_pt1 | contig 25808 bp, 26 predicted proteins | sample S1TSphfallax_3_FD_88678 | JGI IMG/M metagenome (GOLD analysis project Ga0116230, IMG submission 88678) | Host-associated microbial communities from peat moss isolated from Minnesota, USA - S1T2_Fd - Sphagnum fallax MG | ecosystem: Host-associated > Plants > Peat moss > Unclassified | place... | reverse complement strand
GCCGCCGGCATCTTGAAGGGCCGCAAGGTGGCGCCGGGCGTCAAGCTTTTGATCGTGCCCGGTTCGCAGCAGGTCAAGCGCGCGGCGGAGGCCTTGGGGTTGGCCAAGGTTTTCACAGACGCCGGCGCCGATTGGCGTGAATCCGGCTGTTCGATGTGCTTGGGCATGAACGGCGACACCGTCGCTGCGGGCGAATACTCGATCAGCACCAGCAATCGCAACTTCGAGGGCCGGCAGGGTGTCGGTGCGCGCACACTGCTGGTGAGTCCGTTGACCGCCGCCGCCAGCGCGGTGTACGGCAAGATCACCGATCCGCGCACATTGCTCTGAGGGAGTTTTCGTCATGGAGCCGCTCACCCGCATTCAGTCGAAGACCGTGGTCATCGCGTCGAGCAACATCGACACCGATCAAATCATACCGGCGCGGTTTCTGACCACGACCACCAAGGATGGCTTGGGGCGGCAGCTGTTTGCCGATTGGCGCTATCTTGCCGACGGCACACCGAATCCCGGCTTCGTGTTGAACTCGCCCGCGGCCGCCGGCTGCCAGGTGTTGGTGGCGGGCCGGAATTTCGGCTGCGGCTCGTCGCGCGAGCATGCGCCGTGGGCGCTGCTCGATTACGGCCTGCGCGCGATCGTCAGCACTGAGATCGCCGACATCTTCCGCAGCAACGCGTTGAAGAACGGCCTGCTGCCCGTCACCGTCGATGAGGCCACGGCGACGTGGCTGCTCGGACATCCGGGCGCCGAGGTCGTCATCGATCTGGTCACCGCCACGCTCACGCTGCCCACCGGCGCGGCGGTGCCTTTCCCGATCGAGGCGTTCGCCCGTCATTGTCTGCTGCACGGGATCGACGAGTTCGCCTACTTACGCGGCAAGCTGCCTGACATCGAGCGCTACGAAGCGGCGCGTAACGATGCGGCACGGGCCGTTTGATGCGCGCGCTGATCGCGGTTCTGCCGGGCGATGGCATCGGCCCCGAGGTGACCGCCGAGGGCGTGCGCGCGCTCGAGGCGATAGCCGGTCAGTTCGGCCATAGTTTCGAATTCGAGACCGCGCTGCTCGGCGGCGCCGCGATCGATGCCACCGGTGAGGCCATGCCCGCCGCAACGTTGAGCGTCTGCCAGCGTGCCGACGCCGTGTTGCTGGGTGCCGTCGGCGGACCGAAGTGGTCCGCACCCGACGCGCCTGTACGTCCCGAACAAGGTCTGCTGGCGCTGCGCAAGGCCCTCGGCCTGTTCGCGAACCTGCGTCCGGTGGTGCCGCACCCTGCGGTGCTCGATGCCTCGCCTATCAAGGCCGAACTGCTGCACGGCGTTGACATCATGGTGGTGCGCGAACTGACCGGCGGCATTTACTTTGGTGACAAGCAGCGCACCGCCACCGAAGCGACGGACGTTTGCCGGTACACCGTGGCCGAAGTGGAACGCGTGGTGCGCCTGGCCGCGGAGCTCGCGCGCCGCCGGCGTCGCAAGCTGACCTCCGTCGACAAGGCCAACGTGCTCGAGACGTCGCGCTTGTGGCGTGCCGTGGTTGAGCGGATAGTGCCCACGGAGTTTCCCGATGTCAGCTTGCAACATATGCTGGTCGACGCCGCCGCCATGCATCTCATCAGGCGACCACGCGACTTCGACGTCATCGTCACCGAGAACATGTTCGGCGACATTCTCACCGACGAAGCGTCGATGCTGGCCGGATCATTGGGGTTGCTACCCTCCGCGTCGTTGGGCGCGACGGGTCGCGGCGGCCTGTTCGAACCCATCCATGGCTCGGCCCCCGACATTGCCGGAAAGGGCATCGCCAATCCCTACGCGACGATTTTGAGCGCCGCCCTCCTCCTACGCTACGCGTTTGGCTTGGAGACGGAAGCCCTCGCGCTGGAGGCAGCCGTCTCGCAGGCCGTGACGGCGGGAAAGCTGCCGGCCGACCTCGCCATCCCGGGCGTCATGCCATTGCAGACTCGTGCCGCCGGCGACGCGGTGATCGCAGCGCTCAAGGACCCTTCCGGCCACCCTGTCTAGCGAGGGCGCCGCGCCGGGCGTCAGCGGCGCGAGAGTTTGGCGATCGGCGTTGCGGATGCCACGCTGGCCCGCTCGAGGCCGGCGTTGAGGTCCGCCACCAAATCCGCGGCTGCCTCGATGCCCACCGACATCCGCAGCAGCCCGGGGCCAATGCCGGCTCGCAGCCGCGCGGCCTCGTCCATGCCGGCATGCGTCATGCTGGTGGGATGCGCCACCAGACTTTCCACGCCGCCCAGTGATTCGGCCAAGGTGACATACTCCAAACCGTCGAGGAATGCCCGTACCGCCGGCTCGCCGCCCTCGAGTTCGAAACTCAGCATGGCGCCAAAGCCCGTTTGTTGGCGACGCGCCAGCTCGTGACCGGGATGCTTGGCAAGCCCGGGGTAGTACACCTGGCGCACGGCCGGATGTCCGTCGAGCGCCTCGACCACGGCCACGGTGTTTTCCGCGTGCACCCGCATGCGGGCGTGCAGCGTACGTACCCCGCGCAGCGTCATGAAACTATCGAACGGGGCGCCGGTTACACCGATGGCGTTCGCCCACCAGGCAAGCTCCTGATGCAGCGTCTCGTTGGCGGCAACCACTGCGCCGCCCACGACGTCGCTGTGGCCGTTCAAATACTTGGTGGTGGAATGCATGACCAGGTCGGCGCCGAGCGCCAGCGGCTGCTGCCAAACGGGTGAGAGAAACGTGTTGTCCGCCACGACCAGCGCGCCGGCCGCGTGCGCGGCGTCGGCGACGGCGCGAATGTCGACGATACGCAGCAGCGGATTGCTCGGTGTCTCGATCCACACCAGCTTGGGCCTGTGCGCGAGCGCAGCCGCCAGCGCCTCGGGGTTGCTCTGATCGATGAAATCCGCGATCAGGCCGCCCTTCTTGGCGAGCGCCGCGACCAGCCGATAGGTACCGCCATAACAATCGTACGGCATCACCACACGCGCCTCGCCGGGCAGGGTGGCCAAGATCAGGGTGATGGCGGCGAGGCCGGTACATGTCACGACGGCGCCGGTGCCTCCCTCGAGATCCGCCAGCGCGGCGGCCAACTGGTCACGCGTCGGATTGCCGGAGCGCGTGTAGTCGTACTTGCGTGGTTTCCGATACCCTTCGAATGCAAAGTTGCTCGACAGATAAATGGGCGGTACCACCGACCCGTGCTGATGGTCGGATTCGAGTCCGGCGCGGACCGATCGTGTGGCAATGTCCGGGGGTCGCTTGCTGTGTTCGCTCATTTATTGCTCCGCAAGGGCATTCTGTAACAACGGGTTGAGCACGGCGGCTTCCTTCAAGAAAGCGTCGTGTCCGAATATCGAACTGATCTCGATCAGCCGGCTCGGGCCGGCAAGCCGCGCCGCGAGCGATTGCATGTCGGCCACGGGCACCAATTGATCTTCACGCACCGCGATCAACGTGGTGGGTGTGGCCACGGCGGCCGGGTCCACGTCGTGCAAATCGATGGACTCGCTCAGCGCCAGAAACGATTCTGCGCGGTATTTTTGCACGTAGTCATCGCCGCGGGCGAACAAGTAGCCCTCCACCGGAAAACGGAACCGTTTCGCGTCGCGTACCGGCGGACCGTTGAAACGGATCGCGAATTCGGTCTGGCTGCGATAGGTGGCCATCGCCAATGCACGCGCGAGCTTGAGCCCGGAAGGTCCATCACCGCGTGCCAGGGCCTCGCGCACGATCTGGCGCTGCACGCTACGCCAGGCGGTGGACAGCACTTGCGCGCGGTCGGCGGCGCTGACGATGACGATGCGCCGCACCCAGTCGGCGTGCCGCGACGCAAAATTGAGCGCCACCATGCCGCCATATGAGGCGCCGACGATGGCGTGCAACGGACCCAAATCAAGATGCTTGACCACCCGATGCAGCACATCCGCCTGATCGATGGAACTCACGGGAGGGAATGGCGCACCGCCATCCGGCGTCGAACTGCCGCCCCACCCGCCCAAGTAGTCGATGCCGAGAACGCGGTACTTCTCGGTATCGACACCGAGACACGGTCCGACGACCTGCGGCCACCAACCGTCGGGCGCGGTGAGAAATCGATGCGCCGAAATGCCCCCCAACACGGCCACCACGGGTGCATCTTCCGCGCCGATGAGACGGTAAGCGACGCGCGGCTGCTCGAGCGGGTCGCCGTGGTGCAGCTGCCAGGGGGCCGGCAGCGCCAGCGTGGAATCGAGCGTACGTTCAGCAGCCGGCAACTCTTCCGGGCGCGCCGCTAATTCGACGATTTGATCCGACACTGTCTGCGCCACCAAAGAACTCGCTCCTCCAAAGGTTGTTTAACCCCCTGGAGAGCATCCCGCTCTTAAGGCCGTACCAGCAGGCTGCCGGTCGCGACGCCGCCCATCTATCGGTGGGCCGCCCAGCGTGCACCACCGCAGGAGTTGGCACCGTTCCTCTTTGAGATGTTTTTCACGACATCTTCAAGGTGGTTGCCCCAGCTTCTAAGGGCCTTTCCCTCAGCCGGTCTAGATAAGCCCGCGAATAGTAAGGACGCGGCGGCACCGCGTCAAGCGGGCGGTTGCCGGCGCACTTGCATCACTGCTTCCAATGTATTAACGTACTAACACGTTAATACACTGAAGCGATGCCATGAAAACCAACCGTCCCGTCACCGTGCGCCAGGAACAGCAGCATGAACGTGCGCTGTGTGCGGCCATCGTGGCACTGCGCAGCGTCGAGGAGTGTCGTAACTTCTTCCGCGACTTGTGCACCCCGGCCGAGTTGCAGGCCATGGCGGATCGCTGGGCCGTCGTCGAGCTGCTGGACCGTGGCCTGCCCTACCGCGAAATCCACAAACAAACCGGGGTGAGCGTCACCACCATCAGCCGGGTCGCCCGCTGCTTGAGCCTCGGGGCTGGCGGGTATCGCGCCGTTGCCGAACGCATGAAGGCCAGCGCATGAACATGCCGCCTGAACGGCCCGGGACGGCCGACGCCACACGCCTGAAGATCGCGATCCAAAAGAGCGGCCGCTTGACCGAAAGTTCGCTCGACCTGCTCGGGCGCTGCGGCCTCAAGTTCAACCGCGGCAAAGATCAGCTCATGTGCTACGGCGAGAACATGCCGCTCGACGTGCTGTTCGTGCGCGATGACGACATTCCTGACCTGGTACAGGAAGACGTCTGCGATCTCGGCCTGGTGGGCCAAAACGTGGTCGAAGAAAAGCGCCTGGCATTCGCGGCGCGCGGCGTTGCGCCGCTGTTCGAAAGCGTCCAGCTCCTCGACTTCGGTCGCTGCAAACTGTGCATTGCGGTCCCCGACGGATTTGCTTACCGCGATGCGCGCTCGCTCGCGGGCAAGCGCATCGCCACCACCTATCCGCACATCCTGGCGCGCTGGCTAGCCGAGCGTGGCATCAGCGCGGAAGTCGTGGTGTTGTCCGGCTCGGTGGAAATAGCGCCACGACTCGGGCGTGCCGACGTGATCTGCGATCTGGTGTCATCGGGTTCGACACTCGCCGCCAACCACCTGCGCCAGGTCGAGGTGGTGATGGAAAGCCAGGCCGTGCTGATTCGCACCCCCGTGCCCATCCCGGCGACCAAGCAGGATTGGACGCGCCGGCTGCTGATGCGCATCGACGGCGTCGAACAGGTCAAGGGCAGCAAGTACATCATGCTGCATGCGCCGCGCTCGGCGCTCGCCGCGATTGCGAAATTGCTGCCGGGTTCCGAGGCGCCGACCGTGATTCCGCTCGAGGGCCGGGGCGATCGCGTTGCGGTGCATGCCGTGTGCCGCGAAAGCGTTTTTTGGGAACTACTCGAAGACCTCAAGGGTGCGGGCGCCAGTTCGGTGCTGGTGCTGCCGGTCGAAAAGATGTTGGCATAACCCAAGGCCCCCTCGATCATGCGCATCCTCGATTGGAAATCCTTGTCGGCCGCCGCGCAATGCACGGCGTTGCAGCGACCCACGCAGCGGGATGCCGCGGGCACCGCCGCCGCGGCGCAGGCCATCATCGACGAGGTGCGGCGCCGCGGCGATGCCGCGCTCGACGAACTGACGCAACGCTTCGACGGCGTGCGGGTGACGGACCTCGAGGTGACAACCGCAGAGTTTGCGCTCGCCGAGCGTGCCCTGACCTCGAGGCAGCATGCCGCCATCGATACCGCCATCGGTACCGTTCGCGCCTTCCATGCGGCTCAGGCGACGCCGCCGGTCCGCGTCGAGACGGCACCGGGCGTGGTCTGCGAACGCATCAGCGTGCCGTTGCGCGCGGTGGGTTTGTACGTGCCCGCGGGTTCGGCACCGCTGCCCTCCACCGCCATCATGCTGGCGGTCCCCGCAGCGCTCGCGGCCTGCCCGGTGCGAATCCTGTGCACCGCGCCGACGGCCGCCGGCAGCGCCGATCCGGCGGTGCTGGTCGCCGCGCACAAGGCGGGCATCGAGCGCGTTTTCAAAGTGGGCGGTGCGCAGGCGATCGCGGCGATGGCCTACGGCACCGCCACCATCCCGAAGTGCGACAAACTCTTCGGCCCGGGCAACGCCTGGGTAACCGCCGCCAAAATGTTGGTGGCTCAAGATCCGGCGGGTGCCGCGGCCGATCTGCCCGCGGGCGTCAGCGAGGTGATGGTGATCGCCGACGACGGCGCGCGCGCCGATTTCATCGCCGCCGATCTGTTGGCCCAGGCCGAACACAGCCCGGCGGCGCAAGCCCTCTTGGTCACCACCTCGGCCGAACTCGCCGAACAGGTGGCGCGGCAGGTAGAGCGGCAACTCCCGGCACTCTCCCGCGGCGGCATCCTCGCGCAGTCGGTGGCGAACATCCGGCTGATCGTGGTCGACTCGTTGGACGGAGCCTTTGCCTTGGCCAACGACTATGCGCCTGAACACTTGCTGCTGGAAATTCGCGAGCCGCGCCGCTGGCTTGGGAAGGTCAGCGCCGCCGGGGCGGTGTTCTTGGGCAGCTGGTCCCCCGAATCGCTCGGCGATTATTGCAGCGGCCCGAACCATACGCTGCCCACCTATGGTTTCGCCAAGGCCTACAGCGGCCTGGCGCTCGAAGACTTTCAGAAACGCATCACCGTGCAGGAGCTGTCGCCGGCGGGACTTGCGCGGCTTGGGCCCACGGCCGAGGTGCTGGCCGGCCTCGAGGGGCTTGATGCGCATGCGGCGGCAGTGAGCATCCGCCTGGCTGCGCTCGAGCGCGGCGAGCGTTAGCCCATGAGTGCCGTGCTCTCGCTCGCGCGTCCGGAGATCCTCACCTTGAAGCCGTACTCGCATGCGGCGTGGCTGCCGACGCTCACGCGGCTGCATGCCAACGAAGCGCCATGGCGCCCCGCCGGGGATACCACCACCGCCGGCCTCAACCGCTATCCCGAGCCACAACCGGAGGCGCTGGTCACGCGACTCGCGGAACTGTACGCCGTGCCGAAGGATCACGTACTCGCGACCCGCGGCAGCGATGAGGCCATCGATCTCTTGTCGCGGATTTTTCTGCGCGAAGGCCGCGACGCCATCCTGCAATGCACGCCAACCTTCGGCATGTACCAAGTTGCGGCACGCATCCAGGGAGCCCAAGTCATCGAGGTGCCGCTCGAGCGCGGCAGCGGCTGGAATCTCGATCCGGAGCGGCTGCTCGCCGCGTGGCAGCCGAACATCAAACTGGTGTACCTGTGTTCGCCGAACAACCCGACCGGCAATCTGCTCGACGTCGCGGCGCTGGAATCGATCTGCCGCGCCCTCGACGGCAAGGCCATCGTGGTGATCGACGAGGCCTATATCGAATGCTCGCGGTCGCCGAGTCTCACGCCGTGGTTGTCCCGGTTTCCAACCTTGGCGATCCTGCGCACTTTGTCGAAGGCCCATGCCCTCGCCGGGGCGCGCATCGGCGCGCTGCTCGCACATCCGGAATTGATCGGCCTGGCACGGCGGGTCATCCCGCCCTACTCGCTGGCGCAGCCGACCATCGAAGCGGCGCTGCGCGCGCTCACGCCCGCTGAGACGGCGGCCGCGCAGGCGCGGCTCGCCGCTCTGCTCGAGGAGCGGGATTACGTCAGCCGCAAATTGCGGGCCTCGCCGCTGATCGAGACCGTGTGGCCGAGCGACACCAATTTTTTGATGGTCGATTGCCGCGACGCCGAACGCTGCATGCGCGCCAGCGTGGCGGGCGGAACCATCGTCCGCGATCTGCGCGGTTATCCGCGGTTGCCCAATTCGCTGCGCATCTCGGTGGGCACGCGCGCCGAGAACGATGCGTTGCTCCAGAGCTTGGAGTCGGCATGAGCGGCCGGCGAATCGTGTTCGTGGATCGAGACGGCACGCTCAACGAGGAGACGGCCGACGAACAAATCGACAGCCTGGCGAAGGTGCGCTTGCTGCCGCGGGTCATCCCCTCGCTGCTCGAGCTGCAGCGCGCGGGCTTTGCCTTCGTGATGGTGACCAACCAGGACGGCCTCGGCACCGCGGCATTTCCGCGGGCGGACTTCGACCTCGCCCATGAATTCATTCTGCATTTGTTCAATAGCCAGGGCATCGAATTCGAAGCGGTATTCGTCTGCCCGCATTTTCTGCGCGAGAATTGCGACTGCCGAAAACCGAATTTGGGGATGGTGCGCGACTTCGTGGCCGCCAATCCCTTGGACCCAGAACGCTGCTTCATGATCGGCGATCGGGATACCGACCTCGCCTTCGCCGCGAACTTAGGCATCACCGGCTTTAAGGTGCGCGTCGACGGCAACCCTGAAGAAACCTGGCCGGCGATCACGCAACGCATTCTGGGCGCGACGCGCCACGCGCACGTCGAGCGCACCACCAAGGAGACGGCCGTCGTCATCGACATCGATCTCGCGCGCGAGGGCCCGAGCACGGTGAGCACCGGCTTGGGCTTCTTCGATCACATGCTGGAGCAGATCGCCAAGCACGGTGGTTTCGCGCTCGACCTCTCCTGCCGCGGCGACCTGCACATCGATGAACACCACACGGTAGAGGATTGCGCCCTGGCCTTAGGATCAGCGCTGCGGCAGGCGCTCGGCGACAAACGCGGCATTGCGCGCTACGGCTTCCTGCTCGCCATGGACGAAGCCGAGGCGCAGGTTGCGCTGGATCTGTCGGGCCGGCCCTACTTCGTCTGGGAGGGCCGCTTCAGCCGCGACCGCGTCGGCGACCTGCCGACGGAATTGGTAGCGCATTTTTTCCGCTCGTTCGCCGAGACCCTGGGGGCGGCGCTGCACGTGTCGGTGCGCGGCGAGAACTCACATCACATGATCGAATCGTGTTTCAAGGGCGTGGGACGCAGCCTGCGCCAGGCGATCCGTCTCGAGGGCACGGAGCTCCCGAGCACCAAGGGTCTGCTGTGAGTGCGCGCGACGTGGTGATCGTCGCCAACGGCGGGGCGAACTTGGCCTCGCTGCAGTTCGCGTTGCAGCGCCTCGCCGTGGCCTCGGTGGTGTCGGCGGATCCAGAGCGCATTCGCGCGGCTTCGCACGTGATCCTCCCCGGCGTGGGGGCAGCGGCCGACGCCATGACCCGCCTGCGCCACGACGGTCTGCACGAACTGATTCCCCGCCTGTGTCAACCGGTGTTGGGGATCTGCTTGGGGATGCAGCTGTTGTTCGAGGCGTCGGAGGAGGGCCTGACGACGTGTCTCGGCATCATTCCCGGACGCGCGGTGCGTTTCGCCGAGGCGCCGGGTCGGCCGGTGCCGCATATCGGCTGGAATACGCTCGACCGCGTCCGCGAGTCTGCCTTGACGAGCGGCTTGGGCAGCACGGATTACGCCTACTTCGTCCATAGCTATGCCGTGCCCTTGGGCGAAGCGACGGTGGCCAGCACCCACTACGGCGCGCCGTTCAGTGCCTGTGTCGAATGGCGCAATTTTTACGGCGCGCAGTTCCACCCTGAACGCTCGGCGGCGGTCGGTGCGCGGCTGCTCGACAATTTTCTGTCTCTGGATGGCCGCTCGGTCGGCGGGAGGCGCCACTCGTGAGATTGATTCCCGCCATTGATTTGCAGGACGGCCAGTGCGTACGCCTGCTGCGCGGCGATTTCGACGCCGCCACCCACTATGCCGCCAACCCCCTGGAGTTGTTGGCCCGCTATCGCGACGCCGGCGCGGATTGGCTGCATATCGTCGACCTGGACGGGGCGCGCACCGGCGGCCGGGCAAACCGCGAGATGATCGCCCAATTGGCGGCCGAAACGTCGGTCAAACTCCAGGTGGGCGGGGGCCTGCGCGATGCCGCCGCCCTCGAGCAGGCCTTCGCCTCCGGGATCGCTCGAGCCGTGGTGGGCAGCGCCGCCGTGACGCAGGTCGACGAGGTGCGACGCTGGCTGGAAGAATTCGGCGCGGAGCGCATCGTGCTCGCGTTCGACGTGCGGCTCGACCGAGGTCCCGACGCTGTGCCCCGCGTCGCCATTCACGGCTGGCGCGAGCAATCGCAACTGTCGCTGTGGAAGGCGGTCGACATATTTTGCAGCGACGGTCTCAAGCACGTGCTGTGCACCGACGTGAGCCGCGACGGCGCGCTCAACGGTCCCAACGTGGCGCTGTACGCCGAGGCGGTGCGCCGCTTTCCCGGGCTCGACTGGCAGGCATCAGGCGGCATCCGCGATGCCGCCGATCTGCATGCGCTGGCCGAAACCGGTGCGGCGGCCGCGATCAGCGGCAAGGCCTTGTTGGAAGACCTCATCCCGCCCGCGGAGCTCCAGCCATTCTTGCCAAACGCATAATTCCCTGTTTGGATGTCCGCGACGGCCAGGTGGTCAAGGGGGTACGCTTTCGCGACCACCGCATCGTCGGCGATATTCTGACGCTCGCGGCGCGCTATCGCGACGAGGGTGCGGACGAGCTGGTGTTCTACGACATCTCGGCAAGTCCCCAAGGGCGTTCGGTGGATCGCTCTTGGGTCAGCCGGGTCGCCCGAATCTTGGATATTCCCTTCTGTGTGGCTGGGGGCATTCGCTCGATCGCCGACGCCGAGGAAGTGCTCGCCGCCGGCGCGGAAAAAATCTCCATCAACTCGCCTGCCCTCTCGCAGCCGGAACTCATCAACGCCCTGAGCGAGCGCTTCGGCGCGCAGTGCGTGGTGGTGGGCATCGACAGCCAGACCATCGGCGATGAGTTTCGCGTGCAGCAATTCACCGGCGATGCAAGGCTCATGCGCGACACCTCGCGCCGTACGCTCGACTGGGTGGTGGAGGCGCAGCAGCGCGGCGCCGGCGAGATCGTGCTCAATTGCATGGCGAGCGACGGCGTGCGGCGCGGCTATGACCTAGATCAGCTGCGTGTCGTGCGCAGCGTTTGCCGGGTGCCGTTGGTGGCCTCCGGCGGTGCGGGAATGTGCGATCATTTCGCGCAAGTTTTTCAATCGGCCGGCGTCGATGCGGCGTTGGCTGCCAGCGTGTTCCACTCCGGCGAGATCACGATTCCCGTTTTGAAACGGCACCTGGCCGGCCTGGGTGTCGAGGTACGACCCTGATGCACGATTTGGACTGGGACAAGGGCGGTGGACTGCTGCCTGCCGTGGTCCAGGATGCCGCCAACGGCGCGGTGCTCATGGTGGGCTACATGAACCGAGACGCGCTCGATGCGACGCTCGCGACGCGGCGGGTGACCTTCTGGAGTCGCAGCAAGCAGCGGTTGTGGACCAAGGGCGAAACCTCGGGACATTTCCTGGAACTCACCGGCCTCGCCGCGGACTGTGATCGGGATACGCTGCTGATCCTGGCGAGGCCCCTGGGTCCCGCATGTCACACCGGTACCGCCACCTGTTGGGGCGAGAATGCGCCGCGATCGGCAGCCCAAGGAATCGCGTTCCTCGGGCGCTTGGAGGAGATCATCATCGAGCGCATCGCGCACCCGCCTGAAGGCAGCTACACGGCGAAGCTCTTGGCCGGAGGCGCGCGGCGGGTGGCGCAGAAAGTCGGTGAGGAAGGCGTGGAACTCGCGCTCGCGAGTCTGGTGCAAGCCGATGCCGAGGTGATCGGCGAGGCGGCCGATCTTCTGTACCATACAGTGTTGCTGCTCAAGGCGAGAAATCTCACGCTGTCGCAAGTGGTCGACGAACTCGAGGCGCGGCACGTGGCGCGAAGCTCCTGAATGCAACGACAGCCCGCACGCTGCGCCCTGCTCGGGCTGCTTGCCGCCTGCGCCATGCCGGTGTTGGCGGTTCCCACCGCGACCCAGGTTCCGCACCCGATCACGTTCAGTGACGAGACCAAGATCCGCCAGAACCTGGTCGAGGTAGCGCTCGGCAGAGAGCCGGCCGACTTGATCATTCGGGGCGCCACGGTGCTCAACGTGTTCACGCTGATGTGGGAGCCAGACCAGGACATCGTGATCCGTGGCAAGCGGATCGCCTGGGTGGGTCCGGCGGGTCAGTGGAAGGGCCGCTTTACCACCACGTTCGATGCCAAAGGCCTGTGGGCCGTGCCGGGTTTCGGCGAATCGCACAAGCATATCGAGAGTACGCTGCTGTCGCCCGAGTGGGAGGCCGCACTGGTGATCCCGTTGGGCAACACGTGGACCACGGAGGGCTCGCACGAATTCTCCAACGTGAGCGGCGTGCACAACGTCGAGTTTTGGCAGACGGCCGAAGCGCACGGCAGCCCGCTCAAGATCTTCACCGCGCTCGGTTCGGCCACGCCGCCGTCGGCATTCGAGGTGGGCGGAGGCAACTACGCCTATAGGGAGATAGCGCAAAACATCAAGAACAATCCTGCGGTTCAGGGCCTCGACGAGGTGATGGACTGGCCGGCGGTCTCCAATCCAACGCACCCGGGCTATCAACGCATTTGGGAGGACATTCAGGCAACACGCGACACCCGCGGCGTGATCGACGGTCACGGCTCGGGGCTGCGCGATCTCGACACCATCAATGCCTTCGCCGCCGCCGGTTTGTCGAGCGATCACGAGACGCGCGTGGCCGAGGAGGCCTGGGACAAGCTGCGGCACGGTCTGTTTCTGCAGATGCGCGACGACAACATCGAGCGCGCCTTTCCGCTGTTCGTGAAAAATGGCCTCAAGGACTGGTCGAACATTTCGCTGGTGACCGATGACCGCAACGTCGCCGACACGGTGAAGCAAGGCACCATGAATACGCACATTCAATTGGCGATCAGGATGGGGGCGCCAGTCGAGGCCGCCTACGCCATGGCCAGCCTCAATCCGGCCAAACACGCGCACATGGATCCCCTCGTCGGCTCGATCGCACCGGGCCGCTACGCAGACGTGGTCCTGCTCACGTCGGTCAAGGACGTGGCCATCAAGTACGTGTTCGCCAATGGCCAGCTCGCCGCCAAGGACGGCAAGTATCAACTGCCCGTGCCGCGGATCGACTGGCCGTCCTGGGCCACCGACACCATCCACATCGGACGTGAACTCCTGCCTAAGGATTTCGAAATCCTCGCGCCGGGCAGCGGCCGAAAGACGGTCACCGCGGCGATCCAAGGCCCGTTCTACACGGAACCCGAACAGAAAACCGCGACGCTGCCGGTGATCAACGGGGTCGTGCAACGGGATCCCGAGCACGACATCATCAAAGTCGCCATCGTCGATCGCTACACCGGCAAGGCCAAGCTCGGCAAGATGTTTTGGACGGGCATCGGCCCGAAGACCGCGAATTCTGCGGTCGCCACGTCGGTGTCGCATGACCTGCACAATATCACCGTCGTCGGCACCAGTGATGAGGCCATGGCGCTTGCCGTGAATCGCATTGCCGCGCTCCATGGCGGCATCGTGCTCGTCGACAATGGCAAAGTAACGGCCGAGATGCGGCTGGAAATCGGCGGCCTGATGACCAGCAGACCGATCGCGGCCGCGGCTGCCAGCATGGAGGACGTGTACGCCAAGTCGGATACGATGGAGTGGATAGCAAACCCCGGCTTTCCCAAACGGGTGCTGTTCGCCATGATTACCTGCAGCCCCTTCACCTGGCGGTTGGTCGTGCCCTATCCGGGCAATCCCTCGGGGCTCGTCCTGCTGCAGACAGGAAAAACCATGCCCACCGTTTGGTAGGACGCCCCCGCCCCTGCGCCGACCCATCGCCTGTGCCGTAGTGCTGTTGTTGCTGGCCCCACTTGCCGGCTCGCATTCGATGACGATGACGCAAGTGCTGGTCTCGTTCGGTCAACCCGGCACCGTGGACGTGAAGATCGACATCGATCTTACGCTGCTGCTCGGCTCGGCCGAGCGTTACTACGAGGTGGCCACCGAGGCGCCGCAGCGCCAGCGGCAAGACTTGGCGTCGATCGTGCCCCGCATCGAGGACGCGCTGCGCCTCGAGCTGGGGCCGGACCGGCTGCACCTGGTGTTCCGCAGCTTCACGCCGATCAAGGCGCAAAAGTCGGACTATCTCGACGGCTCCACCAGCAATCTGTCGACCTTCACGTTCGGCGCCGTGCTGCCGGCGAGCACGGCGCCGCTCACGCTCGAAGTGCCGATTGCGGCGCCGGTGGACTATCCGATTGCCTACACCGTGCAGATCCCGGCGGCGCACCTGTCGGTCACGCGCTGGCTCGAGGATGGCATGCACCAGAGCGAACCGTTCGCGTGGTCGACGCAAGTTCCCGCCGCCCCCGCACACGCGGCTGCAGCCGCCTTCGATCCGAACGCCATGTCGTGGCCGGCCCAGCTTGCTCTGTATCTGCGGCTGGGATTCCAGCACATCGTCCCTGAGGGTGCCGACCACATTCTCTTCGTGCTCGGGCTGTTCTTTCTGGGGATCACCTGGCGAAAATTGCTGACGCAGACCACGGTGTTCACGGTCGCGCACGCCGCCACGCTATTCCTCTCCACGTACGGTATTTTCCGGTTGCCGAGCCGCATCGTCGAACCGGCGATCGCGCTGTCGATCGCCTGGATCGGCATCGAGAACGTGGTCCGGCCACGCCTCGGACCCGGACGCCTGGCGATCGTATTCTGCTTTGGTCTGATCCACGGCCTCGGTTTCGCGAGCAGCTTGAGCGACGTGCCGTTTCCGCGGCACGACTTCCTGGTAGCGCTGTTAGGCTTCAATTTCGGCGTGGATTTCGGCCAACTCTTCGTGATTGCGGTTGCCTTCCTTGCGGTAGGCTGGTGTCGAAACCAACCGTGGTTTCGCGCCCGCATCGCCGTGCCGTGCTCGCTGGCAATCGCCGCCGTGGGGTTGGGCTGGGCGGTTCAACGAATCGTCTTCTGGTGAATCGGATCGATCCAGTACACCTCTTCCACCCGCTCGGCGGCATCGATGTTGAGGTTCACCACCACCGATTCATTGTCGCTGCGCACCAGAACGCATTCCAGCGGCGAGTCGTTCGAGCGATTGATTTCCTGATGCGGCACATACGGTGGCACGAAAATGAAGTCACCGGCATCGGCCTCGGCGACGAATTCGAGGCGCTCGCCCCAGCGCATCCGGGCAATGCCCCGCACCACGTAGATGATGCTTTCCAGTGCGCCATGGTGATGGGCGCCCGTCTTGGCATTCGGGTGAATGACCACCGTTCCCGCCCAGAGTTTCTGCGAGCCGCGCGCCGCATTGATCGCGGCCGCCCGCAGCATGCCCGGCGTCTGCGACGTGTTGGCGTCCAGCCGATCGCTCTTGACTACCTTGACGCCGTCGAGACGCCAGTCACGTGATGTGCCATCCTGCATTTGCTGTCTCCTAAAAGGTTGCGCCCGTATGCTGCATAATACGACAGGAGCTGCATATGCGGATCAACAAGTATTTGAGCGAGCGCGGCCTGTGTTCGCGGCGTGAAGCCGATTCCTGGGTCGACGGCGGACGGGTCAGCATCAACGGCGTCGTTGCGACGCTGGGCACCCAGGTGCAGCCGGGCGACCACGTCCGGGTCGATGGGCGGCCGGTCGGCGGCGAGACCAAGCACGTGTACATTGCGCTTCACAAACCGGTGGGCGTGGAGTGCACCACCGACACGAGAGTGCCGGACAACGTGATCGATTTCGTCGCGCATCGGGAGCGGATTTTTCCGATCGGCCGGCTCGACAAGAATTCCGAAGGTTTGTTGCTGTTGACCAACGACGGCGACATCGTCAACGAACTGCTCCGGGCGCGCCATGGTCACGAGAAGGAATACGTGGTCACGGTCGACCGCCCCGTCACCGATGCGTTCGTCAAAACCATGGCGGGCGGCGTCGAGATCCTGGATACCAAGACCTCACCGTGCCGCGTGGAGCGGATCGGCAAGAATGTATTTCGCATCGTGTTGACCCAGGGTTTGAACCGGCAGATTCGCCGCATGTGCGAGACCCTGGGTTACACGGTGCGCCGCTTGATCCGGGTGCGTTTCGTCAACATCCATTTGCAGGGGATTGCGCCGGGTCGCTGGCGCAATCTCACCCGGGCGGAACTCGCGGGATTGCTGCCGGAGCGCTTCGCCGCCGCTCCGCGGGCGACGGCTGGGAAACGGCGCTAGTTGCGGACGCCGTTCCCGACATCACGAGGTCGGCGCGCTCCAGCGTCCATCGCTCTGCAGCCGGCTGGTCAGCTTGCGGTGCTGATCCGAAAGTACGAATTCGAGCGTCACGTCGTTGTCGGTGCCGCCGATCGTCGGCGTCGGCAACTTGGGTCCCGACCAACGATTGAACACGACCTGGACGTTGCGGAACACAATGCCCTCATTCTGGGATGACGGCGCATTCCCGATGGGGCCGTTCGACGGGGCTTCCGCCGTGTCCTTGAGGACCACGTTCTCGAACACCACGTGCGTGTAGCCGGAGGCCGGGAAGCGGATCGCGCCTGGAAAGGCATTGTTGAGAAACACCGAGTCGAAGGTGGCGTTCACGTTGCTGATGGTCAGATTGTTGGACGATAAGACGTCCATGAAGCCATCCGGCCGCAGCGTCGTGTAGTGATCCACGCTGCAATTGACACAACCGAGTTTGAGCGAGGTTGCGTAGCCGCTGACCGAGTCGCCCGCACCCTTGTCACGGGCCACACCGACGCGCGGGCCGCTATCCACCACATTGGAAATATGGATGTTGGCATTGAACAGCTGCGGGTCGCCGTCGGCCGGATAATTCAAATAGAACAGATGAGGCGGTGGAAACCATTTGCCGACGCCGCCGCTGGTGCCGCCGGACGCGTCCTGCAGATCGCCATAGCGATGCGAGCGGATGTTGTCGAAGGTCACGTCGCGCGCGTTGCCCTGCCAACCCATGAGCGTGCCGTCAAAATCCACATCGGAGAACGTGAGACCGTGCGGCACCGCGGCGTACTGGGAGTTATGCGGCATTGCGCCGCTCACGGGCTGATTGCTCTTCCAGTTGGGTGAGAAGGAAATGGCCATGGGCAGAAAATGATCCCCGCCGACGCCCTGCGGCACCGATAAATGCAATCCCTTGAACACCACGTTCGAGGTGTCGCCGGTGATGAAGAAAATGGCGCCCGGATTGACGCCGCCGACCCAGATGGACTTGCTCCAACCCGGGCCCTTGAAATCGACGCCGCGGTTGTTCGCCAGCCACTTGGTGAGGACGACGTCGTTGAACGCGGCCGCAGGTTGGGTTTTCGAGCCCGCGGCCCCCGCCACGAATTTGCCATCGAGTTCGTAGCCGCCGGTGCTGCCGTCGATCGGCTGGACGCCATCCCAGACCACGTTCCAATGGTTTAGCGAAATATTGCTGGAGTTCGCGATCACGAAAGCCGGGTGGAACAGGTTATCGACGATGAACTTGCCGCTGCCGGTGAATTCGACCGTGGTGTCGTTGTCGATGAAGATGCCGCGGTCGACCGCGATACCCGAATGCAGGCGGACCGGACAGTCGACGACCAGGGTGAATGCGCCATTCCTGGCCGCCGCGAACGCCTTGGTGGCACCGCTCGTGTCATCGCCGGTGCCGCTGCAAGAGACGAACGAGCTAATCGATTTACGCTCATCGGTGCCGGCGTGGGCCGGGCCGACGCCGGTCGTGCAGACGAGCGCTAAGGCAAGAGTCAAGGTGGTCCAAAACGGATTCATGCGATAGTCTACTATATCCCACATGCTCCTTAGGGCCCCAGGATGAATGGCATTACCGCGCTGGAGCTGGCGCGTTACCAGTTCGCCTTCACTGTCGCATTCCACATCCTTTTCCCCTCGTTCTCGATCGGCCTCGCAGCCTATCTGGCCGTGCTCGAAGGGTTATGGCTCAAGACCGGCAAACAGGTATTTCTCGACCTGTTCCAATATTGGCTGAAGATTTTTGCCATCGGTTTTTCCATGGGGGTGGTCTCGGGCATCGTCATGTCGTACGAATTCGGCACCAACTGGTCGCAATTTTCGGAGAAGGCGGGACCCGTCCTCGGTCCGATGCTGGCCTACGAAGTCATGACCGCCTTCTTCCTCGAAGCGGGTTTCCTCGGTGTCATGTTGTTCGGCATGCAGCGGGTGGGCAGAGGACTGCATTTCACCGCGACATGCCTGGTCTCGATCGGCACCTTGATCTCCATGAGTTGGATACTCGCCTCCAACAGTTGGATGCAAACTCCGCAAGGCTATGCCATCGACCCGGGCACGGGGCGCTTCATGCCGACCGACTGGCTGAAGATCGTTTTCAACCCCTCCTTCCCCTACCGGCTGGTCCACATGGGACTGGCCGCTTTTCTGTGCGTCGCGCTGGTCGTCGGCGCCACCGGCGCCTTCCATCTGCTGCGCAGTGCCCGACTAGGCAAGACCCCGACCGATGCGGTGCGGGTGATGTTTTCCATGGCGATGTGGATGCTCATCGCGGTGGCGCCGCTGCAGATTCTCGCCGGCGACACACAGGGGCTCAACACGCTCGAATACCAGCCCGCCAAGATTGCGGCGATCGAAGGCGATTGGACGACGCGCGGCCGCGCGCCGGAAATCCTCTTCGGCATTCCGAACATGCAGAAGGAACGGACCGACTACGCCGTCGAAGTGCCGCTGCTGGGATCGCTGATCCTCACCCACAGCCTCGATGGCAAGGTGCCGGGTTTGAAAGATGTGCCACCCGCCGACCGGCCGAACTCGACCGTCATCTTTTTCACTTTTCGCATCATGGTCGCATTGGGCATGCTGATGCTCGTCCTGGGCGCCTTCGGCCTCATGCTCCGTTGGCGCGGTACGTTCTACGAAAACGCGTGGTTGCAGCGTTTCGCGCTGGTCATGGGGCCGGCCGGCTTCATCGCGTTGCTCTGCGGCTGGGTGACCACCGAGGTGGGGCGGCAGCCTTACACGGTGTACGGTGTGCTGCGCACCGTTGACAGCGTCTCGCCCATCGCCTTGCCCGGCATCGCCACGTCCATGGTTGCGTTCGTGATCGTGTATTTCATCGTCTTCGGCGCCGGAGTCGCCATTTTGCTGCGGATGATGGGCGCCGAGCCGCACTATGGCGAAACGGGTCCGGACGCCCACGATCCCACCCGCACCGCGGGAACGCACCCCGGTCCCGCACAGGGTAGCGCCGTCGGCCACGCGGGCGGCGCGCAGTAATCTTGGGCACGGCTGCGCATCTGCTGCCGGTCGTGTGGGCCTGCATCGCAGCGTTCACCGTGCTCGCCTACATCGTTCTCGATGGCTTCGATCTCGGCCTCGGCATTCTGTTCATGGTCGAGCGCGAGTCACACGACCGCGACGTGATGGTCAACACCGTCGCTCCGGTCTGGGACGGTAACGAAACCTGGTTGGTGCTCGGGGGTGCCTGCCTCTACGGGGTATTCCCGCTCGCTTACGGCACGATTCTGCCGGCGCTCTATCCGCCGATCGTGGCGATGCTGCTCGCCTTGATCTTCCGCGGCGTCGCCTTCGAATTTCGTTTCAAGGCACATACCCGCGAGCTGCGCAGGCTATGGGATCTGTCATTCTTTGCCGGATCGCTCGTCGCGGCGGCGATGCAGGGCATCATCCTGGGCGCGCTGATCCAAGGGATCAAGGTCGAGCACGACCAATATGCCGGCGGTTGGTTCGACTGGCTGACGCCGTTCAGCCTGTTTTGCGGTTTCGCCGTGTCGATAGGCTATGCGTTGCTGGGCGCCTGCTGGCTGGTGTGGCGCACGCAAGGCGAGTTGCAGGTGCGCTCCCGCCGCTATGCCAAGCCGCTGGCCGTGATCGTGATTGCGATGATCGTGGTGGTGAGTCTGTGGACGCCGGAGTTGCAGCGCCAATACCTGCGTCATTGGTACGTATGGCCGCGCATGATCTACGTCGCTCCGGTTCCGGTCCTCGTGGCCGGTCTGGTGGTCGTCTTCTGGCGCGGCATCACCGACGAGGCGGTTCATCTGACGCCGCTGCTGTGTGTACTCGGCTGGTTTTTTCTCTGCTTCACCGGTCTCGGCATCAGCATCTGGCCATGGATCGTCCCGCCGGCCATCGATATCTGGCAGGCCTCTTCGCCGCCGTCCAGTCAATTGTTCCTGCTGGTGGGCGCGGTCATTCTCATCCCCGTCGTGCTCGGCTACACCGCCTATGCCTATTGGGTATTCCGTGGAAAAATCAGCGATGAAACCCACTATCACTAGGCTCACTAGGCTCGGCTGGTTCGTCGGCATCTGGGCGGCGAGCGTAATCGTGCTCTATGCGATCGCCTATGTGCTGCGCAAGATCATCCTCGGATGACGCTGCAAATCCGCAACCCACCCTCGCGCTCGGCGGCGCGGGTCGTTCACGACGATGGACTGCCGACACCGCTGCGGTATTGGTCCATGCTGGCGATCGCGGTCGGTATCGCGATGTCGGTGCTCGATGGATCGGTGGCCAACATTGCCCTGCCTTCGATCGCACGTGCACTGCGGACGACGCCGGCGGAGTCGATCTGGGTGGTCAACGCGTACCAATTGGCGATCGTGATGACGCTGCTGCCGCTCGCCTCCCTAGGCGAACAAGTGGGCTACCGTCGGGTCTACCAGGTGGGGCTCGTCATCTTCACCTTAGGGTCGCTCGCCTGCGCGTTGTCGACCACGTTCGTGGCGCTGGTGATTTCGCGGTCGGTGCAAGGTTTGGGAGCCGCAGGCGTCATGAGCGTCAACGGCGCCCTGGTGAGATTCACCTATCCGAAGAGCTCCCTTGGTCGCGGCATCGGCTTGAATGGGCTGGTGGTCTCGATCGCCGCAGCCTTGGGACCGTCGATTGCGTCCGCCGTTCTGGCGGTGGGATCGTGGCAATGGCTGTTCGCCATCAATGTGCCCATTGGCTTGCTGAACTGCCCGTTGGCCGCCTACGCGTTGCCTGAATCCGAGCGATCGGGGCGGCCGTTCGACTGGACCAGCGCTCTGCTCAACGCCGTGGTGTTCGGGCTGTTCTTTCTCGGCGTGGACTCCTTCACTCACTTGCACATGGGCGACGCGATGGGAGCCTGCCTGCTGCTGATCGCGTTCGCCGCCGGCGCGTATCTCGTAAAACGGCAAGCTCGGGCGGAGCAACCGCTGATCCCCGTCGATCTACTGCGGATTCGGATCTTCGCGCTGTCGATGGCGGTATCGATCTGTGCATTCACCGCCTACACGCTCGCCTTCGTCGCCCTGCCGTTCTACTTCGAATCCGTGCTGCACAAAAACCAGGTGCAGACGGGCTTGCTGATGACCCCCTGGCCGGTCGCCCTGGCCTTCATGGCGCCCCTTGCCGGCCGGCTTTCCGATCGCATACCGGCAGGCTTTTTGGGCGGCATAGGCCTCATCCTGTTGTCCGCGGGCCTCGCGTTGCTCGCCAGCTTGACGCCGCAGGCCACCGTCTTCGACATCGGCTCGCGGATGGCACTGTGCGGCTTGGGCTTCGGGCTGTTTCAGGCGCCGAATAACCGCACGCTGCTATCCTCGGCGCCGCGTGCCCGCTCGGGCGCCGCGGGAGGCATGCTGGCAACCGCACGACTCATCGGCATGACCACCGGAGCCGCGCTCGCTGCCTTGGTATTCTTCATCGCTCCGGCGCACAGCGAGATGGTTAGTCTGTTCATGGGCGCCGGACTCGGCATTCTGGCCGCGGTTGCCAGCGCGCTGCGCCTGGCGACCAAGCCCCACGCTCCGGCTACTGCTTGAGCGCGATCCACACGACATCGCTCGCGGTCGACCCGGTGTTGCCCGACTCGTGACCCGCGTTGATGTCGATCGCCGGCATCCAACCCACGTAGCCATCGGGCGTATCGCCTTCCTCGCGCGTCGGCGGATTCACGGTGCGGCTCACATAGCGGCCGCCCTTGATGTAAACGTAGAGTGTGTTCGGATGATGCGCGTGAATCCCCTCCCATTGACCCGGATACATGGTGAAGCGTTGCACGATGACCTGGTCATTCTCGAACACATCCTCGAGGGGAATGTTCGGATAGTTCAAATAGCCATAGTCCGCGCGCGACGCGGTGCCCGCGGGGACGGGTTTGATGATGACTTCGCGCAACTCGATCGGCGCGTCGCCCACGTTGGTGCGTTCGGGGTCGGGGGCGCGGGACGGATCCAGCCACACCACCCGTCCGTCGCGCCACAGCGTGGCGCGACCCGTCGCCGCCGATTTGAGAACACCTCCCCTGACGAAGACCAGCAGCTCCGGCATAGGATGCGGATGCGGGCCCGTCGATTGACCCGGTTGAAGCGTCAAAGCCTTCACCAGGACGCGGTCATTCTCGAGCACGATCCGACTCAACGGTGCGGCAGGCACAGCGGCGGCACTGGGAGAACCCGCCCGCGCGGCCGCGCAGCAGATCAGCAATGTCCCCGCCAGGGCCGTGAACAATGGTCTCGATATCACGTCAGCGCTAATTCTTCAGCTTGAACCGGATCCGCAACGGATAACAGGATTTGACCGGCTTGCCATCTTCGGTGGAGGCGCGATAGTGACCGGAACCGGCTCGCGCCAGCTTGAGCGCGCCTTCGTCGAGTTGTGGAAAGCCGGTTCCCTGGACCGTGGTGGGATCTGAGGTGAGCCGTCCCCGCTCGTCGACGCAAACGTTGACGATGGCGACGCCTTGCTCTTCGCGGTACCGCGCAAACGACGGGTAGAAGTCATCCGGATTCGGGAACCCGGCGCCTGGCCCGCCTTGAATCTGCTGCGCGGTGTGCTCCGCGGGGGGCGGCGTCGTAGGTGGAGATTGATCCCGGGGGGGTACCGCCCGATCGATCTCAGGTCCGCTGAGTGTCTTCGGCTCGGGCTCGATCGCCAAATGGGTGTCGGGCGGCGTGAGATCCAATCGTCTCGGGTCGAATGGTTGTGGCTTCGGCGGTGGCGGCAGGTCCCGCAGTTTCGGTTCGGTGACTGCACGGTTCTGCAGCGGTAGCGTCTTGGCCGGGACCATGGTCTGCGACAACTTCGCGATGAGCACGTAGAAAAACACCACGTGCAAACCCACCACCAATAGGAAGGTTGTGGTCCGGCGCGATAAGAAGCCGGAGCCACGCCGACCATCGCCGGCCAACAGGCGGGTTCCCGCCACGGCGCTGCTCGGCGCCAGGGTGGGCGCGTAATGTTGGTACGCGATGACGCGAGTCGCCCAGCAGCACCCGATTGCAAAACGGAGTCGCGACCATCCCGATTGGCGCGTCGAAAGGTCCGCAAGCCATTCTTCTGCCAGTCGCTCCGCCAAAGATTCCGGCGCTGAGCGCGCTGCATGATGCAGTAGCCACCCACTGAAACCGCCGCCCACGTCCGCCGCTCCATCTTTCCGCTGGCTCATGCAAGCACTCCTCGGTTAAAGCTCGCGAAGACCTCCGTGACGCGTTTCAGCCCGGTCGACGTCAACCGATACAGACGACGTCGGGGTCGCCCGGCGCTCGACGGATCGATGGTTTCCCATTGACTGACGAACCAACCTGCCGCCTCGAGACGCAGCAGAATCGGATACAGTGTCCCCGAGGCAATACCGCACCGCTGATGCACGTCCGCGCCGGACAACTGCTCGGTGGGATTCTCCAGGAACGTTTCCAGCACGCGCAGCGTTTGCAGCGACATGCGGACTTTTTGCTCTCGTTTACCCATGGTAGTAAGTCTACATAGGGTATGCGAATTTTGCAATTTTGTCCTCGACTGTGAAGAAACGCTATCGATCTGTTGCAATACGTCGAGAACATTAGCCGGGGGGCTATATGTCATGACAGTTCTGATTTACATGCTGGTAGTAGGCGGTGGCGCTCCACACGAAATCGCGCAGTTGCCCGGTGAATTGCGTGGCAATGCGGGCCGTGCAACCCGGAGCCGTGGCGTCCAACGGCACGGCCGCTGGCTGCCAGCGCGTGATGTTGAGCGTTTCCTGCACCGGTCAGGGGCGAGAGCGCGCCGAGCGGGAACTGTCGGTTTTCGTTCCCGCACGGCGGGCTTTCGCCCTGCCAATGCGAACCGGTCAAATCACCGCGTTTTGGTACTAGGTGGATCCGCCTAGACGGGTCCGGCTAGCGCTGCGCGAAGCTGGTCAGCACCGGAACCTCGGTGCCGAACAGGGTTCGAGTGGAATCCCAATCGACTTCGGCCGCCTTCGTCACCGGGTTGTACTTGAGGTAAATGTCCTGGAAATTGGGGTTCGCGTGGGTGTCGTCGACCAACCGCGTACCGGTCGGCGAGGTCGGATCAGCCACGATCCGCAGGCTCGACAGTTCCGCACGCGCACAAGTCTCGAGCGGTTGGCGAAGGTGCTCCTCGATGTAGGCCAGCGCAGCGTCCTCATCCTCGGCAGGGAACGATACGGTGCCATGCGCTCCCGTCATCGGCAGCAACTGCGACACGCCCATGCGCTGCTCCATGAAAACCACGGTGTACTGTCTCATCGACCTCTCCATACAGCACGCCGCGAATTGCGGCATAGCCGAGACGTAGGTATACCCGAAGCGATGGGCGCCGGCTGGGAGCGGGTTCTCAAAATCCGCGTTGGGGTTTGTTCGCCAAGCCGGGAATCGTGTGCGAGAGTAGCCGTTTTCGCGCCGGAGGCTCAAGGTGGCGATTGAACACCGGTCCATCGACTTCATTCCGGAACCTGAACGGCATGGCCGCGTCACCGATCAGGGACCTTTTTGGTTCCTCAGCAACTTCCATTTCTTCGCCATCGCGATCGGCTTCGTCGGCCCGAGCCTCGGCCTGTCGCTCGGGTTCGCAGCACTGGCTGGAACCTTGGGAATTCTGATCGGAACCACGTTTCAAGCATTCCATGCGTCCCAGGGTGCCGAGTTGGGATTGCCGCAAATGATCCAGTCGCGCGCTCAATTTGGCTATCGCGGTGTGATTGTGCCGCTGGCGGGGACCTTCGTGAGCTTGGTGGGTTATAACGTGGTGGCGACCGTGCTCGTCGCGGAGGGGATGCATGCGTTGTGGTCGGCAAATCGCGTTTCCACGGCCGTAGGGATATCCGCGCTGGCCGCAGTTCTTGCCGTGTGGGGCTATGACTGGCTGCACCGCACATTCCGAATCTTGTTCTGGATCAGTCTGCCACTGTTTTCCGTGTTGAGCATTGCGATCCTGATCGGCAAAGCCGGCGGCACCACTGCCGCGGCCGCCGGCGGCTTCAACTGGGTGGCCTTCCTGACCCAGCTGGCATCCGCCGCCAGCTTCAACGTCACGGCAGCGCCCTATGTTTCCGATTATTCCCGCTATCTGCCGACCCGCACTCCGCGGGTCGCGATCATTGTGAACGTATTTGTGGGTTCCGCTTCGTCCGCGATTTGGCTGATCATCGTGGGCGCTTGGTTGGCGACGCATATGGGCGTGACCGATGGCTTGCTGGCGTTGAAGCAATCCGGCGATGCCGCGGCGCCCGGCTTGGGCTCCCTGCTCGCCTTGAGCTCCATCGTAGCGCTGGTGGCCACCATCGGAATGAATGCCTACAGCGCAATGCTGACGCTCGTCACCACGGTGGATTCGATCCGCTCGATCCAGCCGACGCGGACGCTGCGAATCGGCTTCATCGGCGCGATCATGCTGCTGTGGATTCTG